>Ga0193743_1001546_pt1 | contig 17076 bp, 9 predicted proteins | sample L2c2metaG_FD_143038 | JGI IMG/M metagenome (GOLD analysis project Ga0193743, IMG submission 143038) | Soil microbial communities from a riparian zone of the East river system, Colorado, United States - L2c2 | ecosystem: Environmental > Terrestrial > Soil > Riparian zone | place: USA: East River...
CTGTAAACACTTCAACACTATGCTCTAGCTCACAAAACATATTTTGTATGTATTACATACTATCTGGATGCTAGAGTTCTATTAAACCATCTATGCTGAGGAATTCATGAGATTTGCTGTGTTTGTGGGATATACATACACCACCATGATGGGACTTTTATTTCAACAAGAAATATAATTTCTTACACTGTTCAAAAGCTTAGATTTGGGTGATTCCAACAAACTAAAATTTGTAGAAATTGGTCGAGAACTGAAAGCTGCTACGGTCTAAATTAAATGACAGCGAGAATTTTGGTTTTGCCGAAAAAGGCAGCTTCGGCAAGATTTATGAAAACAGCAAAAATAAAATCCCCCTTTATATTTTCTACAATTTTAGCCTAAATTATTAATATATCCTTGCCAATGAACTCAAGCCGGAACCTCACGCTGGAGAGGATATTAGCGGGCGGAACACTCGAGCGGCAGGAGCCAGAACGAGTTTCCTAAACTAGATTTGGCACTTCGAGTACAGGTAACCACTTCGAGTATATAGGTCTACTAAGTAAAGGGAGTGGAGGGAGGGTAAATTAAAATGAACAACGAAAAGATTCTGGGGAGACAGTGAGCAAAGAAGCAAGACAAAACCTTAACAATTAACCTGGGGAGACGGTGAGCAAAGAGATAGGGAAAACTGAGACCCTCTCAGACTTTTGCTCAACCACCACCCCTGTCTCGGATTAACAATCAATCTCACTCTTAGAATAATCAGTAAACACATAGTGTGCCGCTGGGCAGGGACTAAAAAACTAGAAACACTAACATCTCCGATAGGAGAACAACAGAAACCCGCGCAACTGAACGGCTACTCATTGGCCTTGTGTAAACCTACGGTTTAAATACGAATAACTTCAAAATTTATTCACCTTTTAAATGAGTCAATGCCCGTGTGTTCATTGCCTTAAATGGTCTTCGGTGATCTCCGAATATGGGTACTCAGCATCTTCTCCACAAGTTGGAGGTTTATCGATATATCCCACACTTAAAGGGATTTAAAGAGGGACAAAAAAAAAGGAACCGCTTCATCGGGAGTTTCACAATTTTCCCTTTTCCCCTTTCTTCAAAGATTCAAGCGGGAAGATAACAAGTCAACAAAAACCAGGTGCACAAACTACAGAAGCAGAAAGGTTTTGGGGCCAATTTCAACCATAAAACAGTACCAAAAAAAGGCCAGCTTTTCTTATCAAAAAAAAGAACCGCACAAGTCAACTGCGAACTTGACTGATGCAGTCCCCCCCCCCGCAGTGTGACGCGCTTACGACAACCTGACCCCATAAACTGGCACACTAGTTTTCTAGTGGCAATGCGGAACTCGGGCCTCTGGAATCTCCTCATGACTACTCTAATAATGATCTCTCCACATCAACAATAGCTTGGCGGGGTTCGAAGCAAATGTATTCCCACTCTTAGATAACTTGAAAGAGACTGTATGACTCGGAGCTTGGGTCCAGACCAGAATAACTCGGATCGCCTATTATCTGATACTTCGGTCTCTCTCCAGTCTTCTGCTTCACACAACACGCACACCACTCCTACGGTAGGATATCGATTCAGTCATTCATCCGTTACATCCATTGAATTCGTCAGAACAAGGGTTCTGGCCATTTACCTATATACGCCAATCTCATTGAATAAAAAGCTCACATTTGGATAGCCGCTGCCAGACCATGTCATGGTAAGGAGTCATTTATTTGTTCAACAGTCAAACGAATGCTTTACGTGTTCTGTCTCTTGTCTGCGTCCCTGCGGAGTCTTGAACAAATGATTTAATCAATGCATCTAAGGTAAGAAATTGCGAGACTCACTCAGTCTATCCAACACTAAACATCCCTCCTACATTAAGGCCTAAGTAGTTAACGCCAGTACTCAGTACTCAGTGCTCACGGACATATCTCACCCTTATCGCTATGTTTAGAACTTTATCTCTTACCTCATTGCTATGTTTAGAACTATCAACGTCTCAGCAGTGCACGACAACTGGCAAACAAAGTCATCTTCAGAAAAACCAGAAGGTCCCATTTTCGAACTTCGCTTTCACAGGACCCTACCAAAGCCTGTCAACTGAGAGAAGCACGGGCATGGGCCATCCGATCGGGTTTACTAAGTCGTTTTTGAATAAAGAAGAAGTATAGGTAAAAAATAGGCATGTCAACTTTGCCCATTCACAGACCCTCTCACGGGGACGATTACATTTCAAGGTTGACTTCTTTCAGCACCTAGGTAAACTAAGGACTAAACCAGGCTTGTAGACGGGGGAACGATAAATGGGTGGGCGGACTAATGTTATTATCGGCACCGTAACCCTTACAAATATTCATACCATAGAAGTTTTCATTAATAAATATAAAAAAAAAAAAAGAAGAATCCCAAACGCCCATCTCCGCCTTCCCTGTTTCACCCCATCCAAATACCTTACTCAAATGTCGAACCTCCCCGTCCCTTGTAAAATGAATGAGTCTGGTACTTTCCAATGATGTCCGATTTTCAATTCAATCCTTTTTTACTTCTTTTTTCGATTTTGATCTCCCCCAGAGTTCATTTAGTATTTTTTGATTGGGACCAATAAAATCAAAATCAAGACAGACATTCTAGCCGCCAGATTTCTGTTCTTTTTTTTGACAATGCCCGGTGACCCCGAAATTCCATTCCATCGACGATGGTGGTATTGGTATGCATAATTTTCCTGCCGCCTACAGTTCCCCCCCTCTTGTGGTTGAACGTTGATAGTTCACGATCACAACCGGGCGTCCGCCTAAACTTGAATCGATATATCACGCGACGGCCCTCTGCGGGCTCAAAAAATGTGTTTCCAGAATCGAGACTCAGTAACTACTGTAAAACAATTCAAAGCTTCAGGAAAAAGAGCTATATAGCTTTTTAAAAGAACCAAAAGGGAGAGAGTGAAGCGACCTTATATTACATTGTAACTTATGGCTATATATATATATATAACTAAGTACAAAACTGCACCCTCGCCTCCCCACCCCCCGCCCCTTTTTTAGTCTCAACTACTCTGCTTTTGTAAATTAAGTTTGACAAGGAAACTTGCCACCCTATATAGTTGTTGTAATTTTGTTTCTTCAGCCTGAGATTCACGGGTATTTTTACTCATGCTAATTCCAAAATACCGCCTGTTGACTACTAAATGAGTAAAAAAAAAGAGGGGTTTGTGCAAAGTTACAAAGCGAAACTTTGCTTCTATGAATATCAATCTTTAAAATTAAAAAGTTGTATCTGCACGGGAGAAAAGATAAACAAAACCATTGTCCAAATCGATACTAGTGATATACGCATAATGGTTACAAACGAGGTAAGTGTGGTAGTAGTAGTTACTTAGTGTGATGCGCAGGGGAATTGTATGCGTGGCGTTAGTCTAGTAGGTCGTGTGCAGCCTAGAGTGTATATGCATGGGGGGGAGGAAATACAACCTTATAGGTCTATAGATGTAAATGTGGATGTAGATGATGTGAATTGGCGGGTGGGGGTCGAAGCCCTTGATGGGTATGATTGATAGTTATCGGAGATAAGCATAGGAACGGGTGCGTCAAGGTTATCACGAACGGGCAGGTATTGGACTCTTAACAAGACGACGCAGAGGAAAAAAAAAAAAGAGGGACTCGAAGCGTCGATGCAGAAACTGACAGTTCGCATGACAACCGTTAAAATAAGAGGGAGGGGGGGTTTTCAACGCCGAAACTAGTAAAACAATGCATTTCATGCAGGTTCTTTGAACAAAGAAAGAACAAAGAAAAGAAAAGATTTGACGAAAATCGGTATAGCTTTTGTGATTTTCTATGGATGCTTGGAAGCACTGTGAAAGGGGGGCGCGGCGACTTGGTTGCGGGAGAATGTTTGGAAAGGATGGGCGGTGTTGAAGAGGATGTTTTTGAGGATGATGATGGCGGATTGACGGTGATGGTGAACAGGAAAACGAACATGGTGGAAACAAAAAAAGGCAAGAAACCAAATTTCAGAAATCAAGAAAGGTGGAAAAAAGAGGAAAAGGGCAGATAGGAAGGAGAAAGACTTGGTAAGAGGAAAGCAACGGAAGAAGAAAGCAAGGATGAAAAGAAAGGATTGATCAAAACAAAAAGAGATCACAATGAAATATATATATCGCGCAAAATAACCAAGACAAAGAAAAAAAACACATGTCACTCCACGCCTAGCATTTTTATCATCGAAGGAAAGAGAAGAGAAAGAAATTTAAATCAAGAAAAAAAGACCAAAAAAAAAAGAAAAAAAAGAGATCGCGCAAACAGGAAAAAAACAACACGCCTTGAAACGCACCATCCCTCTCACACTACTACGCCTCCCGAATGAACTCCGGTCCCCCCGCCCTCTCTCCCACTATCAATTTTCCTACTCATCACAAACGCACTCCCCCAAGTCGGTCTCAACGGATCCGATGCAGCCAATCTCCACTCTCCAACAAAATTATTTTCTCCAACGATATATCCGAAAATGAAGATCTTTGAATTGTTTTCGTTGTTGGCTGCGGGCTAGGGAGAAGAAGCAAAGATAAGGCTAAGGCTTTGGGAGAGAGAAGAGGGGAAAAGAAGGGTGGACGTACAACGCTTCTTAGTATCCCGATCAACCCATCCCATGGTCGAATACGACCGTACATCGTATATTGATGCCAAATCTTATGTCTAGGCCCCGTCTTTAGGAAAAAAGGATATCAACCAAAAAGAAATTGCTCTTAATCATTCGAAAAAAAAAAACTCACCTCCCCACTCAACAAAACATCTCCAACACCCATACACTCAACTCCAATCCTACATTTATCATACAACCTTCTCGTCGGTTCATAAATCGTGTTGCCATTCATTAGATCGTCAGCGTAGGATCCTGGTTCACCGTGAGGGCAGTCGTCGCCGAATATCATTATTGGAGGAGAGGAGTCTTGGGTCGACGATGACGACGAAGAAGTCGCTTCTGCGATGGCCCTATCGATACCTTCTAAATCAATGTTTAATCCAGTCACATCGATATCCTGCATTCCCTCATCATCCCCATCCCCATCCTCTTCCCCTTCTGCTTCCTCTTCCCCTTCTGCTTCCCCTTCTTCCTCCTCTTCATAATACATATCCTTATCCTGATCCCAATCATCCATCTCCACCCGTCCATACGATCTCAACCCACGATCCAACATCCTCTTTGAATATTCTTCAGCTTTTTTCCTTTCAAGACGTATCAACACTTCCCGTTGGATACACCGTGGGCATTCATCTGGGTCTGAGGTGTCGGCGCTGGCGTTGGCGTTGTTGGTACCAGAAGAAGAGGTGCACGTCGAGATGAAAGCGTGGCTGCCAGAATTCGAATCCAACCCCCGATGCATCGACGTTTTCTCCGGGTCATACGTTTCATACACATACACGCTCATCTTCTTCTCCCTCTCTCTAGGCTGTTGTTGTCGTTGTTGTTGTCTCCTGGTCCCACCCAAAGCCAAACACTCCGACTCCTCAAGTCGGTTCAGGACACTCCTAACATCAGGTGGTTGATAATCGACAGCGCAGACGATCTTATCTCTCTTTGATTTTTTCGATCCGTTTCTACCGTCCGCCGTCGTCGTAGTGGATGGCACTTTGGCAAAGGACACACCACCTATGTGGCCTGGGAACCAAGCGTTTGACATGCTGTAGTCTATGACGTTGATTTCGGAGGTTGAGAGGGAGAGGCTGAGTGCGTCGGTGGCTTGGGGTTCATTGGTAGCAGCAGCGTCGACGTTAATGTCCTCGTTTTCGCCAATCTCGGCGTGGGCATGACCAGCTTGCTGATTCGTCGGCTGAGGCGTCGTTTCAAACACCAGAGGCACAGGTACGGGTACGACTCCGCATCTTCCTGTTTGCGATACAACCTGGACAGAGGAAGCAGCGTTCGCGTTCAGATTGGGAGTGAAAGACGAAGTAGCAGTAGTATACGGATGAGAGTCATTGTCGGAAAATCCTTGAGGACATTCACATATTTTATGATGTTCTTGTACATCTAAAAAGACAGGTTTCATAGTTAAACCGATAGAAAGTTCGGTGAAGAGATGGGGACGATGTTCATCTGGGATGCCTGGGTAGTGGATGTTGGGGTGTCGGAGGAAATGAACGAATAAAGGTCCTTGTGGGAGCTGTAGATGGAAGGCCGTTAGGGAAAAAAAAAAGAAAAAAAAAAACAAGGGAGGGGAAAACGGAATACGAACATATTCCCTGCCATGCCAACTTCCTTTCATACTCCCCAATTTAAACACGTCGCCAGGTAGATATTTTGGTCGTTGAGCCATATAATTGCCACATAACAACCTCCTCCACCACTCCGTATCCCAAACTTTGCTCTCCTCCCAACCTTCCTTAATCTCCTCTCCGACATCACCACCACTACCGACCCGTCTCGGACAGCCAGCCTCCCAATCCCATCTGACCACTGTACAAAACCTCGCGGCGGGACTTGTATTAATCTCCCTATAATCCTCTTGAGTAATACCGACAACACCTTGACCTGGACCTTGAGGTAAATGAGGTGGTGCTCTGATCGGAGACATCTCTTTTCTGGCTACGAACAATAGTTTTGCTGCTATGGTTATGAGGGGTGGAGATATGGGCATGCGAGCATTGAAGTAGTGCACATTGACGGATGAACCTTGGTAGTAGATTGGGTAAGGGGTTGATGAGGATAGGTTTGTGATGAGGGGTTGTTGATGGTAAGGATTTTGAGTATTGAGAGGGAGGTTGAAGTGGTTTGGAGGGGCAGAGGCGGCGGAGTACTATCAAGATATGAGTTAGATAAGCGGGCCGGGGGGGGGGGGGGGGGGGCAAGGCGGGGGGGGAGAAGTACGCGGTGAGGAAGAACAACGTAGGGCAAGGTAAGAAGTATCATCTGATCTCTCGCTGCAAACGACTCTGCCAATAGTTTTTCTAAAAAAAAAAGAAGAATGAGTCAATCGACGAGTCGAATGAACTTGTAAATAAAAAAACCTTTCGTCAGCGTCATCCACATCAACCACAACGCCAAAGAATTGTTCATGTTATCCAAAGGCCAACCTTGATTGTCCTCTCTGCCTTCCCACAACCTGGTCCTGACGAACTTATCCACATAGGCATCCAAACCCGCATGCTCGAGTTGTGCATAGTTTTTACCGTCGTTGTTAAGCATAAGGATATAGGCAGCACACAAGGTGTCATCCACGACGGATTCTGTTTCTGCAACATCTGCTCTGCGGATTTCCTGGATGAGACGACAGCATCGGATGAGCTCATCTGCGAGGTCACGGTCTCGTGGATGAAATGAGCGACGATTGATAGGGCCTACGTCGAATTTGAAGCGACATAGTTTTGCCAGGAAAGGTTTTGAGGTGACGATATCTTTCCAGAAGCGACAGGTGAGTGCGATAGGGATGAGAGCGTGAGGAGGACCGAGAGGGGCGTCTGCGAGTAGATGGAATGAGAACTGTGATATGATTTCTACGGGTAGATTGAACATATTGGTAGCTGGGAGTAGTGACCTGAGGCTGTTGTCGTATTTGAGGCATTGGATGCACCCATCGTGTGGTTGTCATCTCCGTGTCCCTTCCTAAATCTTTAGATCACTGCTCCCTCTTTCGGCCTCTCCGTCTCCCACTCGCCACATTCGCGGACTCTGAAACACTCACGGCGATCACAGATGTAAACTCCTCGAGAATGAGCTTCCCAATCCAAAAAAAAAAAAACATAACAAACCGACGACCACGGCAAACGAAAGGAACCACCCGACCCTGTAGTACATATTTGAAACCCTCCGAAAGAGCGCGGGAGATTTCTGATCATGATCATGAGGGATCCTGAACACCAGAAACAAAGGAGGGTCGTCAAATGATCGGAATCGTGGGAAAGGAAATGATAATAATTAATTAAAACGTCCATGCATTATACACGCGTTATTTTGCCTTTTTTTGGCTTTGATTTATTTATTTTTGCCTTATCCGAGTGTATGTACATAATTATCGCATATTGCTGGTCTTACCCCCTCCTACACTCCATTCGACAGTAAAGAAAATTAGACCCGCCGATTCGTACAATATCATATATATGAAGCAGCTCTGGCAAAAAGGGCCTAGCCATCCGTAGTAATATATACCCCCTTCTCCTACTCCGCAGCATCATTTGGTTTAAACTTCAAGGAAAAGAATGAACTCCGCGACGACGTCCGTTCGTAATCGTCAACCGTGAGGAGGGGTTCGCCAACTCCGCGACGACTTGCGTTCGTAATTTGTTCCGTCAACCAAAGTGAGATGCTACTTAGTATATGTTGATAGGAATCATACCAACGTCGGGGTTGGTAATAATATACTCAGACAAGCCGCCTTGTACCGAAAACAAGCGAATACGGGTGGGGGACCCTAAGTATATTAAGAGACTAGAACTTGAGTTAGACTAGAGACGAACTTAAGCCGAGTCCGGGCGCGTTCGGTGCGAAGTTGTGGGTTTGCAAAGCCTGGGTGCAGGTGCGCTTTGCTGTGGACTCAAATCATAAGAACTGTTCGGCGTAACTAGTACAGACGAACCTCTCTTAAACCATACCCCTTGTTGGTGGACACCTGAGGCTATGGGTTATTGGAGGTAGCCTCAAGGGTTTTTTAGAAAGTGTGGTCAAGAGAGGTTCGACTGTAGAAAGATCTTACTAAAAAAAACCTGTGGCGCAGCCGTGAGTGTCAAGTCCAAGAAAAAGAAAAAGAAAAGTTAAAATATAGTTCGGAATCAGGACTTTGGATGTGGGGGGAGGGGGGTTGGTTATTCTGATAATAAATCCTACTAGAAATTGGATGTGGCGCTTCCAAAAGTTAAAACTTACTTAATTGGCAGTTATCGCCCACGCCCCAGCTTTAAAGTTATAACGAACATAGAATAAATAACATAAAGGCCGTAAAATTATGTGGCGCGAGCGTGAGCCCTTCATCTTGTAACTAACTAACTGATCAACTTCGTACCGACATTCCGTGAGATAAGGATGAAAGTTCTTGAGGGGTCATTTCAAAAAAAAACAAAAAACAAAAAAAACAAAAAAACAATTGGATCTACAGGTCTTTCAATGAAAGCTGCCAGTGAACAATCTAGAACTTTCCTGATGGGTGGAAACTTTTAATGAATGCAAATATCTAAGAATGCATTCAATCCCCTTTCCCTCCTCCTTCCTCTTGATCACGATGTTACATGCACCGATCCGTGCTTGCACTTGCAGCTACTAGGCGTCCATCCGTGAGGCCAATTCAAACTCTTCCAGAACTTAACATATATATTTACCATGCATTCATCGCATGTTTTTTATTTTATTTTAGATGGATCTGATTCCTCTAATTCCACAAGTTGGATCTTTTAACCATATACGTCACCCGTTCCTTATCGATATCCCTCGTAATCAACCTTACCTACTGACTGCGGGAACACGAATGACGAGACTCGTCAGTCAGCACCCAAACGAAACTGCGCACGGATGTGAAAACTAACAAACGATTGGAACCAAGGAAACTATTAGACAACTGGCAAGGACCTTGATCCCCGTGTCCGAGTTATGGTGTGTGGTGTGTGTGTGTTGCTTTTTTTCCCTCGAGATACTTATCTATAACGTATATGATGATGTGATGCAACGCGGGTAAGGTCGTTATCGGCTAGTAAGGAGTATAAATATGAGCGCCGGTCCGTGAACAGTGGATATTTTTAAGAGCGGGGACCTTCTATATGCGTACAGCTGTGGTAGTTTTTATTTTTATTTTACTTTGGAATGTGGGATCGGTTTTTTGTATTAGAATAACTTGAATGGTGACTGGGCCCATGGTCCGTGGATTCAGATGATGACGACGTTTATTCGATCGTTGTTTTTTTCTTGCTGAAAAATTAGTCCAGTGGTTCAGAGTAGGCTCGAAACCAGCCGTCCTGGGAGCGATTGGGATAGTATACAACACTGCTTTCGGGATGTTTCAGATGTCCTTCACCGATTCTTCTTTGGCAAAATAAACAACACAGACCTGTTACATTAGAAATATCAGCAACTGAGCGATGGTGGCATGATAACCATCAACTTTAAGTATTACAATCATACTCGAAAAGTTCTAGATCATTGCTATCCGCAGCATAGCGCCCGGTGATCACGTGAGTTCACTGGTGGGGGAGGAAAACATCTCGTTCCATACCGATGTCATACTTTTTCTTTTTTTTTTCTCACTTTTTGGTTAGGATGAGATCCATAATGATAAGAAAGAGGTGCGTTGTATCGGACCAACGGGTTTACCGAATTGACTAAACCCTGAAACCCCTTGCAGGTTTGTCGGCTCAACGGGGGAGAAATGCCGAACGTCATGCATGGCATTGGCAGTGCTGATTGACGACCTGGATTTGGCGTCAATCCTCGTCCTTTTGTATGTACAGTCGAACCTCTCTCTTGAGTCCTGATCCATACCCCTTGGTGGATGCCTGAGGCTGTGGGTTATGGGTCAAGTATGAGGGGCAACTTTTGGTGCAAAATGGACAATTTGGCAGCCCCGAAGGGTTATGGGATATAAGGGGTTATGGGTTTTTCAGATGTTTTGGACATATATGGCAGGCTCGAGAGGAAATCAGTAGCTCATGGTCCGATATAGAATCATTACCATCTGTCATTCATGATCGATTGAACATATTGTAGTAGTGGTTTTGAAAGGTTCTTTTTTCCCTCAGCCACAGGTCGTGTTAGGGATATGGGAATGTTCAAGTTCTATGATAGAACCCAATTGACGAATGTATTTGAGACTTGGAAGCAATTTCATTTGATTTTTTGGGACAAATGAGGAACCTTGGACCCTGAACCTACCTGAATTAAACTATTGGGAGAAACCGCCAGATACACATTGGAAAAAGCAGCCAGGAGTGATGTTTTCTGTGCCTCGAGCGCAAGCAAGTTCCGTTGACAATCAAGTTCATGGTATACGTTTAGGGACCTCTAATTTCAGTATCTCCAAAAATCTGGTTGAACCCTACTTTATGATAAATTAGATTCTAAAACAAAAATTCATGCCCTCCAATCGTTGCGACCTATTTGGTGAGAAAAAACACATCAGAACCTCGACGCGCGTGACGAAATGTGACCTTTCCGGCCAAAACAGACCAACAGAACGACGCGTTTATCCCATCCATTTGTGTACCTGACTCTTTCATTGCCGACGAAAATGGGCTTTTGTCATTACACATATGCACATGCCACAAACAGCCGGTGAGTGGAAGTTCATCTGCAGTCTGACGCGTGTCGACGCGTTCTGATCATTGTGGAAAGGGGAAAGGGTGGATGATGGAGTATGCTGAAAATCAAACTGGTTTGAGGTATGCTTCCTGCTACGAATCGCGTGTTACGATGTTCGTTGAAGTGGCGACACGATAGGAACCAGAATGATGGCCTAAAGCCACGCGGCGATGCTCACATTAATGGGTGGCATCCTATTTCGAGTCTACTCTGGGAATGGACCACACCATTTACGGGATTGAGTGCAGTGGGAAAAGCACTGAAATTCAAGCAGTGCGGATTCCACGACTCCGACTCCGACTCGAAAGTAGTAGACAAGTCAACACAACAAAAAAAAAACAAAATACATTCAAGCTCAAAATTCAAAACGAGTTTTCCGTCCCCCCCATTCCCTATCCAGCTACTCTAGATACATAATCTCCCTGAACTTTTCTTCAATCTCCGAGCCCGACATCCACGACATATTCCAACCATCGAGTCCAGTCCTATTCAGTCCTCATCCCCAGTTCCTTAGATCGGTTCAATGCTCCCATTCATATATGCGCGACGGGGTCGCTCGTCAACAAACCAACCTGATCATGATCTGATCCATCATGCCGCGATTATGGCTCCAAAAAGTGTCAACGTCGAAAGGACAAGGATATTTGAAATTTGAATTCCACAGGGTCCGCAGGGGGGCTGGGTACGTTCCTCTCTGAAATCATTGTTTGTGAGTCCTTAATGGAGGGATCGTCTAGTGAACCGAACCTGATCAACTTTTTTCAATGTCCATGTATAGCCCATGTACGTAGAAAGAGGCAGGGATCGCGAGGTTAACGTTCAACCCTGACCATGACTCTCTTAGCCAATTGCCTGACGAGGTAGGGGCTTTTTCTTTCTTTTTTTTTCACACTCATTCCGAATTGCACCCATGCGTTGGTTTATGTTGATTATGTATTTACTGATTTGGTTTCGATTTTCTATCCATGAGGTGCATTGATCTGTGAAGTTTGGAGGGGAAAAGGGTACGCGATCTTGTTTGATATTCCCTCTCGGCAGTTCATGAGGCTGAGAACGCTAGTGGAGCAGGTGCAGCCGTAACCAGTCCCACGACCCGAAAAATTGCTTCCATTTGCAACCCTTGCTTTCCAGCACGGATCGCGGGAGGAGCACCACTGTTGTTGCGTTGCTTGGTTGTATAATGCAGGCTTGTGCACGCCAGAAGTTCCTGACACAGGCAAGTTGTTTCCATATTACAATCGTGAAGCGTTAAGACTAATGTGTTTTTTTTTTTCCCTGCAGGGTTTGATTATGGAGGTTTCGCCAGATAAATTACTATCATCTCATTATTCTCTTGGAATTTCATCAAATGGCTTTCGAAATACTGATGGGAACTTAGGAAATTTCACGACCTTCGTTTCGGGCAACGAAGGAGGGGACCAACCAAAAAAAAAAGTAAGTACGGCCATAAGTCATAATTACTCACATGATAACATGGACTGATTCAGATGTATCCTCTCGGACTCATTTCTGCGCCAACTAACTCCACGATTGGATAGTATTTCCTTGATGCTTGTATGTCGTTTGATGATATTCTCTTCCATGAACATATTCCACATAATCATAGATGTTCAGGTTCGTCCCAGTCAGGAAATTCTTCCCCCGGCTCCTGTCGGCATCTCGACTCTTGATTTTTAAGCGCTTCAAAAAGAATCGCCACCTTTTCTCACCATCAGTTTGGATCGCCGCCTTACCGTAACCTCTTCTCACCAAGCAGGGTTCGTAATTTCTTACATGCACGATCCTCGCCCTTCTTTGGTTATGATAGCGCATATGCCGTACTTTGTGATATTAACTTGGAAGAGATTTTCTGATTTCTGATTCGTGTTTAGGCGAATAATACCACCTTCGATCCAGCCCAATCGTTTCCTCTTCAAGTCCTAGAACGAGTTGGTTCAAGTGAAAAGCTTTGTTCAGTGGTGTCTATGGACACCCGATGAACCTCCGGATTGAGCTTTTGGACCCCTCTTTTATTAGGCGATACATTTCACAAAGAAGAGAGGAAAATCGCAGGAGGGTTGTTGGTTTGTTCAAATCCTGCTTATGGATGGGTGATGTAAGTTGAAGATGGGGTGAGTTGCCGTTTTTCATCAGGGCGGACGGTGGATTTACGATATATTTTTTTACACCGCCGTTGCCCGTTAACCAGCCTCTCGACTTCCGGCGTGACTGACAACAATCATGGTCCATGATGTTCAGTACGGGGTAGAGCTGTTGAGTTCAGCCCACTTGGTTAAATCCATATAGGGTCAACGTTCAACATCGATTGGGATTAGGCACGGTTTGGGGTTCCATCTAAAGGCCGAATAACCAGCATTCCAGGTCTGTGGCCTACTCCCTCTCGTAAATGAGCTTTGAAACCGACCATGTGTGCTAAGCGGTCGTGTGATTTGAACTTGAAGAGGTGTCGCGCTTGAGTAACTCTTGACGTTACTTGGAAGTAATCCCCTAGAAACCAGTTACGTATGCCGGAGCTGATATGTTTTTTTCAGGGTATCAACGTTTACTCGAGGTTAGGGCGTCCCTCCTTTGAGCAGGTGAGTCGTTTGGTCCAAGATGATTACCCGTTCGCAATCTTGATGTTCTATCTACAGATTAGTGTGGATGCTTGTGGAATTTTATCATAAGGCCGGACTACCCATCTCGTCAGATGTTGACGTAGTTTTCGTTTTCCTGGGACTCTAAAGATCTTAGCCATCTTTATGAATTTTGGGGTGAGAGCGGGGAAGGTATTGTATTTGTCCAGAACTTTGATGTTTACTGTTCTGAAGGTCTCCCTTACTCTGACCTCGCCGATCAATATAAAATCAAGATGAGTCTAACTAAAAACGTATCGAAGAGTCTATGGCGTTATTAACTTAATTACATGACAAATTCACTTTTCGCATCCGCAAATGGATTTCTCGAGCAATAACTTATAGTTCACTTCTTATAATTGGATGTGTGGGTGAAGAATACACACCCTAGCCGTTTGGTTGACTTTCCTATATCTCTGCTTCTCAGTAAGCAAGATCTACTTTTTCTTTTCTTTATTGATTTGTATTGGGTTTTCAGGGACCCGTACGCAAAATCTCCGGCGGAGTTCAGCTCCTCATCGTCCTGGTGTGTACCCTTATTTTTTGCCTGCCACTAGCAATCGTACACGATTTGATTGGGTTTTATAACCACTCATTGGGTTCTTGTTTACTTTGTATATTTCCCTGACTAGAAGGACGCCACCGCCACACTTGTCCAATATCATTTGTGAGAACTCATTGTGAGGACTCAGTCAAGTCTAGGCGGCTGGGACGTGAACTGCCTAAGTGCCTTGGGCTAATCAACTTGTCTATGTTTACGCGTACATGTCTTGGAGGCTTGCTCTTGTCCGTTCTGGTTCTAATCGCCCACTCTGTCACTATGCCTTGTTGGACTTTGAGCCCTACTTGACTGCGTCTTCATGATAAATCGCCGACTATTGTTTATATGCCACTTTTGTCTAGTTCCATGCAATGGCCTCACGTCCCACGGCCAGGAGGTGGATTCAATCAAATAAATTCGACGCGGAGGTATACGTTGTTGTCTGCTTTTTACGTATTGCACCGTGCTGTGTACTGTCAACAAATTTTTAACTCACAACCTGACATAATTCAGCAGTCTAACGAAGCTTATATGACCTTACCACTTGGATGTCAATTGTTGTTCGTCATCTGGTTATTCAAGGAGATCTCGAGGGAGTATTCCCCGATGAAAAGTTTTCTCGTTCTCACGAATGCTGCACTTAGTACGTTACCATTAGGGATCAATGTTTCATTCGACGCCGCAACCTTTGTATATCGAAGCATACTAAATAATCAAGAATAGTTGACGCGCTTAGTTATTGCGTCCTTTTCATTATTTGAATACTTCTCGACTGTTGAAAAATTCTTCATCTATCAAAGATGCCACATACTTCAGCGTATCTCGCCCGAAACCTTTCTCTCTATGTTTTTTTTCCCCTCTATATCGAGATCGCTAGGTCCCCGCAGAGGAGCTATACACGATTGAGCTTAGTTCTCTCCGTTCTATTTCCCCTGGATCTATGTTCATTCTCAAAGCCGATATGTTCAAAGTTTCATCTTGATCTGAAAGGTCCGCCCGTATGTTTTCAGATGTTTTCTTGGTATAGCTAATTCAAATAATCTCAATAGCGCTCAAGCATGTACTTGGGTCCTAGAAACATCCTATGAATGGATAGGTATGTTTTTTTATCACATCTATATCCTTCAGACTCTTATGTTACTTATCCTCATTGCGTCCCCTCCTTGAAATGTTAATCAGCAGCATATGATCAAAACCTACCTCTCCTTCGTTCCATTGATTGGGTTCAAGGTTACCAAGATTATCATTGTGTTCTATTGTCCTCTCCTTCTACCACGATCGTTACCTGGTGGGTGTTATACCTGCTTCTCGTCCCTTGCTCTTTACCAGAACTTCTTGTACAGTGTGACTTAGCTTGCGAACCACAAGCTTGAAACTGCTCTAATTATTGAACCAAGCCTCGTGAACTCTACGAATCGACTGAAACTATTCTTGGCTTTTTCCATTCACAAGTCCAGAAGGCCATCAAACCATACTATAGAATGTCAACATCGGTTGGATCATGGGAGCTTCTCAGTATCTCTCACCACCAGACTTGAGCCTCAAAATTTTCGTTGGGAGCCCAGGGCCCCAATCATACGGTTACACTTTCCTCCTTTTTGACAACTACATGCTGATGAAGTGATGTTTTTATCCGAACAACTCTCCAGATTTTTATCTCCACTCCTTCCCCCTGTCCAACTAACTCGTTACAGTGATTCGGATTGGTGATGACACCGGTGGCAGCACATGGGCTTCTGGATATGGAATCAAATGCCCTGTACTTAGGAGTCGAATTCGGCGTCTTACTGCATTTGTCAACCTTTTTCCAGTTGTTTGGATAGCATGAGTTGTTCTATTGGGGCATGTTTTCGGAGAGGTTTTGATATTTTGATGAGTGCGTGCATGATAACAGATGACCCGACCTCCAGAATGAATGTCAGATTGAACGGCGTTTGCTTTACTTATCTACAACAGAGAAGAAGTGTGAAGATCAATCTTCGCTTCTTCTCTGTTAAAAATAAGTGAAACAAAACAACTGTTTCAATCCGACATTTGTTCTGGAGGTCAGGAAGTCTCATCGTGAGTTCGCAAATTTTGGAGCAGTTCCCATTCTTTTCCTGGTGATTCTTTCCTGGAAATCTTGTGGTTACTCTTATCATGGTCTCCTTGGACTCGGGGCTTGTCGAATGATGCATGATGGTTAGCTTCGCGGGAGAAGCATCTACTTTCAGAGGTGATGATCATCCGTACTTAAAGAAGTATCATGTCATGCCACCACCTTACCAGAGTTTGTCATATTACCACTCGCCTCAATTCTTAATTGATTAACTTCAATGTCAACTCTTTTCAATGCATACTATATTACTGGTATATAAAATTTCAATTTAAATGCCATGCTATGTAACTATATACAAAATGCAAGGACTCCATGAGCAGTGAGCACTTCTCGGTACCTGCAGCTAGAAAAAGTAGGCTTTCCAAAAATTCCAAAACTTAGCACACTACAGTAGCTATAAGAATTATTTTTCCGAGAGCCTCTGCGTCTAATTTATCGTTCTATTGAAGATCTCTTACATGTCACTGCCGAGAGTGTGATATTTCAATCTCCACTCGAAATCAACTCGTCGCGCCAGGACACACCTTTATATAACTTTAAATTAGCAAAGG
>Ga0193743_1001547_pt1 | contig 17072 bp, 17 predicted proteins | sample L2c2metaG_FD_143038 | JGI IMG/M metagenome (GOLD analysis project Ga0193743, IMG submission 143038) | Soil microbial communities from a riparian zone of the East river system, Colorado, United States - L2c2 | ecosystem: Environmental > Terrestrial > Soil > Riparian zone | place: USA: East River...
CGAGCCGTCGATCGTCGAGCAGCGCGTCGCAGAGGGGCACATCGGGCTGGCATCGCTTCAGGCGAGGTTCGACTCGATGGGCGGTGCGATGGCCATCGAGTCGAAGATCGGCCGGGGGACCGTGGTCACGGTGACCTCGCCTCCCGAAGCGGCTACACCCGCCTGACCCGTGCTGCGCCCTGGGAGGGCGCCCAGCTCAGGCGCAGTCGGAGCAGATGAGTGCGCCGTTCGCGTGCATCGTCAGCCGATTGCGGTGATACACCAGGAAACAAGACGAGCAGGTGAACTCGTCGGGTTGCTTGGGAATCACCCGAACGGTCAGTTCTTCGCCTGAGAGATCGGCACCGGGGAGTTCGAACGCGTCGAACGCGTCTCCGTCGTCGACGTCGATCACGCCAACCGCGGCGTCGTTGCGCCGGCCCGCGAGCGACTCGAGGGACTCCTCGGCGACGTCGTCGGATTCGGTCTTGCGGGGTGCGTCGTAGTCCGTAGTGGCCATTGGTGTCCTCTCGGTCCGCGTGCTCGCGTACGCACAACGCCGTACGGTGGGCGCATGTTCCCGCGGCTACCGATTCGAAACCAAGCCTGCGGCAAAAGGCGATGAATATCGTCCAACCTGAGTCGATGACCAGCCGTGACGCCGTTTCGGCGCCGGCTTCGTGGGTAATAGAAATTCGTGACACACGCTGCCGCGCCTTCCGAACCAGCCCTGCCCGAGGCGACCGGGCCGTTGTCCGCTGCCGTAATCGACCATCTGGCTTGCCGACCTCCGCGGCGCCGCTACACCCCGGTAGAGGCGCCGGTCGGCGACTCTGACCCCGACGGGCGAGATCTGCAACTGGCGCTCGCCGTCTGCTACGAGCTGCACTACCGCGGTTTCGCCGGCGTGGATCCCCGCTGGGAGTGGGATCCGGGCCTGTTGCAATTGCGCGGCCGCCTCGAGGAGGCGTTCCTGACCGCGGTCAGGAACGACGTCGGAGACATCGAGCCCGGCACGTCGGCAGCCGATGAGATGGCGGAGCTGTCGGTCGAGCCGTTGAACGGGACGGGGCCGTCCCACCACCTTCAGGACAGCGGCACCTGGGACCAAATGCGCGAATACTTCGTGCACCGGTCGCCGTACCACCTGAAGGAGGGCGACCCCCACGCGTGGGCGATACCGCGGTTGTCCGGCACGGCCAAGGCCGCGTTCGTCGCCGTCGAGTTCGACGAATTCGGCGGCGGCAGGGGTGATCGGGCGCACCAGAAGTTGTATGCGGATCTGATGACGGCCGCGGGACTGGATGCGTCGTACCTGCGCTACATCAACGACGTTCCCGCGGAGGCGCTGGCAGCGATCAACCTGATGTCACTGTTCGGCTTGCATCGCGACCTGCGAGGCGCGGCAGTCGGCCACTTCGCCGCGACCGAGATCACTTCCTCGCCGGGCTCTCGCCGACTTGTCGACGCGCTGACCAGGATGAACGCACCCGAACCGTGCATCCGCTTCTACCGCGAGCACATCGAAGCCGACGCCGTGCACGAGCAGGTCGTGCGGACCGACGTCGTCGGTGACCTAGTTGCACGCGAGCCGCATCTGGAAGCAGACGTGGTATTCGGGATCAGGGCGTTCGACGTCGTGGAGAGTCGCCTGGCCGACCACTTGATGGCCAGTTGGACGGCAGGCGAGTCGTCACTGCGGCGGCATCTCTTCCGATGAGTCGTCGGCGCGCTTGCGCCGTCGGTGGCTGGTGTCGCACAGCGGGTAGTTCTTGCTTCGTCGGCAGGTGCAGATCGCGACCATGAACCGGTCGGACTCGACGACGCTACCGTCGGGCGCCTCGACGCGGACCGGACCCTCGACCATCACCGGACCGTTGGGCACGATCCGCACGACGCGCGGTGACTTGCCCGTCACGGCACGTCCGCCCGAATGGCCACCAGTTCCTCCACCCGCCTGCCCCGCTCCAGAAGACCCTGGCGTTGCAGCCAACCCGCGCGGGCGGTGAGGACCGGGCCGAACGGAACCCATTGGCGGGCAATGACAGACGCCTTCAACCCGGCCCGCCGCAGGACGGCAAGGGACGAGTCGACGTCCGAGAACTCCGAATGCACGATCAGCAGCGTGCCGTCGTCGGAGAGCAGTTCCGGCGCCACCGCGCACAACGGGTCCAGCACCAGCCGGCCGTCGACACCGGCATTGAATGCCGTCGCGGGACCGGCGTGGGCCGGAATCACCTCGACGTCTCCGCCGGGCGGCTCCGGGACGTACGGCGGGTTGCAGACCACCAGGTCAAATGGGCCGAATTCGATTGCCAACGACCATGTCCCGAGGCGAACGTCGACGTCGACTCCCGCGGTGAGCGCGTTGTGCCTGGCGCAGCGCACTGCCTCTGCCGATACGTCGAAGGCCATGACGTCCTCGGCGCCTTGCACGGCCGCACTGATCGCGGCCACCCCACCTCCCGTGCAGAGATCGACGACCCGGCCACTGCGCGCGAGGCCCGTGCTCTGCATGACCTCGGTCAGAAGCTCGGAGTCGTGCTGAGGGGCGTAGACCCCCTCTGGGGCGGTCAGTTCACCGGGCAGATCCGCGTAGGCGCTTGTCATGTCGACCTCTCCGGGCTGTGATCTCTCGTCAACGTCAGCGAGCTTCATACCCCGGCAAAAGGGGGTCTAATCCCTTGAACGACTGAAGGACCCAGCGATCCGCTGGGTCCTTCGTCGTCCGTCGTCAGACGGTCAGTTCTGCTGAGCCTCCTGGCGCTTCTCAGCTGCCGCGGCGCCGCCACGGGCCGCGTCGGCCTCGGCTTCCTTCTTGGCGACATCGCGCTGGGCCTCGGCCTTGTCCTGTTGGGCCTTGCCTTCCTTGGTGAGATCATCGCGGCCGGTCACCGTGCCGGCGGCTTCCTTGGCCTTGCCCTTGACGTCTTCGACGACACCCTTGATGCCCTCGGCAGGTCCACTGTTCTTGTCGCTCATGGTCATCCCTCTCTTGTCCGTGGCGTATCACCATGCTTACGGGGGATCTGTCCCCGCATCCAACGCATGCCCGGCAAGGCGACCGTCAAACCTTCCGAACTCGAGGTTGTCGAATGACCCACGGTGCGATCAGTCACGCGCGGTCGCTCCTCGTGATCGTCCCGGTCGCGGGTTTCGCCAACCTGCCCGGCGGGTAATGCCGGGCGAAACCGGCCACTCGCCAGGAGTCGACATGCGCAGGGACTTTCACCGCCAATTGGACGTGCTGCGCGCGGATGTCGGGACGATGTGCGAGCTCACCGGCGTTGCCGCACGACACGCAACTGCCGCCCTGCTCGACGTCGACGCCGAAGCCGCTGGGCGGGTTATCGCCGAAGCCAACCACCTCAAATTCCTGAACACCGCCGTCGAGCGCCGCGCGGTCAGCATCCTGGCGCGGCAGGCGCCGGTGGCCGGTGACCTGCGCGCCACGGTCACCGCCATCCAGATCGCCGCGGACGCGGACCGGATGGGTGCGCTCACCGCCCACGTCGCCAGGGTCTGCCTGCGTCGTGATCCCGACCCCGTGGTGCCCGACGAACTCCGCGAATGCTTCCGGCAGATGGGGGATATCGCGGTCGACCTGGCCGAACGCAGCAGAGCGGCAGCGCTTGCCGGCGATTGCGCGCAGGCCCGCCGCGTCCGCGACGACGACGGGACTATGGATGCCCTGCACCGGCACCTGTTCACGGTCGTGACGAGTCCGCGGTGGTCCCACGGCCCCGTCGTCGCCGTCGACATCGTGCTGCTGGGCAGGTTCTACGGACGGTTCGCCGACCACGCAGGAGAAATAGCGCGCCGAGTCGTCTTTCAGACGACAGGCAGCTACGAATCGGTCCCGACTGGGCAATTCGTCACACCCGCGTGATCAGGGTTTCAGCACGATCTTGACCGCGCCGTCCGCCTTCTTCTGGAAGATCTCGTAGGCGTACGGGGCGTCCGCCAGAGGCAGAGTGTGGGTGGCGAACGCGTCGACGCCCAACGGGTCGTCATCCGTCAACAGCGGCATGATGTCGTCGACCCATTTCTTGACGTTGGCCTGGCCCATCCGCAGTTGGACTTGCTTGTCGAAGAGGGTCAGCATCGGCATGGGATCCGCCACCCCGCCGTACACACCGATCAGGGAGATCGTGCCGCCACGGCGGACGACGTCGATCGCGGAGTAGAGGGCGTCGAGCCGGTCCACGCCCGCCTTTTGCATGAGCGGCTTGGCGAGGGCGTCCGGAAGCAGGCCGGTCAGCTGCTGAACGGCCTTGGCGATCGGCGAACCGTGCGCCTCCATGCCGACCGCGTCGATCACGGAGTCCGTGCCGCGTCCATCGGTCATCTCGCGCACCACGTCGCCCAGCGACGAATCCAGCTGAGAGACATCGATCGACTCGATTCCCCGTGCCTGCGCTCGGGCGAGCCGCTCGCGAACGAGGTCGACGGCGATGACCCGGTGACCAAGGTGGCTCGCGATGCGTGCGGCCATGTCCCCAACGGGCCCGAGGCCAAGTACGGTCACCGATCCGCCATCGGGCACGTCCGCATACGCGACCGCCTGCCACGCCGTCGGCAGCACGTCGGACAGGTACACGAACCTCGAATCAGGCGGCCCATCGGGCACCTTGATGTGGGTGAACTGCGCCTGAGGCACCCGCAGATACTCGGCTTGTCCGCCGGGAACGCTCCCGTACAGCTCGGAGTAGCCGAACAGCGCCGCCCCCATCCCCTGGTCGCGGACCTGGGTGGTCTCGCACTGGGTGTAGAGCTGCTGATCGCACATGTAGCAACTGCCGCACGAGATTTGGAACGGAATCACTACCCGGTCGCCGACCGCGAGGGAAGTGACGCCCTTGCCGACCTCACGGACGATGCCCATGGGTTCGTGTCCGAGTACGTCCCCCGGATTCATGAACGCACCGAGCACCTCGTAGAGATGCAGGTCGGATCCACAAATGTTGGTGGACGTCACCTCGATGATGGCGTCGGTGGGCTCTACGATCCTCGGATCGGGCACGGTATCGACGCGGACGTCCCGCTTGCCTTGCCAGGTAACTGCTTTCATCGTGAAGTCTCCCCTCGTGAAGTCATTCGCCCCGGGGCCGTCGCGTGCTGGCCGTCTTCTTGGACGCGGTCTTCTTCTTGGGCTCGGTCTTCGACGGCGCGACCGCCGACGCCATCACGGCGCTGGCGCGCGCCCATACCCGGTGCAGTCCCAGTGCGGCGACCAGGTCAGAACTGAATGCCTTGTCGAAGTCGTCCCCGACGAGTACGCCGGCGGCATTCCGGTCGATGCCCGCCGCCTCCAACATCGCGACGCCATCTCCCCACGCCCCCAAGGGCTTACAGTGCCGGAACAGCTCCTGTAGCATCACGACGAGCTTGATGTCGTCGGTCACCGAGGTACCCGAGGCGATGATCGCCGCGTCGAATTCAATGGACCGCGTCGTGGCGAAGGTGCGTTCGACGACCAGTGAGCGCCGCCCGGACTTCAATGTCCCCCCGACGGCGGCGGTGACCAATGCCGTGACGCCCTCGCGGGCCAGCGACTTCGTCAGCGCTGCGATACCGGCCAGATCTGACCCGGCGTCGGCGATCACCGCGACCTTGCGGCCGGTGACGGGGCCGGGTTCGGTGACGATCTGCGACAACGAGGGTGACATGGTGCCGTCAGCCGGCGGATTACCCTGCGGGGCAGGCAGTCCCAGGCCATCGGCGACCTGGCGGCACAGATCGGTGTCGACGTTGGCCAACACCTCGAGTTCGCGCTCCTTGACCGCCTTCTCGTAGCACTTGCCCAGTTCGAACGTGAACGCCTCGACGATGTGCACCTGTTCGATCTCGCTGAGGCTGCGGTAGAACATCGCGGCCTGGGTGAAGTGATCGTCGAAGGAAATGGGCTGCGCGCGTGCGACACGACCGTCGACCGGCCGTGGTGTCGGCACGTACCCGCCTTCGTCGGCCTCGGCGACGAGGGGCTCGCCGCCGTCGATGCTGTTGGGCCGGTAGGGCGCGAGTCCGGTGTGAATCGCGGTCTGGTGCATCCCGTCGCGCAGCATGTCGTTGACCGGGCAATGCGGTCGATTGATGGGCAGCTGGGTGAAGTTCGGCCCGCCAAGCCGGGTGAGCTGGGTGTCGAGATAGGAGAACAGCCTGGCCTGCATCAGGGGGTCGTTGGTGACCTCGATGCCGGGGACCAGGTTGCCGGTGTGGAAGGCGACCTGTTCGGTCTCGGCGAAGTAGTTGGTGGGGTTGCGGTTCAACGACAGCATGCCGATCGGCTGTACCGGCACCAACTCCTCGGGGACGAACTTCGTCGGGTCGAGCAGGTCGATGCCTTCAAAGCTGTCAGTGCCGTCGTCGGGCATGACCTGGATGCCGAGTTCGTATTCCAGCGGGGCGCCGGCCTCGATGCCGTCGGCCATGTCGCGACGGTGGAAGTCGGGGTCGCAGCCCGCGGCGATCTGCGCCTCCTCCCACACCAGCGAGTGCACACCGGCGACGGGCTTCCAGTGGAACTTCACCAAGCTGGTCGCGCCGCGAGCGTTGACCAGCCGGAAGGTATGCACGCCGAACCCTTCCATGGTCCGGAAGGAGCGTGGAATGCCACGGTCGCTCATGTTCCAGAACACATGGTGCGTGGCCTCGGTGTGAAGGGAGACGAAGTCCCAGAAGGTGTCGTGTGCCGACTGTGCCTGCGGTATCTCTCGGTCCGGATGAGGCTTGGCGGCATGGATGACGTCGGGGAACTTGATGCCGTCCTGAATGAAGAACACCGGGATGTTGTTTCCGACGAGGTCGAAGTTGCCCTCGTCGCTGTAGAACTTCACCGCGAAGCCACGGGTGTCGCGCACGGTGTCGGCCGAGCCACGCGAGCCGAGCACGGTAGAGAACCGGCAGAACACCTCGGTCCGCTTGCCCTTGGTGGCCAGGAAGGCCGCCCGCGTGACGTCTTTGACATTGCCGTAGGCCTCGAACACACCGTGGGCCGCGGCGCCGCGCGCGTGCACCACCCGCTCCGGGATGCGCTCGTGATCGAAGTGCGTGATCTTCTCGCGGAGGTGGAAGTCCTCCAGCAGGGTGGGACCGCGGTCACCGGCCTTCAAGGAATGATCGGTGTCGGGCATCCGGAGGCCCTGCGCGGTGGTGAGGTAGCGGCCGCTTTGAGCGCGGGGATCAGTCTGTCCTGCAGAATCTTTGGGCACGCCGGTTGGGCTGACGGCGGAAGGGGCGGACTGATCGCGATTGCGAGAGGTGGGCATCGATGCTCCAAGGGGACAACGGTAGCGAGTGGCGCGCCGGGGACAGGTGCGCCGAACCGGCGCGCGGGCTACACGCCTTCGGCGGCAATACCCCGCGACCGGCACCGCAAACGCCGGCCTCGGGGTACTGCCCCCGACTTAGGCGGCGTTGCCGCGCAAGGCGTCGCGCGCGCGGTCGAGCAGCGAGACGAAGGGTCCGACGGCGAAGTTGAGGAACGCCGACTCCACGCCTGCATGTGGGTGGGTGGGTGCGATGCGCTCGGCAACCTGGACGGCTGTCGCCAACTTCCGGAGCTCCTCGTCGTCGAGCTGCTCGTCGAGCAAGGTGAACTCCTCGGCCTCTTCCCGCTTCGCGTGCTCCAGCACCGCGGCTTGCAGGTGGATCAACTCCTTGGAGAAGTCAGCACTGCCGCAGGGAATCTTCTCGAGTGCGCCCAACGCGACCTTGGCGTCGTGTTCCTCGGTCAAGCGGGCGTCGGCGATCTCGGCTCCGCCTTCGATCTTGCGCCGGACACGTGGGTGCACCATCATCTCCTCCGCCGTCTCGTGCACGGCGAGGAGCGTCCGCAGCCGCGTGAAGGCCGCCAGCTGAGTGTCGGCGTCCTTCGCGTCCAGGGTTTCGATGAATAGAGCCTTGATGGCTTTGTGTTGGTCCTTCAAGTAGGTGACCACGTCGTCTGGACTGGTGATGGGCTTCTGAGCCACGGCAGTTACCTCCGCGAAAATCGATTGGATGACGACGCGAGGGCTGCACGCCGAACTGCCGAGGGCTACCCCGCAGGGCACGGCAGAAACCCGACGGACGCGCCTGTTAGGACTAGAACGCCTGTCGTGATTTGGCGCCTGCGGCTGTTTGCCGTGCGCACGAACGGGAAGACCACTTCGACCCGCATATCGGCACGCCGGCAGGAGCTTGTCATGTCTTCACGCTCTCAGAGCCCCCGGTGGGCGGTCCTACGCAACAACGGGCTGCTATTTGCCTGTCTCGCGTTGTTCGGGGTGTTCTTCCTCGGCATGAGCTTCTCCGGCGCAGCGACCTACAACGAGGAGCAGCAGCAACACGGCTCGACCGAACACATCTCGGTGGCGCAGTACTTCACCACCGGTGACTTCGTCGAGGCGACGTTCGAGAACTGGGAATCGGAGTTCTTGCAGATGGGCATGTACGTCGTGCTCACCGCCTTCCTCTTCCAGAAGGGTTCGTCGGAATCCAAGCCGATCGACGAGCCCGCTCCGCAAGACCAGGATCCCCGCGACGCGAAGGGCGATTCCTCGGCGCCGTGGCCGGTCCGGCGGGCTGGGTTGGCCCTGATGTTGTATGAGAATTCGCTGGCGATCGCCTTCTTCGTGCTGTTCTTCGCCTCGATGGCTCTGCACGCGGTCGGCGGCAGAACGGCGTTCAACGAAGAACGTTCAACGAAGAACAGGTCGAGCATGGGCAGGCCACAGTCTCGGTGTGGCAGTACCTCACCACGTCGCAATTCTGGTTCGAATCGATGCAGAATTGGCAGAGCGAGTTCGTGGCCGTGGCCGCCATCGTCGGGTTGTCCATCTTCCTGCGCCAGCGCGGCTCGGCGGAGTCCAAACGGGTCGCCGAACCGCACCGGCACACCAGCGCATGAGCCGTCGCCACGCCCGTCCCGCAAACCTGTCTCGCCCCCGGTACGGCCGGGGCTTAGCGAAGGCGCGTCGACGTTGATAGGTTCGGGCGGGGAGGTATCGGTGAGGAGGGAGTCGGTGATGTGTCGATTGCGCTTCTCTCGCCATGGGGATCGGTCGTGACGACGGAGCGGTGGAAGCCGCGTCAAGACCACTACTACTGGCTGACGGCGATCCTCGCGGGCCGCGGGGTGCAGGCAAGTACGTGCCGGGTCATCGCGGGGATCATCGCCGGCCTAGGCGCGATACCGCTGATCGTGTTGGTCAGCCCGCTCGGTCCGCACGGGCTGATCGGCCGGGCTCTCGCCGTCGTCGTCTCGACGTGCTGCTTATTGATGTCGCTGCGTTGGCTGCGACATCGCTGGCCTACCCGCACCGAGTCGGCGACGTGTGTCGTGGTGGGCACGGTCTGCATCGCCGTTTCCTGTTTCCTACCGGCCAGTCCGGTGGCCGGACTGCTGGGCGCCACCTCCTTCGCCGTGCCCGCCGCCTACGTCGCGTGCTTTCACCGCCTGCCGCTGCTGCTGTTCACCTGGACGGTCGCCGCGGTGACGTTGACCGTCCTCGCCGTCCGGCTCGCAGCCCTGGACACCGCGTTGGCGGTCAGCAGTGTGTTCCTCGTTGCGCTGGTCAACGTCTTCGCGGCGCTCGCCTGCCGGGTGGGTGTCCGGCTCATCGGTGGCGACGCGGCGACCAGCCAGCTCGAGCCACTCACGGGGCTGCTGGACCGCGACGCCTTCTACGAACGGACCGCCACGCTGCTTGCCGCGCGACACCGCGAAGATGACAGGTACCTGGTCCTGGTGCTCGTCAACATCGACGGCTTCTCGCTAGTGACGAGCATGTCCGGCGAGCGAGGCGGCAATTTGGCCAGGGTCGCGGTGGGTGCGGCGCTGCGCAGCAGCGTGCGCCACAACGCCGTCGTCGCCCATGTCTCCGACGCCGAGTTCGTCATTGCCGACACCTTCACCACGCCCGACGCGTCTCCGCTCGTCGACCGGGTCCGTGCCGCGGTGACCAACACCCCCTCGCGATTGGCGACCAGCATCGGGGTGGTCAGCACCCCCCTGCGCCCCCTGATGCACCTACCGCCCGACGACGTCGTCGACGAAGTGATGGCGATCGCGATCACGGCGATGAACGAGGCGCGCAAGGAGGGGGGCAACCGAGCCCACTTCGTCGTCAACCCTGCCCTGACCGTGGTCGGCAACCCCGACTCTGGCGGTCGCGAGTAAGGGTCCGGCAAGTCAGTCGCGGCGCAGCAGCACCAAGGCCATGACGGCGGCGACGCCGGCCAGGACGACGATGGTCATGGCGACCGCGGTCCAGCCGGCGGCATCGAACGCGACACCGCCGAACCATCCAACGACGCTGGACCCGCCGTAGTAGAAGAGGTTGTACAGCGACGACGCTTGCGCCTTGCCGACCTTGGCTTCGCGACCGGTCCAACCGGACGCGATCGAATGGGCGCCGAAGAAGCCGGCCGTGCCGAGGAGCAGACCTGCGAGCACCACGAATACGTTGTCGCTCAACGTGATCGTCACGCCGACGATCATCGTGGCGATGGACGACAGCAACACCCGCTTGCGGCCGAACCGGGCGGCCTCCGCCCCCGCCCGCGACGACGCCCACGTGCCGGCCACGTACGCCAGGAACACCAGGCTCACCAGACTCTGGGGAAGGTGGAACGGTGCGCCCATCAGGCGGAAGCCCAGGAAGTTGTACAGCGCGACGAACCCACCCATGAGAAGGAAGGCCTGAGCGAAGAGCGTCAGCTGGCGCGGGGATCGCAGGTTGGCGGCCAGCCGGTGCAGCAGCCCGCCGTCAGGGTGCGAGCGCCCGTGCGACGGGTCGTACCCGTGTGGCCGTGGCGCGAGCCGGACGAAGCCGAGCGCGCCTACCCCACACAGCGCCGCGACGCTGAGCACCCCGATCCGCCAACCGACGACCTCCCCGATCGGGCCTGCGACGAGCCGCCCGAGGAGGCCGCCGACGCTGTTGCCTGCCACGAACATCCCGGCCGCGCGCGCCGCGTGGTCGCGGTGGATCTCCTCCGACAGATAGGCGATGGCGACCGCCGGTACCCCGCCGACCAGCAGGCCCTCCATGAATCGGCCGGCCAACAGCAGCCCCAGGTCCGGAGCGAACGGCACCAGGAGACCGAGCACGGTCGCCGCCGTGACCGACAACGACATCGCCCGCACCCGGCCGATCCGGTCGGCGACCAACGACCACGGGATGACGCCGACCGCCAGGCCTGCCGTGGCGGCCGAGACCATCAGCGCCGCGTTCGCCGCCCCGATGTCGAGGTCGGCGGCGATCAGCGGGAGTACCGCCTGGGGCGAGTACAGCTGGGCGAAGGTGGCCACGCCCGCACAGAACAGTGCCGCCAGCAGCCGCCGATACGCCGTCGAGCCGCGCTGGTGTCCAGCCCAGGTGACGGGGAGGTCCGGGGCGTCGGTGGTCACCAATCGAGTGTCGAGCGGTCCGCCCCGTGTGTCCAATGCATGAAGTCATACAGTCTCATGCACCAACTGCATGATTAACCCACCTCGCCGTGGTCCTTCACGAACTCGACGAACCGCGCCGCCGCCGCCGGTACCTCGCGCCCGGCGGCCAGGGCCAACCCGACCTGCCGTTTGGCGCCGGCGTCGGAAAGCGGCAGGTACGCGGCCATCGGCTCAGCGCGCTCAGCACGCGGCACGGGCACGACCGCAACCCCGAAACCCGCCGCGACCAGACCCTCCATCGTTGGAATCTCGGTGGCCTCGAACGCAACCTGCGGCTGGATCCCGGCGGCGGCGCACAGTTCGTCGGTGAGCTGCCGCAGGCCGGACCCGACGCGGAGCACGATGAAGGGTTCGCCTGCCACGTCGGCGAGACGCAACCGGGAACGGTTGGCCAGCCGATGTCCGCGCGGTACCGCGACGCACAGTCGTTCGGAGTACAGGCCGTGCCACACGTATCCCGGGCCGGTGGGCCGCGGCGAGGTGATGGCCAGGTCCACGTGCCCCTCCAACACCCGGTTGGCGAGCTCGTGCGCGGCGCCCTGGTAGAGGTCGAAGCGGACGTGCGGCGCCTGTAACCGAAACCGCCGCAACAGATCCGGAACGAACCAGCTGGCCAACGAGTGCAGGAAGGCCAATCGGACCGTCCCCGTATCGGGATCGCGCAGCGCGGCTATGCGCTCATTCGCCGAGCGCATCTCAGCGGTCGCGCGACGGGCGTGCTCGGCCAGGATGGCGCCGTAGGCATTCAGCCGCAGCCGACGGTTGATCCGGTCGAACAGGGCGACGCCGACCTCGGCCTCAAGTCGGGCGAGGGCGCGTGACAGGGTCGGCTGCGGGATGCCCAACTCGGCGGCCGCATCCGTGACGTGCTCGGTCTCGGCCAGTACGACGAACCAGTGCAGTTCGTCGAGATGCATGCCGGCGAGCATAACCAGCGGGCTCGCGTGCGGTGCCCTAGTCGGTCAGGTGGTCAGGCTGCGGGCGATCACGAGGCGTTGAATCTGGTTGGTGCCCTCGAAGATCTGCGTGATCTTCGCTTCCCGCATGTAGCGCTCGACGCGGTAGTCCCGCGTGTAGCCGGCACCGCCGAATACCTGCACCGCGTCGGTGGTTACCTTCATCGCGGCATCGGTGGCGACCAGCTTGGCCACGCTGGCTTGCGTCGAGTACGGCCGGCCGGCGTCGCGGCGTCGTGCAGCATCCAGGTAGGTGGCCCTGGCGCTGACCACGGCCGCGGCCATGTCGGCCAACAGAAAGCCAAGCCCTTGGTGGTCGATGATCTTGCGGCCGAACGTCGTTCGCTCGTTGGCGTATCGCTGCGCCTCGTCGAGTGCGGCCTGCGCCACGCCGGTGGCGACTGCGGCGATGCCCAGCCGACCCGAGTCAAGCGCGCTGAACGCGATCTGCAGCCCCTGGCCCTCGGCGCCGATGCGGCGATCGGCGTCGACGCGGGCGTTGTCGTAGAACGCCGACGTGGTCGGTACGGCCGAAAGACCCATCTTCTCCTCGGGCTTGCCGAACGTCAGGCCGGGCAGATCACCGGGGATGAGAAAGCAGGAGATACCGCGGGACCCTTCTCCGGTACGGGCGAACAGGGTGTAGAAGTCAGCGACACCGCCGTGGGTGATCCACGACTTCGACCCGTTGAGGACATAGTCGCCGTCATCGGACTTGGCGGCCGAACACCGCAGCGCCGCCGCGTCGGAGCCGGCCTGAGGTTCGGACAGGCTGTACGCGCCGATCTGCTCGCCTGACAGCATTCCGGGCAACCACCGCTGCTTCTGCTCGTCGGTGCCGAACGTCAGCAGTGGGTGCGACGACAGGCTGTGCACGCTGACCGCCACGGCGATCGCTGCCCATCGGGCGGCGATCTCCTCGAGCGCCTGCAGGTACACCTCGAAGGGCTGGCCGGCGCCGCCCCACTCCTCGGGCTGCGACAGGCTCAGCAACCCGGCGGCGCCCAGTTGGGCGAACACCCCGTCGGGGTAGGTCTCCGATTTCTCGTGTGCGTCCACGATGGGGTCGAGCAACTTGTCGGCGATGTCGCGGGTGAGCGCGATGAGGTCGTCGGCGTCCTCGGACGGCAGGATGCGGTCGACTGGCATGGTTGCACATCCTAGTTTCCGGTGTGGGCCGCCTCCGACAGAGCGGCGTTGATCGCGTCCACCCGGTCCTTGGCGTCGCCGAACAGCATCTGGGTGTTCTCCCGGAAGAACAGCGGGTTCTGCACGCCCGCGTAGCCGGAGGCCATGGAGCGTTTGAAGACGATGACGTTGTCGGCGTTCCACACCGTCAGCACCGGCATACCGGCGATGGGGCTACTGGGATCCTCGGACGCCGCCGGGTTGACGGTGTCGTTGGCGCCGATGACCAGGACGACCGACGTGTTGTCGAAGTCGTCGTTGATCTCGTCCATTTCCAGCACGATGTCGTAGGGCACCTTTGCCTCGGCCAGCAGCACGTTCATGTGGCCGGGCAGCCGGCCCGCGACGGGGTGGATTCCGAAGCGGACCTCGACGCCGCGCTCACGCAGCTTGCGGGTCAGGTCGGCGACACCGTACTGGGCCTGCGCGACGGCCATACCGTAACCGGGGGTGATGATCACCGAGCTGGCCGAGGTGAGCAGTTCGGCGGCACCCTCGGCGTTGATCTCGCGGTGCTCGCCGTAGTCCTTGTCATCGGCCGGGCCTGCTTCGATGCCGAAACCGCCTGCGATGACGGAGATGAACGACCGGTTCATCGCCTTGCACATGATGTAGGACAGGTAGGCACCGGAGGAGCCGACGAGCGCGCCGGTCACGATGAGAAGGTCGTTGGACAGCAGGAAGCCCGACGCCGCAGCGGCCCAGCCCGAGTAGCTGTTGAGCATCGACACCACGACGGGCATGTCGCCGCCGCCGATCGAGGCGACCAGATGCCAGCCGAGCAGCAGGGCCAGCACGGTGACGGCGATGAGCAGCCACAGCTGCGGAGAGATGACGAACCACACCGTGAGCGCGAAGAACGCGACCAGCGCGCCGACATTGAGGATGTTCTTGCCCGGCAGCATCAACGGCGTCGACTTGATGCGCGCCGAGAGCTTGAGGTTGGCCACGATCGACCCGGTGAACGTGACGGCGCCGATGAAAACGCCGATGAAGACCTCGGCCGAGTGGATACCGAGTAGGCCCTGGCCGTCCAGTAGGCCGGCCTCGGAACCGGTGATGTCGTGTTCGACGTGCAGGTAGCCGTTCCAGCCAACCAGCACCGCGGCCAGGCCGACGAACGAGTGCAGCAGTGCGATCAGTTCGGGCATCCCGGTCATTTCGACGACGCGGGCACGCCACAGGCCAATCGCGGCGCCGATCGCCATCGCGCCGCCCAACAGGCCCAGACCCAGCGGTTCGATGTGGCGGCCCAACGCCAGCGCGATGGTGGCGATCAGCGCCACCGCCATCCCGGCGATGCCGAATGTGTTGCCGGACCGCGACGTTTCGTGCTTGGACAACCCGGCAAGGGCCAGAATGAACAGCAGGGCCGCGACGACGTAGGCCGCGGTGGCGGTGGTCTCTAGGGTGAACATGCAATCCGTCCGATTGGGGGAGAGTCGGGGCGAGGGCAGCTTGGTCAGCTGCGCGAGAACATCGCGAGCATGCGGCGCGTCACCGCGAAGCCACCGAAGACGTTGATGCTGGCGAGCAGGATTGCGACGGTCGCAAGAGAAGTGACGACGGCCCCCCCGGTCTGGATGCCGTGTCCGATCTGCAGCATCGCGCCGACGACGATGATGCCCGAGATCGCATTGGTCACCGACATCAGCGGGGTGTGCAACGCGTGGTGCACGTGCCCGATCACGTAGTAGCCGATCACGATTGCCAGGGCGAAGACCGTCAGGTGCACCTGCAGCGCGGCCGGGGACAGCGCGATGAGCACGAACAGCACCGCGGCGACGACGAACGTGATGCCCAGGCGGCGCTGCGGCGACATCGGCTGTTTGGGCTGTGACACCACCGGAGTGACGGCGGCAGCCGCCGGCGCCGCGGAGACCTGCACCGGTGGCGGCGGCCAGGTGGTCTCCCCGTCGCGCACGACGGTCACCGACCGCTGCACCACGTCGTCGAAATCGAGGGTGAGCTGTCCGTCCTTCTCGGGGGTGAGCAGCTTGAGCAGGTTCACCAGGTTGGTGCCGTAGAGCTGGGAAGCCGTCGCGGGCAGTCGCCCGGCCAGGTCGGTGTAGCCGATGATCGTCACGCCGTTGTCGGTGACGATCGCCTGATCCTTGACGGTGCCCTCGACGTTGCCGCCGTTGGCCGCGGCCATGTCCACGATCACGCTGCCCGGCTTCATCGCTGCGACCATCTCCGCGGTGATGATGCGGGGCGCGGGCCTGCCCGGGATCAGCGCCGTGGTGATGATGATGTCGACGTCCTTGGACTGCTCGGCGTACAGCGCCGCCTCGCGGACCTTGTAGTCGTCGAGACCTCTTCCTTTTCCTTGGCCTCCGGCTCCTCGACGGACAGGTACTCCCCGCCGAGGGATTTGACCTGCTCGGCGACCTCGGGCCGCGGGTCGGTGGCCAGCACGATGGCGCCCATGCTGCCTGCTGCGCCGATGGCGGCCAGTCCGGCCACGCCCGCGCCGACCACTAGCACCTTGGCCGGCGGCACCTTGCCCGCCGCGGTCACCTGCCCGGTGAAGAACCGGCCGAAGCTGTGCGCGGCCTCGACGACGGCCCGATATCCGGCGATGTTGGCCATCGACGACAGCACGTCGAGCGACTGCGCCCGCGAGATCCGCGGCACCGCATCCATCGCCAGCACCGTGATCGGGCGGGCGGACAGCTTCTCGACGAGCTCGGGGTTCAGCGCAGGCGAGATCAGGCTGACTAGGGTGGCGTGGTCCTTCAACGAGGCGATCTCGCTGTCGGTGGGTGCGTTGACCTTGAGCAATACGTCGGCGGCCCAGGCATCACCGGTTTCGGCGCCGGCCTCGACGTAGGCGGCATCGGAGAAGCTGGAGGCGTCGCCTGCACCGGATTCGACGACGACGGAGTAGCCCAGTTTGAGGAGTTGTCCGACGGTCTGCGGCGTGGCGGCGACGCGCGTCTCACCCGCGTGAGACTCGCGCGGTATCCCGATGATCATCGGAAGAGTCTCCCATTTGCGCCCCGAGCACGCGCGTCCCCCTCTGGCGGTCAGAGGCAGACGGAAAGTGGCCCCGACACGCTGAGCGTGCGGGGCCGCTTGCTGGAGCAGCTTGCGGACTGCTCGGGCAGAAGAACTACGCCATCTGATCCAGGTATCCGGGGCAGTAGGCGCTGGCCGCCTCGACAACGAACACCGCCGCCTGATGCGCGGACAGGTCGGTGTTGTCCATGATGTCGCCGCCGATGCTGACGCCGGTCTCACCGTCCGCCAGGTAGCTGCACACCAGGTGGGCGTCCTGGACAGCGGCCTTCGCCGAGTCGAACGTGATGCCCTCTGCGTCGATGTTGGTCAGGAACTCGTCGTCGACCGAACCGGCCGATGCGGTCGCAGCCCCGGCGAGGGCGGCCAGGCCGAAGGCGCTGGCGGCGAGGGCGGTGGTGGCGATCTTGGCGATGCGAGTGGTGAACATTTCGTGCTTGTCCCTTTGCTGTCCGACGGGGTCGTGGTCTCGCTTCCTGCGAGCCGTGAAC
>Ga0193743_1001548_pt1 | contig 17072 bp, 12 predicted proteins | sample L2c2metaG_FD_143038 | JGI IMG/M metagenome (GOLD analysis project Ga0193743, IMG submission 143038) | Soil microbial communities from a riparian zone of the East river system, Colorado, United States - L2c2 | ecosystem: Environmental > Terrestrial > Soil > Riparian zone | place: USA: East River...
CGATCAAGAAAGACAAGCTCTTCTACTTCTTCAATTACGAAGGCACGCGCATCACGCAGGGCGTAGGCCGCATCTCCACCGTGCCGCTCGATAACGAGCGCATCGGCGACTTCAGCCCGGCAACCGGCGCACGGGTAGGCGTTAAGTATCCGACGATCAATGACCCTGCAACCGGTCTTCCCTTGCCGAACAACCAGGTCCCTGCCGGCAGCGTCGACACCGCCGTGGCCAAGCTCATGGCGCTCTTCCCGGAGCCAAACGTCACGAGTGGCGGCGTGATCCCGGAGCTCAACAACTACGCCCGCAACGCGCCGGTTATAGACAACGATGACAATTACGATGCGCGCATGGACTGGACCCCAAACCAGAAGGACACCATCTTCGGCCGCTATAACTACTCCAATCGCACGCGCGATATTCCCGGCTATTTCGGGGGCCTGGCGGATGGCACCTCCACCTCCGCCTGGGGCAACCAGATCCTGAAGGCTCACAGCTTTGTCCTCGGCTGGACACACCTCTTTTCGCCGACGGTGGTCAACGACTTCCGTTTCGGTTTCCTGCGCAACTTCTCGTTCGCAGAGCAGCAGCCCTTCTCGCTGCCGCAAACTGCGAACCAGTTCGTCCCCGGCATCCCTCCCAGTCCGCAGATTGGCGGCGGCGTTCCGCTGACCACTTTCTCCAACTTCGCCTTCCTCGGCTCGGCTGACTTCTTGCCGAAGAAGCAGATTCCCCAGCTTCTCCAGTACAACGACACGATTTCCATTACGCACGACAAACAGACACTGAAGGTTGGCGTCAGCGTCTATGGGCCGATGCGCAACATCTTCCAGGATGAAGGCGGTACCCGCGGCGACCTCACCTTCACCGGCATCTTCAGCGGGTTCCCCTACGCCGATGGTCTGCTCGGATATACCCAGAGCACACAGTTGACCAATGTGTTGCTAGTCGATCAGCGACTTTGGATGGCTTCCGGCTTCTTCGAAGATGACTGGAAAGTCACTCCGAAGCTGACTTTGAATATGGGCCTCCGCTACGACTTCGCCACTCCTGCGCTCTCCGGTAACAACAAGATGGCGAACTTCAATCCCGCCGGAAGCGGCTCACTCACCTTCGCAACGAGCGGTTCTCTCCAGGATCGCGCTCTGGTTCAACCAAACACTAAGAACTTCGGTCCGCGGTTCGGTGTTTCCTACTCGCCTGATCAGAAGACAGTGTTGCGCGGTGGCTATGGCATCTACTACACGCTCTTTGAGCGCTTCGGCAGCGAAAATCAGATGGCGCTGAACCCGCCATTCCTGGTCAACCGCACAGCGGCGAGTAACACGCAGTCCGTGTTGACTCCCGAGCTGGGATTCCCGAATGGCTATCTCGATCCAGCCAATATCAACCTGAAGCAGCTGCAGTCTTACCATGTGCGTGCAATGAATCCACACAGTCCAGCGCCCCAGGTGCAGCAGTGGAGCCTCGGATTCCAACGCGAATTTGGCAACGCCTGGACAGCGGAAGCGAACTACGTAGGCACCAAATCCACCCACCTCGATCATCTGGTCGACTTCAACCAGCCGCTCATCGTGAACGGCGTGGCCACCACGGTGCCGTATCCCAACTTCGGCTACATCGAGTACGCCGATGCAACCAGCTACGGCAACTACAACGGCCTGCAGGCCAGCCTGAATCATCGCTTCACCAACGGGTTGAACCTGCGCGCTGCCTACACCTACTCACGCAGTCTGGACAATGCACCGGAGGAGCTGGAGAGCAACTCCGGTTCGGCCCCAGACGGCCGTAACTACTCCGCCTGGTACGGACCGAGCGACTTCGATATTCCCCATCGTGTCTCCCTGAACTATGTTTACGAGTTGCCCTTCGGTCACGGGAAATCCATGTTGAACCAGGGTCCACTTGCATGGGCTCTCGGCAACTGGCGCACCTCCGGCGTCTACACGTATTACAGCGGACATCCCTTCCAGGTGAATACCGGCTCGCTGAATGCCTCGCTCGATCCCTTTGGTGAGGCGACTGCGACACCGAATCTGATCGGGAAGCCGAAGCTCGTGGGCGACCCGGACTGCTGGTTTTACGGCAGCAAGAGCAAACTCTGCGGAATGTTGGCGTCCGGTCAGACGGATGCCTACGCTGCGGCGCCCAAGGGCGTTATCGGCAATGTTGGCCGCAATACGCTGCGCGGTCCTCGCATCAGCGTGTTCGATGCATCGCTCTTGAAGGAGTTCCCGATTCGCGAAGCGGCCAACGTCGAATTCCGCTGGGAGGTCTTCAACATCGCCAACACGCCGGAATTCGGCCAACCAAACGGCAACATCACAAGCGGTGCAGTTGGACAGATCACCACGCTTTCCGGAGACCCACGCGTAATGCAGTTTGCGCTACGCCTGTCCTTCTAAGCCAGATGGCAGCTGACTATCGGCCGGAGCAGACAACCGCTCCGGCCGAAACTGTTTGCGGCCAACTTGATGCCAGCGACGTATTGTTCTCTGGGAAGAGAACGTCCCAGATGAGCGGAGTGGACCTGACATCACTCGCGACGCCGCCTTCGCGCCAATTCGAGAAACGAACGAAGCACCGGACTTTCGTGGTGTGGAGACCAGGCAATCACCAGGTCGATAAATGCGGTGCTATCGGCGAGCGGGACAAACACCACTTCATCGCTCCCTAGTTTTCGTGAGCCCTCCGGTAGAATCGCAACGCCCTCACCCGCTTCGACAAGCGCGATGACGCCGGGGGACACCGTTGCAGTCGAACCAATCTTCGGCGAGAACCCTGCTTCCGCACACAGCGTGATCACCTTGTCGAATGCAGCTGGTGAATGACTGCGGTCGTTCAGGATGAACAACTCGTTAGTCAACTCACGAATGAAGATACGGCGCTTGGTTGCCAAGGGGTGACTCCTGGGCATCACAGCGTAAAACGGCTCTGTCTTGAAGTGCTCAGAGTGAAGGAGCGTTGCGTAGGCCGGTTGCACGGGACGCGTGAACGCGATGTCGATGGCTCCCGTTTCCAATGCCCGGTGTTGCATGCCGGGCGCCATTTCCACCAGAGAAACCTGCACGTCCTGAAAACGGTGGCGAAACTCTTTGATGAGGCGGGGAAAAAATGTCCCTGTTCCGCCGACAAAGAAACCGATGGTGAGCGTCCCGATCTCGCCCCGAATCGATTTCCGTACATTCGCGACGGCTCGATCCGCTGCGGCAAGCACCGCCCGGGCATCCTTCAGAAACTGTTCTCCGTGATAGGTGAGGCGAATGCGTCGGTTCGTTCGATCAAAGAGATCGACGCCTAATTCCGACTCGAGATCATGAATCTGCTCGCTGATTGCCGATTGGGCCACATGAAGGATTCGCGCTGTGCTGCCGACGCCTCCATGCTCAGCCACTGCGGTGAAATAGCGTAAATGCCTCAGTTCCACAGTTGAGATTCTACGCCCGGCCAGTCATCGGTATTTCCGATCATTCCAATCGAAACAAACGTGGCATCACCCGGCGCCGGATATGAATCAATTGGAGATACAGCGGTTTTTCCGATGATTGCTTCGAGCGTTAACTGGGGGAGGCCCTTCGAACGTGTGGATCGTTAAGCTCGCCCTGGATCGCCCGTATACCTTCATCATCCTGGCTCTACTGATCTTGATCATGAGCCCAGTGGTGATCATGCGGACGCCCACTGATATCTTTCCGAACATCAATATCCCAGTCGTGGCCGTCGCCTGGCAGTACACGGGACTAAATCCGGAAGAGATGGAGGGCAGGCTTACCACTCCATACGAGAAAGCGCTCACAACTCTCGTTGACAACATCGAGCATACGGAGTCCACCTCCTACAACGGTGTCGCGGTCGTTAAGGTCTTCCTGCAGCCTGGTGCGAGTCTGGACACGGCGAACGCGCAGATCACAGCCGCTTCACAGTACGAGTTGCGCCAACTTCCGCCGGGTACGCTTCCGCCGGAGATCATCAACTTCAGCGCATCCAGCGTACCCATCCTTCAATTGGGCATCTCTGGCAAGGGCTTGAACGAGCAGCAGCTCGCCGACGTAAGCCAGAACTTCATTCGCCCTCCGCTCATAACGGTGCCGGGAGCCGTGCTTCCACTGCCCTATGGCGGAAAGCAGCCGCAGATCAGCGTCAGCATGGACGAAGCAAAGATGCAGTCAAAGGGCGTCTCCCCAGGCGACATCCTGGCCGCACTGAATGCGCAGAACGTGGTCATGCCTTCCGGGACAGCGAAGATTGGATCAGCGGAATACGACATTCGCACGAACGCGGCCCCTCGCACCCTTGACGAGCTGAGCGTGATCCCAATCAAGCAAGTCAACGGCGCGATCGTTTACCTTCGCGATGTCGCCACCGTAAGCAATGGCGCCGCATTTCAGACCAACATCGTCCGGCAGGATGGCCGTCGCGGTGTGCTGATCAGCGTTCTTAAAGCGGGGAACGCATCCACCCTGAGCGTTGTGGAAGGCATTCGCGCCATGCTCCCACGCGTCGCGCAAACCGTGCCCCAGAATCTCAAGATGACTCCCTTGGGCGATCAGAGCGTATTCGTGCGCTCTGCGGTCTCCGGAGTGATCCGCGAGGCCATCATCGCGGCCGCACTGACGGGCGTGATGATTTTGCTCTTCCTCGGCAGTTGGCGCTCCACGCTCATCATCGCGATCTCGATTCCGCTCTCCATTCTCTCTTCGATTATCGTCCTCAGTCTTATCGGCGAGACCATCAACACGATGACGCTGGGCGGCCTGGCGCTGGCCGTCGGCATCCTGGTCGACGATGCCACGGTGACGATCGAAAACATCGAGCGCTTCCTCGAAAACGGCTACGAGCTGCGCCAGGCGATCCTGGATGGTGCGGCACAGATCGCCGTACCAGCACTCGTCTCCACGCTCTGCATCTGCATTGTCTTTCTGCCCATGTTCTTTCTGAATGGCGTCGCGCGCTACCTCTTCGCACCGCTGGCAGAGGCGGTGATGTTCGCGATGATCGCCTCCTACATTCTTTCGCGCACTCTGGTACCAACACTCGCGATGTACATGCTCCGTGCAAAAGAACATGGAGACACGCGGAATATGTTCGTGCGCTTCCAGCGTGGCTTTGAGCGCAGGTTCGAGGCCGTGCGCGCGTCTTACCAGGTCCTACTGACGCGGCTCGTCTTCTCGCGCAAAGTCTTCGTGCCAGGGTTCCTGCTCGTCTGCCTCTGTGCCTTCCTGTTGTTGCCATTCCTCGGGCAGGATTTCTTTCCCAACACGGATGCCGGAGAATTCATCCTTCACATCCGCGGAAAGACAGGGATGCGTATTGAGGAAACGGCTCGCCTTGCAGACCTGGTCGAGACTTCAATCCGGCGCACGATTCCTGGCAAAGAGCTCAACAACATCCTCGATAACCTTGGTCTGCCCTACAGTCCACTGAACACGATGCACAGCACCTCCGGCATCGTGGGCGCTGCGGATGGCGACGTGATGGTTACTTTGAATGAAGACCACCACCCAACGGCCAACTATGTTCGCGAACTGCGCGACCAGCTTCCCCGCGAATTTCCTGGAACGCTCTTATACTTCCTGCCAGCCGACATCACCACGCAGATTCTCAACTTCGGCCTGCCGGCTCCTATCGATGTGCAACTCCAGAGCAACGACGTCGAAGCAAGCACTCAGCAAGCAACATCGTTGCTCCAGGATTTGCGAAAGGTTCCGGGTCTGGTCGATCTCCGCATCCAGCAGCCAACGGACTATCCCACCCTCGAGGTGGATCTGGATCGGACCAAAGCACAGCAGGGCGGTATTACCACGCGTGACGTCGCGCAAAGCATGTTGAACAGCCTGAGCGGCAGCTTCCAGATAACACCCATGTTCTATCTGAACTACAAGAACGGCGTGAACTACAACCTGGTGGCACAGACGCCGCAATACGGCATGAATACGTTGCAGGATATTCAGAACATCCCGGTCAACTCATCTCTGGCTGCGCCGCGTGCAACGCCGGAGGTGCTCGGCGATCTGTCATCCATCCAGCGTGATCACGAATTGGCGGTCGTGTCGCACTACAACATCCGCCGCGTTGTGGACGTCTATGGTGCGGTACAGGACCGTGATCTGGGCGCGGTCGCGAAAGACGTGGAAGCCATCGTCCATCGGCATGAGAAGTCCCTGCCGCGCGGCATGTTCGTTTCTGTACGCGGCCAGGTCCAGACCATGCGCAGCGCCTATATCGCGCTGCTCGGTGGGCTGGTGTTTGCCATCCTGCTTGTCTACATGTTGATCGTGGTGAACTTCCAATCCTGGCTTGACCCCTTCATCATCATCACCGCACTCCCGGCGGCTCTTGCCGGGATCGTGATCTTCCTCTTTCTGACGCACACAACACTCAGCGTGCCGGCACTGATGGGAGCCATCATGTGCATGGGCGTGGCCACTGCGAACAGCATTCTCGTTGTTTCGTTCGCGAAGCTCCGCCTCGCCGAGCACGGCGATGCAATCCTGGCGGCCATTGAGGCAGGGGCCACGCGCTTCCGCCCTGTCTGCATGACCGCACTCGCAATGATCATCGGCATGATACCCATGGCCTTGGGACTGGGAGATGGCGGCGAGCAGAATGCCCCTCTTGGCCGCGCTGTGATCGGCGGCCTGCTCTGCGCCACCGTGGCCACGCTCATCTTCGTGCCCGCGGTCTTCGGGCTACTGCACGGAGCGAAGAAGCAGGACGGCGGCAGCACAAAGGAAATGGAACACAGCCCGCAACCAGTGCACGCATAGTGCTAGTTGATATTTCGGCGCTGATCATCGGCAGGCGGACGAAGCGACCACCAGAGGTGAGGGACGATGCAACACAATGACGAAGTTCAAGACGAGGCAATAAAAGACACGCGCGAGGGCGGAGTTGCCACAGAGAGCAGCGAGCCCGCGCATGGAACCCAAACGGAGCCACCCATCGTGCTCGATCCGAATCGCAAGCTAGGGCGCGCGCCGATCATTGGCGTTCTTGCTGTAGCTCTGTTGCTGGGCATATTCATCGCCGTGGGCATTCGTTCGCGCGTCCACGCCGAAGAAAAGCTCTCAAGCAACGTCCAGCAGAATTCCACCCTCTCCGTCGCGGTGACGACACCCACTCAGGGCGCAGGCCCTCTCGAAATCACATTGCCGGCGAACACCCAGGCTTACATCGATACGCCTATCTACGCCCGCACCAACGGCTACCTGCGCAAGTGGTACGCCGACATTGGCACACGCGTGCATCGTGGGCAGATTCTTGCTGAAATCGAGACGCCCGAGCTGGACCAGCAGGTCGAACAGGCGCAATCGGATCTTGCGACCGCCAAGGCGAATCAGGAGATCGCGCAGATCACAGCGGAGCGATGGAAGAAGCTGCTCACCAAGAACGCCGTCTCCCGGCAGGAGGCGGACCAGGCCACCAGCGACTTCAGTGCGCGCCAGTCTGCACTCTCCTCCGCACAGGCCAACGTGCGCCGCTTACAGCAATTGCAGGGCTTTGAAAAAATCTACGCACCCTTTGATGGCGTCATCACGGCGCGCAATGTAGACATCGGCTCGCTCATTCAGGCAGGTGACAGCAGTTCACCGCGAGCAGAGCTCTTTCACATGGCATCCACGGACAAGCTGCGTCTGTTCGTGCCTGTCCCCGAAGTCTATGCCAGCGCAGTGCGCAATGGTGATCACATCGCGGTGACCTCAGACGCTGCTCCCAATCAAAAATTCACCGGGACCATCGTGCGCAACTCCGATTCCATCGATATCGCGAATCGCACCTTGAACATGGAAGTCGATGTCCTTAATTCAGATCACAAGCTGCTGCCCGGCCAATATTCCTTTGTTCATCTGCCGATCCCTCCCTCGAACTCTTCGATGACCCTGCCCTCCAATACGCTCCTCTTCCGCGCAGAAGGGCTACGAGTCGGCGTAGTACGCAATGGCCATGTACAACTGACCCCGGTCGAGATAGGCCACGACTATGGCGCCAAGGTCGAGATCACCGCCGGACTCACACCGCGGGACCAGGTCATTCTCGATCCCTCTGACTCTCTCGCCCAGGGAGAGCCGGTCCAGATCGAAAAAGGAGCAGCGGAATGAGAAGCGTCTCCCGTCTGGCCATCGCCCTTGCTCTTTTGCCGCTCTCCGGTTGCATGGTAGGGCCGAAGTACAAGACACCCGCCGCAATCGTCGCCCCGTCCTTCAAGGAAGCCGCTCCCGCTTCCTTCGCGGAACAGGATGGATGGAAGCCGGGTCAGCCTGGCGACACCAGGCTGAAGGGCGACTGGTGGACCATCTTTGGCGATCCGCAACTGAATACGCTGGAAGCTCAGGTCGATGGAGCCAATCAATCGCTCAAAGCCGCCGAGGCCAACTTCCGCGCGGCGCGTGGGCAGATTGGCTACGAACGCGCCAACGAAGCGCCCACCATCGGCGTCGCGCCGAGCATAAATGCGATCCGCTATTCTGCGAATCAGCCTTACTTCTCACAAACTCTCGTGAACAATGGCTCTGGCAATTTCGTTCTGCCCGTCGATCTCAATTACGAGGTCGATCTGTGGGGACGCATCCGACGCAGCGTAACCGCGGCGCGGGAGCAGGCCCAGGCAAGCGACGCCGATCTTGAAAATGCGCGCTTGAGTCTGCATGCGGAGCTGGCGATGGACTACTTCGGGCTTCGCTCGGCAGATGCGCAGGAAAAACTGCTCGACGATACGGTGAAGGCCTATGAAAGCGCCTTGCAACTGACGCAGGATCGGTTCGAAGGCGGAGCGGCTCCTCAATCGGACGTGAGCCAGGCGCAAACGCAGCTCAACCAGGCGCGCGTGCAGCGAACCGATCTCGAAGTGCAGCGCGCACAATTCGAACATGCGATCGCTGTGTTGATTGGCAAGCCGCCCGCAGAGCTGACGCTGCCCCCGCTACCTCTCAACCTGCAGGCTCCCATCATTCCGCAAATTCCCGGGATGGTGCCCGCAACGCTGCTCGAGCGCCGTCCTGACATCGCGGCCGATGAGCGTCGCATGGCCTCCGCAAACGAACAGATCGGTATTGCGCAGGCTGCCTTCTATCCAACGCTCTCCCTCAGCGGAAGCATGGGCCTTCAGGGATCATCCGCCCTGAACTGGTTCACTTGGCCAAGCCGCTTCTGGGCGGTTGGTCCCACGTTCTCCCAGACTCTATTCGACGCAGGACGCCGGCGCTCCGCCAAGAACATCACCGTCGCCCAGTACGACGCGAACGTGGCGAATTACCGCCAGACCGTGCTCACTGGCTTTCAGCAGGTGGAGGATAACCTGGCTGCGCTTCGTGTGCTGGAAAACGAAGCACAGCAGCAACATGAGGCGACTGCATCCGCGGAGCAATCCTTGGATCTCTTTGAGACGCGTTATGAGGGCGGCGTAGATACATATCTGCAGGTGGTCACCTGGCAGACCGCCGCTCTGTCCAATCAGCGCAATGATCTGGACATCCTTCAGCGTCGCTTGGATGCCAGTGTGCTGCTGGTCAAGGCGCTCGGCGGTGGATGGGATACGACAAAGCTTCCCCACGTATAAGGAAACATATCTCTGACGCGGATCGCGTGGATGCCGTCCCATTTGCTTGAGCGAGCAGTGATCTGCCCGATCCGTATTATCGCAGTGCCGAGGAAATCGGATAGGGACGTGGAGCGAGAACCAAAAGGAAACGGCGGAGGCATTTCGCGCGCTCCAGCATCGGCTTTCGGTGAAGCTATCAGCATAGGTTTCACTGCCATCCATGACCGATCGGCTCTCGGCTCCCCTTACTCTGACAGATCGCTTCCACGCAGCCGATATCACAAAGTCGGCTTTAGATCCTCGTCGTGAACGCCTCGAGGGCGATACGCCGCTCGATGTTGACGTGATCCCCACAAATGTTGCATGGGATTCACAAACACTTCATCAAGGGCCGGAATGCTCACATGTATATATAGGCAAGAATTTTCCTATCAACCCCCAAATAGGAAAGGGCATGAATGCCTTTCATACTCTGCTTACTTGCATGTTTATTTTTCACCGGAGTTGCCAGCGCGCAAAATGTTCCCCGATCTGCTCACGTCTGGATGATCACCGAAGAGAATCACAGCTATGAGGATGTTGTCGGCAATTCTCAAATGCCATACTACAACCAGTTAATTAGTCAATATGGCGTGGCCACGCACTTTTATTCCGACCAGCATAGTTCGCTTCCTGCATTAATGTGGCTTGTCGCCGGAGCACCGGTCGAACCGAATAACGACACGGTGTCATGCAATCACGGCAAATGACAATATCGTCCGCGAACTGTTAAAGCACGGATACACGTGGAGATCCTACCAGGAGAACATGCCCTATGCCGGCTATCAGGGCCTCTATGGAGGCACAAACAACGACTATTATCGCCGGCACAATCCACTTATAGATTTCTCAGATGTCTGCCCCGGAACAGGCCAGGATAAGAAAAGCGTTCCTTACTCACAGATGGCAACGGATTTTGCTCAGGGCACGACGGTCAACTATGCCTATATCACTCCAGATGCAGTCGAAGATGCTCACAGCGGTACTCTCCAGGCCGCAGATCAGTGGCTTCAGGCGAAGGTTCCGGCTATTCTTGCCCGGCCCGAATTCAGGTCCGGAGGCGATGGCATCCTGTTCATTGTTTGGGATGAAAGCAATTCTACAGACAACCGTTGTTCTGCCACGGTGAAGGATGGATGCGGGGGCGTACTGCTGCTCTCGTGATTGGTCCGCAGGTGAAATCAGGCTATAAGTCGACCGTTACTTATCATAACGAAAACATACTGAAGACTGTGTGTACAGCTATGGGTTTGTCAACTTGTCCCGGTGCCGCGCAGAATGCTGCGCCCATGGCTGACTTTTTTACCACAGGCAACTCTTCCGGGAGTCCGTCGAACAGTGTCATCATTTCAACTCCGGGAAACGGAGCTGCTGTAGTTGGAGCGGTTCATCTTATCGCTTCCGCATCGGAGAGCCAGGCTGTGAGCCAGACACGGGTTTGGGACAATAGTGTGAAGCTTGGCGTGTATCGCACTCAAATCGATACCACCTATAATTTGGCGCCTGGGAATCACACAACCACGGTAATCGACCTGAATTCTACTTTCCAAGTCATTCATAAATCCTCTGTGAATTACAGCGTGCAAGCGCTGGTAAATGGCTTGCAAATTATTTCGCCCACTCCGAATGAAACGATCAGCATGTCAACGGTTCGCATTGTTGCCCACGCAAATGAATCGGTCGCCATAAGCCAGATGCAGGTTTGGGATAATGGGGTCAAGCTTGGCTGGTATCCGGGGGCAGACGTGAACCAATATTTCACTCTTGCGTCTGGCTCTCATACTGTGACGGTTGTAGATCTCGATAAGAGTTACAACACCATTCATCAATCGAGTGTTTTATATTCTGTGCAATAAAAGAGTTTTTTGAGGTTTTGAGCCACGCACATAAGGTGTGATCGCAGCACGGAACTCCTGGCATCTACGGCTCGCAACGAAGCTGCTCTCGGGCGAAGGGAGATCCCAGGGAAACTTGCCAGCGAAGATCGCGGAGAACCCTTCCGCCGATAATTCGATAAGGAAACAGATCTTTGACGCGGATCGCGTGGATGCCGTCCCATTTGCTTGAGCGAGCAGTAATCTGCCCGATCCGTATTAGCAATACCTGAACACAAGGGACCCTCGTGATGAAGGCCTTTCGCTTGCGCAGATGGCGGATCAGATCCGGAATCTTAAACTGCCCTAAGGATCACTCCGAAACTCGGGAGATTCTTTCAGGAGATTGGGAGACCCGTTCCTGCCGGAACGCCTCTACCGCCGCCAACGCCCGACGATCTGAACATTTCATGCACGTTGCCGCCAAATACAACTACTGGCTCGGCAACCCAGCAGAAGATGCCGCAATCGGGATTGCCGTGTCTTGAAATAAAGTCCAATGGGACGTGTTGTTCATCAGAGGATGTTTTTAGCTATCAAACTTATCGTTTGAAAACCGAAACGCTGCTGGGAGGAGGCTCTTTGGGTAAGCTTCAAGGGAAAGATTGCGGTTATCACTGGTGGTAACAGCGGTATTGGATTGGCGACGGCAGCGGAGTTTGTTGCGAAGGCGCATATGTCTTCATCACCCGTAATCCTGTTCGGCATCACTGCCCCGATCGGAGCAGTGATGCCGACGCCCGCATGGCAAAGACGATATCGACTCGGCCTTTTTCCTTCGCAACCTGGGCGTATGCCAGACGGCGGTATCGTTCTTCTGTGCGGCGCCGGCGTTCCTGGTTTCACTGCTTATAGCGCAACAAAGGCGGCCATCCGTTCCTTCGCGCGCACTTGGACACTGGATCTCAAGGATCGCAAAATACGTGTCAATGTAATCAGCCCTGGCCCGATTGACACTCCAATCTGGAGCTCCACAAATCTTCCCGAAGAAGTTGTCGAAGACATGAAGAAACAGATCGTCTCCAGGGTGCCTGCGAATGAGATGGGTCGTTCCGAGGATGTAGCCAAAGCCGCCTCGTTCCTGGCCTCAAACGATGCCAGGTTTATTCGTGGTATTGAACTATTCGTTGATGGCGGCATGGCAAGCATGTAAATGCATCAGCGCCGCGATCCGGCGGTAGCCATAACGTCCATACTGACTGCCCGTCTCGACGGTCGCACGGTGAGTGCATCCTCGTCTTCGCGCCGGGCCGCGCGGTAACCCTGCGTGCCGCGTAGCTGATTCACAAGGTTGGCACGCTCGTCACTGCTGATCGCATGCACTTCACGTGTATGGTTGACCGCATTGCAGCCGTCGCTCAGGGCTTAAGTGATGGGATCGTCCGCTCCGGCTCCCCGGAGGCACCTTGTCGACTTCCTAAGACCTCCATCAAATATGGTTCTACCGTAACCGGAGTTCCCTCTTGGAGCTTGTCGAAGCTTGAGAGCGCCACCATCTCTCCGACCCGCAGACCTTCCATTGCTGTCGTATTGCCGTCAGTGCTTCGCTCGGTGACATTCCTGACCGACAACCGCATTCTTATCGACAACGAAGACAAATGGCAGCCAGAAAAATGGCAAACATTCTCTTTGACTTGGAAACGCTCTTTGCGATGACGACCTGTACAACTCCAGAAGCGGATTCAGTCATTAGTCTTGCATAGGCCAAGCATAGAGATAACCAATTCCACGCACGCTCCGGATTCTCTCGGCCCCATCGTTCTGCGGGCCAAGTTTGCGGCGAAGATTGCTAATGTGGAGATCGATGCTTCGATCGAACGGAGAGAACTTTCGGTCGAGAACACTCTCAACAAGTACCTCGCGGGTCAAGACCTGCCCCGGCGCTTCAAAAAACGCGCGTAATAGATCGAACTCTGTTGAGGTCAACTTCAGAGGCTGTCCCGCCTTCGACACCGTGCGCGCCGCCAAATCGAGTTCGATATCCGCGGAACGAATCGTAGGCGGGCGCGTTGTGGTACTGCTTTCGGATTGCCACCCAGATCTGCGAAGTATGGCAGAGATTCGAGCGATCAATTCGCGAGGGCTGAACGGTTTAGGCAAATAGTCATCGGCGCCGAGTTCAAGGCCCAGAATGCGGTCGAATTCGTCCCCTCTTGCCGTAAGCATCAGGACAGGCGTACGGACGCGATTTCTGATTTCCCGTAGAACATCAAAACCCTTCTTATCCGGCAACATGACGTCCAGCACGATCAGCTCGTGGTTGCCTTCAACTGCGGTCCTTATCCCCTCGCCTCCCGTATGGACGACGGAAAGCGTGAAACCCTCCGGCTCCAAGTATTGCGTCACCAGATGACACAAGTCACGGTCGTCGTCCACTACCAGCAGACGTGGATTCGCTCTCTGCGCCATCCCCTTCTGGCTTTGCAAGGCGTCTATCTCCGCGAGCCGAAGGACCAGCTCACTCTTCATGATACCTCTGCCGTCCCTCTACTGAGACACCAACCGGGCGCTACCTCAACGGGATCGAAGTGGCCAGTGAGCATACAAATCTTGACACTTTGCAGAGCTTTCCTGACAGCACGGTCCACGCCTTCTCGCGACAATGGAAACCATGGAGGGACATATGAAGCGCGGCATCGTGCTCAACTTCAACCAGATTGCGTGGGTATTATCGTTTTTCGCAATTCGTATAGCGATTCTTTTCGGATAAGCGATTGTCGTTCCGTGAACAATGACAATTCCATGTCGCTGGTCGGCCAACTAATTGCGACGGCCTTCGTACTTCGCCAACTGTAGGAGTTCTTTACGACGCTTGCTGAATGTACCAACTCTGGTCAGAGCGCTGTGATAGGGAGCAAATGAACAAATTCGTAAAAAGACGTATTCAAATGACGGCGGCGCTTGCAGCCGCGATCGTCGCCTGTTTAGCAGTGGTATTCGCCTATCTTGTTTACCCAGGCACACCCAGCAAATCCAAGTTCATGAGTTTCGAGGGATATATTGGGCTCCCGAAGGGCGGGCCACTCAACGTTCTCGACTATCTAACACTAAACGGCAGTACGTTGTTCGTTACAAGCGAGTCGTCTGGTGCCCTATTCAAGGTCGATTTGAATCCGACTCACCCGTCGCTCAGCTCGGTATCGCAGATGCCTGGGGGCGGGGCGGCTCACGGAGTAGCGTTACTTATGGAGCATGATAGTATCGCCCTCCTCACGCGAAGCGAAGAGAACACCGTGGATGTCTTCGATCCGAACTCTCTTCGGCAACTTGGCAGGATCCCAGTCGCGGATGATGCGGATGCCATACTCTATGTCCCGTCAGCAAAACTCGTCTACGTAGCGAACGGAGACTTGAAGCTTGCGACTCTGATCGATCCTGAGAAGCGCGTGACGGTTGGAACCATACAGCTTCCTGGAAAGCCGGAATTTCCCGCTGTAGACTCGCGGAACTGGATTGCTCTTCAAAATCTTGAAGACATCAACTCGATAGCTGCAATCGATCTCGGCAAGCGATTGGTGGTAGAACAATGGCCTCTTGCTTCTTGCAAAGGACCGTCGGGGATGGCCATTGATTCCGGCCAGCGAAGGCTCTTCGCAGTGTGCTCCGGGAATGCCAGGTTACTCGTGTTTGACCTAGAGAAGCATCGAGTCATCACCTCGCTGAAGATCGGCGGAGGACCCGATTCTGTTGCATTGGACCTAACTTTTCACCGCATTTACGCCGCAGGAAAAGCTGGAAAATTGACGGTGATCCAGCAAGACGGTCCTGACTCCTATCGGGTATTGGACGAGATCCGTACTCACTACGGGACGCATAGGTTGGCGGTAGATCCTGTCTCGCACAAGGTATTTGTGGCTTACGCGAGCCTTCTTGCGCACCCCAGGATTGCTGTCTTCTCCACAATGCTGTGAAGACCTATGGGGATAGATTGGCTTTCTTGCTTAGGTCCTGACGCTGTTACGACAGAACATCACAATACACACTCGAGCCACCTTACGGGTAGAGCAGGTTGTCGACACCCGGTCTATGCCTGAACCCTGTCCTCGAAATCGAGCTTGTAGCCATTCCGCAGGCACATGAGACTGTGTACAAGCGACAACCGAAGACCTTTCAGAACAGAGCTCTTCGCCAGGCGCGTCGATCAAGTCTGAGGATGCCAATGAAGGTCCACTCCGGCCGCTAACGCTGACCGATGCGCTGCCGCTTGTCCTTGGAGTGGTGCGCGCGCCGAACGGCCAGACCCAGATCGAAGGGCTCGGCGAGATGCACAGCGCTCTTGTAGTCGACTCTGTGGATACAGTGGACCCGGCCACCGGACGCTTCGGCTTGAGCGTCCCCATCGATGTCGTCCATTCGCTCCATGTTCTGAGTTCTCCCTACCTGGCCCAATATGGCCGCTTCACAGACGAACGACTCGCTGCGCAAACCATGTTCCTCTAAGTCCCCCGCCTTTTCCTGCTGACCTACAATCCCACTCGAATCGCAGATTTACCCACTATGATCACGTCTATCGCCTTGCTTCTTCTGGCGGTAAGACAGTTCTTGTCCAAGGATCTGGCCCCCCAGAACGAGGCTAGGTGAGCTTCTATTGTTCAGATCACTTTCATACAAATCCTTACACATCCCCTACACATCCTGACCGCATAGCATTGCGATCGCAACTAGCTTCAAGACAACGGGCTCAGGTGCGATCACTCAATTACCGCGAGATCGCATATGTCGAGGATGCTTATATCGTTTTCAGTCTTGACGGTCTCTATCTCACTTGCGGCCGCGGAGGAAGCTCAACACTCACAGAATACGATCGTTGTTGGGTCAGGGAATGATCTTCGGTGCAGACTAGATAAGGGTCTGCGCATAACCAAGGCTGGCGAGCCAATTACCGCGACGTTGGTGGAGCCCGTGTACATGGGAACGATCCTTGCTATTCCAGAGGGCTCCACGATGAAAGGACATCTGTCTTCCGTTTCTACTGCACCTTTAAGCAAGCGCACGGGGCGGCTTCTGAGCGGTGATTTCACTCCTCCCAAAACGGCTAACGTAACCTTCGACCATCTCATTCTCTCCGACGGAACGTCCTTACCCATTCATACCGACACTACGGTTGGCATCAGTGGCGTGAAGACAGCGCAGTACCTTCCCAAGTCTCAACGTCCTGGCGTTCGGCAAAAAGTGAAGGATGCAGCTCAACCTCTTCGGGAGTCAAACAAGTTACAACGGCTGGGCGAAGCCGCGCTCACAAGCCTGCCATATCATCCCGAATACCTCGATCAGGGAACGATCTTCGACACAGCTTTGCTCGACCCGATCAAAACCCCGATGCCCGTCCAGCCAGTAGCCGATATCCATCGGCCTATCGGCGATAATTGTCTTCGGCTGCGTCTGCTGACGCCGTTGAAGTCTCAGATGCTTGTACATGGAGCCTCGATTGACGCTGCGGTTTCACAGCCGTATTACAACTCGGATCACGTCCTCCCTCTATCCGGCAGGCACAAGGCTCCAAGGCACCGTCAGCAAAGCCACACACGCTGACTGGATGAAGAAGAACGGTACTCTTCTGTTCTCCTTTCATTCCGCGCTGACGCCAAATGGGACAGCTAGTAACTTGCGCGCGACTGTAGTTG
>Ga0193743_1001549_pt1 | contig 17064 bp, 17 predicted proteins | sample L2c2metaG_FD_143038 | JGI IMG/M metagenome (GOLD analysis project Ga0193743, IMG submission 143038) | Soil microbial communities from a riparian zone of the East river system, Colorado, United States - L2c2 | ecosystem: Environmental > Terrestrial > Soil > Riparian zone | place: USA: East River...
CGACCAATATTATGCCGTCGGGATCATTTCCTTGCCGCGCGGTGAAAAGAAGAAACTCATTAGGAGACGCTTGATACGAGAGGTTTAATGTCGATGTGGGAACAGGATGCAGAAATGGCGGCCACGCGTACGAGTAGTGGAAGTAGGGATTGACATAGGCATTCCCCTGCACGTGTCCGTCAGCGGGAGGTTGTCCGCTGCCAGGCAATAGCGCGACGACGAGCAGAACTGCAGCCACGAGTGTTGAACGCATGATCTCGCCGCCCCTTTCCCCAAGAAGACGGTAATCAACGTTAGCGAATCGGAGTCGGAACGGTGGCCTTGCAAGCTATTACGAGACGCGAGTGCTGTGAAAGAAGCGGATGCGCCAGATTCCTGCTTGTTTTTTGCAGTACTGCTGATTCGAGCCACGTGACCTGGTGGGTGGCAGGCTTGTCCTGCGCCGAGCCGGGGGTGGTAATGGAGCCGCGGTTGCTATAGGTGATCCAGGCGAGATCGCAGGTGGCTTCGATGTGCGGGTCGAGGACGGTCCACTCGAAGACGTAGCCCTGGTCATGGAAGGACTTGACCATTTTTATGAGCGCGTCGCCGTCGTAACGCCTGCCGCCGTCGAATGCGTAGAAGTCCGGTGCTGCGACAGTGTGGAATTTGACGAGATCATCGATGTTGGCGCGGCGTACATGGTGCGCATCGTTTCGACAATCTGCGTTTGATCTTCCGGAGTGGCCGTGCAGGCCGATGCGTCTGCGGCCGAGGCGGCGGTCGAGAAAAGAGCGACGCCGAGAAGGAGAGCGAGCGGTGCGATGCGGGCGAGCTTGCGTGAATGGAACAAGGTTGGGCTCCTGGACTGATATTGGAAACTGAAGCTTCGGAAATTGGTTGAAGGCGGACGTCATTGTCGCACGAGGCGGTAGATTGGGTGAGACCACGAAAGTGTGAGTGAGGAGATTCTCTTGAAGAGAGAGCTGCTGCGGCTTGGCGTGTGCCTGGTGTGCCTGAGTGGTCTGGTTGCGGTGACGGCGTTTGGCGGCTCGGCGGCGAGCGAGTTGCATGGCTACAAGGGGACGCCATATGAGGACAGTCAATATCGCGGTGGAGCGCGGAAGGTTCCCGGGCGGGTGATGTGCGCGTACTACGATCGCGGCAGCGAAGGCGTGGCGTATCACGATAGCGACGCGAAGAACAGCGGGAGTGGCGGGCTGAATCCAGCGGATGGGACGTATCTGAACGGGTTCCGCATGCATGAGGCGGTGGATACGTCGTACACGAAGTACCACGACGATATCGACAACAACCCTTTTGAGAAGGTGCATCCGCCGAAGGATCTGCTGTATGTGGGGTGGACCGAGCCGGGGGAGTGGTTCAAGATCACGGTCGATGCGGCGCGTGCGGGAGTGTACACGGGAGACCTGCTCTATACGTCGAATCGCGGCGGGACGATCTCCATTGATGTGAATGGGAAGGATGGAACCGGGCCGGTGACGATTGCATCGACCTTCAACAAGGCGGACCCGATTGCGTGGCGGCAGTGGCACCACTGGGATGTGGCGAAGGGATTGGTGACGCTGAAGCTGGCGAAGGGGAAGAATGTGCTGACGATCCACATTCTGACCAGCGGGAATATGAACCTGGCGTACTTCGACTTTAGGGGCTAGGCGTCCTGACATTTCAGGAGAAGGCGCCGCCGGGAGTTTCGACGGCGCTCAAAAAAGGGCATGCATCGGCCAAGTAGCCCGCGAGCGGGAGACGATCAATTTGGCAGCAGTCCGTACACGTCGAGTTCGCTGGGAGTCATCGATGTGTCGTTCGGGGGCCCTGTGCCAACGTACACTTTGCCGTTTGCGACGGTAGGTACTGTGAATTTGACCGCAGACCCCGCGGCGTTGCCGCTGCCCTGTGTACTATTCCACAACTCGTTGCTCAGGTCGTCTGCGTCGTAGGCATGCAGAACCGTGGGCCCGCACTTATTGCCCGGGCTGGTGCAATGTAGCGAGGTATCGAGAGCCCAGACAATGCCGTTGCTGTTGTCGGGCATCGAGGATATGGAGGGAGTGGCACCAGGAAAGCCAAACGTTGTGGAAGTCGCCGTAGCCACTGGTGTCAGCTGGGCAGTGGACGGACTGAGCGAAAATGCCTGTAAATTGCCTTTAAGGGCTGCAACGTAGAATTTCGAATTCCAAAAAGCGCCGGTGGCAAAGAGTCCATGGCCAAGATCAAGCTTTTGCCAGGCGTTGGTATCTCCGACACCTCCCATCTTGTCGCGATTGAGAACGTAGAGGGTGCCATCCTTGCCGCCGCCGAGGATTAAATGTGTAGGATTGCCGCCGTTGGGCGGCAGATCAATAAGAACGACCGCGCCTCCCGCTCCAAAATCATTGTCATTCAGGTAGTCCGATTGCTCATCAGAAGGCGTGAAGTATTGTTTCAGCTTCAGTTGGCTATCGAGTTCCAGAAACGAGTCACCGTAGTCATTGTTTAGAGGCGGCGCGTTCGTGGCATCGAAGACTGCGTTGCCGGTGGTGAGATAGAGATTGCCAGAAGTGTCGACGGCAGGAGCCCCACCGCTCATCCAAATCCCACCTTCGTCTGTGTTCGGTGCGACGTTGAATACGCTTACCTGGGAGAGATTGCCTGCGTTATAGCCGATCACCCAGCCGTAGAACGGTACCTGATCTTCATGCGCGGCCCAGGCTATGTAGACGACACCGTTGGACAAAACCAGTCCGGGACGCTGATTTTCCTGGCGGGCGGAAAAGGTGGTTGTTGTGCCCCCGTCTCCGTAACCCGGATAGGTTGCGGCGATGGTGACGGGTCCGGAGAACTTTTCCTGGCCGGTCGTCAGATCGATGGCATGGAGGCGCTGGTAAAAGGAGAGACTGGATGAAATCACAGACTTTGAAACGAGATACAGGGTCTTTGTCGTCGGGTCGATCACCGGCGTGCCCAGGACGCCAATTACAGGCGCAATATCGCCAAGGCCGACTCCGACCAAATGCCCTGAGCCAGAGGTGGGAACGGGGGCCTCGCCAGCCAATCCGCCATGTGCTGTATCCAGCAGATTTGCATGCCACAGTGGAGTGCAGGGAGTGCCGCTCGCATCGGCATCAAAGGCGTAGAGGCTGTCGTTTTGTGTGGCAACAAACACCACATTGTGTTTCACAGATGCGATGATGAGATTTGGGACCCAGAGAGGCTGCGCGTAGATTGCACCATCGACCGCGCAGGAGAACAGTTTGCCGAAAGTGGAAGCCGTTACATTGGAGGGAGTAAGAGCGTACTCCTGCGTGTTCACTCCAGTCCGGGCAGGATTATTGTGATACGTCACAACCCCTGACAGGTCAGTAACAGCAACGGAAGCGGTAACCGAAACAGTTTTATCGGTGACGCTGGTAGCCGTGATGGTGTACGTCCCCGCGGTGTTCGGAGCGGTATAGGTAACGGCTGCTCCGCTAAGTCCGACGGGCGTTGTGAAGCTCCCGCATGCGTTGTCGCTGCAACCGGGCCCAGCGGCAGACCAAGTGACACCGGCACTGTCGTTCGTCGTTGGAGTCACCGACACCGTTTGAGTGACGGAGAGCGCGGCACGCTTGGGCGAGACGGCGATAGTAATAGATGTTGTCTGTGGAGGATCGCCCGGTCCGCCTGTATTGTTCGGCGAGTGGCCTGAGCAACCCATGATTGCGCCGGCGGAAAGAAGCAGGGCGATGCCGGGAAAAGAGTCAAACAGCAGGGCCCGATGAAGGAAACTGCAGCAAGAACGCGTGATCGCACGAACCAAGAGTGACAAGCTCCTTCTAACAGGACTCCAAATTTACTGACAGCCAGTAAAGGAAGAGGGGCGAAAACTTGGCTAGTGTAGCGTGACTTTCTCTGAATTGTCATAATTCCCGGGTTTTTGGGTCTGTGGGGCCTCCCGGCGCCCACGGGGGTTGGTGGAGACTCTTTTTCCGTCGGCCGCTGGTGTTCTGAGGGTGACTTGGCCTGTTCGACAATGAAATGACAATCGAATGACAGGATGGGTGATGCGCGTTCCGCGTGGCCGTGATTAGGCTTTGAAGTCCCGAGGAAGGGCAGGAGTTCTGACTTCTCCCGAGCCGTTGTCCACCTGCAACGTATGCAAGGAATGCTTTGCCGGGCAGCGGTGGATGACCACGGCAACTCTTCCGTACTGGCGCGTCACCAGGGAAGAGCAGGCTTGGGGGGACGATGGAGGGGTGCGCGGCAAACGGCGACAGACCGATGAGCGCATCCTTCCGGGAGACTGGCCGTCCGGGCAACGGCGCCTTTGGCGGGACTGGCCGTCCGGGCGATTGCGCCTTTGGCGCAAGTGGCTGGGTTCGCTTCCTTTGGTCGCTCGCTTTCTGGAGTTGCGGGTGATCGAACAAACTGCAGGTCTCTTCGACAGGCTCAGAGCAGGCTCTTCGCTTAGGTCAGGATGACAATTGCGGCAGGTTACCTCGCGCACTATGCTTTCGGGCATGGGCGATGCAGGGGATGATGGCGCGGTGTGGACGGCGGTGGATGCCTACCTGGCAGACCACCTGATTGCCAAAGATGAAGTGCTGGAGGCGGCGCTGCGTGACAGCGAGGCGGCAGAGTTGCCGGCGATCCAGGTAACGGCGCTGCAGGGCAAGATGCTGCAAATGTTTGCACGCATGGTGGGGGCGCGGCGGATTCTGGAGATAGGGACGCTGGGCGGCTACAGCACGATCTGGCTGGCGCGCGCGCTGCCGGAGGGCGGACGGCTGGTGACGCTGGAGGCAGCGGCGAAGCACGCGGCGGTGGCGCGGAAGAACCTGGAGCGCGCGGGCGTGCTGGGCAAAGTGGAGCTGCGCGAAGGGCCGGCGCTGGAGACGTTGCCGAAGCTGGTGGCGGAGGGCGTGGGTCCGTTCGACCTGATCTTTCTGGACGCGGACAAGGAGCACAACGCGGAGTATCTGCAGTGGGCGTTGCGGCTGGCGCGGGTGGGCACGGTGATTGTGACGGACAACGTGGTGCGCGAGGGCGCGGTGATCGACGCGGCGAGCGAAGACCCGATGGTGCAGGGGACGCGGCGCTTCTTTGAAGCGGTGGCGGCGGAGCCGCACGTGACGGCGACGGCGATCCAGACGGTGGGCGGGAAAAAATACGACGGATTTGCGCTGCTGATCGTCGAGGACTAGCCGTCCTGGCTATTGCGCCTGCGGCGGGACCTGCCGTCCAAGCAGATGCGCCTTTGGCGCGTGCTGTGGGGTTCGCTTCCCTTGGTCGGGACTGGCCGTCCGGGCAATTGCGCCTGCGGCGCGAGTGGTTTGATTCGCTTCCTTTGGTCGCTCACGTTGGCGATTTTGAATTTGCCACCGACCTTCAGGTCCTTCGCTTTGCTCAGGATGGCAAGGATTTGGCCGGCGCCCTTTGTGAGGGCTGTTGAAAGATATTCACGGAACTTGTGCGTGTTGGGCGGCATCTAGGCAAGGGTGGGCTGGGTCATCTGGTCCCGAGGAGTGATTGCATGAGTGCAACAGCAACAGCAACGAGCGTGCAGGAGCTGGACAAGCAGTTGAATGACGATGTGCTGTCCGGCAAGATCATGGACGCGTTTGAAAAGTACTATGCTGACGATGTGGTGATGCAGGAGAACTCCGAAGAGCCGCGGGTGGGCAAAGCGGCGAATCGCAAGGCGGAAGAGGACTTCATGTCGTCGGTGGAGGCGTTCCACGGCGCCTCGGTGAAGGCGAGCGCGGTGAATGGCGATGTGGCCTTCTCCGAGTGGGAGATGGATATCACGTTCAAGGGCGGCAGCCGCGTGAAGTTCAATCAGGTAGCGGTGCGCCACTGGAAGAATGGAAAGGTTGCGCACGAGCGGTTCTTTTACAACAAGGGCTGAAGGCTCGGATAACAGGGGTTAAGACGCGCGCATTCCGCGTTGCGGTATGACGGGGCAGGCCGATTGGCTTGTCCCGTTTTGCTTTTACTGCGATGCGGCATTCGCGGCTTGCTTCTTTTGTTCCGGCACGGCGAGGACGAGATTGGGGATGTCGCCTTCGACTTTGATGGGTTGTTCGAGTTCGCCGTACTGGTGGATGGTTTTCTCGCTGGAGTAGCTGTTTCCGGATACTGTGAGTATCAGGGACTGCGTGTCGCGCGCATTTAGTATGCGCAATGTATAGGTGCCTTCAGGAACCGAGTCGAGGTGGAAGCTGCCATCGCTGGCAATCTCCGCGATCCCGATGGTCTCGTTGCCATCGGTGGTTGTCACGTTGAGATCGCCGCCGTTGATGGCGTGACCGTCGCGTGCTGCGGCGACGACGCCGCCGATGGAGTGAAGCTTGCTGAGCGGAATGGTGATGTCTTCCCCAGTCCGCTCCTCGCCAACGCCTAACTTGAAGGGGACCGCGTCGCTTTTGCGCGTGGCGTCGCCGGAGTAGATCATCAGGGAGGAACGCATCAGGCTTAACAGTCCATCGCCGGGAGCCGCACCGGGAACCAAGTCCAAGTGAACGAGGGCGGTGTCAACGACATACTCGCCGTCGCGCAGGCCCCCCGATGCGGTAGCGGCCGAGATCATCCGTGATTTCGTTGCCCAGTATGCCGACGTCGGTCGAGCTGGTCCCACCCTTTTTTTCTTTGCTCCTACGAACAATGCCGACGTGCATGCCGGAGGCCGGGCTGCCATCGTCAAAGCGGATAGTGCCGCTGACTGCTGCGCCGCGTTCGAGGCGGATGTCGATGGCCGCGATCTGGCCTGCCTGAACGTCGACCCTGGGTATGACGAGGGGCGGCTGTCCGGCTGCCGGGGGAGGTTCGGCATTGTCGATGTCTTTCGCCTCGGCACGTGGCGAGAGATACCCGGCAGCGGTGGCGACGACGTAGTAAGAGCCGGGCGGCACCTTGGGAATCACGAAGCTGCCATCGAGCCCAGTCTGCACGATGCCCCCGGTGGGCGCGGGCGCGGGGGCAAAACGCTGTTGCGGATGATCGGCGGACCGATCCTCAGCATCTTTTACTGGCTCGAGTTGCACCGAGGCTACGCGAGCGGGAGCGTTGGTGTCTGCGCAGTAGACGTGGCCGGTGACGGAGCCGGTTGCTGACTTGGCGGAGTCTGCGCCGTGGCCGTGAGGGTGAGGACCGATAGCAGCAGTGGCCAGGGGCGCATGGTGTTTGGGAGTGGCGGAGTCAGTGTAGCGCCGGATAACTACTGCGCGGCCGGGGTTTGCTTCGCCGCGGGGGCAGCGGATTTTTCCGGAACGGAGATGACGACAGTGGGGACGTCGTCGTGAATGTTGATGGGCTGATCGGCGTGGCCGTAGATGTGGAGGATATGGGTCTCCTCGTGGGTGGGCGGCATGGTTCCGGGTGGGAAGGGGATGTCTTCGTAGGTGACGTCGGCGGCGTCACTGACGTGGAGGAGGTAGTTGCCTTCGGGAACGAAGTAGAGATGGAACTTGCCGTCCGTGCGCTCGATTTTGGAATGTTCCAACTCGCTTTTGTCGTCGGCGTCGATCAATTTCACGTAGCCATGGTTGAGGGGATGGCCATCGTGTGCTGCGACGAGCTCTCCTGTAACGGAGTGGAGTTTGGCGAGGGGGATGATGAAGTCCTCGCCGCTTCGCTCTTCGCCTGCGGTGAGTTTGAAAGGCGTCGCGTCGTGCTGGCGGGCGGTGCTGCCGGAGTAGAACGCGATGCTCGCCAACTGATTTGGCATGCTAGAGCCGCCAACCTGACCCGGGTGCAGACCGAAAAGCGTGTTTTTCAATTCGAGCGTGACCTGCACGATGTATTCCCGAGGGGAAAGGCCGATGAGGCGATAGTGGCCGAGATCGTCGGTTTGGGCATCGCGAGTGGTGATGAAGGGCGAGGGTGGCAGCGCGGTCCATGTCTCTTTCTGCCCCTGTTTGCGGCGCACGAGTGCGTGGACGGCGAGTCCGGCAGCGGGGGTGCCGTCGTCAAAGAGAATGGCGCCGGAGATGGCTGCGCCACGCTCGAGACGAAGATCGATGGATGCGGGCAGGCCAGCTTCGATGGTGATCTTCGGAACGGCGGCGGCGATGTGCTTGCGGTCTTCGTCGGACGGATGGGTGAGGACATCTTCCGGGAAGTTAGCGAGCGGAGAAAGATAGCCCTGTTTGTAGGCGATGACGTAGTAGGTGCCGGGGACAACTTTGGGGATCAGGAAGCTGCCGTCCAGTGTGGTCTCGACAGCGGTCATCGTGACCTCTTCCTCTTCCGACCGGCTGCTCCAGTGCCCGGCGGAATCGAGGACGCGCACGGGCTCGAGCATGATGGAGGCGAGGCGCGCGGGGGCGTTGGTGTCGGCGCAGTAGACGTGGCCGGTGACAGTGGTGGTGGGCTGCCGCTTTTTTTCGGTTTGCTGCGCGGAGGCCACGAGCGGGATCGCGAGAAGGAAGGACAGGGGCCGAATGCGCATCGCGGGTGGGCGCTCCGTTGAGCGGAAATAGTGTAACGCAGACACGCAACAGCAGGTCCCTTCGCTCAGGGTTACGACCTGGATTTCTATTGAGGTGGGTGGCCGGGGAGCCAGTAGGGTTCGGCGGAGTTTATGTACTGGATGGGCAGTCCTGGGAAGAGCGTGCGGAGCCAGGTGGCGGCGGTCTGCATGCCGTCGGTCTCCGAGGTGCTGTGGCCGAGGAGGATGAGGGCCTTGGAGCGGTGCTGCTGCTGGGCGTCCTGCGTGTACATGACGGTTTCCCACTCCGACGCTTCGCCGGCGACGAGCACCTGTACGTCATTGCGCTCGAGCGCCGTGATCTGCGCGGCTTCGCCCGAGGCGCCGGGGCGGTAGGCGACACCGGTGACGCCGAGGTTGGGGTCGCCGACGACGCGGATGATGCGTGCGTGGAGTTTCTGTTGAAGGTCCTGCGCGAGCGCGTCGACGGTGGTGGGTGGCAGGGTGAAGAAGAGCGGGTCGTTCGGATGCTCATATTTCTGCCAGCCGACGGCTGCGGTGAAGGCTTCGGTCATGGGCTCTGGACGGCGGAGGTGCCACTGGTCGTGGAAGCGCCAGATGACGAGTTGATGGTCGCGCATGTAGGCGAGCTTTTTCTTGTAGACAGGATCGTTGGTGAAGAGCGTGGCCTGGTCGCGATGGTTGTAGAAGGTGGGCTCGTGGGTGACGATCAGGTTGGCGTGGAGGGCGACGGCCTGGTGCAGGACGTCCATGCTGTCGGTGAAGCATGTCACAATGCCGGTGACGATTGTGGATGGGTCGCCGGCTTTGATGGTGTCCACGGTATCGGCCGGCGGCTTTTGCGGGATGGCCGCCTGGATGCGCGCGATGGCCTCGGCGGCGGTGAGGCTGCGAGCGGGAGGCGGGGTTTGCGCGGCGAGGGATGACGGAATGAGCAGGAGGGCGGCGAGGGCGAGTGAATTCAGATTCATCTCTCTTGTTCCTGGATAGTTTGCGGCCTCAGATATCGGCCCCATTTATCTACTTCGGTTTCGCAAGTCGAGCATGTCCCGCCGCCCCACAGACGTTGCTGAACGGTTTTGGTGCTCGCAACCTTGGCATTGGCGTTTTGCAGTGGGGACACCACACTTTGTCCGGGTTTATTCCCCATCGATTCTTAGTGAAGCTTCCGTAAATCACCAGGATTATTCCGCAAGCTAGCAAGACGAACAATATCAGCAGGCTTATCATCCTGGAACCCATCCGATCAAACTGCGCGTCGTCAGTCCAACACAATACTCCCAAAGGCACGCGCGTCATAGTGACGTTCGTGGGCTGGTGTGCCAACGAAGGGACAAAGGGCAACGGGATTGGCGTGGCTTAGAGCGTGATGACGATCTTGCCGACCTGCTCGTTGGATTCGAGGTATTGGTAGGCCTTGACGGTGTCGGCGAAGGGGAAAACTTTGTCGATCTTTGGGGTGAAGCGGCCGTCGGCGACGCGGTCGAAGACGTACTCGCGGGCGGTGTGGGAGAGGCCGGGGTCGGCGTTGACCTCGCGCAATGTGTAACCGCGCATGGTGAGTTGCTTGTGCAACGCGGGGCCGAGCGGGAAGGGCGTGGGCTGGAGGGAGAGCGCGCCGTACTCGATGAGGATGCCGTGATTGGCGGCGGCGCCGACGAGCTGCTCGACGAAGGGGCCGGCGATGGGATCGAAGATGACGCGTGCGCCTTTGCCGGCGGTGATCTCTCGTACGCGGGCGATGAGGTCTTCTTCCGCCGTGGCGATAACGTGGTCGGCGCCCGCCTCGTGGAGCTCTTCGCGCTTTTTCGAGGTGCGGGTGGTGGCAATTGAAGTGGCGCCCTCTTCTTTGGCGATCTGAATGGCGGCGATGCCGACGGAACTGGAGGCGGCAGAGATGAGGACGAAGTCACCCTTGCCGATTTTGCCGAGATTGATGAGTCCGCCCCATGCAGTGAGGTATTGCATCCACATCGCTGCGGCTTGCGTGGGTGTGAGATTGTCCGGATATGCCGCGATATTGGCGATGGGCACGACCGCTTCTTCGCCGAGCACGGCGTACTCGTTGATGGAGAAGCCGGGGACGGTGGCAACACGGCGACCGATCAGGCTTGGCTCGACGCCGGGCCCGACGGCTTCGACGATGCCTGCGGCTTCATAGCCGAGGCCGGAGGGAAGGCGGGGCTGCTCAAGGTATTGGCCGCGGGTGTAGAGGGCTTCGGCGCGATTGAGGCCGACGGCCTGGACACGGAGGCGGACCTCACCAGTTTCGGGCTCGCGGGAGGGCTGGTCTTCAAACTTGAGAGCCGTCGGACCGGTGAGCTGGTGGAAGCGTACAACCTTGGGCATGAATTTCTCCTTCTGCCATTGGATGGGCGGGCGAAGGCGGAGGGTGCAGGGGAGTACGAGGCAGATGCGTTGGAGTGCAATTTGGCGAAAGGGAGGGAAAGAGAGGAACTACACTCAAAGTAGGAGCGGAATTTCGTCGCGATCGCAATAAAATCGCTCTGGCCCAGGGGAGGGCCGCACGTCCGGTTGATGAACCATCGCGGTTGGAAGTGGGTTTGGATTGCGAGTGCGGCCGCGCTGCTGGCAGTGGGTGGCTGCCGCAAGAAGGGCACGCCGACGGCGCAGCCGAAGCCGGCCTCGCCGGAGAGCGTGGCGCTGCACGCGATGGCCGACCACGCGCGGCTGGACTCGATGCGCTGGCCGAACTTTGCCGATCTGAAAAAACCAGTCGAGGACTTCTACGGCGGGCATGACTTTGAGCCTGTGTGGCTAAAGGGGAACAAGCCGACGGCGCAGGCGAGGCAGATGATGGCGGCGTTTGCGGCGTGCGGGATGGATGGGCTGGACCCAGAAGACTACGACAGCGCGCCGCCTGACGCGGCACGGGATAGCGCGTCGGGGGATGCGGCACGGAACAGCGCGTCGCCGGATGCGGCGCGGGGTAGCTCGCGCTGGGTGGCGCGTTCCGCCTCGATTCACACCGCTCAGGATCGTGCGGCGTTCGACATGGCGATGACCGTTGCTGCGATGCGCTATCTGAACGATGAGCACAACGGGCGGGTGAATCCGGCGCGTTTCAATTTTGGCATCGACATCAACCAGAAGCGCTATGACCTGGCGAAGTTCCTGACAGAGAAGATCATCGCGTCCGACAACATAGGTGCGGTGCTGGTGACGGTGCCGCCGCAGAGCAACGAATACAAGAGGACGCTTGGAGCGTACCGGCACTGGGTGGAACTGGCGAAGCAGGATCCGGGCGGCGGGCTGCCGCCGGTGGCAAGGCAGTTGAAGCCGGGTGATGCCTATGCGGGTGCGGAGCGCATGCGGGCGCTGCTGGTGCTGGATGGGGATCTGAAGGACGACACCACCGCGACGGATGCGCCGGCTTCGGATAGGCCGCAGTCGGATACGCCGCAGAAGGTGACGGCGAAGCGCTATGAGCCTGCATGGACAGCGGCGGTGCGGCACTTCCAGTTTCATCATGGATTGCAGGCGGATGGAAAGATCGGACCGCCGACGATTGCCGCGATGAATGTGCCGACGGCGGAGCGCGTGCATCAACTGGCGATTGCGCTGGAGCGCTGGCGCTGGCTGCCGGACCTTTACCAGAATGCGCCGGTCTTTGTGAACCTGCCGGAGTTCAAGCTGCGTGTCTATTCCAACGAACCGACGCCACCGCTGGAGCTGATTGCGAAGAGCGGCGACGACGCGAGCAAGCCGGTCGTCAACGATGTGGCTGTGGTGCATGCGAGCGAGCGGCCGGCGCCGGCGGACATGACGAGCGACCACACGACGATTGCGCTGGAGATGAATGTGATCACCGGCAAGGCGGGGATCAAGCCGCCGGAGAAAAAAGGCGAGCAGCCGGAAGATCACCAGACACCGATGCTAGTGAACCTCATGCGTTACCTCATCTTTCGCCCGTACTGGTCAGTGCCGATTGACATTACGCAACGGGAGGTCCTGCCGGGAATTGCGAAGGATCCTGATTACCTGGCGGAGCATAACTTCGAGATCGTGGATCGTCGCAGGAAGCCGGTGGAGTATTCGCCGAAGCTGGATTCGCTGCTGCTGCACGGCAAGCTGATGGTGCGTCAGGATGCGGGCGACGACAACTCGCTGGGCTTGGTGAAGTTCATGTTCCCCAACTCCTACTCGATCTATCTGCACTCGACGCCGACGGTGTGGCTGTTCCAAAAGACGCGCCGCGACTTCAGCCATGGGTGTGTGCGGGTGGAGAAGCCGCTGGCGCTGGCGGCGTGGGTGCTGCGCGATCGCGCAGAGTGGACGCCGGACAAGATCGACGAAGCGATGAACACCGGCGACGACAACAAGACGGTGGGGCTGAAGCAGACTATCCCGGTAACGATCTTTTACGACACGGCGTATGTGGAGCCGGATGGAACGGTCGATTTCACGCGGGACATCTACGAGTACGACAAGCTGCTGGACGAGACGCTGGCGCTGGGGCGGCCGTATCCGATCAAGCCGATTACCCCGGTGGTGGACGTACACGACGAGCGGTAGCGCGATCCGATTGGCGAGTTGAGAGGCTTTCTGTCCTTCGTGTCCTAAAATATACGTCATCGAATTTATCATCATATGGTGATAAAATAATGAGCAATGGAGAGGCCTCATGAGGACAACCGTGGCACTCGATGATGAGCTTGTAAGAACGGCGCAGGAATACAGCGGGGTGACGGAGAGAACAGCTCTGCTCCGCGAGGCATTGAAGGCTTTGATTCATATTGAGGCTTCGCGCAGACTTTCAGCGCTCGGCGGCACGATGCCCGATCTCAAAGATATTCCGCGTCGGCGGTTCGGCAAGTTGTGATTCTGGCCGACACGGGGATATGGATCGACTATTTTCGGGGACGCAACGCCAAGATGCGCAGGCTACTTGAAGACGGCCAAATTGCGACGCACCCGTTCATTGTGGCGGAAATCGCTCTTGGCTCACTGCATGATCGCCGCAAGACGCTCTCCGAAATGGATGCGTTGTGGGAAGTGAAGGTGGCGCGCCTGACCGAAGTGCGGCGCCTGATTGAATCGCACGCGCTCTATTCCAAGGGGGTCGGTCTTATCGACGTGCATTTGATCGCGTCCTGCATGATTACCCACGGTACGCAATTGTGGACGCGGGATATCGCCTTGCGGAAGGTAGCCACCCCACTTGGAATTCACGCCGATCTTTCCTGAATCCTGCGGGCGATTTTTGATCCGCGTCCGCTGCTGAAGGATGCGAAATCCTGATGAGCCGTGCGGCACCGGAGGAGAAAAATTGCTGCTGCGAGGTCGCGTGGTCTCCGGGATGGGGAACTTCTCGTACTGGATTGAGAAGTTGCAGGAGCACTACCTGCGCAAGACGGGAATGCGGTTCTATCCGGGCACGTTGAACGTGCGGCTGGATGCGTCCTATTCGCTGCCGAAGCGGACGATCCGGCTGGAGGCGAGCGAGTACGACGGGACGGTCTCGGTGAGCGTGGTGCCTTGCGTCATCCGGATTCCCGGTCAGGTCATTCCTGGCCAGATCGGGGGAAGGCCGGCGTTTCTTCTGCGCACGGATGCGAATGAAGAAGAGCGCGGGCATCATCCGAAGACGATTGTGGAGATCGCGACCGATGTGCGGTTGCGCGATTTCTTTGGACTGACGGATGGGGATTTGGTGGAGATTGAGATCTGGTCCTAGACGCGGGAACCCATCAGGGTTTTGGCGTGTCTCTTACGAACCAATACGTGCCACACAGGTCGTGAGTATTTTCGAGGGAGGGCTTCTCCCAGCGCGGCTCAGTAGGTCCTTTGAAAACTGCCATTGACAAACTTCGATTGTGATCCGTTTGGGCAAGCACCAGGTAGGTAGGGACCTCGCCAGGTCCGCAGAGAGTGTTCCCCCCGATCAATTTCCATGAGCTCCCCTTCCATATCTTGAAGAGTTGCAAAGTAGCAGCGTCATCGAAACCTGAATCATTCATGGCATGCGTCTGCGGGAGTGTCTTCACAAGAGGGATCTGTATCTCATGTCCGCCACCCAGGATGAGGTGGTTTGCAGAGAGCAGGATATCCCCGGTGATTGCGTAGGCCGTCTTCGATTCGGCGCGCCAATAGACCGAAAATGAAGATGGGTCTCCGCCTTCCAGCTCTTGTATGCGGTTCTGGTACAGAGTGGTCAGGCAGGCTGCCAAGTTGTCGGCGACAGGCTTTCGAAACAGGGGCGCCCAATCGGCCGGCGCTACGCAGATACCACTTCTTGCTTGCAGCCAAGCGCGTTGCGACTCGCGCGTCGGAGCTTGGGCGGATACCGCGGACGCGGTGGCGGATTTGTAGGCATTGGCGAGGGCTTGATCCATGTGAGATAGCTTCGGATCCGAACATATGGCATGTTCGACCTGACTTTTTGCCAATTGACAGTCGAAGCTCGGTCCATCCTGCGCTATGGATGGCGATGTCAGCACCAGGCAGAACATCGAGAGATAGAGCAACGGCAGTGTTTTCGGCATTAGACGAACATTCGCGCGTCTCGCGATGGGATGAACTGCTACTCGCCAGAGGCGCGGGTGGTTTTGTGGTGGTGCTGGGCAACCTGGCGGTGATGGGCGCTGGCGCGACGCAGATGGCTGCGGCGATGATGACTGCGGCGCGGCGAGTAGGTCCAGGTGCGGATGGCGCCTACATCCACGTGCACGAAGTGCGTGGTGGGGTAGTAGCCGACGCCGCCCTCGTTGAGCGACAGCGCGGCGTTGCGGATTTTTACGGTGGTGGAGCCGGGGATGCGGATGTCGATGGCGTGGCCGAGGATGTGCTGCGAGTGCTCGGCGACGCCGCCACGGCTGGAGGCGCGAAGGATCTCGTTGGTCTCCTGGGTGCGATAGCCGCAGACGACATCGATGAGCGCATCCGGCCGGCGGAGGCGAATCAGGATGTCATGCAGCAGATCGAACTCGCGCGGGTCGTAGGCCTTGACGTCGTTGGTGTTGTGGTCGCGCAGGAAAAAATTGAGCAGCGCGACGGCATCGGGCTGGTAGTTGTCTCCGATGCGGTAGACGATGTCGATGTCTTCAAGCGTGTGCAGATTGTGCAGGTGCAGCCGATAGGGCTGGGTGGCGTAGGCGGCGGGTACCACGGGTATGGCTGCGGCGAGGGCGGCGCGGAAGTCGGGGTCGTTGGCCTCGGCGGATGGCCCTTGCACGGAGGCATCGTCATCGGGCCCCTGCGCGTCCGGCTTCTGTGATGCGGGAGTCTGAACTTCGGGCAATAGGGCTGGAGGGGCCTGGGCCGCGGGCTCTTGCGTGCTGGGTGCCTGGGCAGCAGATGGAGCGGCAGCCGGAGGGTTGGCGACGACGGCGGGTGGTGCAGTGGCGCCGGGTCCCTGCGCGTGGGCGGCGTGAGCGGATGATGTAAGGATAAGGGCTGCGATCGCGAGTAAGGTACGGTGCCGCAAAGGCAGGCCTCCGAAGAAAAATGGGGACAACTGAATGGGATGGGCAAATGGGGATTTGCCGCTGCGCATTCCGATTGCTTCATTGTAGGGGAGAATGGCGCGGAAGCCAGTACCCTTTTTGGGCACCGGGATCTGCCATCCAGACAGACGCGCCTGCGGCGGGATTTGCCATCCAGGCAGACGCAGCCTGCGGCGCATATTGTGGGGTTCGCTCCCTTTGGTCGCTCACTTTGATGATGTTGGTGACCGGACTGCTTCGTTCCCCGCGTTGGGGAATCCACCCCTCGGTCGTTCAGGATAGGCATTGAGAAGAACACTGGTCGTCCAGGCAGACGCGCCCGCGGCGCATGTTGTGGGGTTCGCTTCCTTTGGTCGCTCACTTTGATGAGGGTGGGTGACCGCATTGCTTCGCTCTCACTCAGGATTGCCGCTGCACTATATGCTCGATGTGACTATGCAGGTTCAGCAGCAGCCGTCGTCAGCCGTTGCACGGCGTTCGCTGACGCATCATCTCTTTCTTCTCGCGATCAGCGCTCTCACGTTTCTGGTGCATGGATATCATCCGTTTGCGGATGATGCCGGACTGTACATTGCCGGGGTAAAGAAGCTGCTGGATCCGACGCTGTTTCCTGTGGGTATGCGGTTCATTCTCTCCGAGACGCGCATCGAGTCTTTCTATCCTCTGGTGATTGGATTGACGAAGCTCTTCGGCGGATCGCTGGAGGGCGCGCTTCTATTCCTGTACCTGATGATAGTCGTCGCGTTCATCTACAGCGCATGGTATGTGAGTGGCCTGATTACGGATTGCCGATTCTGCCGGTGGACGGCGGTGTGCCTGGCGGGTTGTCTGTTTACCTTGCCGGTGGCTGGGACCTCGATCAACATCATGGAGCCATATCTTGGTCCCCGTGCTTTTGTCGCGGTGTTGAGCCTCTTCGCGGTGGGCCTGACTCTGGAGCGGCGATGGTTCTGGCTGGGAGTGACGCTGCTGGTGAGTGCGACGATGCATCCGGAGCTGACGATCTTTACGGGGAGCTTCGTTCTGGTTCTGGCGCTGCTGGAACAGGGCAGGACTCGATGGGCGGTCTACGCTTGCGCGCTGGCGGTGATCATCGCGGCAGCGCTGTATGTCTTCACGGTTCATGCTTCGGTGAGTCTGGCTTATGAGGCAGCGCAGCGGTCGCGCACCTATATCTTCCTTTCGGAGTGG
>Ga0193743_1001550_pt1 | contig 17053 bp, 19 predicted proteins | sample L2c2metaG_FD_143038 | JGI IMG/M metagenome (GOLD analysis project Ga0193743, IMG submission 143038) | Soil microbial communities from a riparian zone of the East river system, Colorado, United States - L2c2 | ecosystem: Environmental > Terrestrial > Soil > Riparian zone | place: USA: East River...
GAGGATAGTCCACTAAGAGTCATGTATTGCTCATCATTTCCTACTTATTCATAGAGTGGGAGAGAATGAAACATCGTCTCATCGAGCTGTTAGACTACAAAAGACAGGAAAATCCAAAAAGGAAGGTGATCAAAAGATTGACATGGCGTATCCAGTAATTATCAATGATTGTCACCCGCTTTTATGACAAGACGTCAAGGCCTTTTTTATTCCTTCGGCCGTTCATTTGGTAAAGACGCCACCGGTCGTCGATCTTATAAAGAATGCGTCCATCTCCCAACAGATGACTGATAGCGAAATTCAAGACCCGATGCCGCATGTATCTGGCATCACGTCCTGGAGAGAATCAGCAGATAAATGCCTACTTGATCTCCTACCTCAGAAGTTGACCTCGAGGGCGGCTAGAAAAGGAAAAGAGACCAGCACTAGGCGTTTGGAACTTGCCATTGGTATCGGGAACCAATCTTCTATCCCCGGATTTTGATGCATGAGTGTCTAATACATGGACGACTTGATGATCCCGAGGAAGAGAGCGAGGATTATGGCGTCGATGATGGCGTCGATATAGACGAAGAGGATGAGAAAGAAGATAGAGACGAAGACGGCAAACATTTTCCTGAGCAGAAAAACTCCCGCCAATATGTCGACGTCGATTCTGTCTGGAACAAATCTCATGTTGGTACGGCTCAGAATGGAACGAAGGCAACAATCAGGTCGCATTTGACAACGAGGTTTCAGGTTTTGCCGAAGTCATCGTCAAAGTTTGCGGAGAGGATCCTGATTTGACCAAATGAACAAGATTAACGCGAGAGTCGAATGCTTAAGGTACTCCAAGGAAGGCCGAATTCGAAAAAGACTTGTTATGAATTGGACGACAGCGGTGAAATAATCTGTCTGAGTATCTGAACCGGAATATCACTGAAGATTCATATTAGATTCTGCATGACATTGACAAACATTTCCAAGAGCCTCCAGATGATAAAGGCTGGCTGTTAATCGGCAAGGAAGACACCATCAAGGCCAAAAAATTGGAACATAATGCATAAGCTCTCATCCAAATGGCCCAACTTGGTCGAGATTGCGCAAGCTGATGGGCTTCATCATTGTTTTTAACTAATTCCCGTCTCACTTCTCTCTAGCGACACCAGCACTCCCTATTTTTGTCTACCCCTGGATGTGCCCACGAAAAGGCCTTCTTATGCTGTCAAAATCTGAGCATTACGGTTTAGCGATGTCAGGTTATTGCATATTGGTCCGCCAAGATCAAATGCAATGCTTTCGGTGATGGTTTGCAAGTCCTTACCCTCCAAAATCGATGCGGCCGCCTCGAGTTGCCATCCATAAGGTTTCAATCCCGATCTCTCCTCTGACAGTTGTGAAATTTAGTCCAAGTCCAGCTCACTTGCTTTGCACCGAATCTCGACAAGCTTCAACCTTTTTCTGACCTTGAGCAGGTTCGGTACGAGTGGCCATAATATGGAATTTGTGTTTCTCATTGCATATAATCGTTACATAACTATAGAGATCAGACTCGAGGCGGAAATGTTGGAGAGGAGCTTATACATAACTATAGAGATCAGACTCGAGGCGGAAATGTTGGAGAGGAGCTTAATCGTGCCGGCAGTCACGTTAAACCGTTCCCCGCTTTTTGGCAATGCCAACCCAGCCAGGATGGCTACCTGTGTAGTCTGATCTTCACAAGTTGATGCAAGTTGGACGGGGGGTGGCTTTTACAGACTACCACAATGCATCTAACTCCACCTAGTCATACATTACTAACCTTCAAGTTTATACCTTCCAAGCTCAGTTGACCGTTGATGGACTTCATGAAACTAGAACTCCTGGCAACCATCAAGAACTAGATCTAGTGAAACGGAAACAAACTAAAATGCTTTAATATTATTTTAAAGACATTTATCTTATTCCATTACTTGCAACGAATACCAAGATAATAAAGATACAATAGAGAGATACGAGGCTAGATGTTAAAATGAATTTCTTTAAAATACTCTCAACTTCAAAATTTCCTTTAAGAAAAAACTCATGCTTTCGAACCCGCTTCAGACGGATTCTATAACGTGTAGCGGAAATCACGGTTCTGAATATCTGTGAGGTCAAGGAAGGCCTGGTTTGAAATTGCATAGTCAGCAATCACCGAGATTTTTTTTTTCTTTGAAGCTATCGTGATAAGTACCTTGTCAACACGTTTCTCGGACTTGATACCATCTTCTGTTCCTTGCGTGACATATACGTCGTCATATGTCTCGTCCCGTTGCTCGCCATCCCGCCGTTTGTTCTCAGATTGTAGCAGGTAGCGGAGACTGAGAATCAAGATGGTACAAGCACCAATGGACGCCGCAATGATCGCCCAAGGGACATGATTACTAGGAAAGGATGATTTGAGTTTTTTATTTATTTTACAGGTAACAATTTCAATGATGTTGCTTTACCGTGGTTGATATTGCTTCTTCCACATAAAAGGTCCAGCTGCATTACCAATGGCATATGCACTGAGAATGATAGCATTGGTAGTAATTCCTGAAAATCATGTTTAAAAAGATGGGAATGAAAAAAATCAGAAGATAAATGGGTATACGCTTTGTGTGACCAGCTACAATGGATCCAACCCATCCCAGAAGTATCACAAATGGTGTAAATACAAAGACTGTTGGAAACATGAGTAACTCATGATTACCGTGCTGAAAACAAGCTCACTTGAGATCCAGTATGAAAATAACAAGCCGATTCTGTTATTCGATGGCAGCGTATTGACCAGAACAGTCCCAAGAAGTGCTGGGATAAACATAAGGGCGGCTGCATATCCACGACCAATGGCGCGCTGGGACGCCAATGTCACACCAAGCCAGATAGTAAGAACTGAAAATTTCAGAAGTCTGATTGAAGCTGTAGCCCGCCCATAGGAGTTGAACACAAACTTTCGACACCTCCATCTACGCATCCTAGTAGTGTGGTTTGAAAGAGGGTAAAACCAAATTCATTAACGATAAGTTGCCTCTGGTTCGTTAGCTGCGAAACTGGTGGGTGAGAAAAAAGCATCTAAAAAAGGGGATCCAAAAATTGAAATGCATATACCGAGTTGACGATGTTGCTGGATGATGATAATCATCTAAATCAACACATCTTTCTATAGCTTCTGAAACACATACCTAATTGCGGCGAACAAAGCCATTAGCCACACTTTGGGATCACGGAGTGTTTCAATGAATCTGTCACCATCATCAGGAACAAGTTCTGGCTGATACCTATGATATGAACTTACTGGTCTCGCTTCCAATGCTTGTTCTCAACTCCAGATTGATTTGATTTGATTCGTAGGATAGCGAGAGCACGTTCTTCTGGTGTTAGAAAGTACGCTGTTGTAGGAGAGTCCGGAAACAAAAACCTGATATCACAAGATCACAAGATTACTATTCCGTTAATGGTAAAAATAGCAGACGTACCAAAACAACACTGATGTCACAAGGGTAATAAAACCGGTGATAATCATCAACCTACAGAAAGAGTTTTGCATCATGACATATCCACAATGGTTGAATAGTATTCATTACCATTGCCATGCCATGAACTGGTGTGGCTGACGGACGCCATAAATAAGTACACAGCTTTCATCGAATGGAAGGCACTCATCCACCTTGGCGTGCAATAACCCAAAGCTGACCAAGCCGAGGAAGATGATAGCGAAGCCATTCATAAAAACTAAGCTAGTATAAGTCAATATGTAAAGATGAAAGAATAAATGAACGTACACCAATAACCAACTCGCTTGGTTTGTTCGGCGCGAGTGTAAAACATGGAAGTTACGATCATGAAACCTGGTGTGATAGCACCTAGATATTCACGTTGAATTGAGCAAACCCTCGCGTATAGGCTAACTTGGATGCACCTTCACATGCACCCAAAATGAATCTAACGGCAAATAACGCTCCAAAAGACTTGCAAGCAGCGTGCGCCAGGAGGGCAACTGCCCATATGAAGATATTAATACTAAGAATTCATCTCCTTGTGAAAGACTGAAAAAGTAGGCAAATTTAGAATTAAGTACCTCATCCATTTTCCAACAGGGAACCTTTGCAGAGCTAGATTTTGGGGGTACTAAGGAGGACTGAAACTTAGAGCGGACAGAATTTTAAAGAAAAAGACGCACTTCGAAAACGAGATAACTCAAATAAAATATAGTTCCAAGCCAATTGAACTGATTCTGATTTAAATGTGCGCCTGGCCTGGGATTAACGACACTGGCATGAGAAAGGACGAGAAACCGCTGGAATAAATAGTTCACAAGATTCCAAGAACAGCGGATTGTCCAAGCGTCGTCTTGTCCGCGAAGGCCATTCTGTCAAGTGACGGGCGTTGTGTAAAACTGCAACTGAACATGAGCTTTTCCAGCTTACAGGTACATGACTGTCAATGAAGATTGGGCATATGTTAATTTCCTGGATAAATGAGAGTTACGTACTGCACATGAGTGGCATGAGATGCCAGTCGATTTTGCGCCTACAATGGAAGCGTTCATCCATCATTGGCTATACGATAAGCTTGGACGGACTCCATACCTGATACGAGCTGCAACGTCGGGATCCAGGGGCTTATCCGAGTCTAGTCCAGCAGCGACATCCACTTCACGTATGTTCACCGTATGTCCATGGTGAGCGTCTCGCTTCTCGGACATTTCACTGGGAGAAACCATAGCGGAGGGAAATACAAAATGAAGCAGTTGTAAATTGCAACCATTTTTATGCAAAATGGCCGCAACGCCCGTGATTCGCCTGCTATAAATTGGGATGTGGCTTTACCGAGGTGATTGGTGAACCCTGGAAAGATCATTTAGATCGTTCCGAACAGCACGTAATAATAACGAACGTTAATCGTGGTGATATTTACATATTCCAACAATATCTCCGTGTCGTCGCCTTACCCACAACAGATACCCTCCCCCAAAAGCTAGTTTGTAACTCTGGCATTTTACATCACTCACGGTCTCTTATTCAAAAAAATTTGAGATTTTCAGAAGGTGATAACTGATGGTTCTGTAAATTTTCATAAGATAATCTTACGTTTGTTTGACTTTTTTTACAGAATTCCATTGATTGACTATGTAGTAAATGATTAACGTATCAGCGGCCTAAAATTTACAGGCCATAGACATGGCATGAGCTCTTGAGAATGAACTGACAAAAGTGACGACAAAGCTAAGTGTTTACAGCGATATACAGGGAAAATGATCGGAAATTTCCAGATCACATGTTTTCAACAAACCTGCTAATAGCACTCGCTCGATGTCTGAAAAGAAAGCCGCTGAGACCAAGGAATGGGCCTTAGAGCCAGAGACAGAGTATAGGTTTGAACTAGATCCTGGGACATCGCTCGCTATAAAGGTTCGTTCGTCTTCATCCTTCCAGAATCCAAAGTCATCTTGTTCTTGTTGGTATGTCTTTAGCTCACACAAGGCCGTGCCGAAATTTTTGGATTTGAATTAGCAGAAGGAAAAGTTTATCTTTTCGGTTTCGAATGCAAAGCCGCTGTCTATACATGGCAGGGATGCGTTCTTGAGATGAGCAATCCTTCAACTTCCACAAGATGATGATACGCGTCTTATCTCTCTCTGTTACACGTTACAGGTGAACCATCGACCGAATACGTCTCCGATGAAACACCTATGCGAACCTATGCCAATCTTCACACAGCCTTGGAGCAAATGCGCGTCTGTGCTCTTAGTCACATTCGTGGGATCTCAGTTCCACCCCGAGAGAAATCTAATTGGGACCCTCCGAGAGTCCTTGTAGTGGGACCCGAACACTCCGGAAAAACGACAGTTTGCAAGATCCTCTCCAATTATGCAGTCCGTGTGGGCCAGAATTGGTCACCTTTTCTTGTCAATGTTGATCCGAGCGAGGTACATTAGTAAATTTTAATCAGGCTAGTTTCTTATCAACTGCGTTGGAAGGGAGGTTGGGCTTCCCCCGGAGCCCTTTCTGTGTCGCCAGTCTATGGGCCAATAGCTACCGGTTCACCTGCAAATCCCTTAGGATCCGCTGCAACGACAGCCCCTATGGCATTGGCATCCAATGCCCTTCTTCCTCTGGTGTATTGGTATGGCCATCCGGAGATCAAGAGAAACCCACTTTTGATGGATAGACTCATACGCAACCTTGGGGAAAATATGAATGACCGCTTCGAAATTGATCCAGAAGGTCAGCTGTCAATGCTTTGGGCCGCTCAATAGTTTTACTCTTATCGACGAAAAGTCTATTTACACTAATTAGGCCAAGCATCTGGAATTATAGTGGACACCCCTTCCTCTTTCGCGTCAGGACCTTCAACGAGTGAACACCGACAGAAATTGATCAAGGCTTGTGTGGATGCTTTCAGAAGTTTGTTTCAGTTGAACATAAATCACGATCAAGGCTGACAGTCTCCTGCTAAACAGTCAATGTTATCCTCGTTGTCGGCCACGAGAAGTTGAACGTTGAAATGCAGCGACTGTATGGCTCACATTTGATAGTCGTTAAAATCCCAAAATCTGGTGGAGTATGTAAAATCAAAATTTTACAATGGTTTTGGAGATTTAATACTCGACTTGCATTTCCAAGGTTGTCGAGGTGGATCATAGCTATCGAGAACGAATCCACAACTATCAATTACACAATTACATGTATGGTCAAGTTATTCAACCACCACCAGGAATTACAAATGGTACGCTTGGTGGCGAAAGTCTGAGTGACTTCGTCCTGTCGCCGTCCTCCACTGTCATCAATTTCGGTGATCTTCAAATCTATCGGATTGGCTCAGGTAGGTGTTATTCTTCATAGTTGGGATGTTGTCCCTGAGAAAATTGATCAGAAAATATGGCTCCCTCTGACGTATTACCCGTTGGTGCCACACGCGTCGTATCAGAAATGCAACCTGCTCTTGTCGATCCAGCATCATTCGGCTCTGGTTTGCTCAACTGTGTTCTAGCGCTTCTTGCACCACCAAACCCTGATGAGAATGAAAGATACGATGAAGAAATACTGGACCTGACTGTCGTTGGGTTCCTCATTGTGTAAGTGATCGAGGACGATATAATATGTAAACCTGACATTTCTATGCTAGGACGAACATTGATATTCCAAAGCGAAAAATGACCATTTTGGCGCCTAATCGTGGCACTTTTACTGGGAAGACTGCGATCGCGGGATCCTTTGAATGGCAAGAACAATAAAATATATTTTGTCGAGATCACATCCTGTGTACTTTGATAGCTGTGCTTAAAATGAATTTCTTGCACTGTTGTAGTGTGTGTTCGTGTTTGTTTAACGCTCTTGAGTCATTTGCCATCGTATGAAGCAGCGAGTACAGAAGGCCCCTCGCCATGTCTGCCTTTACTCGTCTACTACACGTCCCAGCATCCCGTAGAACATATTCGTCCTTCTTTTCTTCGAAATCTGGCGGGGGACGATACTTCAACTCCGCTAAATCTCCAAAGAGTACAACTGTTGCACTCAAGAATAATAAAACCAATGTGGACCCATCAGAAGTTCAAAAAGATGGTGTTCAAGCAGGCTCAGCAAGTCAAAATACTGGGGCTAGCCAGAATCCAATAGCGGACGCTCAGTCATCACAGACTGTGTCTGGTTCACCGTCGGCAGATGAAAGCTCCAAAACCGTTACACCTCAAACTATGGAACTATCCAATGCCTTTGCTGAACTCTCCAATAGTCTTATGCCACAGCTTATCATCACCCCAAAGGACTTCAAGACTCATCAATTCTTCTCGCTCCACAGACCTTTACTCCTTATCTCTCAACCAACATCCATCTTCCGACCTATTCCTCCAAACCATTCTATCTTTGAGGCTGTACAACCATCATCGGCGCAGAATCCATTCGTTTTTGATCCTCTTTCAGAGCCTTTGGTCGACGCGGACGCCGAGGCTGCTCGCCAGTTGACCCGGGCCCTGACGATGAACAAGGCTGGGGCAACTGTATCATGGGAGGATACGTTGAAACATCTGGGATTGGATCTTGCTCAAGATGCAGATCGAGTCAACCTTCAGCAGCAGTTCGATAAGGATTGGCAGGATGTTATGATGGATAGCACGAAGAGGAAGCGACGGAAGAAGATGAAGAAGCATAAGTGAGTTGTTTGGACCTTGTTTCTGTCTTGCTGTGATGTCCTATCGTATTCTTTTTCATCCTGTTCGGTTTCTGTGATGGACCTTGTTATTGACCTCTTTCTTTTTCTGCAGGCTAAAGAAACGCCGAAAGGTCTGCTTTTATCTCCCTTCCTGTGTTCTGTGACCAATGAACTGAATTTTTTTCCCCTCTAGGCTACACGTTCTGAAAGAATGAAGCTCAAGTAACATGAGTTCATGTTGGTGGACGTTTCGCATCACAAGTTGTCTATCAGCTATGTAGTCAACAATGCATTATTTTATCTCGACACCTATCATATAGTTTTTCGTAACGACGAAATAAGCTGCTACTTCAATATCATGAACAAAGATACAATCGCTGAAAGGCTACAATACTTCTATATTATGAATATGACTCAAGCTATTGGTTTAAGATTTATGTTTCCAATAAAAAGATAATAAAGTGCAGTTATACATAGTCTACACCTCTCAAGTTACCGTCACAATCTCACCCCTCCCATCTTTCAAAATGACAAGTTCACATTCAATCTTTTCGCCCGTATCTAAGCAGACCACATCCGTAGGATCGACTGCCGTGGTTCTGATCTGCCGTTTCTCGAAGAAGGATCGCCCAAGGACGACGTCAAAATGAGGCTCTTCAGAAAGGTAGACTTGAACAGCCACCGTCCTCGATACAGCTGAAGTATTGCCTGGCCCGGGTGTCGCGTCTTCAGTTTCTCGTTGTTTCCTTCTGCTATTCTTCGTTTTTCCTTGTGGACCCATCATCGGCAGGGGTGGAGAAGAAGAAGGAGCAGGTATACGAGGAGACGAAAATGGGGTATGTGAAGGCGTCGGAGAAGGAGGGGGAAAGGCATCCGGATGATCGGCAACAGGGAGATTGGGCTGAGAAGATGAAGGCATAAGTGTAATTGGCCATAAACCGATATTTACAAGTCCTCCATAACCATAATTTCCTGGAGCTGCGTCGAGAGGGATGAACCCATGCTTGATGGCGAATTTGCGGGAAATATAGACGTGCCGGTATCCTGATTTGAGGAGCATTCGAACTGTATATAGGAAAGGTCAAAGGTCGACTCATGCAAGTACATTTAAATCCCAACGAACCATTCTGAACGGGACCAATACTCCCCATGACTGTCCGTACCCCGTTTTCAGAATGAAATCTCTCGAATTCTTTCTTGAACTTCGGTATACCATCGTCTTCAGAATCATCATTGGCGTTTTTTCCTTTTTTGCTTCTCCGAGTAGAAGAATTAGAAGGTGCAGGAGAACGCCTTGTTGACGATACATGTGCTTGAGAGGGCTGAAACCTGTAAAATGAGGCATTGAGATAGGCAGGCGGGGTAGGCATGGACTCCTTTGGATTATGAAGATGAAGAGTGGGCACACAGGGCATTGAACTCCGTGAGGGGTTTATGGATGGTGGAGAATTGGGGAGCAGAGAGCGTGAGGTGGAAGCTACAGGGGCCTCAAGTGATTCTGATTTCGGATGAGTCTCTTGGTCGTGTTGTTGTCTCCGCCATACAAAAATGGCATAATCTGAATCTAATTAGAAGATAACTGTGAGATCCCTTGGATAAACGCCTAGCAAATAAGGTGGCTGACCATCGTCCAAAGTCCATATGGCATCATTGTACTCATATTTCAGCCATCCAGGACCTACTCGCTGACCATAGTAATCAGTGCTTGCTTTCCGGCTAAGCTTGTTGTACAAGTCCAGTAAAGATTCCTGTGTCACTGATATAGAATCGTCAGCAGTTTGAACTGCATGAAGATGTTTTAGCAACCAACGGGAATGTATAATCGCAAATGAAGACGTTGGTGTATGTATATTGAGCACAGAAGGAGCTTCAGGCATTGGTTGATGGTTGTGGTTGTTGACAAACCCTTTTTATAGACACAAACTGATCGCATTTTACAGTAGTCTTTACATATATACAAAACTTCATTTCTTCACCTTACTTTGGTATATTGTCTCTCGCTTGCTGCTTGATTCTCCTCCTAGATATTCTGTTAGCCTCTTGCAACACTGTCAACATATTCAAAAGCTTACTCATACGCCGTCTTGTCGTTCCTGCGTACATTATCAGCTTTTGTAAACCGGCTTCCTTAAACAAGCAACTTACTTGAACATGGTATAAGCGTCACTTTGGGCTGGATCGTTGACGTTGGGGTTATCAAGTAGATCTTGGATCCCCAAAAGAATCTGCAACCAAGTTAAGGATATATTCTGAAAAAGATCCTTTGAACCATGCTTGCCTGTTTAATCGTGATCGCCGGTTTCCATGACTTCTCCTCATCAAGGATAGACAGACAGACAGTACCAGACGGATATACGTTAGGATGGAAAAGTGGAGGACTAAATTTGCCTGCCAAAAAAGTTCATACAAACGAGGAGCTTGAAAGCCTGAAAGGAACTCACACTTGGGTGGCTTAGATGGATAATCTATATGCAAAAACTTTTGATTCAGACGGATACAAGATACGAGATGCGCCAGCACCTTACCTTCAGGGAAATTCATGATCAATTTGAATAGACCTCCATCCCAAGCCGTCTATGAAAGAAAGTCATCAGCATTTGAACTAGAATGAGACTCGTCGCTGCATTGGTTTCTGATGCGTCATGAACGCGTCAAGTAGAAGCAAGAGATGGTGTCACTTACCTTGGCTTTTCCAGGAATCCCGACCTCCCATTCCATTAGATTCATGGAACCGTCTGCCGCTTTCGCAGGTTTAGCATAGAAGCCCTAAGGTGGTTATTTGTTAGTACAGACTGTAAAAGAGGCTCGGAACGGGAGTAGACTAATAAGAAGATCGAAGTCTTGCGTCGGTTTAAAAAGAGCCTGGACGCCAGAAGCTGCTCATCGGGGAGCATGGACTATTACCGAAGAGAGGTGGTACTCACAAAGGGGTGGTCCTTGCGCCATTGTTTGCGTTCCTCGGCGAGGCGTGTTCGACAGATACCTGACATAGTATGAGATGTGGTAAGGAGTGGTAGAGGCTCGAGGCTGGTCCCTTGCTTTGATCGTCCATTTTGTACCCACCTTTATTGTGGCTGAGTCAGCAGCCTTGCAATGTACGCTGACAGCCAGGAAATTAGATTACTTTCAGATGCGCAAGAGCGTCACATAGTTATCGTAACTTTCAATAAAAGCACATCTCCCCGAGAGACACAACCACAAGCCTAGTACACTAACTTTTCTATAGCGTTTTTGATAGTGGTAATCTGACTGGAGAGTTCCTTTGATTCACCAGTGGTAACACTGGCTGAAATAACAGGCCTTGATACGTTGCAGGCACGGCCAAGGGCCACCTTGGAATCCAAGAAGATATAGGGTACGTTCTAAGAGCCTCTTGAGCATGACGGGGAAAAAATTACTCAAATTGACCAAGGCTCACCTTTTCCTCGCAGAGAAGGGGTAGATGGAGCAGGATCTCAAGAGGCTCAGTATCTGCAGTCAAAATTATAAACTCTGCGATACCACGGTTCAGTGTTTTTGTGGCTGTTACTACAAGTTCAATTGCTGATCATGTCGTCGAAGATATAGAGTAAATACCTTCATTAGCGCCTTTTTTCAATTGTTTATACTGACTAGCTTGTTGGACTAGCTCTAAAATCTGTTTGAATAGCAATGATTAAGGTTCGTTGAGCTTTTCGTTGTTCAATTTGAGAAACTCACAGAGTTGGTCAGCTGAGGGTTTGCACGAGGCCATGCCCTTGGGTCGGTTGTGTCCGCCATTATGTCTCTTCAAATGGGAAAATGTAGGTGACCTCACGGTAGATCCTTGGTCGAGTATTTGTTTAGAGTAAAAAAAAAAAAGTTGAACACAGTTGCTCGGAGACTTGTATTATGTAATGCGTTAACTTGGAGGAACGGAAGCAATTGCCATTTTTATAACCAAACTCATGATGATGTCCTGCCGATAACCATTATCACTTCCATGACCGACAAAACTGTCTATTTTGGATATGGAAGTAACCTCTGGCTCGACCAGATGAAACGCCGTTGTCCTCAAAGCAAATATATCGGCTTTGCTTCTTTGTCAGACTGGTGAGTTTGTACTCATACAACCCAGAGAACCAAAAACCCAAAACGGATGGACAGGCGATGGATTATCAATGATCGCGGATATGCGAACATAATTCCTTCTCTAGGAGATAACGTTTATGGACTCTCATTCGAACTTACGACCGAAGACGAGAGTTCCCTCGACAATTATGAAGGTTCGACCTATAAGAAATTATATTTCCCTGTCGACCTGGTTCCCAAAGATGACGTGGAGAATGGGCGCTCAGTGAAATCCCTCATTTACGTTGATGTCAAGAGGAAAACGGAGAGTGAGCCTAAGGAAGAATATATCTATCGGATGAATATGGGGATCATAGATGCTTTGAAGGAAGGAATACCAGCTGATTATATCGAGAAGTACTTACGACCATTTATACCAGAATTAGATGACAAGCTCTAGGAACTTCACTAGGAAACTTCGGTCTATCACTGGGTTGGTTATTTGCCAGCTATCTGCCCATCAAAACCCGAGACCTCTATCATCTTTCACTTTCACCTGTTTAAGTACCACGCGAACTACTAAGTTGCTGAACTACTCGGAACCTACATCATGATACGGTCCGCCAAACCCCGCTGTTAAGTATCTAATGACGTCTTTCCAAACAAAACCCTAACTGAACGCGCAACAATGGGGGGACGCGTCAGCTTTGAGATCATTTCACTTCTTTCAGCAATCCTTCATCATGAACAGTTTTGTAGAGCGATTTTCAACAATTAATCCAATCAGCCAGCTGCGCAGAGCTCAGCGTCTTGCAGAGGAAGACGATCAATTCTCAGATGTTGCATGGGGTTCGCAAGCAGGTTTCGGGAACCTCTCCAAAGGCCCACCTACATTTACTATTCCTGATGTGCTAGATGTAAGCCTGGAAAACCCATAATTTAAATCACCTCAACTCAAAGACTAGTTCGATATCTAGCCCACGGCTTTCCTGAGGTTACATACAGATGACCATGCTGATCCCAGTTGCAGAATCAAAATTCAGCACGGTACTACAACTCTTGCTTTCAGATTCCAAGGTGGCGTAATTGTCGCCGTCGATTCCAGATCAACTGGAGGCAGCTATATTGGTAAAATATAAATTATGTTTATGCCCCTAACTTTATCTGAGAAAGTATTTATTTAGCATCGGGAACCGTGAAGAAGGTTATCGAAATCAATCCTTACCTTCTCGGAACGATGGCTGGCGGTGCTGGTGATTTATTTACTGCTATTGGAATTCTTTTATGTTGAGCTCAGTATATATCCTCTAGCTGACTGTCAGTATTGGGAGAGATACCTTGGAATCCATTGCCGTCTGCATGAACTCCGAAACCGTGAACGTATATCAGTATCTGCAGCTAGCAAGTACTTGAGTAACCTTGTTTACAGCTACAAAGGGACGGGATTAAGCATGGTAAGTCACGACATTTCTTTTTTTTTTTTTTTTTTTTTTTTTTTTTTTTTTTTTTTTTTTTTTTTTGTTTTGTTTTTTTTTTTTGTGAGTAAAACGACCTTTTCTCCGTTGGTTCAGGGAGTACCTTTGCCTATGGTGTGCTTGATCAAGGTTACCGCTGGGATTTGACAGATGAAGAAGCCCAAGAATTAGGCAGACGTAGCATATACGCTGCTGGCCATCGTGATGCGTTCTCAGGTAATACTTGTAACCTTTACCATGTCAAGGAAGATGGCTGGAAATTTATTGGTAATGTTCCAGTTTCTCCTTTTTATTTATTTACTGGCGTATCTGACACTTTCTCTTTTCAGGTAACTACGATATCTCCACATTGCACTACGATGGTCCTGGAAATGTTCCTGGAGCGCCAACTGGCGGCTATGGATATGATATTCGTGTCGAGGGTAATCCTCCCGAGATGATCTCGGTGTCCGAGTCCGCATGATCTCCCACATTATTTGTAATTGTGAACACGTCTATCAGATGAATTTCAGGCTGAGGAGGGTTGCAGCTGTTTCCGAAAAGGTTGTCTTGAAGTTGCTCTTTTTTTGTTATTTAATTTGTCCTGTGATAGAATCCGGATGCTGCCGAGCCCTAAGTCGTCTTCCTGAAGGTTCAAGTTATGGTAGCTCAGTTTATAGCAACTCAATACTTTCCAAATACTGTCACCTAATAGTATACATTTCGATGGATACTTCTGGTTACTTTATGGAACATACGTGAATACTCAAAGATGGTTTTCGCAGGAGGGGCTCCTTCCATACAATACTGTCACCTAATAATAAAACATTTCGATGGATACTTCTAGTTAGTACTTTACGGAACATAAGTGAATTTTCAAAGATGGTTTTCGCAGGAGGGGCTTCTTCCATACCATACTGTCACCTAATAGTATACTTTACGGAACATAAATGAATACTCAAAGATCGGTTTTCGTAGGATGGGCTCCTTCCATACAATACTGTCACCTAACTCTATGCAGTCAAAGGGTTATTTAAAGCGAGATTAATGCTGATCATACGGATCAGAGAGAATTGGTATGATTATGTTTTCTACAGGGGCTAAGATATTGGGGCAAAAACCTGTACGTATGCTGTGGACGTCTCAGGAGTGAAATAAGGTAAATTGAGAGCAAGAAAATGTAAAAAGTGTATTATATACATCAAAATTCGATAATTTTGAGGCCCACATAGTCTGTCAATACTTACGATCCAGTCATCCTTGTTAAAATATAGGAGGTTTGTCGCTGACTTCAAAGACTTGTGAGGATATAGTGTACAAGATGCGGGGTGCAGATGAGTAACTGAGGTTAATAGTGCAAAAAAAAGGACGGTCAGATAAAATTTGGCAGAGCTATGACACGATATGTATGTTAGAGAGGTATATTGTACATCAAGACATGTGGTTCATAGTGGACTTTTACCTCGAGGTCTCGCGTTCGGACCTTGTCATACCCCTTTTTTTATCCGGAGTCGGCTTCGGGTCAAACCAACCGGCCCAATTCCTATCCGGAGAAAATCTTGAGAATTCTATCCGGATCTTGATACGGGTTCTGAGGGTACTTTCAGAGGTCTTAGAAAAATTCATGTCCAGAGTAGACTTAGAGCCTTAATTTCGTATTTAGCCTCAATTAGGCAATATCCCCGGAGATGTGTCACTGTGTGGCGCCTTGTACTGTTCTCGATGTGCTAATTATGAGAGCTAGCATTGGGTTAAGAATTATTATTATTTTAATGACATTGACATCTATCATTATTCCTGCCCCGAGCCTGCAGTGAGAACGGTACTTGCAAAATAAAAAAACTGCATACAGTATTCTGCCTGTGGTTGTAATTTCCTTATTTAGAACGTCTTAATTAGGCAATATCCACTCGTCTTCTTCACATAATTATGAGAGCTAGCAGTAAATCAAGAAGAATTATTGACATCCATCATGATTCCTGCCTTTATTCTGCGGTGCGAACGATACTTACGAACGGCATATTCTGCCTGTCGCACATTGGACCTGTCAAAACTTGAGTTGTTTTACCACTCAAATTTCTGCTAGATTTAATCACGTAACATATGAAGATTTTGGAGAATGCAGATTTACGATATTTGGATTTCAAAAATGAAAGAATTCCATCAAAATACAAAAAATTGGGCTCAAAAAAAAAAGGGGTCTGTCCGACACAGTGATTTTTGGCAACGCTCTGCTTACGTAAATGGTACCAGAGCGTATGAAGCAGATCTTAGTTACTTTACGGAACACATAAGTGAATACTCAAAGAACGGTTTTCGTGGGAGGCTTAGTTGAAATTTACGTAGCGCCTTCTATTCATATATAAAGATTGAACTTCTCATGTCATGATGTCCAATACCTTTTGCTGCCCATAACCATTATCACTTCCATGACCATCAAAACTGTCTACTTTGGATATGGCAGTAATCTCTGGCTCACCCAGATGAAATGCCGTTGTCCTCAAAGCAAATATATCGGCTATGCTTCTTTGTCGGACTGGTGATTTTCTACTCATAAAACCCAGAGAACTAAAAACTCAAACGTACGGACAGGCGATGGATTATCGATGACCTCGGATATGCGAACATAATTCGCTCCCCAGGAGATATCGTTTACGGCTTCGTATTCGAACTTACACCCGAAGACGAGAGTTCCCTCGACAGTTATGAAACACCAACCTATGAGAAATTATATTTCTCTGTCGACCTAGTGCCCAAAGATGATGTGCAAAAGAGGCGCTCAGTAAAATCCCTCATTTACGTTGGTGTCAAGAGGACAACGCCGAATAAGCCTTTGGAAGAATATATCTATCGGATGAATTTGGGGATTATAGATGCTTTGAAGGAAGGAATACCAGCTTACTATATCGAGAAGTACCTACAACCATTTATACCAAAATTAGGTGACAAGCTCTAGGTGGCTATGGTTATGATATTTGTGGTCATTCCTCTGCCAATTCCCCAGAGATGATCTCGGTGTCCGAGTCCGCATGATCATTTCAAATCGTATGTCATTGAGCCAGTGAGAGAATATATCTCTCAGACGAATGATCGATACAGCTAGTTGTAAACCGCTGTTGTCTACATGACCTTTTGCCAAACAAAACCCAACTGAACGCGCAACAACGCGAGCCGCGTCAGCTTGAGATCACCTTTATTTCTTCATCATGAACAGCTTTGTAGAACGGTATTCAACAACCAATCCGACCAGTCAGCTGCGCAGAGCCCAGCGTCTTGCAGATGAAGACGAAGAATTCTCAGACGCTGCATGGGGCTCGCAAGCTGGTTTCGGGAACCTCGCCAATGGCCCGCCTACGTTTGCTGTTCCTGACATACCAGATGTAAGCCTTTTGGAAACCCTCATGCTTTCAAATTACCCTGAACTCTAGGGGAAA
>Ga0193743_1001551_pt1 | contig 17022 bp, 18 predicted proteins | sample L2c2metaG_FD_143038 | JGI IMG/M metagenome (GOLD analysis project Ga0193743, IMG submission 143038) | Soil microbial communities from a riparian zone of the East river system, Colorado, United States - L2c2 | ecosystem: Environmental > Terrestrial > Soil > Riparian zone | place: USA: East River...
CTCGCCGAGGTCCTTGTCGCCCGCTTAAGTACGCGGACGATCGATGATCTCGTCGATAATGCCGTATTCCTTGGCCTGGCGGGAGTTCATAATGAAGTCCCGCTCGACGTCCCGCTCGATACGTTCGATCGATTGGCCGGTGTGTTTGGACATGACGTTGTTGGTGATCTCGCGAATACGCAGGATCTCGCGTGCGTGGATATCGATGTCGGTCGCCTGGCCCGAAAGCCCGCCCATGGAGGGCTGGTGAATCAGGATGCGTGAGTTGGGAAGCGCAAAACGCTTGCCCGCCGTGCCGGACATCAGCAGAAACGCGCCCATGGATGCCGCCTGACCTATACAGTACGTCACTACATCGTTCTTGATGAACTGCATCGTGTCATAGATGGCTAGGCCGGCGGTAATGGAGCCGCCCGGCGAATTGATGTAAAGCTGCAGATCCTTCTCCGGGTCCTCGCCGGAGAGAAAGAGCATCTGCGCGATCACCAGGTTCGCGATCTGATCGTCGATCGGCGTTCCCAGAAAAATGATGTTGTCACGCAGCAGACGGCTGTAAATGTCGTAGGCGCGTTCGCCCCGGCTCGTCTGCTCGATAACCATCGGTACAAGTGCCATGCTCTTCTTTATGCTCCTCGCCTGCCGGTAACTTTCTCCGGCTGGCTGGTTCTCCTGCGTTCCTTCAATACAACTACAACTAAAGTCTCTCGTACAAAAGCTTCGCGGTCTTATCCCGTCGAATTTGTTCCCGGATTCTAGCCATGGACCCATCCTGCGTCAATCGCACCCTCAGGGCATCTACCGGTTCACGTAACTGTAGTGAGAGCAACTCCAGCTCCTGGTCGAATTCCTGGTCCGAGACGTTGATCTTCTCCGCGTCCGCGATGTGGTCGAGGATGAGCAGTGATTTGACCTCGCTGGTGGCCGAATCGCGCTGTGCCGCGCGCAGCCGTGCGAAGTCCAGCCGCTTCATGTCCTCTTCCCGCATGCCCTGGGCCGCGAGTGAGCGCAATCCACGATCCAGCCGTGCGTCGATCTGCTGTTGAATCATCGACTCAGGTACAGGGAACTGAAAGCGCTCGCTCAACGCTGTCAGCAGGCGATCGCGCGTTTCCGTCTCGGTGCGGCGATCTTTCTCGGTCTGCAGATTCTCGCGGAACTTGGTGGTGAAATCCTCGTAGCTTGAATAGTCTCCGAGCTCTTTTGCGAAGTCGTCGTTTAACTCCGGCTGCACCCGCCGCTTGATGCCCTTCACGGTGACGTCGTAGGCGACATTCTTCCCAGCCAGGCGCTTCTCCCCGAAGTCCTCGGGGTAATTCACTTCGAACTTCAACTCCTGGCCAACGGTAGCGCCGCGCAGCGCGTCATTGAAGGCGGAGAGGGTATTCGATCCGCCAACCTCGAGCATTACGTCCTCGCCCGACAGAGGAGCGCTGTCCTTCGCCTCCTCGCCTTCGCCCGCCTGCTGGACGCTGCCGGTAAAGGTGATCTGTGCCCAGTCGCCATCGGCCAGCGGACGCTCTTCTTCCACCGGCTCCATGGTGGAGCGGGAATCGCGCACCCGCTCGACCTCTCCCGCGAACTCCTCGTCGGTAAAGGCGGGGCTCGGCTTCTCGACCTTCACGTCCTGGTAGCCCTCGACCGAGAACTCCGGCATGACCTCGAAGCTGGCCCTGAACCAGAGCGGCTCGTCGTCCTCCATCTTCATATCGACGACCTGGGGCTGCGAGACAAGGCGGAAGTTGCCCTCTGCGATGGCCTTTTGGAAGTGCTGCGGCATCACCGCCTCCAGCACCTCCTGGCGAATGCCCTCGGCAAAACGGCCGCGAATCAGCGACTCCGGCACCTTGCCGGCGCGGAAGCCGGGGATGCGGGCCTGCTTCTGGTAGCGCTTCACGACGGAGCGCCTCGCGCGGGAGACCTCATCGGCCGGAATCGTGACCTCTACTGTGCGCGTGACCTCGGGATTGAAGGTCGGTCCGTGCTGGTGGGTATGATCGTGGCCCTCGTGATCGTGGGCGTGCTCGTGATCCTGATTTGTGGCAGTCTCTGCCTGCGCCGCAGGGGTGGTATCAGGGGTGGTAGGGGTCTCGACTGTGTCTGTGTTGCTCAATTGTGCCTTCCGTGAATGTCTGCGCCTGCACGATTTGATGGGACGGGGTGCCTGGTGGACGCAATCGCGTGCCAGACCATGCTGTAAACAGGCAGCCTGAATTCAATGGTAAGAGGCTTTCGGGAGGGGGTCAAACCGCGCAAGGGCGCAAGTTCAGCAAGAGTAACAATATCGCCCCATGAAGCCGGAAACGGGTCGGAATTCAGGCGACCGAGCGTTCCGCTGGTAACGCGGGACGTACCCTGCCAAGGAACCGCGGATCGGATGCCCCGCAGGCCAGGAAGTTCGCGCGTGCCGTGGTCAGGCTCAGCGTGCCATTGGGGCCGCCACGCACCACATCCGCGTCTGCCTCATCCTGTCCATCATCCTGCCACCAGCACACGGGGCAAAGCTCGAAGACTCCCGGAGCAGTCAGCGTCCGGCTTCCGCAGCACAGGCAACGCACATGTGTGGTCTGCATACCTGTCTAAGACGACGAGTGTCGTCTGGAGTTGCAGTATTTGCCGTGAAGATCAAGTGACCTAAGTCATTGCAGACTGCGCGCCATTCAAAGGTCGCCCACAGCACCAGCCGTGAGCGACCATAGGAAGCGACACAAACGAAACGCGCCAAAGGCGCTGCCGCCCGTGCGACCAGCACTACTTCGCTGCAGGCGGCGTGAATAGCTCCAGCTTCACCTTCCACGTGACGGACGCGCCGGGCTTTAACGTCACCATGCCCGTGTCCATGCCGTGCCACTCTTTACCGAAGGGATCGCCGAAGTTGAACTGCTCTTCGATCGCTGTGAAGTTCTTTCCGGCATCGGTCGGCGCGTAGATCTGCACCGTCTTGATCTCCGGCGACACACCCAGCACGTGTATGCCGTAATTGGATGCGGGATCGGTCAACCGCACATCGACGGCGCCATCGGTCCGGGTGAGCTTCGAAAAGTTGTCGTCCAGGAACATGCCATCGAGCGCCACGCCGTCCGCTGCGTTGAAGTCATACTTCGTGCCCTTCACCGGCTTCAGCTTGCCGGTAGGGAAGACGTCGTCATAGTTGTTCACCAGCGCCAGATCCGCAGCGGGCACATGCAGCTGCGCCTGCGTGCGATCGCCACTCGGAATCGCGAAGTACGGATGCCAGCCGATAGACATCGGCTCCTCCTGATCGCCGACGTTTTTCGCGGTGATGGTCGCGGTCACGTCTTTTCCCGCGAGTTCGATGGTGAAATCGAGATCGGTCTTTGAAAGCCAGTGGCCGCCAAAATCGCCCGCGTGAATCGTGCCCGTCACTGTCTGCCCATCGGCAGAGTCGGCGACCTTCACATCATCCGTCTTCGAGGCGACCATCAGCCCGTGGATCGAGTGCACCTCCGCACCCGGCTTCTTCCCGGAAAAGTTTGCGGGCAAGGTCAGCGTCTTGCCGTGCCATGACGTCGTGATCGACTGCTTGTCATCGGAGAGCTTGCCGCGAATGCGATTCGGATACGGCACCAGGAACGCGCCGCCGAAGGCGAAGGAGGCGTTGCCGAACTTGTCGGCGTCCGTGCCGGTGAACTTGCTCTGCGCTTCGCTCAGTGAGGGCGCGAAGAAGATGTTCGTCGTGCCTTTGCCGGGCAGGTTCGCGGTGATCTGGAAGAGATTCATGCCGCGGCCGGGAATCACGGTGGCCGAGAGGAACTCCGGCGCCGCACCATTCTGCGTCGCTTTGCGCTGCAGGGTGACCACATCTTGTCCATTGATCTGTGGGGCTGCGGCAGGAGCGGCCTGCGGATTGACCGACTCAGGCGGCGCTGCGGACTTGCAGCCCCCGGCAAGCAGCAGCGTAGCGGCCAGCAGCAGGGCAGGCGATGCGAATGTTCTGATAGGTCGAGCGGAAACAGGCATGGATTGGATCCTCTAGAGGGAAAGAGTTGGCATCGCAACGGCCAGGCCGCCGGAAGCGCACCCATTCTACGCCGCAGCGGAATCCGGCAATCCAGTGCAACGACTCATCAAGCAACGCTCTTATAGCGGCAGCTGGGTCTCCAGCCAGGAAACTCGGTCTTCTCGTGCCCCGGAATGGAAGAACATCTGCAGGTGAGTGGCGGAGTCATACATCCTCAGCAGATTGAGGCCGGTTGCATAGGGCGCAAATTCCTCCGCCTGCTCTGCGGGTACGAGCTCGTCTTCAGCGCCGCACTGAAAGAAGAGACGCGTGTTCGAGCACCGTCCCAGGAATCGAACTGCATCGAGCGGTTGCGAAGCTTCGATGTAGTCTGCAAACACTCCGGGAGACAGGTCTCGGCGAATCCCGATAACCAGAGGGTCCGGGTTCGTCCGCCAGAACTCGCTCATACGGGGAGCGCCCGCAACTAGGATGGCGAGCTTCAGGCGAGCGTCCTCGGCCGCAAGCGCGCTTCCGATCCATGCGCCAAAACTGAAGCCTACGATTGCAGCTTGATTCACATCGAAATCTGGGCGACTAGCAAGATAATCCAGGCCTCGCATCGCGCTGATCACGGTTTGAGAAAAGGTGTGCTGATCCTTAGAGGGGTGTGTGAAATCCGGGAACGATCGCGCTTGCGGAAGATCGACCAGCAACGACCCAATCCCCCGATCTGCAAGCAGCCACGCCTCGGCAAGACAGGCTCCCCGATCTTGCGCGCCGCCGTGCAGGAAAATGACAATGGGAACCGAGTTTGATCGCGAGGGAACGATCAACCAACCGTGCGTGCGCTCCGAATTTCCATCGACCCGATACGACAGGTCGAAGAGGGCACCCCTCGCCTGCGTTTCAACCTCACTCACTTCCGCTTCGAGTGGCGCCAGCCGGTCATACTCGAACACAAATGTCGTCCTTCGCGCCTATTCTACTGACTCTGGGCTGCGGTTCTTCAGCACCGAGGCAGCGCACCGGCAAACCCCACCAGCCACTCCGCCTGCTCCGGTGTGTCCGGAACCTGTAGCCCGCGCCCATTCGAGATGAGACGGAAGGCATGCTCCGGCGAAATCCCTTCGACGCAAAGAACCGCGGCCAGCAGCAGCGACGAGCGTCCGATGCCGGCGTAACAATGTGCGCCGATATTCTTTCCATGGCGGCGTTCGGTAGCTAGCTCCTCCGCCAGCTCCTGCAAATCGCGGTGGGATGCGGGCACGCCGTGGTCGGGAATGGGGAGCGATCGGAATTCCATGCCGGCCTGTTTGCAATAGGCCTGCTCGTGCGCGAGTCCGAGCTCCGCCGCTTCCGCTTTCGTCAGCAGCGATACCAGGATGTCGATCCCGTCCCGGCGAAGCGCACTCAGATCACTCGCTAGCCATTCCGCGCCGCGGGGGCGCGGAACAATGGCGAGACGACCATTGGCCCCTGGATTGATCCAGAAGACTGTCATATGTCTTCCATCCTCGGTAAAAGCCTCGATGATCCGGGGCAATGCCCACCCCGGCGAGGGAATACACTAAAGACCATCCAAGTCTGCGAATGTCACCCGGCCGCAGTACTTTTGCGTAACTTCGGACCTTTTTTTGGGTCCTTGGTCGTGACTACGTTTCCTACGCAAAGAAGGTTCCATCTGCCGAAACTCCGGGCCAATCTGGCTAGGCCTGCCCCAGACGGATACCGACAATCACTAAGATATCCTCAAATCCTCGCCGCCGTGATCCATGCCGCCTGAGCTTGCCACCCAATCCGGATCCGAAGCCCTGAACCAGCGTGCTGGATCTCCTTTTGACGAGCTCAACCAGCGCGTCGTGGCCTGCGAGCGCTGCCCCCGCCTGCGTACCTACTGCGCCGAGGTTGCCCGCAAGCGGCGCCGCGCCTACCGCGACGAGACCTATTGGGGGCGGCCGGTGCCCAGCTTCGGCGATCCTGCGGCCCGCGTCCTCCTCCTCGGACTTGCCCCCGGCGCGCATGGCTCCAACCGCACGGGGCGCCCCTTCACCGGCGACGGCTCGGGCGACTTCCTCTATCCCGTGCTCTACGAGGCCGGGTTCGCCTCGCAGCCCGCGGCCCGCAGCCGCGACGACGGCATGCAATTGCGGGACGTCCTGATCACCTCCGTCGGCCGCTGCGCTCCGCCGGACAACAAGCCAACGCCCGCCGAACTGGCAAACTGCGCAAGCTGGCTCGATGAAGAGATCGCCCTGCTCACCCGCCTGCGCGTTGTCGTGTGCCTCGGCCACATCGCCTGGAATGGCTATCTGCAACACCTGCGGCGCAAAGGCCACGCCATCCGTGGCAGTGACTATGCATTTCGTCATGGGGTTGAATACGAAATGCCGGATGGCATCACGCTCCTGGGCAGCTATCACCCCTCGCTGCAGAACACCAATACCGGCCGGCTGACCCGCGAGATGTTTCTGGATGTCTTTGCTCGTGCGCGGCAGCTTGCATCGCACCGGCCCCTTACTGCGAAACGTGCTGCGAAAAAGGTGGTAGCAGGCGCATGATCGTCGCTCTCTGGCTACTCCCGCTGCTCTTGGCAATTGCTGCATTTCCGCGTTGGCCGTACAGCCGTCAATGGGGGTATCTGCCGTCGGCAGGACTGCTGCTGGTCGCGCTGCTCATCCTGGGGATGCACCTGAACTACATGATCTGAAGCTGCGGCCCGCTTAGGGATGAGGCGGAACCACGGCCTGCCAGTGGAAGCCGCTGCAGAAGAAGAGCCGCGCCGTCTGATTCGCGGGTCGGGAGATCAGCAGCATGCCTTCCGTCGTGCACGCGTCGCCCGCTCGTATGGAGGAGCCTGTGGATGCGATGGCGCCCTCGCCCAGTTCGAGTGGTCCGCTCAACTGCGCGCTCTTTGCATGCATCGTTCCATCCACAGAGACATCGCCGATACGCCGCGATGTGCCAAGCACGCCGGGCGGAATCTCAGGGCTGCCGTTGTAGCAGAACTCATGCGCACTGATTTTTTCTTCGCTCCAACGCGAGAAGGCGTTGCGCAGGACGACGTCCCGGGTGCCGCCGTGCGGACCGGGTATCACATTCACGGCGCACTCCGTTCCCGCGCCCTTCGAGCCCTCCTCATAATTGCCTTCGATGAAGAAGCCAAACCCATATCCCAGCTCCACCTCCGAGCGATAGCCCGCCTTGCCGCCAACTGTGAAGTAGTTGCGAATGACGTGAATGTCGAAGACGTTCTCGCCGCCGGCGCCGGCGGCAACTGCGACTCCCTGCGATTCGAAATAATTCCCCTCCACCAGCGTGTGCGCATCCCATCCCAGAAATAAATCGCCGGTGCGATTTCCCTCGAAGACATTGTCGCGATAGACATTGCCAAGCGCGCGCGTCGCGGATACGTGGCCATTGTGGCTGTAGACAGCCCACTCATTCTGGAGGATCTCATTGTTTGCAACGTGGACCGCGTTCGGCGCAAAGTGGGGAATCGTCACCATGTCGATGCCATGTTGATTGTCGCGGATCGCATTTCTGATGATCTGCACGCTGTTGGCGCCGCTTAGTTCGATACCGTTGCCCTTGGTGAACCCTTCAATACGCATACCGCGGATGATGAACGTGTTGCCTGGCAAGAGGTGGATGCCATTCTCCGCGGTGGCAGTGCCCAGCAGTTGGCATCCACCCTCTCCATCGATGTCGAGGTCGAGCCCCGCGCCCTGTGCTGGGTCCAGCAGGATGGCATCGCCGCTGCCGGTATAGTGCAGCGTCGCGCCGGCGTCGCACGTCAGGTGTTGCCCCGCACGTGTGAGCTTGATGGTGGAGGCGAAGCTGTAGTCGCCGGCCGGAATCCGAACCGTTCCGCCCCTTGCGGGCATCGCGGCGATGGCTGCATTTACCTTCGCGCCAATATCCGTTCCCGGAAAGCTGAGAGGGTTTACCGGTGCGCCTCGCTCGATGGATGCTGACCCAGCCTGGCCCAGTGCAGCAGTCACCAGAGAACTTGCGAGAAGGAGCGAGGCCCAGTTGCGGCGCGTCGTCATCTCTAATCCATAGCACAGACAGTGAAGATACAGATCGAGAGCACACGCTGGCAGGTGAGGTGCGCGGCCACGCAACCAGTAAGCAGCGAACTGGATTGGAGCGGGAGACCGGGATCGAACCGGCGACATTCAGCTTGGGAAGCTGACGTTCTACCACTGAACTACTCCCGCATGGGGGTCATTATACTGCGCCGAATCCTTTCGCCATTTTCCGCGTTCTCCAAAGTTGCTGATCAAGCGAATCAGACGATCTGCACCATTTTCCCATTGGCCTAGACGGTCTTCGCGGCGGCATCGATCACCTTTTGCAATTGCTGAGACAATGTGCGCATGTTGCCTGACGTTCGCCACTTCGTTTCATGGCTCATAATGAAGCATGGCGACGGCAGGCTTCAGCGGACTGCGGGTGTTGGCGCTCGAAAGCCGTCGTGCGCCGGAGATTGCGAAGCTCATCCGCGCCAGTGGCGGCGAGCCCACCGTGGCGCCCGCCATGCGTGAAATTCCGCTCGAATCGAACCAGGAAGCGCTCGACTTTGCTGCACGTCTGCTCGCGGGTGAGTTCGATCTCGCCATCTTCCTCACCGGCGTCGGCATTCGCCGTCTCACCGAAATCGTCGAGACGCGGTACGACCGTGCCCGTTTCGTGGAAGCGCTGCGCAGCATCAAAGTCGCAAGCCGCGGGCCCAAGCCGAACGCCGCTCTGCGTGAGCTCGACATACCCATCACCGTCACCGCGCCGGAGCCATGCACCTGGCACGAGTTGGTCGGAGCGCTTGACACGGCCTTTGGCCCCTCGCTCCGTGGAATGCGTGCCGCGGTGCAGGAATACGGCGCCACCAACCCGGAGCTTCTCGCCGCGCTGGCAGAGCGTGGTGTCGCATGCACGCGTGTCCCGGTCTATCACTGGGCGCTCCCGTTGGATATGGAACCACTGCGCAATGCTGTCCGGTCGATTGTCGCGGGTGCAGTCGACGTCCTCGTCTTGCTCACAGCGGTTCAGGTCGTGCACCTGGTGCAGGTGGCGGAACAGATGGGCGCGAAGGACGGCCTGCTGAATGCCATGAGGAAAACCGTCATTCTTTCTATCGGGCCAAGCACTACGCAAGAGCTGGCGAGAATCGGCATTCCCCCGGATATGGAGCCCTCCCATCCCAGAATGGGCATCCTCATCCACGAGGGCGCCGGGCGCGCGGGCGAGCTGCTCAATCGCAAGCGTGGCGTTCGTTAGGCAAGAACATTCAGCTTCCGTGACGCCATCCCCCTGCATTACAGTTCTCCACGTGAGATGTACGGGCCCATGATCCCTCCATGTGTCATCGGAGTGAGTGAGGATGCCGAAAAAACTGATCCTGTGTGCCGACGGTACGTGGAACACCCCGCACGGGGTGGACGTTGCCGTGAACGATACAAATGTGCGCAAGATCTTCTGCGCGCTCACCAGCGACGAGACGCAAGAGCCCTTCTATGACAGCGGCGTCGGCACCAACGGAACCCCGATCGATCACCTTACCGGTGGCGCCATGGGCGAAGGTCTGTTTCAAAAGATTCAGGAGTGCTATCGGTTTCTGACTGACGCGTGGTCCCCGGGCGCTACGGTCTACCTCTTCGGATTCAGTCGCGGCGCCTACACGGTACGCAGCCTTGGCGGAATGATTGCGCGTTTTGGGTTGCCCACGAAGAATCTCGATAACGAATCGGCAGAGCGAGTCTTCGCCGCATACCGCGAGCGCGACCCCGAGAAACGGGCAGCCCTCAAGCTGGCCCTCGAACTGCAGTACAACATCCAGGAGACGCCGGTCCGCATGATCGGTGTGTGGGACACGGTCGGCTCGCTCGGTATCCCCGGGCTGTTCTTTGAAATCTTCGATGAGAAGAAATATGGCTTCCTCGATACCGCCCTTCACCCCAGCGTGCAGAATGCGTACCACGCGGTTTCCATAGACGAGCGGCGCAGGCAGTTCGAGCCCACGCTCTGGACCAATCCGGATGGATCGGATCGAGTGAACGATGCCCACATGGAGCAGGTCTGGTTTCCCGGCGTGCACTGCGATGTGGGAGGGAGCTATTCACCCAGCGATCTGTCGGACATTCCGCTGGCGTGGATGATGCGCAAAGCCATGCAGTGCGGACTCACCTTTACCCAGAAGGCTCTGCAAGCCTATCTGCCGGTGAATGCGAAGAAGGTGAAGGCGGAAGCCCACGATGAGTGGAAGCTCATACCATGGGGCATCGCAAAACACCGGACGGTGCCGCCGCGCTCCTTCATAGCCAACAGCGTGCAGTTGCGCCTGGATCAGCGCGCCGACTACAAGCCATCGAATCTGAACCTCTCCAGCCGCAAGTTACAGGGATACGGAATTACCGATGTCCTGAACTAGAGCATTGTCGAGAATGCTCTGAGTACTGCGGCAGAACCGAATCTCATCGCACTTTTGGCGCGGCAGCCGGCGATGACAAGGCTGCGACGTGCTTGCTCTCTGTCATGCGATTCCAGATCTCCTGGAAGCGTGGGTCACTGCGTGATGCGGACCACCTCGGATCGGTCGCGATCGAGATCAGAAACGGCGAGCGCGCCGCATATGCCCGGTCCAGCCACGCAAAGGTGTTGTCTCCATCCTTCAGTCCGAGGTAGACGACCGCGATAAGATACGGGTCCACATACCCGGCTCCGGACTCCTGCTCCAGGCGCTTTTCCGCTGCAAGCGCCTCTCGCCGATCGCCCGACGCGGCCTCAATGTAGCCGATCTCTGCCGTGATGACGGGTGGCTCAAAGCCATTCACTGTCTTGAAGCGCCTGAGCACGTCCAGAGCCTCGCCATAGTGTCCTTCGCGTGCCAGCGATCGGCCAAGTCCCCAGTGGGCAATTGCGGCCCGCGGGTCCGCGGCAGTCGCCTCACGGTAATAGCGGACGGAATCGGCGTATCGGCCGGCGTAGTAGGAAACGCAGCCCAGCTCTCCGATCAGCGATGGCGAGCCGGGATCGAATTCCAGCATCCGGCGCAGATCTTCTTCCGCGTGCCGCACGTTTTCCGGTCGCCCAGCAGATGCAAATGCGCGGTGCAGCTCTGCGCTCGGATCGCGCAATCTCGCGGATCCGCCGCCGCTAGTTCGTTCTCTGCGGCCGCATAGTCCCAATCGTAGACCATGTGAATCAAGCCCAACGCGCCATGCGCTTCGCGCATCGATGGATCAAGCGCCAGGGCGTGCTCAGCGTATTGACGCGCAAGGGGCAAGTGATCGCGCGCGGGCTCATAGTAGAGGCCGAGAAATATGCCATGGACGCATAGGCCAGCGCGAACTTGGCATCCTGCCGGACCACCTCCTCGTAGTTTCGGATGGCGGCGTGATGCCCCTGCGGACTCAGATCACGCGCCGCCGACTCGCCGCGAAGGAAGGCCTGGAACGCCGCGGGGCTGGAGGTCAGTGGTTTCTGCGCACCGGCGGACTGCCGTGCGTCCAGTTCGATGCCCAGCCCATCGATGACATCCTGAACGATGTCCGCCTGCACCGACGGCAGATCGGACTCGTCCGCCATGTACTGACTGCTTCGCAGGACAGTTCCGTTCGCGTTACTCAGTTCGGAGTCCAGCACCAGCCGTCCCTCCGAATTGCGGCGCAGCTTGCCTGCCATCAGAACTGTGACTCCGAGCCGACGTACTGCATCCTCCCTGCTTACGCGAACGACGGCGGTACGGGCCATGACGTGGAGAATGCCCGCATCTTTCGCTGGAATCGCAGGGGGCTCTGGAGCCGATGCTGCCGCCATGATGCTATGGACAACTCCTTGCCCTGCTGGCGGGGGGTGGCTGCTCGCATGGCAATGCCAACGTTCCGAACGGGATTGCCCTCGTCAACACCCACAACGGCTCGTGGCAAATCGTTGCTAACTTGAGCAAGTTCGTGCAGACGCATCCGGCTGCGTATCCAGACGCGGCGGACTTTGAGCCGGACGGCGTCTTCTACAGCATGATTGCGTACCAGAACCGCATGTATGCCGTGGAGCCGAACCATGGGCAGGTGCTTTCCGTCGGCGGTCCGAACGACATATTCACCGCCATCGATGTCTCCGCCACCCAGGGTCACATCGTTCCGACAGCGATTGCCGAACGGGACGGCAACTTCTTCCTGGGCAATCTCAATTTCTTTCCGATTGAGCCCACCTTTGCCCGCATCCTCGAGCTCTCCCGGGTAGCCTGCAATCCGGCTCAGGTGCTGATCGATGGCGGTGGGCCGCGTTCGTTGCATATCGTCGCTTCCAAGGCCGGCTTTACCACTGTAGTCGGCGCCGAATTTGGTCCGGACGGTCTTCTCTACGTGCTCGAGCTTTCCGACGCTGAAGGGTTTCCGACGCCCGGTGCCGGCAAGGTGGTGCGGGTAGGCTATGACGGCACCATCGAAGACGTAGCAACCGGTCTCGCCGTTCCAACCGCAATGACCTTCGGGCCGGACGGCAAGCTCTACGTCTCGAACTTCGGTGCAGCGCCGGCAGGTGCGGGTCAGATTGTGCGGATCACGATTCCGTAAGCAGCAACGCGTTTTCACGGAAGGGGAGGCGCAAACCGGCAGCGAATCCCGGAGCGCCTCCCCCCTTTTTTTGCCCAGAGACTATTCCAGGACAGCGCATGGTCACTCTCACAGATCGGGCCAGTGCGCGCAGATTCGCTCGACAACATCGAGTGGATCGACCGGACATTCGGTGTCGACGTCGATCACCGGCGAGAGCCCGACCGGCCGGTCGAACTCCTCCAGCAACTCCGCCGATAGCGTCTTCATTGAGTGGGCTGCATGATGACCCGCCCGGGTGGCGCGTTCTCGAAAACGCCGGGACGCTTCCTCCGGCCCGCAGTGGCAGTAGACTTCCAGCTTCCGCCCCTGAAGTGCAGCGAACTTTCCGCGCTCATGGTCACTCCGCGGACGAAAATTCGCCTCCAGGATGACCTGCGGGTACCCAGGAGCAAGCGACCACAGCAACTCCATCGCGGCGCGGCTCAGCAGGCGCGATAGCTCGGGTGCATCGAGATCACGAGCGAGATGAGCGCCAAGCGAATCAAACAGAGACTCCTTGATAGCGTCCTTCGAGAGCAGCGGATAGCCGAAGATCTCTGCCAATGCTCGCGCAAGCGTGCTCTTGCCGCTCGCCGGCGCACCGCTCACCAGCAGGATGGAGTGTTCCGTCGATCCCGGCACGCCGCTCACTCGGCGTATTGTCCCGTTCCTCATTCGTATTTCAAGGCCACTTCCACGCCCTTGCCGCTATCCGGAACGGTTGCGAGCATCGCGTGGCGCTCCGCGTTGTAGGTGGCCAGTGTTCCGTCGGCGCCTTCCGCTTTGGTGGAAGGACCGCCGTAGACCTCGATATGCAGGGCATGCCACCACGGCGCAAAGTTGCCTTCGCGCGCAGCGGCCTTCACCGTAACCGTATCGCCGCTCACGGTGCACGAGAACTGCTCGCGCAGGAACTCGCCCTTCTTGTAGTTCAGCGTAACTCCGTCATCCTGATAGACAGAGCCCGCGCAGGGCTGCGTGCCGCTTTCGTTAGGCCCACTCTGCGGCAGGTACACACGCAGTGTCAGTGCGCCCTGCGGCGTCTCCTTCGTGCTCTGCGTCAGCGGCGCAATCGGCAGGATCGCCCCTTCGCGCACGTACACCGGCAGCACATCCACACTCGGCGTCACGCGCAGATGCTCCATCAGCCGCGCCATCTCTTCCTTCGCCGCAGGCTGTTCCAGGTCGCGGCTGCTCATCTTCGGCAGCGGCGGCAGCTTCTCGCCGCTCCAGTAGTCGTACCAGGTGATCGGCGGCAGTTGCACATAGTAGTCGTCCAACTCATCTGGATACGGCGCAGGCGCCACCAGTATGTCCGGGCCGAACAGGAACTCACTTGCCGCATCCAGGTCCATCGGGTGCTTGTCTGGCGTCGCATCGGGGAAGTCCACGAAGATCGGCCGCACAATCGGCACGCCGGTACGGGTCATCTCTTCGGTCGTGGTGTAGAGATACGGCATCAGCCGGTAGCGCTCTTCAATGTAGCGGCGGCGGATATTCTCCTGCGCCACGCCGCTCACCCATGGCTCCTGGTAGGCAGTGCCCTTGGCAGAGTGGTCGCGATCGATGGGCTGGAAGGCTCCAATCTCCAGCCACTTGGTCAGCAGATCCGGCTGCGGCGTGCCGGCGAATCCGCCTACATCCGCGCCCACCATCGCGAAGCCGCTCAGTCCAAGATTCTCAATCATCGGCGTCGTCATCCGCAGATGATTCCAGGTGCTGGAGTTGTCGCCTGTCCACGTGGCGGCGTAGCGATGCCCGCCGGCATAGCTGGCGCGCGTCATCACAAAGGGCCGCATATTCGGAGCATTCTGCACCATGCCATCATGCGTCGCGCGGATATTCTCCATGCCGAAGACGTTGTGCATCTCCAGATGATTCGCAGTCCGCTTCTGGAAGCCCGGCTCGTCGATGCGATGCTGCACATCGTCCGGCATCGTCTTCGACGGCACGTTGAAGACGGAGGGCTCGTTCATGTCGTTCCAGAAGCCAGCAACACCATCCTTCATGAACGTCGAGAAGAGCGTGCCCCACCACTCGCGTGTGCTCGCCTGCGTAAAGTCGGGAAAAACCGACAGTCCAGGCCACACGGTTCCCACATAGGTCGAGCCATCGGGATTCTTTACAAAATGATCACCCGCCACCCCGCTGTCGTAGGCCTTGTAGTCAGCATTCGGCAGCTTCGCCACATGCAGGTCCACGATCGCGACTGTAGAGAAATTGTCTGCCGCCAGGTCCTTCACCATCTGCTCGAAGTGTGAAAAGCGCTGTTGATCCACCGTGAACGGCCGGTTGTCCTGCTGGTAGTCGATGTCCAGCCAGATCACATCCGCAGGGATGTGATCTGCGCGCAGGTGCTTTGCAATGTTGCGCACCTCCGACTCCGGATAGTAGCTGTAGCGCGACTGCTGAAAGCCCAGCGACCACTTGGGCGGCAGCGGCGAATGCCCCACCAGCCACGCCCAGTTGCTCAGCACCTGCTTCGGGTCTGGACCATAAAGAATGTAGTAGTCCAGCGGCCCGTTGGGCGCAGTAAAGCTCCACGCATCCCGCTGCACCTTGTTGAACTCCCAGCTCGTGCGCCAGGTATTGTCCAGAAACAGCCCGGCGGCGCGCCCTTCATTGAAGGTGAACACAAACGGGATCGATTTATAAATTGGATCAGTCGACTCCTGAAAACCAAACGCGTCGGTATTCCACATCGTGAAGGCTTCGTTGCGCCGGTCCAGCGGCCCCATTTTGTCGCCCAGCGCGAAGTAGTGCTCATCCGGCGGCGACACCTTGGTGACGCGGAAACCTTTATCCCCATAGTATTCGACCGGACGTCCCGGTTCATCCTGATCGATCACATGGCCATCGAGATCCGTCACCTTCAGCGCCATCGTCGCGCGGTCCACGCTGACAATAAGCTTTGCCGTCTTGAAGCCCACGGCATTCCCGCTATTCGACGCTGTCACGGTTACCTTTGCCGTACGAGCCTCCGGCAGCACCGCCCAGGAGGCATCCTCCGGCAGCGTGCCCGCCGGACCCACTCGCACGCGCAGCACATCGTCCCGCAGCGCAGTGATCTGCATAACGGCAGAACCGCTGCGCAACTCGATGCCATTTTCAAGCCCCTTGCTTCCCGTAGCCCGGTCGAGAGTCAGTGCGGCTCGCGCCGCCTCTTTCGGAGCAGCGTGAGCCGGCATAGCCAACAGGCCAGGGAAGAGAAGTGCTGCGCTGGCAACGGCCAGCAGCGAGCGGGATGCGGTGGCAGACAGGATGGCGGAGCAGGGAAGTGTCAACGGGAGTTCCTCGAGTACGGAATCGGGAGTCGCAGCGGCACCGTGTATGTGCCGCTTCCGGGGAGGATTATCCTCTGTCACGACCGGTCGTGACTAGGGGGCGGCCCCGTATAAGGCTCATGCAGAGTCCCCTGTCCCAACGGACGCTCAACTTTGGCCTCCAGCTTGTCCGCGTACCGCTCCACCCACAGCGACGGAATGGCATAGATCAACGCCACCAGAAATACCAGCGCCAGTGAGAGAGTGGTGCGGTAATAGGCCGCTGGAATCGCAATCGCGTAAATCGCAATCGCGATCAGGTTCTTCCTCATCGCCGCCCGCTCCAGCAGAACAAGCTCCGGGCTGGCAACCGACTGCCGTCCCACAGCACGGTTCAGCACCGAAAAGGCCGCTCCGTTCATCAGCATGACGGCCGCGTAGACGGCCGTAGGAAAGGCGCTCAGCCGCGTGCTCTCCATCCATTCCGTGAAGAAGGGAATCAGCGACATGCAGAAGAGCACCGCGATATTCGCCCACAGGATCGGCAGGTCCACTCGCTTCACCCGATGGAAGAGGTGGTGGTGGTTGATCCAGTACACCGCGACATAAAAAAAGCTGATGACATAGCTGATGAAGATCGGCCACTCATGCAGCAAGGCATGAGGATCGGGACTCTCCGGGCTCTTCAGCTCCAGCACCATGATGGTGAGGATGATGGCGATCACGCCGTCGGAGAAGGCCTCGAGCCGCCCCGGCGACAGCGGCTCATCTCCGAGCATTCGGTTTCTCGCTCTTTCGCGGCTCATGCTGGTCAGTAAAGCATTTTTCTGAGGCTGTGAGACGCTAAAATCTGGCCGCCATGCCCTGCATGTACCAGCCGATTACCTTCATCTGGAAGAACCGCTCCACCCGCTTAGACCTGTCGCGTGAATACTACCTGCCAGCGCCAATCTGTCCGGAGAGCACGGTAATCGACGCCTTGGGTAGCTCATAAAGCGTATCTGCCTCGCCGTTCACTGTGGATCGGGATGGAGGTCCATCGGGGTCTGCGTGTCCCAACTCTCCACCCGGAAGCCACGCATACTGCGCTTGCCCCAGCGTCGTCTGCGTAACCGGACCGGAGAAGAAGCTGTTGCCCTGCATCTCCGCATTCGCAAAACTCACCTTCACCGCGTGGTCGTGGTCGCGATCACGGTTCACAAGC
>Ga0193743_1001552_pt1 | contig 17019 bp, 16 predicted proteins | sample L2c2metaG_FD_143038 | JGI IMG/M metagenome (GOLD analysis project Ga0193743, IMG submission 143038) | Soil microbial communities from a riparian zone of the East river system, Colorado, United States - L2c2 | ecosystem: Environmental > Terrestrial > Soil > Riparian zone | place: USA: East River...
GCACACAGCGCGACGTGCGCTCACACAGCCTCGCTGGCTGCTCACACAGCTCGCGGTGTGCTCACACAGCCCATCGACGGGCTGTGTCGAGCCCGGCGGGCTGTGTGGAGCCGCAGGGGCTGTGTGAGCCACGGCGGGCGTCGAGCCCGGCGGGCTGTGTGGAGCCGCACGGCCTGTCCTCGAGCCCGGCGGGCTGTGTGAGCAGGTCCGGCCGCCCGGCCGGCAGCACGTCCGGCGGTTACCGGCCGACGCGGCGGGCGCGCAGCTCGCGGGGCAGCGAGAAGGTCAGCGTCTCCTCGGCGGTGCTGATCTCCTGCACCTCCGCCCAGCCGCGCTCGGCCAGGTAGTCGATCACGCCCTGCACCAGGATCTCCGGCACCGAGGCGCCTGTCAGCACCCCGACCGTCCGGACCCCGTCCAGCCAGTCGTCGTCGATCTCCTTGGCGTAGTCGATCAGGTAGCTGGCGCCGGCGCCGGAGGTGAGCGCCACCTCCACCAACCGCTTGGAGTTGGACGAGTTCTGCGAGCCGACCACCAGCACCAGGTCGCACTTCGGAGCCATCGCCTTGACCGCGACCTGGCGGTTCTGGGTGGCGTAGCAGATGTCGTCGCTCGGCGGGTCCTGCAGCGAGGGGAAGCGCTCACGCAGCTGGCGGACCGTCTCCATGGTCTCGTCCACGCTCAGCGTGGTCTGGGACAGCCACACCACCTTTTCCGGATCCCGGACCGTCACCGCGGCCACGTCCGAAGGGCCGTCCACCAGCTGCACGTGGTCCGGCGCCTCGCCCGCGGTGCCCTCCACCTCTTCGTGCCCGTGGTGGCCGACCAGCAGGATGTCGTAGTCGTCCTTGGCGAACCGCTTGGCCTCGTGGTGCACCTTGGTGACCAGCGGGCAGGTGGCGTCGATGGTGCGCAGGCCGCGAGCGGCGGCCTCGGTGTGCACACTGGGCGCCACCCCGTGCGCGGAGAACACCACGATGGCGCCCTCCGGTACCTCGTCGGCCTCCGCGACGAACACCGCGCCGCGGTCCGCCAGGGTCTCCACCACGTGCCGGTTGTGCACGATCTCCTTGCGTACGTACACCGGGGCGCCGTAGGCCTCCAACGCCTTCTCCACGGCGATGACCGCCCGGTCCACGCCGGCGCAGTAGCCCCGTGGCTTGGCCAACAGGACGCGCTTGCCTTCCGAAGACGTGACAGACATGTCTCTAAGGGTAAGCGGGCGGCACGGTGGCCCGCAGAGGCGGTGATCTGGGTTACCCGACGGGCCGTGCTCGGCCCCTCCGCTAGCACAGATCGTGTCCCGACGCACACAGGCGGGCCGTGACAGGTAAGAATGCGGGTATGAAACCGCTGCCGATGCCGCTCCGGATCGCCGCCGGCCTGGTGGCCACCGCACTGGAAGAGGTGCAGGAGCTACCCCGCAAGCTCACCGAGCTACCCGTGACGGCGGTCAGTCAGGCGCTGCAGGCGTCCATGCGGCTGCAGCAGCGGGTCACCGAGCTGGCTATCAAGGGCGACCGGGCGCTCGGAGCGCTGCGGCCGGTGCCTGAGACACCCACCTGGGCGCGCTTCGACGAGGACGAGGAGCTGGGGTCGCCGCGCAACGGCCTGACCAACGGGCTTCGCTACGACGACCTGCCGAGGCCGCCGAAGGTCACCCCGGTGCGCATCCTGCCGGACCTCAGCGACACTGTCGCGCCGGACATTTCCGAGGTCCCGGCGCCCCGCCCGCCCGCTGAGCACCCGGACACCGCGCTGCTCACCCAGCCAACCGAGACCGACGGTGCCAGCACCAAACCGAGCACCAAGTCGGAGCCCAAGCCGCGCACCAAGCCGAGCACCAGGTCGAACGCCAAGCCGAGCACCAAGTCGGACGCCAAACCGCGCGGCAAGTCGGACAGCGCGCCGAGCGCCGAGCCGAGCTCTGACGTGCAACTGGCTGCGGCGGCCACAGCGGAGCCGGCCACAGCGGAACCGACCACCGCGGAACCGGCCGCGCCGGAGCAGCCGGAAACGGTGGCCCAGCCGGCCGCATCCGGTCCGCCCGGCCTGACCGAGTACGAGCAGTGGAGCCTGCCGCAGCTGCGTGGGCGGTTCCGCGCGCTGAGCGTCGGGCAACTCGAGCAGCTGCTGGCCTGGGAGACCTCACATCAGGACCGGCCGCCGTTCGTCACCATGCTCAGCAACCGGATCACCAGCGTCACCGGGCGTTGAGCAACCCGCTGCCCTCGGACCCGACGCCCGCCAACACCACCCAGGCGGCCGCCGCGCCGGGAACCTCGCCGGAGCAGCCGTGGCCGGTGCGCACGGTGGCCCGCAAGGTCGCCGGCTGGATCGACCGCCTGGGCGCGGTGTGGGTGGAGGGCCAGCTCACCCAGGTGACCGCCCGGCCCGGCACCGGCACCGCGTTCCTGGTGCTGCGCGACCCCGCCGCGGACGTGTCGCTCACGCTGACCTGCCCGATCGGGCTGGTCCGGACATCTGGATCAAGCACAGCCGTGCCGACCGAGGGCAGCCGGGTGATCGTGCACGGGAAGCCGACCTTCTTCCTGGGCCGGGGCACCTTCAGCCTGCGGGTGGACGAGATCCGCTCGGTCGGCATCGGGGAGCTGCTGGCCCGGATCGAGCGGCTGCGCAAGCTGCTCGCCGCCGAGGGCCTGTTCGACCGCGAGCGCAAGCGGAAGTTGCCGTTCCTGCCCCGGCAGATCGGCCTGATCACCGGGCGGTCCAGCGCGGCCGAGCACGATGTGGTGAGTAACGCGCGTCACCGCTGGCCGGCCGTCCAGTTCCGGATCTGTCACACCGCCACCCAGGGCGCGCTGGCCGTGCCGCAGCTCATCGACGCGCTGGAGACCCTCGACCGGGACCGCGAGACCGACGTCATCGTGATCGCCCGAGGCGGCGGCAGCGTGGAGGATCTGCTGCCGTTCTCCGACGAGGCGCTGTGCCGAGCGGTGGCTGTCGCACGCACCCCGGTGGTCTCCGCTATCGGCCACGAACCCGATACCCCGCTCCTCGATCACGTCGCTGACCTGCGGTGTTCCACCCCGACGGCGGCCGGTCGGACGATCGTGCCGGACCTGGCCGAGGAGACCGCGCGGATCGCCGGGCTGCGCGATCGAGCCCGCCGCGCGCTGGCCGGCTGGGTGGATCGGGAGCGTCGGCTGCTGGACGCGCTGCGCGCCCGCCCGGTGCTCGCCGACCCGTACCGCGAGCTGGACCGGCGGGCTCAGGAGATCACTGCGCTGCGTCAGACCGGCCGCAACACGGTGCTGCGTGCGCTCACCGAGCGGGAAACTGAGGCGACTCACCTGCAATCACGCTTGACGAGCCTCGGACCGGCAGCCACTCTGGCGCGTGGATATGCCGTGGTCCAGCACGTCACAGGCGGCTCAGCGTCGGGTGCGCGGGCGCCGGTGCTGCGGTCCGTGGCCGACGCCCCACCGGGCGCGCGGCTGCGCATTCGGCTGGCCGACGGGGCGATCCCCGCGGTCGTGGACGATCCCGGTCCTACCTGACCGACCGGGCGAGCGGAGGACGTGATGCCCGGAGTGCATCCGCCGGTTGGCGCCTTCCTGCCGCTTACCCTGTCCGAGATCCGGGCCACCCGGAGCGCCCCCGGCTCGCTGGCCGACCGCGCGTTGGCCGCGGAGCGCGCGGCCGAGGACAGTTGGCAGGCATTGCTCGGCGACTGCGCGTGCGCGCGCAGTGGCCACTTCACCTATCACCTTCGGCTGCTCTCCGAGGCGGCCGGGGAATACGCCGGCGCGGACTGGTGGCGCGGTCATGGCCGCTGCCACCGCGACCGGGTCACCGCGTTCGAACACTGGGTGGCCGAGGCGCTGGCCGAGGGCGACGGCCAGGAGTTCGCCGAGGCCTGCGCCGGCTATGACGCCGCGCTGGCGCACGCGATGGCCACCGTCCGGGACCGGCCCGCCGCCGAGCCGCCCGCACCCGTCAGCCACGCCAGCCGCTGAGCTGAGCCGCTCAGCCGCGCCGGCGGCCAGTTGAGCACAGGCCGCCCGGACGGCGGGACGCGCGGTGCGTCCGGCACCATGGCCGGGTGGATCCCACCAGCGTGCCCGCTGCTGACACCGCTCGCTCCGCTGGCCGGGAGAGCGGCATCGAGCAGCTCGGCTACGAGCAGGCCCGCGACGAACTGGTCGAGGTGGTGCGCGCGTTGGAGGTCGGCGGGCTGAGCCTGGACGACGCGCTCGCGCTGTGGGAGCGCGGTGAGCAACTGGCCCGGCGCTGCGAGCAGCAACTGGCCGGCGCGCGGGACCGGGTGGAGGCCGCGCTGCGCGCCGACCAGCCCGGAGCGGACAACGCCCCCGATTCGGCGAACTGACCCCAGCCCTCGCTCGGCTCAGCCCTCGGTCGGCTCAGCCCTTGGGCGGCAGGGGCGGCGCCGCGACCAGCGCCTGAGCCAGGATCTGGAACTCGGCATGGACGCCGTCCCCGGTGATCAGCCACTCCACCCCGTCGGCGCGGCGCGCCCAGGACTGCTCCCCGTTGGCGGCCGTGTAGTTCACCCAGCTCACCCCGGCCTCCCGCAGTGGGGCGGCCGAGGTCGGCGGGCCGCCGGTCTCGGCGGCGACCAGAGCGCCCTCCTCAGCGGTGGTCTGCACCAGCCGCAGGTACCGGCCGGCCGGGGTGATCCAGCCGACCCGCACGGCGCTGGCGTCCCCTGGCGCCTTGCGCTGGTCCACCATGTTCGCCCGCCAGCCCCCCGGCAGAGCTGGCTGCCGCAACGGGAACGGGACCTGGCGCGCGGCCGCACCCAGGGCCTGTCGGGCGTCCACCGTGGGGATGGCGGACGGGTCCATGGTCGGGCCGCCGGGGCTGAACGAGCAGCCTCGCCCGAGGAAGGCCATCAAGCCGACGATCGGCAGCAGGATCAGCATCGAGATCAGCATGTCCCTCGACCCCGCGCCGAGGGTGGTGGTCGCCCTGGCCGGCCTCGGCGGCGCGGGTGCGCCGGCTGGCGCGGAATCTGCCTCCGCGCCCTCGGTGGGCAGGGCGGCCGACTCAGTCGGTGCCTGGCCCGAGGATTCGCCCGCGACCCGGTCCGGCGGGGGCGCTGGGGCGTCGACCGAGAGCGGGTTCGTGGAGCGGTCGGGCGAGGTACTCACCGCCCCATTGTCTGCCCTCGGCAAACGAGCGGGAGCCGGGTGTCCTCGATTACCTCGGACGTCCGGCTCGTCACTGTTTGCCCTCGTCACAACCATCCCGCGAACTGATCTGCCAGGATCTACCGACATGGACACTTCGCAGCCGTCCGAACGGCGACGGGAAGCGCCCGACCGAAACTTGGCGATGGAGCTGGTCCGGGTCACCGAGGCGGCCGCGATGGCCGCCGGTCGGTGGGTCGGCCGAGGAGACAAGAACGGCGGCGATCAGGCCGCTGTGGACGCGATGCGCAAGCTGATCTCCAGCGTGTCGATGCGCGGCGTGGTGGTCATCGGGGAAGGCGAGAAGGACGAGGCCCCGATGCTGTTCAACGGCGAGGAGGTGGGCGACGGCAGCGGCCCGGAGTGCGATGTCGCGGTGGACCCCATCGACGGCACCACGCTGATGAGCAAGGGCATGCCGAACGCGTTGGCCGTGCTGGCGGTGTCCGAGCGCGGCGCGATGTTCGACCCGTCAGCGGTGTTCTACATGGAGAAGATCGCGGTCGGCCCGGAATCGGCCGGCGCCGTCGACATCACCGCCCCGGTCGCGGAGAACGTGCGCCGGGTGGCCAAGGCCCGCTCCATCGATGTGAACGATGTCACCGTGTGCATCCTGGACCGGCCCCGGCACAAGGAGCTGGTGCGCAGTGTGCGATCCACCGGCGCCCGCATCCATTTCATCTCCGACGGCGACGTGGCCGGCGCGATCTCCGCGGCCCGCCCCGGCACCGGCGTGGACATGCTGCTGGGCATTGGCGGTACCCCCGAGGGGATCATCGCCGCCGCCGCGCTGAAATGCATGGGCGGCGCGATCCAGGCCCGGCTGTGGCCCCAGGACGACGCCGAGCGGGAGAAGGCAGTGGCCGCCGGGCACGATCTGGACCGCGTGCTGGAGACCGACGACCTGGTCTCCGGGGACAACGTGTTCTTCTGCGCGACCGGGGTCACCGGCGGGGACCTGCTGCGCGGGGTGCGCTACACCCCGGGTGGCTGTACCACCCAGTCGATCGTGATGCGGTCCAAGTCCGGCACCGTGCGCATGATCGACGGCTATCACCGGCTCACCAAGCTGCGCGCGTACTCGTCGGTGAACTACGACATCGAGCAGGCCACCGAGGACGTCGAGCCGGAGTGGCCGCCCATTCCATGACCCGAACACCACCCGATCGTGTTGCTCTGGTTACCATTCGCATCTCATTGCCCGCTCAGACGTCTTTCCAGGTGGAGGGAGTGGCCGAGGTCGGCTCGAGTCGAGCCCGGCCGGCGTGAAGGATGTCGATGATCAACCGTCTGGTGCTGGCGGCGCTCGTTGTGGCCGTATGGGCGGCCAGCACCGTCACCGGATCAGTGCTGCAGTCACGGCAGAACCTGGCCGCCGCGCAGCGCACCTCCGCCGACTCGGTGCTGAGCCAGGGCGGCCCGATGCTGCCGCCGCCGGTCGTGCCAGCTCCCCCGCCAGGGCATTCCTCCGCCCCCGGGCCAGGGGGCAACCCGCTGATCCTCGTCCCGCCCCCACCGCCGCCGCCCCCGAAACCGAAAGCGGTGAAGGGCGTGCCCTGCATGAGCAACGTGAGCGCCTGCGTTCGGCTGTCCACCCGGCAGGCATGGCTGGTCAACAACGGCCGGGTGGTCCTGGGCCCGGTGTCGATCACCAGTGGCAAGAAGGGCGAGCGCACCCCGACCGGCACCCACCAGGTGCTCTGGAAGGACAAGGACCACCTGTCCCGGGAGTTCGACGACGCCCCGATGCCCTACTCGGTGTTCTTCGCGGACGGCGGCATCGCTTTCCACACCGGCAGCCTGCGGGCCGAGTCCAGCGGCTGCATCCACCTGGCGGACAGCGCCGCGAAGCGGTTCTTCGCCAATCTGGGAGTGGGAGACGTCGTCCAGGTACTCAAGTGACCGACTCCACCCGGACGGGCGGGCCGAATCGGGCCAGACTGGCGGCATGACTGACTTCCGGGTCGAACACGACACGATGGGCGAGGTCCGCGTTCCGGTGGACGCGCTGTGGCGGGCCCAGACGCAGCGGGCGGTGGAGAACTTCCCGATCTCCGGGCGCGGACTGGAACGGGCGCAGATCCGGGCGCTGGGGTTGGTCAAAGCTGCCTGCGCGCGGGTGAACGGGCGGGACGGCACGCTGAGCGCCGAGATGGCCAAGGTGATCGCGGCGGCCGCCGACGAGGTGGCCGACGGGCAGCACGACGAGCACTTCCCGGTGGACGTGTTCCAGACCGGTTCGGGCACCTCGTCGAACATGAACGCCAACGAGGTCATCGCCACCCTGGCCACCCGGGCGCTCGGCGCTGGTGATGTTTCAGTGCACCCGAACGACCACGTGAACGCCTCCCAGTCCTCCAACGACGTCTTCCCGACCACCATCCACCTGGCCGCCACCGAGGCGGTGGCCAAGGACGTGGTCCCCGCGCTGGAGTACTTGGCTCGCGGGCTACGGGCCAGGGCGGAGGACTGGCGGGAGGTGGTCAAGGCCGGCCGCACGCACCTGATGGACGCGGTGCCGATCACCCTGGGCCAGGAGGCGGGCGGCTGGGCCACCCAGGTCGAGCAGAGCGCCGCGCGGCTGCGGGACACCCTGCCCCGGCTGGCCGAACTGCCCATCGGCGGCACCGCGGTGGGTACCGGGTTGAACGCGCCGCCCGGGTTCGGTGGGTCGGTGGTGGCCGAGCTGCGCGCCGCCACCGGGCTGGACGTGCTCACCGAGGCGTCCGACCACATCGCCGCGCAGGCCTCCCGAGACGGCCTGGTGGAGGCGTCCGGTGGTTTGCGCGCGGCCGCGGTGTCGCTGTTCAAGGTGGCCAACGACCTGCGCTGGCTCTCGTCCGGGCCGCGTACCGGGCTGGCCGAGGTACACCTGCCCGACCTGCAACCGGGCAGCTCGATCATGCCGGGCAAGGTCAACCCGGTGATCTGCGAGGCGACCATGATGGTGGCCGCCCAGGTGATCGGCAACGACGCCACCGTGGGCTTCTCCGGCACCCAGGGCAACTTCGAGCTCAACGTGATGATGCCGGTGATGGCCCGCAACGTGCTCGAGTCGGCGCGGCTGCTCACCGCGGTGTCCCGGCTGCTGGCGGACAAGGTGGTGGCCGGCGCATCGGCGGACGTCGAGCGGATGCGGGAGTTCGCCGAGTCCTCCCCGTCGGTGGTCACCCCGCTGAACCGCTACCTGGGGTACGAGGAGGCCGCGTCCATCGCCAAGCAGGCCTTGAAGGAGCGCAAGACGATCCGCGAGGTAGTACTCGAACGCGGGCACGTGGATTCCGGCAAACTCACCGCCGAGCAACTCGACAAGGCCCTAGACGTCCTAGCCATGACCCGAGTCAACGCCACCACCTAACCAGCGTCCCGGCGCGCAGCCATCCCACCGTCCCAGCGCTCGCCGTCCCAGCGCTCGCACAGACCTGTCGTAGCCCGCACAGGGGTTCCGATCCCTGTGCGGGCTAGAGCAGCTCTGTGCGAGCGCGGAGGACCCAAGCGGAACGCGCCGAGGTCGACGTGAGTCTCGATCTGATCGTGAAAATCCAGACTGACGTCGATCTCGATGCGGCGGCGCTGGCGGTCACAATCGACTCGCCGCGCCGACCGGCCGCAGCCTGCCACCTCGGGCACGGCGGCCACCTCGGGCACGGCGGCCACCTCGGGCACGGCGGCGACCTGGGCTGCGGGGTCGGGCCCTGAGCGGGGGAATCTGTCGGAGGCGGGTGGCAGGATCGTCTCGTGTTGTTTGCCGAGCTGGTCGCGGTGTCCGCCACGGTGGGCGGCACCCGGTCGCGCAAGGCCAAGGTCGAGGCCATGGCCGGGCTGCTGCGTGCGCTCGCCGCCGAAGACGCGGCGCAGGTCGAGCCGGCGGGTGGCCTGGCTGGCCGGGGAGCCGAGACAGGGTCGGCTGGGCACCGGGTGGCGCACCCTGGCCGCGCTCGCCGCGCCGCCAGCCGCCGAGGCATCGTTGGCGATCACCGAGGTGGATCGGCTGCTCGCCGAGCTCGGGGCGGCCACCGGCGCCGGGTCGGCGCGCCGCCGGGGCGAGCTGCTCGGCCAGCTGTTCGGCGCGGCCACCGAGGAGGAGCAGCACTTCCTGCGTCGGCTGCTCACCGGCGAGCTGCGCCAGGGCGCCCTCGAGGGGGTGCTCACCGATGCGGTGGCGGCGGCGTCCGGCGTCGAGGTCGAACTGGTCCGGCGTGCGCTGATGCTCTCCGGCGAGCTGCCGGTCACCGCGCGCGCGGCCCTCGGCGGCGGGGCCGAGGCGCTCCGCGCGTTCCGGTTGGAGGTCGGCCGGGGCGTCCGGCCGATGCTGGCGTCCCCGGCGGAGACGCTGGACGGCGCGGTGGCGGAGTTGGCCGCCGGGCACGGGGTGACTGTGGAGTACAAGCTGGACGGCGCGCGCATCCAGGTGCACCGCGACGGCGACCAGGTGTGGGTGTTCACCCGCAGCCTGCGGGACATCACCGACAAGGTGCCCGAGCTGGTTGAGCTGGCGAAGACGATGCCCTGCCACTCCGTGGTGCTCGACGGCGAGTCGCTGGCGCTCACCGACGACGGCCGGCCCCGCCCGTTCCAGGAGACCATGAGCAACGCCAGCGCCGGAGTCCTGCGGCCCCGGTTCTTCGACTGCCTACACCTGGACGGGGCGGACCTGCTGGACGCGCCACTGCGCGAGCGGCTGACCGCGCTGGACAAGGTGGCCGGGGCACTGCGCATGCCCGGCGTGGTGGGCGCCACCGCCGAGCAGGCCGCCACGGTGCTGGCCGAGGCGCTGGACCTGGGCCACGAAGGTGTCATGGTGAAGGCGCTGGACTCGCCGTACGCGGCGGGGCGGCGCGGCAAGGCCTGGCGGAAGGTCAAGCCGGTGCACACGCTGGACCTGGTGGTGCTGGCCGCCGAGTGGGGTTACGGGCGCCGCACCGGCAAGCTGTCCAACATCCACCTGGGCGCGCGGGACCCGGAGGGCGGCCCGCCGGTGATGGTGGGCAAGACGTTCAAGGGGATGACCGACGAGCTGCTCGCCTGGCAGACCGAGCAGTTCTCCGCCAGGGCGCTGCGCGACGAGGGGCACGTGGTGTGGCTCCCGCCGGACTTCGTGGTGGAGATCGAGCTGGACGGGGTGCAGGTCAGCAGCCGGTACCCGGGTGGGGTGGCGCTGCGGTTCGCTCGGGTGCACCGGTACCGGCCGGACAAGACCGCCGCCGACGCGGACACCATCGACGCGGTCCGCTCGCTTCTACACTGACACCCGCTCCGCTCGCTGCCGCGCTGACACCCGCTCCAATCACTGTGCTCCGGCGCGGACGCGTACGCTTAGCTACTCGTGCGGTTCCTCCCTGGCCATGACAGCCATTCCCGCGATCTCACCTACGACGACGTCTTCCTGGTGCCCCGCCGCTCATCGGTGGTTTCCCGGTTCGACGTGGACCTCAGCACCGCCGACGGTTCGGGCTCCCGGGTACCGGTGGTCGCGGCGAACATGACCGCCGTGGCCGGCCGCCGGATGGCCGAGACGCTGGCCCGGCGCGGCGCGCTCACCGTGCTCCCCCAGGACGTGGCCCCCGAAGCGGTGACCGACATCGTCGCCTGGGTGAAGTCGAGGCACCCGGTGTGGGACACCCCGCTGGTGCTCACCGCCGACCAGGCCGTCGCCGACGCCCTCAATCTGCTGCCCAAGCGCGCGCACGACGCCGTGGTGGTGGTGGACGAGCAGGGTCGGCCGCTGGGCACCGTGGACGAGGCGGCCTGCGCCGGGGTGGACCGGTTCACCCGGCTGGCCGACGTACTGGCGCCCGACCCAGTCACCTTGCCGCTGGACGCGGCGCCGCGAGAGGTGTTCGAGGCGCTGCAGCACCGCCCGGAACGGGTCGCGCTCGCCCTCAACGAAGAAGGCCAACTGGCCGGGATCCTCACCCAGCTCGGCGCGCTGCGCGCGGAGATCTACCGCCCCGCGCTGGATGCGGCCGGGCGGCTGCGGGTGGCGGCGGCGGTCGGTGTGAACGGTGACGTGGCCGCGAAGGCCGACGCGCTGGTCAAGGCCGAGGTGGACCTGCTGGTGGTGGACACCGCACACGGCCACCAGGAGAAGATGCTCGGCGCGCTGGCCGCCGTCCGGGCCTCGGTGGGCGCCGGCCCCAGCACCAGCACAGGCGCGCTGCCGGTGGCGGCCGGCAATGTGGTCACCGCTGACGGGGTGCGGGACCTGGTCGCGGCCGGCGCGGACATCGTCAAGGTCGGCGTCGGCCCCGGCGCGATGTGCACCACCCGGATGATGACCGGGGTCGGCCGCCCGCAGTTCTCCGCGGTGGCCGAGTGCGCGGCGGCGGCCCGTGAGCTGGGCGCGCACGTATGGGCGGACGGAGGGGTGCGCCACCCCCGGGACGTGGCGCTTGCGCTGGCCGCCGGCGCGTCGGCGGTGATGATCGGCTCCTGGTTCGCCGGTAGCTACGAGTCCCCCGGCGATCTGATGCGGGACGCCAGCGGAGCGCAGTACAAGGAGTCGTTCGGGATGGCGTCCAAGCGGGCGGTCACCGCGCGGACCCGGGGCGACGGCGCGTTCGACCGGGCGCGCAAGGCGCTGTTCGAGGAGGGCATCTCCAGCGGCCGGATGATGCTGGACCCGCTGCGGCCCGGCGTGGAGGACCTGCTCGACGAGATCTGCTCCGGGGTGCGCTCGGCGTGCACCTACACCGGCGCCCGCACCCTGGAGGAGCTGCACGCCGACTCGGTGCTGGGCGTGCAGTCCCCCTCCGGCTTCGCCGAAGGAGCCCCCCGCCCGTAAAGCCGTGAGTGGTATTGGTCGCTATAGCGACCAATACCACTCACGGGCCACTACGCCACGTCGCCTTCCAGCATCTCGGTGACCAGCGCGGCGATCGCCGAACGCTCCGAGCGAGCCAGGGTGACGTGCGCGAAGAGCGGGTGGCCCTTCAGCTTCTCGATCACCGCGGCGATCCCGTCGTGCCGACCGACCCGCAGGTTGTCCCGCTGCGCCACGTCGTGGGTGAGTACCACCCTCGACCCGGAGCCCAACCGGGACAGCACGGTGAGCAGCACGTTGCGCTCCAGCGACTGCGCCTCGTCCACGATCACGAAAGCGTCGTGCAGCGACCGCCCACGGATGTGGGTCAGCGGCAGCACCTCGAGCATGCCCCTGGCCAGTACCTCCTCCACCACCTCGGAGCTGACCAGCGCGCCAAGCGTGTCGAACACCGCCTGCGCCCAGGGCGCCATCTTCTCGCTCTCGTTACCCGGCAGGTAGCCGAGCTCCTGACCGCCAACCGCGTACACCGGGCGGAACACCACCACCTTGCGGTGCTGTTGGCGTTCCAGTACCGCCTCCAGCCCGGCGCACAGCGCGAGCGCGGACTTGCCGGTGCCGGCCCGCCCGCCCAGCGACACGATGCCCACGTCCGGGTCCAGCAGCAGGTCCAGCGCGATGCGCTGCTCGGCCGAGCGGCCGTGCAGCCCGAATGCCTCCCGGTCGCCGCGGACCAGCCGGACCCGTTTGTCCGGCCCCACCCGCCCGAGCGCGGACGTGCCGGAGCCGACCAACTTCAGCCCGGTGTGGCAGGGCAGCTCCCGCACCCAGGCCAGCTCGGTGCCCTCCACATCGATCGAGCCTTCCCGGAACAACGCGTCGACCAGCTCCGAGGAGGCCACCTCCACGTCGGCCAGACCGGTCCATCCGGACGGCACCACGTCCTGCGCCCGGTACTCGTCGGCGAGCAATCCGACGGCGGCCGCCTTGACCCGCAGTGGCATGTCCTTGGTAACCAGCACCACGCCCGCACCGGGCGCGTCAGCCTCCTCGGTAACCGCCAACTGGCGCTCCGCGGTGTCAATGCGCGTCGCGCTCAACTGGCGCTCCGCGGCTAGGTTCAGCGCGCAGGCCAGAATGCGACTGTCGTTGCTGTCGGTGCGAAAGCCGGAGGGGAGCACCTCCGGGTCGGTGTGGTTGAGCTCGACGCGGACGGTGCCACCACCCTCGCCGATCGGAACCGGGGTGTCCAGCCGCCCGTACCGGATGCGCAGGTCGTCCAGCAGGCGCAATGCCTCCCTGGCAAACCAACCCAACTCCGGATGGTGCCTCTTGCCCTCCAGCTCGGAAATAACCACCAACGGAAGCACCACGTCGTGCTCGTCGAATCGGGTAATTGCCCAGGGATCGGACAGCAGAACCGAAGTGTCGAGGACGTAGCAGCAGGAACCCGACTGCGAGCGAACCGGAGCGTCGGCGGAGGTGGTGACAACCCCGGTCGCACCGTTGGAAGCGGCGGTCGGGGACGAGCTCGAGGCGGGACGTCGTGCGGTCACGGCTTCTCCCTCGCGGGCACGGCACCGCGCCCGCACTGGTGGTGGGCCGGCCGACCCTGTTCGGACGCGGCCTCGGGCGTCATCGACGCCCTCCACCACGGCCGCGAGGGCCGGGTGCCGGCCCCCCCGTGCTCGTGACAGCCACGATCAGGGCCTCCCGGGCGGCCCGCATCGGATACGGCCCGCCACTGCAAACGCTACCGGCGAGAGGCCGGGTTCGGTCAACACAACGCGCATACATTCGGTGATCTGAGGAGGCCGAATACCGGGTTGGGCTACCGCTCGTCGCGCAGCGTCAACCGTAGGCCGAGGTTATGATCGAAGATGCTTACGCAGCGTTCACATTTGCTTCATGCCTGGACTTTCTTGTGCTGCTAAGGATCGGCTCAGTTCGTCCCGCAGAGCGGTGGGTGTGAGCGGCTCGTCGAGCAACCGGCGCACCCGATCCAATGCGTGCTGCCCGGCCGGACGCGCATCCAGCCAAGGTCGTAACAGCCGGTAGCCCTCCACATAGGTAGTGGTGTAGCCGCGCCACAGCGGATGGTTGAGGAAGCGCAGCATCTGCCGGGCCCGAGCCTCGGGGACGAGCAGCCAGCGGCACAGGAACGCCACCACCTCGTCCACGCCGGCATGGCGCTCGTGCAGCAGCAGCGCGGCGTCCTGGCGCACCGGCAGCAGCGCGACCATCGCCCGCTCCACCTGTTCGGCCAGCTCGCCGTCCAACCGGATGCCCAGCGGGGCGAGCACCTCGGCGGTCCACCGGCCCCACGCCGGCCCGACCGCCGCGGTCAGCCCCAGGTCGGCGAGCCCCTCGGAGATCAGGCATTGCGGCGTGTTGACCAGGAACACCCGCCGCTCGGGGCGTTCCTCCTCGTCCGGTGGGACGAGTTGACCCCGGGACCGTTCCGTGTGGTGGCCGGGGTAGGCCTCGTGTGCCACCAGGTGAGGCAGTTGAGAGAGCCGCCGACCGGCCTCGCTGTTGATCACTACCCGGGAGTGGCAGCCGCCGAGGTGGTGGCTGAACGCGCTCCACGGCCGGTCGGTACACACCTCGTAATACACCGCCTCCTCGGCGGGCAGCTCGATCCGTTGCCGGGTGAGTTCGCGCAGCGCACCGGACAGCGCCTGGACGGCCGGTCCAAGTCGGTCCGCCGGCAGCTCCTCGGCCTTGCGATAGGCGGTCATCCGGGCGGCGAGCGGACCGCCGCCGGGCAGGATCGCGGCAAGCTCGGCGTGCGCTTCGCGGTATCGGTCCTGATTTCCCGGCTCGACCTCGGTGTCGAAGTAGGCACGCAGCTCGTCCCGGAACCGCGGAGTTTCGCCGGCCATCCGGCGCAGCATGCATTCCAGCGCGACCAGCTGGCGATTCAGGAAGTCCGCCCTGGCTGATGCGGGTAGCGCCGACGCGACATCGGCACGCAGCCGTGCGGCCTGCTCGGCCAACGCCTCAGCTGTTGGCCGGGGCTCATCCGCCACCTGCCGGCGCAACGCGGGCGCACCGGTGAATGCGTCCACCAGCCCGGCGGCGAGCCGGTCGCAGCGCAATGCCAGCAGCACGTACTCTCTGGCCTGCGCATTCCTATCCACTGGCGCGGAATCGTACTCCCGAGGGCGGTCAAACCGCCCGCGACAAATTGGTTCCGCCGCTCCCGCGGCAGGTCGGGGAGGCCAGGTCTGAATGGGCTGTTCGAGTGAACGGCAGTCACGTGCTGTGATGGCGAGCGCGCCGATCCTCCCCGAACAGGGCGCCGTAAAGTCACTCGAACGAAGGAATAACCAATCCAAAACACGTCAAGTCACACGATAGTGGTACGGAGTTTTGTATGTGCTCGACTCAGCAGTAGTTTCGTCCCAGTCAGCGCGGGCTCCCCAAGCATCGCTGGCGTCGTGAAGGGGGCCGTCGTCTTAACGGCGTCGGTAGACTCGATCAGGAGATGAACACTGTGCTGAAGAAGGCTGGAATTGTTTTGGCGGCCGCGACCGCCGGTGTGCTCGCCTTGAGCCCGTTGGCATTCGCAGGTGACTACAACGGCGACAACAACGGTCACCACCACAACGGTGACAACGGTGATGACGACGACAACGGCGGCGACCACGGCGACGACAACGGCGCCGCCTGCTACCAGAAGAACAAGGCGAAGGACGACTCCGACGGCCTTCACGCCCAGGGCGGCCTCGTCAACGTTCAGGACGTCACCGTTCAGGTGCCGATCCAGGCGTGCAACAACAGCGTCCTCGAGGGCGTCATCGGCATCCTTGCTGGTCACCAGAAGAACTCTGACTCCCACGGCTGAGTTCAACCCTTCGCTAACGCGCTCCGCCTCGACGGAGGTCGCTCCCCGGTGAAGGATTGCAAGACCGAGCCCGATGGCGGACCAATGGTCCGCCATCGGGCTTTTTGCTGTTCAAACACGCCATTTCTCAGTTCACCCGAAAGTGACCGTAACCTTTTCGCAATAACAGAAGGAACCAGTTTGGCCTCCTGAGTTTGAATCGGGGGCAAGGTCCGCTATATTGATTGAGTCAGCGAGGGCTCCCCAATCACCGCTGGCAACGATGGCGGTCGTCGAGCGATGCCGCCGATTGAACAGGAGAGTAACTGTGCTGAAGAAGGCTGGAATCGTGGTGGCGGTCGCCGCTGCCGGTCTGCTGGCCGTGAGCCCGCTCGCCTTTGCTGACGACAGCGGTCACGGCGGGATTCTCGACGGTGCGCACGGTCAGGTTGGCCTGGTGAACGTTCAGGACAGCGCCGTGCAGGTGCCGATCCAGGCGTGCAACAACTCGGTCATCGAAGGTGTTCTGGGCATCCTGTCGAAGCACCAGGAGAACAGCGACAGCCACGATGGCGACTGCTCCCAGGACAACTCGGCTGAGAACAGCTCGGGTAGCCACGGCGACGACGACTGAGTCTGTCTGTCTACTACGGGAAGGGCGCTGGACCTCGAGTCCGGCGCCCTTCTCGCATGTCCGGCCTCGAACAGCCCGGCCAGCGGAATCGACGCCGAGGCCACCCAGCAAGGAGAGCGCGGTCGGGTCAGGAACCGAAGCGGCGGTGCCGAACGCCGTAGTCGCGCAGCGCGCGCAGGAAGTCCACCCGCCGGAACTCCGGCCAGTAGGCCTCGCAGAACCAGAACTCCGAGTGCGCCGACTGCCACAGCAGGAACCCGGACAGCCGCTGCTCGCCCGACGTCCTGATCACCAGGTCCGGGTCCGGTTGGCCCGAGGTGTACAGATGCGCGGCGATGTGGTCCACGTCCAGGAATTCGGCCAGCTCCTCGATCGAGGTGCCGTTCTCGGCGTGGCGCAGCAGTAGCTTGCGCACCGCGTCGGCGATCTCCCGCCGGCCGCCATAGCCCACCGCGATGTTCACCTGCATACCCGTGCGCTGCTGGGTCCGCGCCGCGGCGGTGACCAGCCTGCTGGCGGTATCCCCCGGCAGCAGATCCAACGCGCCGACCACCCGGACCCGCCACGGCCGACCCGGCCCGCTCAGCTCGTCGACCACCCCGACGATGCTGTCCAGCAG
>Ga0193743_1001553_pt1 | contig 17014 bp, 16 predicted proteins | sample L2c2metaG_FD_143038 | JGI IMG/M metagenome (GOLD analysis project Ga0193743, IMG submission 143038) | Soil microbial communities from a riparian zone of the East river system, Colorado, United States - L2c2 | ecosystem: Environmental > Terrestrial > Soil > Riparian zone | place: USA: East River...
AAGATGACGGCTTGGACCCGGTCCCGGGCGCCGATCTTGGCGAGCACCCGGCCCACGTGCGTCTTGACAGTCGATTCGGAGAGCACCAGCCGCTCCGCGATCTCGCCGTTGGTCCAGCCGCGGCCGATCGCGACCAGGATCTCGCGCTCACGGTCGGTCAGCGCAGAGAGCCGGTGGTCAATCGCCGATTGCTCGCCGGCTGATGATCCGCCGAGGTGCTGGGCGAACGCGTCGAGCAGGCGTCGGGTCAAGGCGGGCGCGATGATCGCGTCGCCCGCGGCGACGGCACGGATGCCGGCGAAAAGCTCATCCGGGTAGGCGTCCTTCAAGAGAAAGCCGCTGGCGCCGGCCCGCAGCGCGGCGTGCACGTACTCGTCGAGGTCGAACGTCGTGAGCATGAGGATGTGTGACCGGCCGCCGTCCGCCACGATCCGCCGGGTGGCCTCGATGCCGTCCAGTCCGGGCATCCGCACGTCCATCAGTACGACGTCGGGGCGCAGCGCGGTGGTTTTGCGTACCGCCTCGACGCCGTTCTGGGCCTCACCGACCACCTCGGTTTCCGCATTGCTCTCCAGCAGCATCCGAAAGCCGAAGCGTTGCAGCGGCTGGTCGTCCGCGATCAGGACGGTGATCATGCAGGTTCACTTCCAAGCTCGAGGTCGGCGGTCACGGCCCAGCCACCACCCGGAACCGGGCCGGCCGCGACGGTTCCGGCGTAGAGGCTGGCGCGCTCCCGCATGCCGATCAAGCCATGGCCTTCCCCAGCGGCGGGAACGGGCCGGTCGCCGCCGAGCGGGCCGGTGTCGCGGACCGCGATCCGCAGCCGGGTGCCGTCGACGCGCAGCGCCAGGTGGATCCGCGTACGCGGGCCGGCATGCTTGAGGGTGTTGGTCAGCGCTTCCTGCACGATGCGGTAGGCCGCCAGCTGCACGCCCATGTCAAGCGTGTCGAGCGCTCCAGCGCTCTGATATTCGACCTCCGGTCCGGCGGCGCGGATCTGCCGGCACAACAGGTCCAGGTCGGCGATGCCCGGTTGCGGGCTGAGGTTAGGCTCGCCGGTCTGCTCACGCAGCACGCCGAGCATGCGACGCAACTCGGCGAGCGAAGTGCGGCTGGTGTCGCCGATCAGGCGGAGCGCCTCTTTGCTACGTTCCGGGGCGGCGTCCGCCGCGTGCCCGCCGCCGTCGGCGAGCGTGATGATCACCGAGAGGCTGTGGCCGAGGATGTCATGCATCTCGCGCGCGACCCGGGCTCGTTCGGTCGCCGTCGCGAGTCGGCTGCGCTGGTCGCGCTCGATCTCCAATTGGACAGCGCGTTCCCGCAGGGCGGCCAGCTGGGCGCGGCGGACGCGGATCGCGAAGCCCAGCGCGACCGCCGCTGTCCCGACGCTGATGACGAAGAACAGCACATCCCACACCGCCACGACGCCGGACAGTCGCACCACCACCAGGACCACCGCCACGGCCAGCCCCGGCACGGCCCAGACCAGGCGGCGCAGCTGGCCGTGCAGCACCAGGCTGTAGACGGCGACCAGCAGGGCGGCATCGGCGCGCAGCACGATCCCCGCCGCCCACTCCGCCACGAAGAACGCCAGCACGGTGAAAAACGCCGCCTGCGGCGCGCGGCGCCGCCACCACAGCGGCAGCACCAGGGCCGCCTGCAGCAAGAGCATCTGCGCCAGCGGGCGCTGGGTGAAGGTGATCGGCGCGTCCGATGGGCGCTCGTCGTGGAGAAGGTCAGGCAAGCAGAACACCAGGAAGATCACCAGGACCACAACGGTGTCCAGCACCCAGGGGTGACCGGCGTCCCACTGCCGCAGACGACGTCCCGCGTCGAACATCCGGGCGACCACCGGATGCCCGACCAGGACGCCGGCCGCACTGTCCTCGCTGCTCACGGGGCCCATCCTCCAGCAAACCGGCGTGCGACACCCGGCTGGGCCGGGTGCCGCACCGATACCTCGTCGGCGGTCAGGCGTCCGCTCGCATCAGCCGGTACGCGGCGCCGCCGAGGGCAAGTACCGTCCACCCGAGCAGGACCAGCAGCCCGGCACCGGCCGACAGCGTCCCCGCGGAGTGGTGCAGGGCGAAAATCGACTCGCCGGCGTTGCTGGGCAGATAGGGCGTGAGATCTGCTCGCCAGGACCTCGGCAGCAACGACATCAGCCCCGGCACCAGCAGGAACGTGCCGACCAGCGCCGAGATGCCGCCAGCGGTCGAGCGCAGCAGCGTGCCGAGCGCGACGCCGATGACACCGACCACACCCAGATAGAGCCCGGCGCCGAGCAGGCTGCGCAGGACACCGCCGTCCGAGATGTTCATCGCGACCGCGGTGCCGGAAAGGACTCCGCTGCTGATCATGAAACCGACGAGCGCGCCGACCGTCCCGATGACGAAGGCGAGCGCGCCGTAGACGGCCGCCTTGGACCACAGCACCGGCAGGCGACGCGGAACCGCCGCCAGCGTCGATCGAATCATGCCCGACGAGTATTCGCCGGACGCCGTCAGCACCCCCAGCACGCCGAGCGCGATCAACGAGAATGGCACTCCGAATAGCGCGAGACTGTAGGTCGTCGCGTCGGCGAAGTCCGGGTCCATCGGCTGGCCCGAGTTGAGCACCGACTTGTATCGCAGAGCGGCGATGGTGCCGAAGACGCACAGGAAAAGGAGCCCGAGGCCGAGCGTGATCCACGTGGACCGCAGCGACCACAGCTTGGCCCATTCCGAGCGCAGCACCCGCCGCCCGGTCACCTTCAGGTGAGATCCGGTGGGCGGCGCCGGCACGGCTTGCGGGTTCCGGGTGTCGACGGTGATGGTCATGCTGCCCTCGCAGGTGTGCTCGCGGCGTGGAACTCGACGGACTCCTTGGTGAGATCCATGAATGCCTCCTCGAGGGAGACGGTCTTGGCGGTGAGCTCGAACAGGGCCAGACCGTGCTCAGCCGCTTTGAGCCCGATCTCCCGCGTCGACAGCCCGGTGACGCTCAACTGCTCCGACCCGGGGTGGCCGGAGACCTCGACACCCGGGCCGGCCAGCACCTGGCGCAGGTGGGCCGGGTCGGCGGTGGCGACCACGACGGTGTCGCCACCGGCCCGCATCACCAGTTCCCGCACGGTGGTGTCGGCCAGGACCCGGCCCCGTCCGACGACGATCAGATGGTCGGCGACCAACGCCATCTCGCTCATCAGGTGCGACGAGACGAAGACGGTACGGCCCTCGGCCGCGAGCGCGGTGAGCAGCGTACGGATCCAAAGCACGCCCTCCGGGTCGAGCCCGTTGACCGGCTCGTCCAACATGACCGTCTGCGGGTCGCCGAGCAGTGCGGCGGCGATACCCAGACGCTGACCCATACCGAGCGAGAAGGCCCCGGCCCGCCGGCCCGCCACCGACTGCAACCCGGTCAGCTCGATCACCTCGGCCACCCGGGCCCGGGATATGCCATGCGTGTAGGCGAGGGCCATCAGATGGTCGAACGCCGAGCGCCCCGGGTGGATCGACCGCGCCTCGAGCAGCGCGCCGACCTCGTGCAACGGGGCGGAATGCTGGGCATAACGGCGGCCGTTCACGGTCACCGTCCCGGACGTCGGCGCGTCCAACCCGATGATCATGCGCATGGTGGTCGACTTGCCGGCGCCGTTCGGTCCCAGGAAGCCGGTCACCACGCCCGGTCGCACCGTGAAGGTCACCCCGTCGACGGCGGTTTTGGCGCCGTACTGTTTGGTCAGCTCTCGTGCTTCGATCATCGCTTCCCCTATGCGTCCCGTGCGCCGACGTCGTCGGCGTTCCAGTTCGTACGCTAGGTCCGGGTCGGAGGCGATCCGTGGTACCGCGGTCCGATCTTCGGGCGGTGCTGTGGTACCGCGGTATGACGAGTGCAGGACCCGGAGGCAGGGCCCGCAGCATATCGACGACCTGCGATCAGCCCGCGCCCGATGATCACTCGAGCGCCCGCGGGCGGTCAGGGCGGAACCGGACTCATCAGAGCGTGACCGCGCTGGTGCCTACACCGAAGGAGCCCGCATTGGCGCCCCGCAGGCCATACAGGTCGCAGATCGGTGGCACCTGTGGCACAACCTCGCGAAAGCCATCGAAGCGACGCCACCGCGCAGACCTGATCTTGCTGCCGCTGCGGTTCGGGGTTTGCCCGGAAGGGACCGGACTTCTGGCCTTCAAGGCCCAGCTAGGCCGGCGCTTCGTCATCGGACGGTGCCGGCTTCCGTCAGTCCTAGAGAGGTCAGGGTGCGCACGCGGCGGCCATCCGCTTCCAGAAGAAAAGGTCCGAACTTCGCTCCGGGCAGATAGGCGTCAGTCCAGCGGTTCCGAACCACTGTTTCTCGCCACGCCTGCGAAGCACGGAGCCCGTCGGCGATCCCCAGCAGTCTCCGTTCATCGGTTGTGGTCAGCCCGGGCGGCGCGACGAGCCCGCGCCAGTTGAGGAAGACGACGTTGACGCCGGCTTCGCGCAACGTGGGCGCGTCCACGCCCGGGGTCCGGGCCGCGCCGGTCACCGCGAGGACCCGGAGTTGACCGGAGACGATCTGCTGGACGTATTCGCCGAGGCTGGACACGGCCACCGCGACCTTGGCGGCGAGCGCAGCAGCCAGCAGGGCGCCGCCGCCGTCGTAGCGGACGTAGCGGACCGACGGTGGTGGCACACCGATCGCCTGGGCGACCAGCATGGGAGCCAGGTGGTCGGGGCCGCCCGTGGTGGAGCCGCCGCCGACCGTCAGCGCTGTCGGTGCCGCGCGCCAGGCCGTCACGAGGTCGGCCATGGTCCGCAGCGGAGAGTCGCGGGTTACCACGAACGCCTCCGGCTCCTCGACGAGCCGGGCGACGGGTGTGACGTCGGCGAGCGTTGCGGAGGCGGGCACGGTGTGCTGAGCGCCGACCAGCCCGAGCCCCATGAGCATGAGCATCGAGCCGTTGCCCCGCTCGTACACGAGGCGTTGCAGGCCGACCGCGCCCCCGGCGCCGGGCAGGTGGAAGATCTCGACGTTCTGGGCCACGCCGCTCACGTCGAGCGCGGTTCCGACCGCGCGCGCCGTCACGTCGTAGCCGCTGCCGGGGGCGTTGGGCACCATCAGCCGCAGCGGCGCCGCCGCCTCCCGGCCGCAGCCAGCAGCGGGAAGCAGCGCGGCCACCGAGGCGGCGAGGAGCGTGCGGCGCTGCACCCGCTCAATGTACCGCCGAGCCATCGCTAGTCCTCGCCGGTGACTACCGTCAGCCGGTCTGCGCGGCGGCCGCGAAACAGTTTGGGTAGATGCGGTAGGGCGAGCGCGGCCACGGCGAGGAGCAGCAGGATCAGCGTCAGCGGCCGCTTGACGAAGATCGAAAGGTCGCCGTCGGCGAGGAGCAGCGCCCGCCGGAACTGGGTCTCCATCAGCGGGCCAAGGATGAGCCCGAGGATGGCCGGCGCGATCGGGAAGTCCAGGTGACGCATGAGCATCGCGACGAGGCCGATGCCGTAGGCCAGCAGCACGTCGACGATGTTTCCGGACACGGCGTACACGCCGAGGGTGGCGAAGACGAGTATCCCGGAGTAGAGCAGTGGCCGTGGGATCTGGAGCACTTTCACCCAGAGCTGGATCAGTGGGAGGTTGAGGGCGAGCAGCAGCACGTTCCCGACGAACAGTGATGCGATCAAGGCCCACACGAGCGTGCTCTGGTTCTGCAGGAGCTGCGGACCGGGGGAGAGGTTGAAGTAGCTGAACGCGGCCAGCATGACCGCGGCCGTCGCCGAGGTCGGGATGCCGAGCGTCAGCAGCGGGACCAGCACGCCGGAGAACGACGCGTTGTTGGCCGCCTCGGGCCCCGCAACGCCCTCGATCGCACCGCGACCGAACTCCTCCCGGTTCCGGGAACGCCGCTTCTCATACATGTACGACAGGAACGTCGGCAGCTCGGCGCCGCCCGAAGGCAGTGCGCCGAACGGGAAGCCCAATGCGGTGCCGCGCAGCCACGGCCGCCATGAGCGGCTCCAGTCGGCGCGGGAGAGCCACGCGAAGCCGGTCGCCGGCTCCAACGGCACGGCCTTCTCCGGCAGTTCGCGGAGGCGCGACGCGATGAACAGCGTCTCGCCGACGGCGAAAAGGCCGACGATCACGACCACCACGTCGATACCGTCAAGCATCGACTGGACGCCGAAGGTGAAGCGGGCCTGGCCGGTCAGTGCGTCGATGCCGACAATGCCGAGAAACAGCCCGAACGTCAGCGACATCAGGCCGCGGACGATGGACGCCCCGACCACCGCGGTGACGGTGACCATCGAGAGGAGGGCGAGCGCGAAGTAGTCGGACGCGCGGAACGTCACGGCCAGCCGGGCCATCGGTTCGGTCACGAAGGTCAGCAGCACGGTCGTGATGATCGCGGCGACGAACGAGCCGATCGCGGCGGTGGCGAGCGCGGCGCGGGCCCGGCCGCGCTTGGCCATCTGGTAACCCTCGATAGAGGTGGCCACGGAGGCGGACTCGCCGGGTGTGTTGAGCAGGATCGAGGTGGTGGAGCCGCCGTACATGGCGCCGTAATAGATGCCGGCGAACATGATGAGCGTGCCGGTGGGGTCGTCCAACTCCAGGGCGACCGGCAGCAGCAGAGCGATCGTCAACGCCGGCCCGATGCCGGGCAGCATGCCGACCAGCGTTCCAACGGTGACGCCGATCGCGGCGTACAGCAGATTCTGCGGCGTCAGCACCGTGCCGAAGCCGCCGAGCAGGTTGGCGATCGCGTTCACAGCGGCAGCACCCCCGCCGGCAGCACGATTCCGAGCAGCTTGGTGAAGGCGAGGTAGATGGCGAGCGACAGGACGACGCCGACGATCGCATCACGCACGATCACCTCTCTGACCGGGCGGGTCGACAGCAGCGCAGCGGCGCCAACGTAGAAGAGGACGGTGGCGAACACGTACCCGACCGCTGTGTATTTGAGGACGAACGCGTAGGCGACCAGCAGCCCCAACAGCAGGATCGGCACCCGCCACGTGGGCCGGGCGGCGGCGGGGCGGGGAACGCGGCGGCGCCACGCGGCGACTCGGGTGCCGAGGTAAACGACCGCCACCACCACCCACAGGCCGGTGACGACGATCGGTGCGGACGTCGGTCCGCCCAGCGTGATGCCGCGGTCGGCGCCGACCAGCAACGCCCGGGTGAACAGCGCCAGCCCGGCCGCGACGAGGACCACGCCAGCGGCGAGCCCGGCTAGCGGGCTCGCCTCCACCGGACTCGGCTCGTCCGCATCCGCCGGCGGCGGCGGATCAGACGTTCGCGAGGTCGCCGGCTGGGTCACTGGCCCAGCCCGATCTCGGCGAGGACCGCGGTGATCCGGGTGCTCTCCGCCTCGAAGAACGCCTTGGCGTCGTCGCCGGACCTGTAGAAGTCCTGCCACTTCTTCTCGGTCAGCGTCTGCTTCCACGCGTCGGAGGCGTGCAGCTTGTCGACGAGGCCGATCACCGCGGTCCGGTCGGCGTCGCTGATCCCGGGCGGCGCCACGACGCCCCGCCAGTTGAGCAGTTCCACGTCGTAACCGGCGTCCTTGATCGTCGAGGTAGGCGAGCCGGCGCCCACGTCTTGCGGCGCCCCGCCGGAGACGGCCAGCGCTCGCAGGTCACCGGACTTGACCAGGTCGGCGAACTCGCTGGCCCCGGATACTCCGACCGAGATGTCGCCGGAGAGCAGGGCAGCCTTGGCCTCACCGCCGCCGGAGTAGGCCACGTATTGCTTCGCCACCGTCTTGGCGTCAGCGCCGGCGGCTTTGGCAAGCAGTCCGACGAGGATGTGGTCGGTGCCGCCGGCGGAGCCACCGCCCCATTTCACCGCGGCCGGGTCGGCCTTGGCGGCGTCCAACAGATCCTTGAGGGTCTTGTACGGCGAGTCGGCCCGCACCACGACGACCTCCGACTCGGAGGTCAGCGTCGCGATCGGCGTCGTCTGGGTCAGGTTGACCTGCGACTTGTTCGTCACCACGCCGCCGACCATCACCAGGCCGGTGATCATCAGCTGGTGGGCATCGCCGGAGTGACTGCTTACCAGCTCAGCCAGTCCGATCGTGCCGGCCGCGCCGGTGACGTTGCGGACGTCGGCCGAGTGTCCGTTCAGGAGGTCGGCGTCCTGCAACGACTTCTGCATCGACCGGGCGGTGGTGTCCCATCCGCCACCGGCGGCTGCCGGTGCCATGATCTGCAGGGTCTTGCTCGGGTAGGCAGCGGCGGCCTGATCATTCGACCCTCCGACCGACTGCTCCGCACAACCGGCGACGCCGAGGACGACGGCGGTCACCACCAAGCCAAAAAGCTTTCTGCGCATCGTGGGGTCACGCTCCTGTCAATGGAGGATGGCGGGCGTGTTACGCACCATGCCCGACCCCATGAACCAGGTCACCCTTGTGTACGCACAGGAAGTTTTGGTCGTTTTGATCCCGGCCCGCTCGGCAGTACCCTTCGCCGCATCACACCCGTGAATGCCTCCGCGAGGAGCAGGTGTATGCGCTGGCAGCTCACCCTCACCCGGCAACTGCTGCTGTTCCAGCTTGGCATCGTGCTGCTGGTCGTGGCCGCGGTGGCCGCCGTCTCGCTGGCCGGATCCGCCGCCGCGTTCCGCCGGGAGGAGGGTGCGCGGTTACGGTCCATCGCGGCGAACCTCGCGGCCAACGACACGGTCCGTCAGGGGGTCGGCGAACCGATCTGGCAGGAGCCACTGGCCGCGGTCGCGGAGACCGCACGCAGCGTCTCCGGCTCCTCCTACGTCGTGCTCACCGATGCCAGCGGGACTCTCCTGACCGGCCCCGACCGCGGTCGCCGAGCTCCTCTCGGCGACAGCGACGGGCTTGCCGGCCGGGGCTGGCTCGGAGTTGTCGACGACGGATCACGGTTCCTGGTGGCGCACGAGCCCATCCTGGACCCGGGTGACGCGCACGTCCTGGGTCTCGTGATCGCCGGCAAGGCGTACCCGTCGTGGCCGGAACTGATCGCGGCCGCGACGCCGGACCTGCTGACGTACCTGTTACTCGGATCCGTCCTCGGAGTGAGCGGCTCGCTCCTGCTTGCCCGACGGGTCAAGCGACAGACACTCGGGTTGGAGCCGCGAGAGATCGCCGGCCTTGTCGAGCACCGCGAGGCCATGCTGCACGGCATCAAGGAAGGCCTCATGGGGTTGGACACCGCAGGTCGTGTGACGCTCGCCAACGACGAGGCGGTGCGACTGCTCGGACTGCCCGCGGACGCCACCGGCCGGCCGTTGCGGGCGATCGTCGGGGAGCCGCTCGCCGATCTGTTGACCGGCGGCGTGGACGAGCCTGACGCGGTTGTCGTGCAGGACGCCAGGGTGCTGGTGCTCAACCGGATGCCGGTCGTCGTGCGTGGCACCGCGGTGGGAACGGTCACGACGCTGCGCGACCAAACGGAGCTGTCCTCATTGGAGCGTGAGCTGGCCCTGAGCCGTACGGCGACGGACACCCTGCGGGCACAGGCCCACGAGTTCACGAACCGGCTACACACCATCTCCGGGCTGCTCCAACTTGGCCAGTACGAGGAGGCGGTGAATTTCATCATCAGCGCCGGCGAGGCCCAGGAGGCGTTGAGCAACGAGGTGCAGTCACGGATCGCCGATCCGGCCCTCGCCGCGCTGATCATCGCCAAGGCGAGCGTCGCGGCTGAGCAATTGGTGTCGTTGGTCGTGCGGTCGGACAGCCGCATTTCCGGGCCGCTGGAGGACCGGCTCGCGGCCGACCTCGTCACGGTTACCGGCAACCTCGTCGACAACGCCATCGACGCGGTGTCCCCCGGTGGCCAGGTCGAGGTGAGCGTGCGACGCGACGACGAGGATGTGGTGGTCATCGTCCGCGACTCCGGCCCAGGTGTAGCGAGCGAACTGGCCGAGAAGGTGTTCCGCAGTGGGTTCAGCACCAAGAGCGGAGATGGCCACCGCGGACTGGGACTGGCATTGGTAAGCAAGGTCTGCGCGGCTCGAGGTGGGTCGGTCACAGTCGCGGGGCCGACATTCACGGCGCGACTGCCGCGCCAGAGGCGGACCGGGTCGTGATTCGGGTCCTCGTCGTCGATGACGACTTCATGGTGGCCCGGGTGCATACCGGGCTCGTGGAACGGGTGCCGGGGTTCGCGGTCATCGGCGTGGCGCACACCGGCGAGGAAGCGCTCGCCGCCGTCGACCAGCTCGCTCCTGACCTGGTGCTGCTCGACATCTACCTGCCGGACATCTCCGGGCTCGAGGTGTTACGCCGCCTGCGGGAGCAGGACAGCCCGGTAGACGTGCTGGTGGTGACGGCTTCGCGCGACGCGCAAACCGTGCGTGGTGCGCTCCGCGGTGGCGTCGTGCACTACGTGGTCAAGCCGTTCTCCTTCGACACCCTACGGTCCAGTTTGGAGCGTTACGCCGCCGCGTTGCATCGGTTCGCCACGGCCGGCGCGGACGCCGCGGCTCAGACCGACGTCGACAAGCTGTTCGGGGCGCTGCGGCAGACCGACACGACGTTGCCTAAAGGGCTCAACCCGACCACCGCCGACCTCGTGATCGCCGTGCTCCGTGACAGCCCGACCGACCTGTCCGCAGGGGAGTGCGCCGAGCAAGCCGGGCTCTCACGGGTCAGCACCCGCCGCTACCTCGAATACCTGGCGCAGACCGGCAAGGCCGAGGTGCGGCGCCGGTACGGCGGCACCGGTCGCCCCGAGCACCGATACCGCTGGATCCGCTGACCTCATGGGCCCACCTTCGGTATCCGGTGCTCAGCCAGCGGGCCCAGCGTCCAACCTCGACGGTCGCAGGCCGCGGCGAGCGGAGTGACCGCGTCGAGGGTGCGCGCCAGGAGCCGGGCGCGGCCGACCGTTCTCACCGCCGGTGACCTCTCGGTGGATCCTGGCCGGCGGCGGGTGACCCGTGGGAACGATGAGATCACTGTGAGGAGCCGTTGAACTCGCGTTGCTGGAGTTCCTGATGCGGCCACCGCGGTCGGCGGCAACCGCAAGCTGGTCGCGCGGGCGGTGGCGAAGGCGTCGCTGGCGACCGTTGGCACCCGGCTCGCTCCGGTGCTGGGCCTGCACGGGGCGGGCGCAGTGCAGCGGGTCAGCGCCCTGCTCGAACCCGACCGCCTCGACGGGATGCGGCGGCTGGCAGGGGTGGCATTGATCAGCGTCGCGCTCGCGGCAGCGACCGTCGCCGCCGTCGAGTTCGTCGATCTCGCCCACGCCTGGCTCACCTTCACCCAGCCCTGACGGGCGGCGGCCCACGGGCCGTACACGGCCGGCGCATACCGGCAGGATCCGGCTGCCCTGCGCGGGTGACCAACCTCAGTGTCCGTTTCAGCTCTCGTTCAGTCGCCGGTTGCGAGATTCGGTGCCTCAACCCGTGGACGGCGTACGGAGGACGGCATGACCTGGCGTCGGCAGCGACGTATCGGCCTGTTCGTCATCGGCGTCGTCCTAGCGGTGTGGGCCGGGCTGCATGCATCGTCGGTGGGCGCTTCCTGGTCCTCGGCGTGGCATTTGATCGCGCATCTGGGCTGGCCGTGGCTGGTGGGGTTGGGCGCCCTGTGGTTCCTGGGCCTGTGCGTGCACACCGTGGTGCTGACGGCCTCGATGCCGGGGCTTTCGCACCGGCGGGCGCTAACGCTGAACCTGTCGGGTAGCGCGGTCGCGAACGTGCTGCCGCTGGGCGGGGTCGCCGGAACCGTCCTGAATCTCGGCATGGTCCGCGGCTGGGGCCACAGTGGACTGGATTTCGCGCGGTTTGTGGTCGTCTCCAAGGCTGCGGATCTGGTGGCGAAGCTGCTGACCCCGGCGCTCGCCCTGGCCGGGCTGTTGCTGTGGGACCCCATAGAGCCAGGCCAGCACAGCGTGCCGTGGGTGTTGGGCGCCGCGGCTGGCGCGTTCGCCGGATGGTTGGTGGTGCTGGCCCTGGTGGGCCGGGTCGGCCCACTGCTACGGCTGGTGACGCTGGCCGAGCGGGGGTGGACCTGGCGCTCGCGCCGGTCGGGTCGTGACCCGGCGCCCGGGTGGACCGCGGCGGTCACCCGGCTCCTGGACGGCACCGACCGGTTGGTGCGTCGTCGCTGGGCGGAGCTGAGCTGGGGCATGGCCGGCTACTGGCTGCTGCAGGGCGCCCTGCTCTGGCTGTGCATGGTGGCGGTCGGCGCGCATGTCGCGGCGCCGGTCGTGTTCGCCGGACTGGTCGCCGAACGGCTGCTGACCCTGCTGGCGCTCACGCCGGGCGGCGCGGGCGTTGTCGAGGCCGGGGCGATCGCGGTCCTGATCGCCCTGGGCGTCGCCCCGACCGGAGCGCTGGCCGGCATCCTGCTCTACCGCGCCTTCGTCTTCCTCGCCGAGATCCCCATCGGGGGCATCGCCACTCTCGCGTGGCTGATCAGCCGCCGCGCTGTCGCGCGTCGACCGGTATGAGCCGCTCGAGCGGCCCCGATCTGGAGCCTGGAGGCCACCAGTCATGCGCATCGCCCACGTCACCGACGTCTACCTGCCGCGCCTGGGCGGTATCGAACTGCAGGTGCGTGACCTGGCCGCACGCCAGAGAGCCGCGGGCCACGAGACGGTCGTCCTAACCACTACTCCTGGGCCGCACCCGTCGGAGGACAGCGGCGACCCGCCGGTGTTGCGGCTCGGCCGGGACGCGTCCGGCCCCGGATTCGGCCCGTACCGTGTCGTGCGCGGTCGTGCCCTGGCGCAGTCGCTGGCCGAGCGGCAGGTCGAGGCGGTGCACGTGCATGTCTCTGCGTTCTCGCCCTTGAGTTGGGCCGCGGCGCGCGTGGCGGCGGACGAGGGGCTGCCGACGGTGGTGTCGGTCCACTCGATGTGGCACGACATCGTCCCGCTCGCACGCCGGTACGCGCGTTGGCACGCGGCTGGCAGCTGGCCGGTGGCGTGGGCGGCGGTCAGCTCCGCGGCCGCTGGCGCTGTCCGGGAGGTCCTGGACGGCGCGCCGGTGGCGGTGCTGCCCAACGGCCTCGACCCGGAGGACTGGCTGTTGCCCGCGGGCCCGACCGGCGATGTCCCGACGGTCGTCAGCGTGATGCGGATGGTGCGCCGCAAACGACCACGGGAGCTTCTGCGGGCGTTGTTGACACTGCGCGCGTCCCACCCTGGGCGGTTCAGAGCCGTGCTCGTGGGTGACGGCCCGCTGCTGCCGAGCCTTCGCCGCGACCTCGACGCCGCCGGGGCCGGCGGCGTCGAACTCACCGGCGCTCTCGACCGCACCGCCATCCGGACGCTGCTCGCGGGAGCGGATATCTACCTGTCGCCGGCGCCTCGGGAGTCGTTCGGCATCGCCGCGTTGGAGGCGCGAAGTGCCGGCCTACCGGTCATCGCCCGCGCCGGTAGCGGGGTTGCGGATTTCATCCAGGACGGGGTGGAGGGGTGGCTGGTGGACTCCGACGACGGCCTGATCTCGGCGGTCGCCACGCTGCTTGACGACCCGGGGCGGCTGGCTGCGGTCGCCCGGCACAACCGCGCCGTCGCCCCGTGTGTGCGGTGGCAGACAGTCCTCGAGTCCGCCGACGCCCTCTACGCCACCGCGGCGCAGCGCCAGGGCATCGCGCTCGGCGCGCGGCTCAGCGGCGAGCTGATCGGCAGTCCCGCATGACAGGCCCGACGACCGTAGACGAGCGGCGTTTCACGGTCGTCGCCTTTCACGCCCATCCGGACGACGAGGCTCTCCTCACGGGCGGGACGCTCGCGCGGATCGTTACCGAGGGGCACCGGGTCGTCCTAGTGGTTGCCACGCTCGGGCAGGCTGGTCTTGCGTCCGGCCCCGGCGGTGACGCGCTGGCCGCCCGGCGCCGTGGCGAGCTGTTGGCGTCGGCGTCCATCCTCGGTTGCGCCCGGGTGGTGACCCTCGATTATCTGGACTCCGGTCTGCACGGCTACGACGAGCCCGCACAGGCCACGCAACGACAGTTCGCGGCGGTCGCGGTGGACCACGCGGCAGCACGGCTGGCGGAAATCCTGCGGCATGAGCACGCGGATGTCCTGACCACCTATGACGCTCGGGGCGGCTACGGACATCCCGATCACGTCCAGGTGCACCGCGTCGGTGCGCTGGCCGCGCGACTGGCCGGCACGCCGGTGTTGCTGGAGGCGACGGTCGACCGCCGCTCGCTACGCCCACTGCTGGCTCTGCTGCGGGTCGCTGGGCGGCTGCTTCCGCGACTCCCGTTGCTCGGCGCCAGGACGGCCTTCACCGCTCACCCGGAGATAACCCACATGGTGGACGTGCGGCCGTTCCTGAGGCAGAAACGTGCGGCACTGCGGGCGCACACGAGCCAGGCCGAGGGCGGCCGCGGGCTGCGTACCGTCGCCGTGCTCAGCCGGCTTCCCGGGCCCGTGTTCGCGGCGGTCGCCGGTCACGAGTGGTACGTCGAGGCCGGCCGCCGCCCCGGCGAGCCGTTCGCCGACGACATCTTCGCCAGCCTGCGCTGACCACTGGACGGCCGCCGTTCAGGCCAGTCTCAGGGCGCCTCCGGAATACTGACGATATCCGGCAAACCGGGCGGAAGGGGCGAGCATGGTGGCACATCTGATCCATGTGGTGCTGGCGATGCCCGCGTGGGCGGTCTACGGCGCTGTGGCGGCGTTGGCGTTCGGCGAGTCCGCCGCGTTCGTCGGGTTGGTGCTGCCGGGGGAGACCGCCTTGCTTCTCGGCGGTGTCGTCGCCGCGAGCGGTCGGATCAGCTTGCCGCTGATGATCGTGCTCGCGATCGTGGCGGCGATCGTGGGTGATTCGGTGGGTTACGAGATCGGGCGGTTCGGCGGGCTGGCGATCCGCGGCAGCCGTGCGGGGAGATTCATCGGTGTCCAACGGTGGGAGCGCGCGGAAACGTTCATGACCCGCCACGGAGGCTGGGCGGTGTTCAGTGGCCGCTGGGTCGGCCTGATGCGGGCGCTCGTGCCGGCCCTGGCGGGGATGACCCGGATGCCGTACCGGCGGTTTCTGCTGTTCAACGTCGCCGGCGCGGCATTGTGGGCCACCACCGTGGTGGTGGGCGGTTACCTCGCCGGTGCGTCCTGGCAGCGAGCGCAGGCCTATCTCGGCCAGGCCAGCGTGGTCCTCGGGATCGTGGTCGCCGGCGTGATCGCTGTCGCGGTGGCAGGACGCTGGCTAATGCGTCGGCGGGTGAAGGCATGAACGGCGAGCCGGCTGGCCGACCCCAGGGCTTGATCGCGGTGGCCCATCGGGGTGGCAACCGGATGGCCGACCTGCGAGCCGCGCTGGCCTCGGGCGTCGACGTGATCGAGGCCGACGTTCATCTCATACACGGAACGTTGCAGGTTCGTCATCGCGCGGTCGCCGTAGGTCGACGTCACTCGTGCGTGCCGACTCTCGAGGAGATCCTTACGGCCGCGAACCACGGTGGTCCGCGCCTGCTGCTTGACCTGAAGGGGCCGTCGCTGGCCGTCGCGGACGAGGTCGCCGCCGTGCTCAGCGACCGCTTTCCGGACCTGCCGATAGCGGTTTGCACCAAGCAGTGGCGCATGTTCGACGCCTTCTCCGCTGGCTCGCAGGTTCGGCGTGTGTACACAGCGCGGACGTCCTGGCAGCTGAGCCGGCTCCGGACCTTGATCCGCCACGCCCCGGTCGGTGCCGTCTCGATACGGCGGCAGCTGCTGATCCCGGACGTCGTCGCCGAGCTACGCGAGTCTGGCGTGACTGTGCTGGTCTGGCCGGTGGACTCGGACGCGGCCCTCGCGGACGCGCGTCGCCTGGGGGCCAGCGGCGTGATCGGAAAGGATCTCGGGTTGCTCAGGCGTCTGGTGGCCGAACGGAACGCGATCAGGGAGGCGGCGCTGCCGTGACCATCGGGGATGTCGCCGGCTAGCGCGTGGCGACGACGGCGGCGACGGTGCTGACTGGTTCTGCGAGGGCGTCGATCGCGTTCGCGAGCGTCCGAACCTGTTCGCGGGTCAGAGCCCTCGACGTTGGCCGCGAAGTCCCACAGGTCGGTGTGGGAGTAGCGGTCCTCCTCCCCGGTGACCTTCTTAGTGGCGACCTCGTCGAGCAGGCGCCGTTGGCGCCGTTGGCGAGTTCGAGAGGGCGTAGGGCGGTGGTGGCCAGCCGGTCGCGTAGCGCGGTCACGTCGGCGAGGAGCGTGTTGGCGATCGCCGCGTCTGCTTTGAGATCGGCGCTGCTCCAGAGGTCCTTCTCCAACCGGTGGTAGCCGGTCCACTGCGTGCCGGGATCGAGGTCACCATCGCGGGCGTCGATACGTGGATCGAGGTCGCCGAAGGACTCCACGACGGTCTCGATCCGTTCGAAGTAGGTCCGTGCGGTGGGATAAAGCCGTTGCGCCCTGGGGCGGTCTCCGGCGCGGACCGCCGTGGTGAAAGCTTCGGTGGCGTCGACGAAGGCGTCCGCCTTGGTGCGGACATAGCGTTCGTAGCTCGCGGCCGCGGCTGCCAGCGCGGTGATGTCAAACCGGGTCACCTTTCAGGGCGTCCTCAGAAATGCGCCGCTACCGTCCGCGCCATGGTGACCTCGACGCGGACCGTGGCCCGCCTGTCGGCGGTCGTGGTGGCCGGCTGGTCGGCGCTGTGGTTCGCGGTCCTCGTCGGGCGTGGCGGCGGGTCGTGGCACTACTTCGTGCAGGGCGCCCAGCTGCTTTCGGATCTCGACGATGCCGTCCGCGGTGGCCTGCACCTCTACGCCGCCGCGCCGATCCTCCAGATCGGGCCGGTCGCCCTAGTGGCCGCGCTGGCGGCTATGCCGCTCGGTCCGGCTGGCGCCCTCCTGGTCTGGCAGATCCTGGGCGCTCTGGGCGGCGTGCTGGTGCTGCTGGAGATCCGCCGGATCGCGCAGCTCACCCGTCCGTTCCAGGATTGGCAGTTGCTCGACCTGAGGGTGACGAGCGTGGCGATCTTCGTCGTGCCGGTCTGGATGTTCCTGGCCGTCGGGGCTGCGCACCTCGACGACGAACTCGCCCTGCTCTTCACGGTGTTCGCGGTGCGCCGGGCGCTCCTGGGCCGCGCGGTGAGTGCCGGGATCCTGCTCGGCCTGGCGGTCGATGCC
>Ga0193743_1001554_pt1 | contig 17011 bp, 16 predicted proteins | sample L2c2metaG_FD_143038 | JGI IMG/M metagenome (GOLD analysis project Ga0193743, IMG submission 143038) | Soil microbial communities from a riparian zone of the East river system, Colorado, United States - L2c2 | ecosystem: Environmental > Terrestrial > Soil > Riparian zone | place: USA: East River...
CGGGCTTCGCACTGGTCGGCGGCGGCACCAGTTTCAACCTCGCCAACAACCTCGGCAGCGGCCGCTCCGATCTGTTCCAGGCCGGCGCCTATGTGCGCCACACCGTTGGTCAAGCCTACATCGCGGGCGCACTGGCGTACGGCTGGCAGGACATCACGACTAATCGCACCGTCAAATTGGCCGGCTTCGATCAGTTGCAGGCCCGCTTCAACGCCAACGCGTTCTCGGGCCGGCTCGAAGGCGGTTACCGTTTTGTCTCGCCATGGATCGGCGTCGGCATCACGCCCTATGCCGCCGCGCAGTTCACCACCTTCGATCTTCCGGCCTATGCCGAAACCGCCCTCGCCGGGACCAGCGCGTTCGCGCTCAGCTATGGCGCCAAGAGCGTCACCGATCCGCGCAGCGAACTCGGCTTCCGCGCCGACAAATCATACGCGGTGCAGGATGGCGTCCTCACGCTGCGCGGCCGCCTTGCCTGGGCGCATGACTATGACACCGATCGCTCGATCGGCGCCACCTTCCAGACGCTGCCGGGTGCATCGTTCGTCGTCAACGGCGCAGCGCAGGTGGCCGACACGGCGCTGACGACCGCCGCCGCCGAAATGAAATGGCGCAATGGCGTCTCGGTCTCCGGCGTGTTCGAGGGCGAGTTTGGTAGCAACGTGCAGTCCTATGCCGGAAAGGGCGTCGTTCGCTATCAGTGGTGATGGCGGCCACTTCCGCCGTTGGCACATGGCGGATTTGCTGTGATGTCCTGCCCGCACGCCAAAACGAATGCCCGCCGGCATTGTGAATTTACGGGTTCGCTCTCATCAGATGTTGGCGGCCAGATCGACCGGTTCGCCGAAGACAATGCCGGTTTTTATCAGCATCTGCTCGATCTCGTCGATTGCCTCGGGCACCGATCGCGCCGAGGTGTCGATCGAAAGCTCGCTGGCGGTGGGCGGCTGGTAGTCATTGCCGATGCCGGTGAAGCCATGGAGGGAACCGGCGCGCGCCTTGGCGTAATGGCCCTTGGGATCGCGGCTTTCGCAAACTTCCGCCGAGGTCGCGACATAGACTTCGCGGAACGCGGTATCGGCGATACGGCGCGCGGCGGCACGGTCGTCCGCCGACGGCGAGACCGCGGCGACGATGGCGATATGCCCGTTGCGCGCCAGATGGGTGGCGATTTCGGCCAGCCTTCGGATGTTCTCGGCGCGGTCCTGCGCGGAGAAACCGAGATCGCTATTGAGGCCGGCCCGCAAGGTGTCGCCGTCCAGCAGAATTGGCGAACCGCCATTGCTGAACAACCGGCGTTCCAGCGCGCGCGCCAGGGTCGATTTCCCGGAAGCCGGCAGCCCCGTCAGCCACACCACCGCGCCGTTGTGACGGTAACGCGCCGAGCGTTCGTCGTCGCGCAGGCCTGACTCCACCGGCACGATATCGACCGGGACGGCGCGCTGACCGGCATCGACCGACAGCACCAGGCCGCCGCCGGCGATCCGGCCATTGACCTCGATCACCAGCCGCCCGGTGCGCGGATTGTCGGTATAGGCATCGGCCGCCAGCGGCCGGCCCAGGGAAATGTCGATCTCGCCAACGTGATTGCGCGCGATCGATTTGGTCTCGACGCTCGAGAGTTCGCCGGGATCGACGGCCTTTTCGATCGCGACCACGGTCGCACGGGTTTCCCGTGTGCCGAGGCGGATCAAAATCGAGGCGCCCGTCACCAGCGGGGTGTCGTGCAGCCAGAAGATCCGCGCGCGAAGCCGGCGGGTGTCGCGCGGTGCGCTCCCGATATGGGCGATCACATCGCCGCGTTCGACAAACAGTTCGCGATCGAGCGTGATGCCGACCGAACGTCCCGCGCTCTGTGGGCCCACGACCGGGGTAACCGGCCAACTCTCAACGCTCTTGATTTTTGCGATCTTGCCCGCCGGCATGATCACGATCTCGTCTCCGGTGGAGAGGCTGCCGGATTCGATACGCCCGGCGACAATGCGGCGGTCGTCGAATTTGTAGATCGCCTGCACCGGCAGCCGTAGCGCCAGCGCTTGCAGCGGCCGGGCGGGCTCCAGCGCATCCAGTGCCTCGACCACGGTCGGGCCGTCATACCATTGGATGTTCGCCGTGCGCGCGGCAACGCCATCGCCGTCGCGGGCCGAGATCGGAATGATCGCCTTGGGCGTGACGCCAAGTCCGATCAGATGCGCGGAAATCTCGTCGCTGATCTCCTTGAAGCGCGCGGCGCTGAAATCGACCCGGTCCATCTTGTTGACGACCACGGCGACCTGTTTGACGCCGAGCAGATGCAGCAGATAGCCGTGGCGCCTGGTCTGGTCGCGCACGCCTTCCAGCGCATCGATGATCAGGACTGCGCCGTCCGCCTGCGACGCGCCGGTGATCATGTTGCGCAGGAATTCGGCGTGGCCCGGCGCATCGATCAGCACCACGTCGCGGGAGCGCGTGCGAAAGCTGATCTGCGTGGTGTCGATGGTGATTCCCTGGTCGCGCTCGGTCTGCAGCGCATCGAGCAGGAACGACCATTCGAACGGCATGCCGCGACGCGCGCTGACCTCTTTGAGCATCTCGAGCTTGCCGTCGGGCAGGCTGCCGGTTTCGAACAGCAGGCGCCCGACCAGCGTGGACTTGCCGTGATCGACATGGCCGACGATGACGATGCGAACCTGCGGACGGGTGGTGCCGTTGGGTGTCGTCGGGATCGCGGTGGGGACGAGCATGTTCATCTGACGCCTCACTTCATGTCTGTCAGAGATAACCGGATGTCTGTCAGAGATAGCCGGCGACACGCAGCCGCTCGAAGGCATCTTCGGTTTCATGATCGAGCGCCCGGCCCGCGCGTTCCGGCACTTTGGTGCCGTCGAGCTCGATCAGGATTTCCTCGATGTTGGAGGCGGTCGACGTCACCGGATTGGTGATGTCCTGGTCGCCCAGCGAACGGTAACGCTTGCCGTCCTTGGCGAGATACAGCGGGATAATCGGAATGTTTTCGCGCTGCGTGTAAGCCCAGATGTCGGCTTCGGTCCAATGCAGGATCGGGTGAATACGCAAATGCGCGCCGGGCGGCGGCGAGGCGTTGAACTGGTCCCAGAATTCCGGCGGCTGGTCGCGCACGTCCCATCCGCCTTCGGTGCCGCGCGGCGAGAACACGCGTTCCTTGGCGCGCGTCGCCTCTTCGTCGCGCCGGATGCCGGCGATCAGGCCGTCGAAGCCGTATTTGGTCAGCGCAAGTTTCAGTCCCTCGGTCTTGCGCGCGGCGGATCGCGCGGCCGGCGGCAAGGTCGGATCGACGGCGTCGATCGGCGGGCAGGGCTCGATCCTGAGATCGAGCTCCCATTCCTTGCCGTAGCGATCGCGGAATGCGTACATCTCCGGAAATTTCTTGCCGGTATCGACGTGGAGTGCGGGAAACGGCACGCGGCCGAAGAAGGCCTTGCGCGCCAGCCAGATCATCACGTTGGAATCCTTGCCCAGCGACCACAGCAGCGCCAGTTTCTTCAGCCGGGCAAAGGCTTCCCTGAAAATGTAGATGCTCTGGGCCTCCAGCGCATCGAGATGATCGTTGATCGGGGCCGCGGAGGATGTCAGGAGACGTCCACCAGCCGAAAGCCGCGGCAACTCCGATCCATCAAGAGTGCCCACGCCACGCAATCGGTCTTTCGCGGAATCGTTGTTGAGAAGATGCATCTCTTGACCTTGGATTTTGGAGGCGGAAATTCTATAGTTGCAGCGCAATAGAGAAGAAATAATTTTCTCTTTGCAGCTGTTGAAAGACACATATATAGAAAATAATTCCAGTCAACCCCAGAAGTTGGGGACGAGAGTTTCGCATGCGATTCCTTCCGGTATTCCTCGATCTGCAAACCGGACCTGTTCTGCTGGTCGGCGGCGGCGAACCGGCGCGGGCGAAACTGCGCGTGCTTTCGGCGGCCGGCGCGCGCATCCGATGGTTTGCCACCGACGGCAATCATGATGTCAGCGGTTTGAATGCCGATGAGGTGGCGCGGATCGAATTTGCCGCAGGTGATCCGCTCGCCGCCGATCTGCACGGGGTGATTGCGATCCTGTGCGCGGGCGCGGGCGCTGGCGGTGTCGGCGTAGCCATGTCGGCGCGGGCGAGAGCCGCCGGCCTGCCCGTGAACGTCATGGACGACCTCAAGCATTCGAGTTTCATTTTTCCGGCCATCGTCGATCGTGGTGACGTGGTCGTCGCCGTCGGAACTGGCGGCACATCGCCGGTGGTGGCGCGCCGGGTGCGCGAACGCATCGAGGCGATGCTGCCGGCCCGGATCGGCGAACTCGCAACCTTCATCGGGCGCTTCCGCAAATCGATCAACGGACGCATCGCACAGATGCCGCTGCGCCGCCGATTCTGGGAACGCGTCATCGATGGCCCGATCGGCGGGCTCGTTCTCGCCGGACGTAACCTGGAAGCCGAGCGGGCGCTCGCCGACATCACCGACCCCACGACTTTCGCCGGCGCGTCAGCATCGGGCGAGGCCGAAGGTCGGGTAACGCTGGTCGGCGCGGGTCCAGGCGATCCGGATCTGCTGACCGTCAAGGCGTTGCGGGCGCTGCAAGATGCCGATGTGGTGTTTTACGATGAATTGGTCTCGCCCGAGATTCTCGATCGCGCGCGCCGCGATGCCTCGCGCATTCCGGTCGGGCGTCGCGTCGGAAAGCCCGGCATTGGCCAGGATGCCATCAACAAATTGCTGATCGACGCGGCGAAGTCAGGCCAGCGCGCGGTGCGGCTGAAGGGCGGCGACGCCTTCGTGTTCGGCCGCGGCGGCGAGGAGGTCGAGGCGTTGCGCCAGGCCGGAATCGCCTATTCGGTCGTGCCCGGCATTACGGCTGCGCTCGGCGCCGCGGCGCAATTCGAGGTGCCGCTGACCTTCCGCAACGAGGCGCTGCGCATCACCTTCCTGACCGCGCACAAGGCCAGGGACGCCGAAACCGTCGACTGGTCGGCGCTGACCGATGAGAAGATGACCGTGGTCGTCTATATGGGGATGACCGCTGCGACTTCAGTGCGCGCCGGCCTGTTGGCCGCAGGCCGCTCGCCGCAAACGCCGGTCGGCGTGTTTGCGCGTGCGACCCTGGCGGATGCGCAGGCCGCAGTCGGAATCCTTGGCGAATTGCCTGATCTGGTCGCACGGATCGATCGCGGTCCTGCCATTCTCGTGATCGGCGACGTGGTTGCGCATTCCGCGCCATGGTCTGATCAGAACTTCACCCAGACGATCTCGAAACTATTGGAAGCTGCTGAATGACCTCTCCGCTGCAACAAAAAATCAAAATTACCGGGCCCTCCATGGTGACCGCCAATCGCGCTTGGGACGGGGTCGTGATCTACCGTACGGCCGCCAAGGGCTGGTCGACCGATCTGTCGGACGCGGCGATCGTTCGCACGGCCGATGAAGCTCGGGTGCTGCTCGCGGAAGCCACAGCGGACGATGTCGGCGCGATCGGCGCCTATATCGCGCCGGTCGAAGTCAAGGACTCGGGCAAGATCGCACCCGGCAATTTGCGTGAACAGATCCGGTCGGAAGGCCTCACCATCGAGCTTCCGGTTCCGGCATAAGGCATCTTCCCATGTACGCATATGATGAACTCGATCGCACGCTGATCAACGAGCGTGTTTCGGAATTTCGCGATCAAGTGAAGCGGCGCCTCTCCGGCGAACTCACCGAGGACGAATTCAAGATGCTGCGGCTGCAGAACGGCGTCTACTTGCAACTGCATGCCTACATGTTCCGGGTGGCGATCCCTTACGGCACGCTGTCGTCGAAGCAGTTGCGGCGGCTCGCGCATGTCGCGCGCCGCTACGATCGCGGCTACGGCCATTTCACCACGCGGCAGAACATCCAGTTCAACTGGATCAAGCTCGCCGACCTGCCGGACGCACTGGCCGATTTGGCCGATGTCGGCATCCACGCCATGCAGACCTCGGGCAACAACACCCGCAACGTCACGTCCGACCAATGGGCCGGCGTCGCGCCCGGCGAAATTGAAGATCCCCGCATCTGGTCGGAACTGCTCAGACAATACACCACGCTGCATCCGGAATTCTCGTTCTTGCCGCGCAAGTTCAAGTTCGCCATCACCGCGTCCGAGCATGACCGCGCCGCGATCAAGGTTCATGATATTGGCCTGCGCCTGCTCAAGAACGCCGAAGGCGAGACCGGCTTCGAGGTGCTGGTCGGCGGTGGCCTCGGCCGTACGCCGTTCATCGGCAAAACGATAAAACCGTTCGTCCATGGCCGCGATCTCCTGAGCTATGTCGAGGCGATCCTGCGCGTCTACAACCAGTATGGCCGCCGCGACAACATCTACAAGGCGCGCATCAAGATCCTGGTGCACGAACTCGGCATCGAGAAATTCGCCCGGGAAGTCGACGAGGAGTGGAAGCTGATGGGCGACAGCGCATTGACGCTGGATCACGCAGCCATCGAGGAAGTCCGTTCGCGCTTCTCATATCCTGCCTACGAAAAGCTGCCGCATATGCCGGATGAGCTGAAGCAGGCGGCACACGACCCGTTGTTCGAGCGCTGGCGCAAGAATTCGGTCGCTCCGCACAAGGTGCAGGGCTATTCGATCGTGACGCTGTCGCTGAAGCCGGTCGGTGGCCCGCCCGGCGACGCTACCGCCGATCAAATGGATGCGATCGCCGATCTCGCCGATAAATATTCATTCGGCGAAATCCGCGTCGGCCACGAGCAGAATCTGGCACTGCCGCACGTCGCCAAACGCGATCTGCCGGCGCTGTGGAAGGCGCTCGACAGGATTGGCGTCGCGACCCCGAACGTCAATCTGGTCACCGACATCATCGCCTGTCCGGGGCTGGATTACTGCTCGCTGGCGAACGCGCGCTCGATCCCGATCGCGCAGGAGCTGACGCGGCGGTTTTCCAACCATGACACCGCCAATCTGATCGGCCGGCTGCATATCAATATCTCCGGCTGCATCAATGCCTGCGGTCATCATCATGTCGGGCATATCGGCATTCTCGGCGTCGAGAAGAATGGCGAGGAATTTTATCAGATCACGATTGGCGGCCGCGCCGACGAGAACGCCGAGGTCGGCACCTTGATCGGACCCGCGGTGCCTTACGCCGAAGTCGCCGACGTGATCGAAGACATTGTCGAGGCCTATCTGGCGCTGCGCGACCGTCCCGAAGAACTCTTCGTCGATACGGTGAAGCGCCTCGGCGTCGAACCATTCAGGGAGCGCGTCTATGCCACTCGTTAAGCAGGGCAGAATTGCCACCGATATCTTCCTCCATGTGGCCGACGGCGCTGAGTTGCCCGAGGATGGCGCGATCCTGATCCCGGCGGCGCGGTTTCTCGAAAATGCCGAAACGCTGTCGCGGCGCGCTGGCAAAATCGGGGTGATCTGGCCGAACAACCGCGATCTCGATGATCTCGTGCCGTATCTCGATCGGCTCGCCGTGGTCGCGCTGGCGTTTCCGTCCTTCCGTGACGGCCGCGCCTACAGCCAGGCGCGGCTGCTGCGCGAACGCTATGCATTTAAAGGTGAGCTGCGTGCCACCGGCCAGGTGCTGCGCGATCAGTTCGTGTTCATGCTGCGCGCCGGCTTCGACGCGTTCGAGGTGAAGAAGGACGCTGACGCGGACGCCTTTGCCGAGACGGTGAAACGCTACTCGGTATTCTATCAACCCACCGGCGACGGCCGCGTCACCGCGCTCAATCGGCGGATGCAGTTGCGCCATTCAGAGAGCGCCAGCCAGTGAGCACGCTTGCGCATCGCTTGTCGGCGGAACGGACGCCGCCGGATCTGCCGGGAGCTGACGAGCTTGACCGAGCATTGCGTGATGCATTGCCCGCCGAGATCATCGCCGCGGCGTTGCAGGCGGTCGGCCGCGAACATCTCGCAGTGGTCTCGTCGTTCGGCGCTGAGTCGGCTGCCTTGCTCAAGGTGATGGCCGATGTCGATCCTGGTATCCCGGTGATCTTTCTCGACACCGGATGGCTGTTCGAGGAAACGCTGGCCTATCGCGACGCGCTGATCGCAAAGCTCGGTTTGCGCGATGTCCGTTCGATCAGGCCGCTGGAACAGGACTTGTCGCGCGAGGATCCCGACCGGGAGTTGTGGTTCTCCGATCCCGATGCCTGTTGCCGGATCCGCAAGGTTGAGCCGTTGGCGCGGGCATTGGCGCCGTTCAGCGCCTGGATCAATGGCCGCAAGCGCTTTCAGGGCGGCGCCCGCGCGACGATTGCCGTGGTCGAAGCCGATGGCGTCAGGCTGAAGTTCAATCCGTTCGCCAACGTCTCGCCGCAGGAGATCGAGGCGATTTATAGGCAGGCCGACCTGCCGCCGCATCCACTTGTCGCATCGGGTTATCTCTCGGTTGGGTGTATGCCATGTAGCAGCCGCACTTCGCCGGATGAAGACGCGCGTGCCGGCCGTTGGCGTGGCCGTGCTAAGACAGAATGCGGCATCCATACGTCGAAGCCTTCCTAGGACAACGACGCTGCGACACCGCAAACAATGAAATGCGGTTTCGTTGACTTAAGGTGCCATTCTCGTGAGTGATGTCGGTACGCTGTGGCGACATCCGCCGTCAGCCCGAATGGAGTCTGAGATGGTTCGCCGTATTCTCATCGTGGCCGCGGGATTGCTCTGGGCGGGCTCGGCATTCGCCGCCGATTACTCCCTGCTCAATGTATCTTACGATCCGACGCGCGAACTCTATGCCGACTTCAACAAGGCATTCGCGGCCGCCTACCAGAAGGAGACCGGCAAGAGCGTCGAGATCAAGCAGTCGCATGGCGGATCCGGCTCGCAGGCGCGCGCCGTGATCGACGGTTTGCAGGCGGATATCGTCACGCTGGCGCTGGCCTATGACATCGATGCCATCGCCGCCAAAGGCTTGGTCGCGACCGACTGGCAGAAACGGCTGCCGCTGAACGCCTCGCCTTACACGTCGACCATCGTGTTCCTGGTACGCAAGGGCAATCCCAAGGGCATCAAGGACTGGGATGATCTGATCAAGCCCGGCGTCACCGTCATCACACCGAACCCGAAAACTTCCGGCGGCGCGCGATGGAATTATCTCGCCGCGTGGGGTTATGCGCAGAAGAAATTCGGCTCGGCCGACAAGGCCAGAAAATTCGTGGCCGATCTCTATCAAAACGTGCCGGTACTCGATACCGGTGCGCGCGGCTCGACCGTGACCTTCGTCGAGCGCGGCGTCGGCGACGTGCTGCTGGCGTGGGAGAACGAGGCGTTCCTCGCGCAACGCGAGTTCGGCAAGGACAAGTTCGAGATCGTCTCGCCGCCGCTGTCGATCCTCGCCGAGCCGCCGGTCGCCGTTGTAGACAAGGTTGCCGATAAAAAGGGCACGCGCGAGGTAGCCGAGGCCTATCTGAAATATTGGTACGGCAAGGAGGGTCAGGAAATTGCGGCACGCAATTCCTATCGCCCGCGCGATCCGGAGACCGCCAAAGAATACGAAAACTCGTTCGCCAAGGTCGATCTGTTCACGATCGACGACGTGTTCGGCGGCTGGACCAGGGCACAGCAGGAACATTTCAGCGAAGGCGGCATCTTCGACCAGATCTACAAGAACTGATCGAGCTGCCGGCCAACAGGGGACATTGTGAGCGCAATTGCAGTAAGGCGCAGCAATCTGCCGGGGTTCGGTCTCACCATGGGACTGACGCTGACCTGGCTCTCCGTCATTATCCTGATTCCGCTCGCGGCCCTGTTTCTCAAGACGTTCGAACTTTCGCCCGAGCAGTTCTGGGGCATCGTCACCAGCAGGCGGACGCTCAACGCGCTGAAGATTTCGTTCGGCCTCTCGTTTGCCGCAGCGCTAGTCAACCTGGTGATGGGAACCATCATCGTCTGGGCGCTGGTGCGCTATCGCTTTCCGGGCCGCCGGCTGTTCGACGCCATCGTCGACATTCCCTTTGCGCTGCCGACCGCGGTTGCCGGCGTCGCGCTGACGCAATTGTTCGCGCAAAAGGGCTGGCTTGGCGGACCGCTGGCGGAGCTGGGCATCAAGGTCGCGTTCACGCCGGTCGGAATCTTCGTCGCGATGATTTTCATCGGCATTCCCTTTGTGGTGAGAACGGTCCAGCCGGTCCTGATCGATCTCGACGTTGAAATCGAGGAAGCTGCCGCGAGCCTCGGCGCCAACCGCTGGCACACGGTATTTCGGGTGATCCTGCCGAGCCTGATCCCGGCGCTGTTGACGGGGTTTGCGCTGGCGTTCGCGCGCGCCGTCGGCGAGTACGGCTCGGTGATCTTCATCGCCGGCAATCTGCCCAATGTGTCGGAAATCGCGCCGCTGTTGATCGTGATCCGGCTTTCCGAGTTTCGCTACGCTGACGCAACCGCGATCGCGGTCGTCATGCTGGTGGCGTCGTTCCTGATTATCTTCGCGGTCAATCGCCTGCAACGCTGGGCGCAAACCCGCATCCCCACGCATTGAGGCCGAGCGATGACGACTATTGCTGCGTCGGACCCGGCTCCCCTCTCCCACGAGGAGAGGTCGGATCGCGTGACCGCCGATGTCGCGAAATTCGCGACTCCTGTCGGCAATCGACAAACGGCATTGGACATTGCACGGCGTGACTTGCGCACCGAGCCCGGTCCCGTTCGCTTCGTCATCATCGCGCTCGCGCTGACCTTCCTGACCGTCTTCGTGGTGTTGCCGCTGGTCGTGGTGTTCGCGCAGGCGTTTTCCAAAGGCTTCACCGCTTATTTTGCCGCGCTTGCGCAGCCGGAAGCATGGTCGGCCATCAAACTGACGCTACTGGTGGCGGCGATTTCCGTCGGACTCAATCTGGTGTTCGGAGTGCTCGCGGCCTGGGCGATTGCAAAATTCGATTTTTCCGGCAAGACCTTCCTGATCACGCTGATCGACCTGCCGTTCTCGGTCAGTCCGGTGATCTCGGGTCTGGTCTTCGTGCTGCTGTTCGGCGCGCAGGGCTATTTCGGCCCGTGGCTGCAGGCGCACAATGTCCATGTGCTGTTTGCGGTCCCCGGTATCGCGCTGGCGACGATTTTCGTGACATTCCCGTTCGTGGCGCGCGCGCTGATTCCGCTGATGCAGGAGCAGGGCACGCAGGAGGAAGAGGCCGCGATCTCGCTCGGGGCGTCAGGCCTGCAGACCTTCTTCCGCGTCACCCTGCCCAATATCAAATGGGGCCTGTTGTATGGCGTATTGCTGTGCAACGCGCGCGCCATGGGCGAGTTCGGTGCGGTGTCGGTGGTGTCGGGTCATATTCGCGGCGAGACCAACACCATGCCGCTGCTGGTCGAGATTCTCTACAATGAATATCAGTTCGTATCGTCGTTCGCGATTGCGTCGCTGCTGGCGATGTTGGCGTTGATTACGCTGGTGGTGAAGACCGTGCTCGAGCGGCGTCTCGACGAAGGGCAGGCTCCAAGTGGCCATTGAAGTCAAGAACATCGTCAAGAAATTCGGCGCCTTCGCAGCCCTCGACGATGTCGATCTGAAAGTCGGCAACGGCGAGTTGCTGGCGCTGCTCGGCCCGTCGGGCTCGGGCAAGACCACGCTGTTGCGGATTATCGCAGGTCTCGATTGGCCGGATTCCGGCGAGGTGTCGTTCGACGGGGAAGATGCGCTGGCGCGCGGCGCGAGCGAGCGCCATGTCGGATTCGTGTTCCAGCACTACGCGCTGTTCCGCCACATGACCGTGTTCGAAAATATCGCCTTCGGCCTGCGGGTGCAGCCGCGCGCGGTTCGCAAGGACGGAGCCACCATCCGCGTCCGCGTCAAGGAATTGCTGGATCTGGTGCAGCTCGACTGGCTGTCTGGCCGTTATCCGAACCAGTTGTCCGGTGGCCAGCGCCAGCGCATCGCACTGGCGCGAGCGCTCGCGATCGAGCCGCGCATCCTTCTGCTCGACGAGCCCTTCGGCGCGCTCGACGCCAAGGTCCGCAAGGAGTTGCGGCAATGGCTGCGTTCGCTGCATTCCGAAATCAGCGTCACGACGATCTTCGTCACCCACGACCAGGAAGAGGCGCTCGAGGTCGCCAATCGCGTCGTGGTCATGGACAAGGGCCGCATCGAACAGGTCGGCACGCCGGGCGAGGTCTATGACAACCCGGCGACCGCCTTCGTTCATGGCTTCATCGGAGAATCCATCGTGCTGCCGGTCGATGTCCGCGACGGCGCGGTTCGGCTCGGCGGCAGCGCGCTGGATATCGGCGCCAACGGCGCGGCCTCGGGCGCCGCGAAACTGTTCGTCCGGCGCCACGATATGCAGATCGGTCCGCCGGGGAGCGGTGCGCTGCAGGGCGCGGTCCGCCATGTCCGTTCGTTCGGCCCGATCCAGCGGGCGGAAATCGCGCTGTCCGCAGGAGAGGGCAACACCGTGATCGAGATCGACGCGCCCCGCGACCGGGAACTGCAGGCCGGAGAAATCGTCGGCTTGCAGCCCCGCCGTTACCGCATTTTCGCCGCGCAGGAATGACCGCCGGATAAAGTCCCCCGCGTTCACCATTCAGCCACGGTTGGTATGCAACAACTGCGGCCTGTTTGGGGGAATTCCATGACGCGGGCGATCATCGCCATACTCGGATGTTTGGCGCTGTGCGGCTGTGCGGCGGATAACACTGTCACCGAACAGCCGGCCATGTATGTCAACATGGCCGATGCCGGAGTTCGGCTGGATCCGCAGGCCGCGGCTTCGATGATTTCGCAATACCGGCAAAATAATGGCCTCGGCGCCGTGGTGGTCGATCCGGATCTGATGCGGCTCGCGGAGGCGCGGTCGCAGGCGATGGCCGCCAAAAACAAGCTCGACCACGACGTCAAGGCGCCGCTGGCCAAGCGCCTCAATGAGGGCGGATATCCCGCGACGATGGCGGTCGAGAATGTGTCGGCCGGCTATCACACCCTGGCAGAAGCCTTTTCGGGCTGGCGGGACTCACCCCCACACCGGGAAAATATGCTCAAAAATGGTGTCACAAAAATGGGCATCGCGGCGAGTTATGCTCCAAATACCAAGTACAAGGTGTTCTGGACGCTCATTCTTGCATCAACCGAGGCGCGATGACCCGGGCTTGATCGCGATTGATCGCTTCGCCGATTGACGCCGCCGCGAACTGTCGCCACGGTGCATTGTTTTCGATATTCAATCGGGTGGCATGACGGACAATTCCGACCCAACCCCGGCGACAACGCCTGCCAAGGCGATGCCCGTGCTTGTTCTGCAAGGCGGCGGCGCGCTCGGCCCCTACCAGGCCGGCGCTTACCAGGCGCTATGCGGCCATGATTTCGAGCCTGAATGGGTCGCCGGCATCTCGATCGGCGCCATCAACGCGGCGATCATTGCCGGCAACGATCCGCAAAAGCGGGTCGCGCGCCTCAAGGAATTCTGGGAGATGGCGTCCTCGCCAGTGCCCTGGAATCCGATCATCAAGAGCGATCGCGGGCGCACTATTTTCAATGAGGCCAGCGCGGCCTTGATTGCGACTTTCGGCGTCCCCGGCTTCTTTAGCCCGCGCATTCCGCCGGCGCCGCTCTGGCCGCCGGGCAGCCCGCAATCGCTGAGCTATTACGACACCGCGCCGCTTAAAAAGACGCTGGAGCACCTGGTCGATTTCGACCGGATCAATGATCTCAAGACCCGGTTGAGTGTCGGCGCGGTGGGCGTGACTTCGGGCAATTTCAGGTATTTCGACAACTTCGAGTTCAAGAAGCTCGGCAAGAAAATCGGCCCGGAACACATCATGGCGTCCGGCGCGCTGCCGCCGGGCTTTCCGTCGATCGAAATCGAGGGCGAGCATTATTGGGACGGCGGCATCGCCTCCAATACGCCGCTCGATTACGTGCTGGATGAAGAGGTCAAAAAGGACCTGCTGATCTTCCAAGTCGACCTGTTCAGCGCGCGCGGCCCGTTGCCGACCTCGCTGCTCGAGGCATCCGAGCGTGAAAAGGATATCCGCTTTTCCAGCCGCACCCGGATGAATACCGACAAGAACAAGCAAATTCACGACGCCCGCAAGGCGGTGCGCGACCTGATCAGCAAATTGCCCGAGGATTTGAAAAACGATCCGACGGCGGCGTATTTGAGCGAACTCGCCAAGGAAAACACCGTCACGGTGGTGCACCTGATCTACCGCAGCAAGAACTACGAATCGTCTTCCAAGGACTACGATTTTTCCCACGTCGGAATGGTCGAGCATTGGGGCGCGGGGGTCCGCGACGTGCATTTGTCAATGCGTCATGAAGATTGGCTAGAACGGCCGCAATCCGGTGAAACCATGGTGACTTACGACCTTACGGGGGGCGGCACCGACACCCAAGACGGCAAAAGACACGGCAAACAGGAGTGAAGAAATGGGTACTTTGACAGGCAAGACGGCGGTGGTGACCGGCTCGACCAGCGGCATCGGTTTGGCCTATGCCCGGGCCTTTGCAAGTGCTGGCGCCAACATCGTCATCAACGGCATGGGAGCGCCCGCCGACATCGAGAAGGAACGTTCGGCGATCGAGACCGACTTCAAGGTCAAGGCGGTGCATTCGCCGGCCGACATGACCGAGCCCGCCGAGATCGCTGAAATGGTGGCCCTTGGCGAAAAGACCTTCGGTTCGGTCGACATCCTCGTCAACAATGCCGGCATCCAGTTCGTTTCGCCGATCGAGGAATTCCCCACCGAGAAGTGGGACGCCATCATCGCGATCAACCTGTCGTCGGCGTTTCACGCCATGCATGCCGCGATCCCCGGTATGAAGAAGCGCGGCTGGGGCCGCATCATCAACACCGCCTCGGCGCATTCGCTGGTGGCCTCGCCGTTCAAGTCGGCCTATGTTTCGGCCAAGCACGGCATCGCCGGCCTGACCAAGACCGCGGCGCTTGAGCTCGCGACTTTCAAGATCACCGTCAACTGCATCAGCCCCGGCTATGTCTGGACGCCGCTGGTCGAGCACCAGATCCCGGAGACCATGAAGGCGCGCAACATGACCAAGGAGCAGGTCATCAAGGATGTGCTGCTGGATGCGCAGCCGACCAAGGAATTCGTCACTTCCGAGCAGGTCGCGGCGCTGGCGCTGTTCCTGTGCGGCGACGACGCGGCGCAAATCACCGGCGCCAACCTGTCGATCGACGGCGGCTGGACCGCGGAATAATGACGCGGCCTCATGGTGAGGAGGCGCACTCCTGGCAGCGCTCTCGCGCTGTCCGGTGCGCCGCCTCGAGCCATGAATGAGATGGCGCGAACCTCAGACGCGGCCAAGCGGCCGCTCCTCAGAGCCTGTGAAGCTATCTCGGACGTCATCCTGAGGTGCGAGCGCAGCGAGCCTCGAAGGATGTTGTTGGGCGCAGTGCGCGCGGCCATCCTTCGAGGCTCGCCGAAGACGGCGAGTACCTCAGGATGACGTCGAAATAGTTTCAGAGTCTCTCAGGATGCGGGGAGCGGCTGTTGCTCACGCCGAATGAATTTTGCGAAGGCTGCTTCAACTTCGGTGTCGGTCGCGGCTTGTCCACCGTCGATAGAAGCGATTGCCACGTCGATGATGCGTAATTCCTCTTTCGTGGCGAGATAGTCCGAGCCGCTTGGTTCGTTTTCCATTTGGTTCGCGTCCATAAGCTTGCTACCCCAGCGCCACCATGCCGCTCCAGAATTGCATCGCCTCGCCGGTGTCGACTTCGTAGTTATGCGCGAAAGCAAGCTTGCCGTCGGGGCCGACGTGGTAAGTTGCCAAATTAGCCGGAACGCTTTTGATGCCGTCGCCCTCGCGCACCAGCGCGGTCTGGATGGTGGCGGCAACCATCATTTTTCCGCTCGGATCGAGCGAGAAGGTGCGCGGGTGGATTCCGTGCACGTCCGCGTTCTGGATCAGCGTCGGCTCGCCGCTTGACGGATCGATGGCGAATGCCGCGATGTTGTTCTCGCCACCGGGGAAAACCTGCTTGCCGTCAAAATCGACGGTGTCGCTCGCCCGGTTGCCGACATAGACGTGACGGCCGTCCGGATGCACATGGACGGTGCTCGCGGCCTGGCGCGAGCGGATGTTGCCGGGCTCAGCCAGCGTGTCCTTGCTGAAGATCGCCTGCGGATCCAGCACGCCGTCCTTGAGCCGGTAGACGTCGAGCTTGTTCTGGCGCTCGAGCGACACATAGACCAGCGGAAGGCTGGGATGGAAATCGAGGTGGCGCGGTCCGAAGCCGTAGCCGCCGTTCGGCGCGATCGAAGCCCGGTTGACGAGTTGGCCGTCTTTGAACCCGAACAGCTTTAGCGCGCCCGGGTCTTCCGGTCTGTTGCCGGCCGCATCGTTGCCGCGGGTCACGAGAATGGCCGCATCGTTGGCAGGTGTGGTGCGGATCTGATGCGCGAAGATGCCGCCGTCGAGCGGAGCGGCGGCCTGCTTTACTTCCTCGCCGACGGTGCCGTCCGCGGCGATCCGATGCACCGTGACGCCGCTCGGACTATTGTAGGCGACCAGTGCATAGGCGCCGGTTCGATCGAGCGACATATGGATCGGGCGTGAGGCCAACGCAGCCGGAGACCCGTGCGTTGTAAGCGCGCCACTGCCGGGATCGATGCGCAGCGCGCTCAAGAAGTGGCTGTCACCCTTGATGCCAAGCGAAGACGAGCCGCCGTTGCTGGTTGCGGCGTAGAGGAACAGGGCGGACGGATGGCGCCAGACATATTGGACATTGCCGGGCAGCACGATCGTGCCCTGCCGGGTCAGACCGGCGTCATCGACGTCGATCTGATAGAGCGTCAGGGCCGGACCGACGCTGGCGTAGAAAACGGCTTTGCTTGATGTCATTTGACTCCAGGCGGCGCGAGGTGTCGCGACAACGCCGGCAACAAGTGCGGTGAACGACCGGCGATCGATCATGGCTCATTCCTTCAAACCTCGAAACCAGAGGGATGGTAATTCCGTTGCGAAGCAACGGGAAGAGGCAGCTTCGAGGAACCGCCGTTGCATCGCGGCAGGCGGTTACTGCTGCCTCTTGGCGAGGAGGCGCGCTTGCGTTTTAGCTGCGCTTCCCGAACG
>Ga0193743_1001555_pt1 | contig 17008 bp, 16 predicted proteins | sample L2c2metaG_FD_143038 | JGI IMG/M metagenome (GOLD analysis project Ga0193743, IMG submission 143038) | Soil microbial communities from a riparian zone of the East river system, Colorado, United States - L2c2 | ecosystem: Environmental > Terrestrial > Soil > Riparian zone | place: USA: East River...
CCCCGGTACATCAGTGAGATTCAGGAATGGGAAAGCCTTGCGAAGACTCGCAAGCTCACCAAGTCAGAGAAAGTGCAGTACGGCTGTGCTACACGGCTTGCTGCCCGTTGTGAAGTGATTATTGCGTCCTACACTGCCTTTGTCGGGCTTGCTTAGACATACCCTTAAACGACAATCAGGCCCCCGTCACCCTCTGATGTTTAGAGAGGTGACGGGGGCTTTGTTATTTCCACTGTGACGCTGTTGGTCGTGGGTCTCGACAATAGCCAAATTGATACAACACACTTAAGCCTTCGCAGGTACCTTCTTCGCTGCCTTTCTAACCTTCGCCCAACGAGCCTTCTGAGCAGCGGCAATCTTAGCCTTACCCTCTGCGGACATCCCACGGTTGGCTGGTTTCGCTGTAACCGGCTTAGAAACTACGTGAGTTGTCTCAGGGCGACCTAAGCCATTCTTGATAGCTGTTCCCGCCAGAATAGCTTTCGCCTGTTGTAACTTGGATATCTCTACGTCAATCTGTGCAATGATGCTCGCTGTGTCCATGAATCCTCCATTAGCAGAATACCAACAATCATCCTGAATTGCTGAATAGCGCGTGATAAGCTTGCTCACCTTGAAGCAGAGGAATTTAGAAGAGGTGAACGGTATGGAAGAGAAATTCAATCCGGTAGCCAACTATAAGCGCGGAATGGAAGAAGACATCACAGCGTGGCAAGCTAAGATAATCTCAATAGAACAGAGTCCTGATTTTTCTGGCACTTACAAAGACTTCGCAATGGCGCAGTTGAATAACAGTATCTCCGTGATGAAAGATTCAATTGTGGGTTTTGATAAGTTAACCCACCCCATCAAGTACTAAGCCTCAAACGCAACATATGCCCCTGCCCAACCTCGATATTTTGAGGAAGGGCAGGGGCATATGTTGCTTAAGTATTAAGCGTGCATCGTGAGTTTGATGAGTGGGTGGGTTCCGGCATCAGTACCGAAACCTGAGACACGGGTGAAGGCTTGGAAACCGACCTCGTACGTGTCGCTGTAGCGCTCATTCAGACGCAGGACCTCAATTTCTCCAACGGACCGCAGGGTGTACGCATCAGTCAGCGATCCCAGAAGGATCGGCGTAGTACCCGCAGCAATCGCAGGAGCGAACTGATCGATGACAACAGGGATGCTAAGAATCCTGTCAAGATTGTCAGTGTTCACCGAGGGAACATACAGAGGACGGCCAAAGCCATCAACTACACCGAGGAAATATGCGCGGGTGGCAGACGACATGACCCAGCTTGCCGAGGGGAGGTACGCACTTTCGAGATTGCCTACTATCGTAGCGATCTCTGGATAAGCAATTTGCGTAGGTGAAACGGTCGTGATGCCAGCAACAGCAACGCTAGTGATAGCTGCCACGTTGCCTGTAGACGTACCGTTGCGGATAGCGGAAGAGACACCACGCCAGTAACGCTTAGCAAACTCACCACGCAGCCAGGAATCCAGATCAAAGTATGAATCAGCAAGCATCTCTCGGCTTACCTTCACGATCCCGCCCTGAATTTTATCGACCTGAGACAAAATACCGCTCAGCGACGGATCTGCTTCACTGACAGGAAGGGATTCACCAAGAAGGGTGAAGGCGTTGTTGGTGTCGTTGGCCAGCGGAATACGCATCGGCTCACCTGTCGCAGTGCGAAGCTGTTTCACCGAAACCGCAAGCTGACCCCAGAGCTTAGCTGCCTCAGTGAGCGTGCTGGAGAAGCCCTGAGGAATGAAAGGGGCACCAGTGGTGCCCGTCACGAGGTCACGAGTCTCACCCGTACGCATGTAGTTAACAAATGCCGCACGCTTCTCATCCAGAGAGGTAGCATCGGCATTCTCACCGGGGATGCCACGAGGAGGACGACCGGCAGAGCGTACTTCACTCTCGCTGTCATTCTTCGCAATACGCTCCTCAAGTGCAATGCGCTCATCGAGCAGGTCAGCATCCGCAATCATCGCCTTTGCGGAGGTACGCTCCTCGGTGGTGGCATCCTTCTTAATTACAATCTGCTGTGCGTCGAGGAGGAGTTTGGTGCGCTGTGTCTTAAGAGTATTCAACATAAAATGTTTGTCCTTTGGGTTGTTGGGGCGCAGGACGGCCACACATCGCACGAAGGCGTGTCTGGGTCCAGGCAGTAAGCAGATTTAGATTTAGGAAATTAGGTGGTTAGGTTAGAGCCGCTTAGAGAGTGCTATGCGCAGATCCAGAGCATCAGCGTCTACATCACCTTGGTTTGGACAGGTTGCATAATCTGCATCTTGGCAAGCTGCGCAGTCTGCATCTCCACAGGGACCAAGAGAATCATCGTCGCCATCTCCGTCAGGGTCAGACAACATAGACCTAAGCTCTTTGGGGCAGGAGCGGATGCTAGAGGTTGTCTGTAGGTAAGCTGGGCTGCCCACAATACTCAACTCGCTGACATCAATAGATTGAAGAGTGCGAACTAGAACACCATTCACATTGGCCCACTCGTCCTTATTACAAACGAAGCCAAAAGAGCAGTTTTCGGTATCGCCTCTCGAAAGAGAGATAGCCAAGTCTGCTGCGTATGACTGTCTCGTGTCTATCTGCGCAGTGAAGTTGACACCCTTGCTATCCGTCGACAGCTTCAAGGTTCCTGACGTTGTGCGGGCCAGGATTCTAGAACCATCATGGTTATGAAGTAAACGGATGTCAGGCTTACCGCTCAACGTTTGAGTTACTGAGGCAGGATCAACCCTCTCCTCAAATCCGCCGAGATTGACACTCCTGACTCCAAAGACAATGGCTGTCCCAGATACCGTACGGCTGTATCCGTCTGCCGCTACAGGAGCAATCCTAAGCTCATGCGCTGGCAGGGTTCTTACTTCTCTATTCATTGACATTGGTTACATCCTTCGTTGTTGCTACAGGGGCTGGTGCTGTTGGGACAGGAGCATCTAGCAACCTTTGAATATTTTGCATATTTACGGGATACATCAGAACGTCTGCCGCAGGTTCATTAAGAGCAGGCCTGCCTAGCAATAATCGTGCCTCATTTGCAGTTAAAGCACCCCATTGCCTGCCTGTAGAAACCGTCTGAGCAATAGCAGTACTGTCACCCCTCTGGCGCTCTGATAGGTCGAAATGTACCGTGAGCACACTATTCTTACCAGCTTGCCTAGGCATCAATTTAGCTACAATCTGAGCCTCTATACGGCAGAGAATGGGCCTGAGGGTATCCGTTATAAAGGCCAGGTTCATCTGCTCAACGTTAGAGTTACTGAGCTTTTGTTCTGACCCGATCATATGTACAGGAACTCGAAAAATCGCTGCAATCTCAGAACGCTGGTGTACGCGCGTTTCTAAGAACTGGGCTTCATCAGGATTTATGCTCAAAGGTGTAAACGTAGCACCTTGATCCAGGATGTTGACACGATGCTGATTGCCAGCAAGCTGCTGTGACTCCCAGTCGGCACGCATCTTCGGCTTATCCTCTGGACGCGCCTTGACACCTGTTGGCAAAGTAATAATGCCTGAAGGGGTAGCGTTGTTTGCGAACAGCCTAGACCCATACTTCTCTGAGGCAGCAGCAAGGCCAAGTGCCCTAGCACTCTGCATGATAGGCGACAGACCAACAATCCCATCATGGCTCATCAATGGAATATGTAGCACGTTAGCAGCCTTGATAATCCGCTTATGCCCACCTGTCATTCCATCTTCAGTCTCAAAGGCCAGTTCACCATTAGGCAAACGGACAGGACGGGTCAGACGACTATTGAGAGGCCATAGACCAATCGGAGCACCATCTCCTGACCTTTCAATCTCACTGTACGAATTTCCGGTCAGGCTGAGACTAAAAACCACACTCTCCCAGTAAATGTAGCTCGTCATCTCGACGTTAGGAGATACAGATAGTAGATGGAAAAGCGGGTCGTCTACCTCACGGACTAAGCCAGTAGGTGTAATCCTCATCAGTCTAAGGGGTAGGCTAGCTACACTCTCACTTAGTACGCGGCAGCATGCATACACTGTGGAGATTTTCAGGGCTGTATGGTCATTGATGACTTCGCCTGAGTCAGTACTGCGGCTGTCTCCGAACCATTCCCATGCTGCAAAGTCATTTAGACTCACGCTGGGATTATCAAGTGGATTGCCTCGTTTCTCGGGCGGGGGGAGTTGTAAATTCAATGCTGTTAGTTTCATTAGTTATTCTTTCTGCTGCACAGTGTGCAGCCGGACCAGTCAGGCTCTGCCAGTTCTGCCCATGCCGTCATCACTTGAGGCATAGAGGGGTAGGCCGACCGCGAACAGCAGGGCGGCAGCTGATTTTATCCGACGGTTCATTGTTTCTCCTTGTGTTTCAGTGGGTTAGGGGTATACTGGGCGGGCTATAATCTCGCACAATCTCTTTTCACTGAAAGATAGAAAGCCTATGAGACTCGGACCCCGAGCAGCAGGAATTCGCAGCTATTTGAGTAAGGGTGTACCTATCCACCGCTGGAGGACCGAGATATCGGACTGCCCACTGTGCGGAAAGACCGTCTTTGTTGCGGTTGGCAATGGTTCGTTTTACGTTCGGTGCCTTCGGTGCAGGGCTAATATTACGAATCTAGCTATCGCCGCATATGTGAAGACGAATCTTAGAAGCAAATCCGCCTATGAAATGTCTACCTATGGCTCAACTCACGATTTTCTAAAGAAGCGTTGCGAGGATTTTGAATCAAGCGAGTACATCCCCGGAAGAGAGCCAGGAGAAATTGTAGACGGAATCCGCAACGAGGACGCGCAGCAATTGTCCTTTAAGGATGAGAGTTTCGACCTTGTAACCTCCAATCAGGTCTTCGAGCATGTCCCTGACGATCAATCCGCGTTCCGTGAATGCCTCCGAGTACTGAGGCCGGGAGGTCATCTTGTCTTTACCGTCCCACTGCATGACGCCCCTGAATCAGAACGTGTGGCGAAGATAGAAAACGGTTCTATCAAGTGGCTATCAACCCCCGAATATCACTACAGCCGAACAACAGGGCCAAACTCAGTTCCGGCATTTTGGCGCTTTTCAAAACACGACATCATCGATCTGGTTATGCGGTCAGGATTCCATTCTGCTCAGCTAGCCCCCGTCTCTCTATGTTCTATACAGGGCGCTCCAGAGAACATTGTCGTAGCCATGAAGTAGGCTATTTGCCGTTCACCCCGTCTATCCGACTTCCGTCTATGTGATCGGGCAGGATTAAGCTAGGTGTTTGAAGATCATTGGCACGACGCAAGATGGAAAGTAACACCATTTACATTGACGGGAATAAACCCATTTAGCGTGCAAGTACCAGTAGAAGCGCCCGCACTGGTTTGCATTACATTCGTAGAGCTTGATATTGCAGCCCCTCCATTGACGGAAAATGGTCCAAGAAAATTGAATAATGAGGCAGCATGAAATTCAGCACCGTTGCCATCTACCGAGGTCAAAGAACACACGCCAGCTGAAAAGCAAAGAGTCAGCGGGTTTGATGTGGCTGTAATTTTCACAGGGTTGGTAATGTTCTGCCCAAGAGTATTTTGGGCGTTATACGTGTTCTTTGTTAGGTCAAGTGCGGAATTTATAAAGTCGAACTGAGCACCTGTATTTGAGTTATTGGCTACAACGTTGCCGATACCTTTTGCCACATTGTAGCTAATTCCCTGCGTCGGGAATTCTGACATGATGGTGTTGCCAGTAACACTGACGTTTGATTCCACATCTAACGCCGCAGTGCCACATATATCTCCAATAGCAATACCCGCGTCAGATGATAGGGGAGGAGAACCGAAGAATGTCGTAAACTCCGAAGTATAGGACACGAAGTTGCCAGTGATGCTCATACCCTGATTGCAGATCGACCAGATATTAGCGCCTGCGTTATCAATCGAGATGTTGTCAGCGATAACAGTGTTAGTGACAGAGTTTCCTGCGGTCACGTCACCTGTTACGCCGGTGTCAATACCGTGCTGCCAGTTGTTCTTGACAAAATTCCCGATGATTCTATTCCCGAAGGCATTGCCAAAACCACCGCCGCCCGTGTAGATTCCTGCCGTTGCATTGTCAATCGTCGTATTGCCTTCGATGAGGCTGTTCTGCAATGACTCCGTCCCGATGCCATCCCAGTAGTGATTCAGTGGGGGTTCAAATGCTTTCGCTTGCGAATAGTGGTTGCTTACATAATTGTGCCGAATGATGTGATTTGTTCCGTTTCCGAGAATAATGTAAGTCCCATATTCGAGGTCGTTATCTGAAATGGTATTGAACGACCCACCCAGACCGATCATCCCGCCATTTTGCCAGAAATGAGCAACCTTCATCTTGGTTATTGTGTTGTGATTACCGGCCATGCTGATACCGGATAAGTTGTTGTAGGACGTTAGATTCGACGGTGTTTCGACAGGACCAGTCAACGAAAAGTCATGTACGGTCATGTAACTTACACTGGACGCAATGTTTATAGCGTAAGTTCCAGAAGCTCCGTTGTATAGAAGCTTCGTCTGTGCTGAACCTGCGCCATACAGTTCCACATTTGAAGCCATTACAATTGGTGTAGTATATGGGCCGTATGTTCCGGCTGGAATATAGATAGGACAAGGACCACCAGCGCACGCGGCGATAAGAGTATTGATCTTGGCTCCAATGTCCGATCCAACCGCACGAGCAGCATTAAGCACACCATTAAAACTCGTAGCGTCTGTGTCAACTCCGAAGGGAGCAATGATATGCTGCGAAGCCGTGGGGGTAAGATTCACGCCACTCGTGGGAGCACCAATTGGACCCTGAATACCTTGTGGCAATACAAAGTTTAGAATGGAATTGCTAGGCGAGCCTACATTGATAACCGCCGCTGTGCCGCCTGGAAACGTATTAGTCACAGTGCCTACGGCCATAGTAGCGGGGTAGGTGATGCCGATAGGGGCCAGATTGGGAACATAGCCATCAAAGTTGCAAACAGTGCTGGTGCACCAAGAGGCAGCACTAGATGGCTGCACACAAGTGTAACCACCACCCAGGACATCGTCACCAGATGCGTTATCAATGATAGACACGCTGAAGCAAACATTTGCTGGCACAGTGTGCGCAGTATCAGCCAAAAAGGTAGAGAACGCACCGTTGGTTACAACTGTACTAACTGGTCTGGATAGCACTTGACCTGATGCAAGATGAAACGATATCTTGTTCCCCTTGGTATCCACGGGTGCGAAGTAAGCTGTGCCACTAACAAGCTTGGTTCCAGTTGAGTCCACGACGTTTGCCGCAGTTACGCTGATGGTTCCAGCAGGTGCTTGTGCAAACACAGAGCCGCCCAGTAGCAGGATGACTGCTAGGAGATAAATAAACTTGTTCATTCTTGTCTCTTCTATTTAAATGAAAATGGCCACCTGAAGGGCAGCCTGTTACGCAGAGTGTGCAGTTGGACTAGTCAAGCTCGGCGAGTTCCGCCCATGCCTTCTCTTCTGCTGTAGGTTCTGGATTGGCAGGGTGAAGAGGTTGTAGGTTTAGCTTCTGTCTACTGGCAGGGTCCATACCCAACTTAGCCAAGATGCGCACAGTATGACCAACGTCAGAAGCTTTAAACTCCCCAGTTCGGATCTTGGCTATAAGGCGAGTAGCTACTTCAAGCACAATCCTGTCTGGGCGTCCTAGTAAGCCCTCTGGCGCATTCCTAACAACCTCTGCCCAGATAGCACGCTCAGTGGTTTGTAGGTGGGTTGGGGCTTTACCAATGGGCAGTTTAATGATGGGTTTAGAAGCAGAAATAGCCTTATATCTGCCAGGATGCGCCTGATAGGTGCCAGTTAGTTGCAGTTCTGCAATACTCTTTCTAGGTCGTGCCATAATAATTCTCGATTCTTTAGTTTTTTTTCTTGACACTGGTAAGTGATTGAATTAATATCTACTTACTCAAATAAAACTCGTTGGTTACGTGGCCGAATCTGGGTGGATTCAAGGCCAAGACACCCAATATTTTTTAATTATTCTGGCGGTAAAAGTTTTTGACTGCCCGTTCGGTCTTGGTACTTTTAGGCTCTGGATATAACTAACCCCTATCCCCTCAACAACTTAAAGCGACCATCATGATTGGACGTTAGGCCCAAGCGTGTAACAGTGTGTCTGTTGCTTGTTACGTGTTGAGGGGTAAGGGATTGGCTGTGTGCCTACTGTATCCAGATCTCAAAGCCTTCGATGGTGCTGATTAGCTATGCTCGTCGTGTTTCCTTTGAGATAGTCGAGATAGGTGGCAGAGTGAATGTGGGCAGGAGCCGTTTGCTACAACCGCCACAACTATTCACTAGCAGTTATCAACTGCTTTATTGCCTCAATAAGAGAATCAGGAGAGAACGCTTATGAGGCAATAAGTTTAATTTCACTTTTGTTGCTAGTCAAAATAGGAGCATAGGGAGGCAGCACCCGATACCCACTCTGCGGCGATCCTGGTGTAACTTCCAGTAGCTCAGCTTCAATCAACTCAGAGATTACAGCTTCCAACCTATCGGGCGAGGTGTATGACAGTCCGCAGAGATGCTTGTCAGACATCCACGTCTTGATAGTCTCGTACACGTGTATCCGATTCCAGAGTACTTGGTATACACGTCTAGCCTCTGGACTCAAAGTTGAGTACACTCTGCTCGGTAGGATCGTCCCTAGAGTCCAATAGCGTTTCTTGAGCTTAGGCTTGGGTTCTGTCTTGGGTTTGGGTTTGGGCTTAGGTGGTAGCTGTGGCCTAGTCGCGATGTAGCTACTTTTCCTAATGCGCACAGGTTTTTGTTGGGGTAGTTGCTCAGTCATAATTGTCCTTCATATTTAGGTGGGATGGGTGATGGTGGGTTGGACGGAGCACTTGCGCTCAACATCCAACCCTATGCACGCACCCGCTGCAAGACAGGTCAGTACATACCATCTACAGCCGTCAAAACCTAACGGCTGGTTGCAGTTGGTTAGAGGTACCAATCGCGTTATTGCCTGTGACGGAACAGGAGGAGTGAAGCGTCACACGCAATTTCAATCTTGAGAGTAGGAGCAGACTGCTAGTCGGCAAAGCTGCTCCCACTGTCGGATGGAGGAAAGAACGTCGCGTATGGGCCACCACACACAGACGTAGAAAGTTCCATCCTGCCCATTGCTCTGATGAGTGGCAGAGCAACGTATGTCGAATCTAATATCTACTATTGTTTCGATCTTCATTACTTCTGGTCTTTCTTCATTGGCATAAATATGGGTTTGGTCAATGTGTCGGGGTTTGTCTTTAGTACGTTTGATTTGTGGGTTCTGTTTCTCTTCACAACCTGTGCGCACAACTCTGCGCGGTACTCAAGGATGTTTCTGGGTGAGAGTGCGGTACGTTTCTGCTTATTACTTCTCTTGTGATTCCTGCCCATCAGCTTCTTCAACTCCTACGGTCATCTCCACGATCACACGTGAGAGGAAATTCCCCATTACCTGGGATGGGTTCCTCGGCTGGATGCCGTGCCACCAGTCACGCATAGCTTCTGGTTCTTCTGTCTCAAGGGCTGTAAGCAGATTCTCAGCGTCCTTGATAGCTTGCTGCATAGTGTGCAAATCATCCTGTGTGGCTGGCTTCTTGGCCAGTTCTCTAACGAGTGTGTACTCATATTCGTGGAGCACGCTCAACAAAGTCTCTGCCTCATCCGTACCAGTGTTGGAGGTCCAGACCATCTTTTCAATCTGTTTGACACATTCAATCTTGATTTCGGTGTTAGTCATGGTGTCCTTTCTTGGTTAGGGTTGTAGGCAAAAAGAAAGGGACAGCTAAACCAGCCTGTCCCAACAAAGAGAGAAATATCATGAGAGGAAAGAGAGAGCGAATCTCCTTCCCTAATTACTTAGTACATGGGAAAGCCGAATTATAACCAGATGTGGAAATCTTTGTTGGATTTATTTTTTATGGGCATAGTGTGCAAGCTAGATAATTGCCGCTGGAGACTCGCTATCAATGGTTACGGCAGAAGGGGTACTAAAGACAAATGGGCTGCCCTTCTTGCCATCACCCTTACGGATAATCTTTCCAGTGCTCTCCAACTCAGATAGACAATCAATGAGGTGAGATGCTTTGCAAACTAACAGTGTGCGCAATGCTTCCTGAGTGATTCCATCGGCATGTAAACGGGTGTACATCACGATACCTTCCATAATGTGTTCCCGTGTCTTTGTGGTCTTTAGCTCTCTCGCCGTTGAGGATGTCTGTCCCAGCCCGTAACTGCGTGTAGAGGGGTCAAAGTCAAGGTCAGTAAATTCCATGCGTGTACCGTACCTCTGTGAACTTCTGATCTTTCTTGTGTCTCCCATCTCCCCTGTCAAAAACAAGGTCGAACACATGGCCGCGACAATCGCAGAAGATCCGAGGATGGCGTCTCCTGCCTCATCTGTATTGCGTTTCTTTGTGTGATGAACACAAACGATGGATACGCCATACTTTTCAGCAACCTCAACCAATTCGGCCATTGCTGGAGCTACTTCACCGTATTTGTCCATATCAGTACCCGGCGTGAAGTTGACCAGCGGGTCGATGATTACCAGACGGACATCAGACAATTCCTTCAACGTGTCGCCTAGACGTGACACAAAGCCACTGCCAGGACGCCTAAGAACTGTGTGAATGTTGGGATCATCTGCACCAGATCCAAGCATGTCAAAGTGTTCATCCAGATGTGCGCCTAGTTCCTCAGAGGCGAAATATAGAGCTTGCCCCTGCACTGTTGAACGTCCGAGGAAGTCCTGTCCCTTGGATACTGCGACTGCGAGTTGACGGGAAAGGGTACTCTTTCCGCTCTTTGGTTTACCTGCCAGCATGTTTAGTGAGCCAACGGGAAATAGTCCATCTACTAAATACTGGATTGGTTGGGAGATAGCCGATTGTTTGAGTTGGGCACGGTTTAGAGGTTTATACGGATTGGACATTTGTACTTCTTTCTTTATGTTGGGTTGGGTGGGATGTGGCGAGGATGGATATTCCCCTCTACTACCTAAGTACCTACTAAGGTCGGATTACAACCAAATGTGGAAAACTTTTTAGGATTTATTTTCAGAGAGTGGGTTTGCACACTATGCAGTGGTTGTAGTCGCAGGACGGAGCGCTCGGCTTCGCCAAGCTTTCCCGGCACTGCTCCAGTCTGCCCATACAACTATGGACTGCACAGTGTGCAATTTGAGTTTTCTGAAGATTCTCGCGGAGATGTTTCCTTGGTACTGTTGCCTAACAGTTCCAAATACTTCTGCCCTAGCAAAACTTTCCATTCTTTCCCAAAAACCTTAGGAGCGGGGGAATAGGAAAAGGAATAGATAGTTAAATAGAGAAAGAGTATATATTTCTTACTCTTATATACTTTCTTTTTACTATTCCCTTTCCCCCTGCTCACTAGGGTTTATTTTTGAGAATAGGAAATTTGGGCAGAAGTATTTGGAGATTGTTAAGAGGCTGATACCAAGGAAACATGTCAGGGAGAATTTACGGTAGTTGCTCAAGCCATAGCAGCTACCGCCTTCTTTAGGCGCTTGTGCACGGCAGGCTGAGAGATTCCCAGCTTCTGTGCAATCTGAGTCTGAGACTGTTGCGCTATCCACATCCCCACGACATCCTGTAGGTCAGTGGGCAGACTGGCTAGTTTGGCCTCACATCTCGCCTTGTAAGCCTCAGGAGACTCCTCAGCCTGTGGACGTTGCCAAGCATCCAACGCAGCTACATCAAACAGACTGAAGGTATCTCCGTCCTCCCCCTCATCCGTCGCGATGTCGGCTTGCAGGGTCCGTTGGTCTGCATTCCCAATCTTCGTATTCTGTCTCCATGTGGAGAGAGTGAAAGCCCGCGTCACATAGTGGGCGATCTTGTCGATAACCTTCTCAGCGTCACGCTTAGCAATCAGCTTCTGCATCACGGAGATTACAAAGTCCTGTCCAAAGTCTTCATCAAGTCCACGCTGCCTAACTGTGTCACTGGGGGCAATGGTCCGAACCTTCTTGCTAACGAACAGGCTCAGAGTTGCAAACAGTTGAGATTGGTTCTCAGGAGTAGGGGCAGCAAGCCAGTCTGCATAGTGTGCAGCCAGGATTGCATCAGAGACTTTAGGGGCAGCAGCCTTTACAGTTTTAGGCTTGCCTTGGATCTTGCGCCTCTCCTTACGGTCTGCCTTCTTCTCAGCAAGCTCCTCTTTCTTCATCCGTGAGAAGCTGACCACACTCTTGTTAGCTCTCAGCCATTCCTGTAGAGGTTCACCAGCCAACGTGAAGGGCTGTTCAATCCGCTTGAAGTTTGGGCTGTCGTCAATGGGTTCAGCCTCGTACACGCCAAAGCACAACGAACGAGTCTCAAGACTCTCCCCGTCAACAATGAACTCACTCGCAGGAATGTCAGCCAGCCGCGTCTGATCATGAATCGGATACCGTAGACGGCGGTATCGGGGAATCAGGCGGTATGACTGCTGCACTAGCCGTGCACTCTCAAGTTGCTCCTGTTGTGCCTGACTCAAGGTGCTGTTGGGTTCATGGGATGAAAGCAGGCTGTCTACAAACAACTCAGACAGCCAACGACCGGCACTTCTGGAACTGGGTACTTCTGGGGCAGGGGCTTTGTCGCTCTCGCGTGTACGTCTAGTTTTGTTATCGGAATTGCGCATTGTAATCTCTCTCTGTAAGTAAGACAAGGGTGTTCTTGGCCCTCTTGTGGGGGTAGGTGGCGTCGATAGGTTGTTAGTGGGGGCGGGTTAGGTCACACTGGCTTCAATAACGTAAGCCTCGAACACCGTTCGCGGAATACGGAGGACTCTATACCTGCGAGTAAACCTAGACTCACTGCTGCCAAGGTCCAGCACTCCCCTTCTCTGCTCAAACTTACGAACAACGGTATCGACGGACACCTTAAGAAGTTCCGCTATTTGCTGTGGGGTTAGGTATTCAATATCCGCAGCCGCAGATATTGAAATTGTGGCAGGAGCCTCATAATCACCTGAAAAAAACGATACTTCGGGCATTGGTGTTTATCCTTGCGAATCTCCCGTCCCACGGTCAGGGATCTGCTGTTGTGCAACGAAAATGGATACGCAGCGTTAGGCATGAACGGCTGCAAACGTAGTGATGCTGTGTTGGTTGGGGTTTGTCTGTACAAGCGCAGACACGCTCTAGTCTCGAACCTCAGATCCATTACCGCTCACACCATTCATAGGTGCCGGTACGGGTACTTCGATGAAACTGCCTAATGCTGTCACGATAGGCGATGCGCGGCCGTTTTTCTGAACCTCCGTCTTGCGGTTTAGTCCAGACGTCCCGACTTGGACGTGAAAGTATCTAAGGGTATTACCAGCCCATCTCCCCCGCTGTACCACTTGAGCGAAAGGGCTACGTCTGTTTTGCTGCGTTTGGTACCTTTGTGTTGTTTGGTGCTTGGTTGATAGTGCGCATTTGTTTTGAGGAAATTACCGCTCCTCAGGACTTGCTGCCGAATTGTAGACACCTCTCCTCTTCCCATGCCTCTGGGATTAACTGAAGATATCCCGAGCAAGTCAGGATGTCAATAGTTATTTTTAAGTAGGGATCAAGCTACCGCAGGGCGGGGTGGGTAGTGCTCGTCAACAATTCTTACCTTAGTGGATGGAATAACCTAAAGTCAAGGTCTACTTTCGGCATGGGATTTTGCACTACTTTTGCACTAGTAGCTCGCGGAACCTGCGATATCTGCAATTTGAGCGCTAATAGAATCAGGCATTTAGCCTAGAATCAATACCACAACTAGGTTCGATCCCTACCGCGTCCACCACTTTAACCTCATTCTAAATTACTTACATGCAGGCTTCAGCAGCCGGTCAGAGGCAAAACGCCCTCCGATCAGTCCGATCAATGCTGCGCTAAACTGACTATCCAGCTGGCACAAAACATCGGACAGACCACCCCTATTTTCCGATAAACACAATGTCGCGTCGTAGGATCAAGCCTCAATCACAGTGAGTATCAGATGACTCTTCGCAAAAGAGCTGTCACCCACTACCTTTGAGAAGCTCCGCTTGGGCAAAATGACTGTCTCCTTGAAGCTGACTGGCAATACCCAAAGTCGCTTTGAATCGCTCTCTCAGGCCGCGGCGGCGAGTGTTCACGGCACAGCCTGGGATCACGCGGGTAAAACGGTGGACGCATTTTTTAGGTATTCCCTTGCTAACCAAAAACGTTCTGACGTGGACGCGTGCGTGTCAATGGTTAGTCAATGAGTGAGTCTGGGTTAGCCGATCATCTATGAGACCTTCAGGACCATGCGTCAGATATGGATCGTAGTCGAAATACTTCCCTCGCCCACTCCCTTTCTGTCTTCTGTTCTCCCCGATGGCTCTCCTTCTCCTTCGGGCAATTCCCGGGAGGCTTATAGACATGGAAATCAGAATCCAGTTCATATATCCTTGCTGGCCCCAGCTATAGGCCGCAACACTTAGCATGAGAAAATAAAATCCCGCAATGGATATAAAGAGCACTCCACTAAGCGTACTTTCTGGTTTAGGCAGCTTCCAATAGTTCCTGAAAGCAAGCACCAGCGGCCAGAATAGCAATATTCCTATAAGAATGAGACCAACATAGCCGGTCTCATAGAGAAATGACGCCCAGTTGTTGTCGCAGGTGTACCATCGTCTCCTCTCACCTAAGAAGTTAACCTCAAGTCCTAGTTCTCGAAACGTGCCCAACCCGTATCCTAAAAGCAAGCGCCCGGGCTCTTTTTGAACCGCACTCACAATAGAGTCTGCCAGAGCGTGACGATAGAGATAGGATGTGCCCACTGGTTGGTTTGGATCAGTGCTGGCTTGATATAAAGCGTCGATGGATTGCCACACTCCCGGTCGCGCAAGTAAAACGACGAGGGCTATAACAAAAGCTGTGATTAGGTACCTTCTTATTTTCTTTTTAACCATTAAAAACATAAGAAATGAACAGATGATAGTGGCAAGCCAAGGTCCTCTGCTTTGAGTCTTGTAGATCGCCCAGAACATGAGCATTAGACTTACCCACAAAAACAGCCGGCGCTTGCCCTCGGCCCAGTATCCCAGCAGATATAGACTCAAGATGATGCTAATGGCAAGAGCATCCCCAAATAGAATGGGGTGGGGAAATGTTGATCGAACTCTCAGCCCTCTGCCCAGCTCAGAATACAATGGATCTAAACCACCGTTATAGGTGATCCAATTACTCGCTGGGAAGATTCTCAAAATGCTCCACGATGCATAAACCTCACACAGTGAAAATAGGCAACAGATACCTATTGCCATAGTCATCGCGTTGAGCATTTTATGAATCGTTTCCATACTCGTTATGATCCGGAAAATCAAATAGTACATTAGGTAAAATTCAATGAGTTGCGCTAGTAATTGTTTGATGCTAGTGGCAAAAGACAACGAATATACCGTGGAACACAATGCCCATGCAACATGCATATACATCAACTTTATTAGAGGCAACTTCTCTCGAAGAGAGTTGTTTCTCTTGTAGAAAAACAGCCCCAATAATGTGAGCAAAGATACCCTCATAATATTGAGATCAAAGAGGCCTGGAATAACAAGCTTCGCCTCAAGAGGCATAAGAGTCAAAAAGAAGCAAAAGACAGGTAGAGCATTCTCAAGCCGCCGCCTCCCGGAGACAATCAAAGCGACCACTATTACCGATTGGATGAAGGCGATAATAAGCATCTGCTAGATTTGCCTCGCCGCTCTACATGAGCTAATTGTTCTTACCATCGACTTAAGTTAATTGACCAGAAAAGGATAGCTGACCACTTACTGGTTCTGTTAGACCAGAATTGATAGCCCTTGACGCAAACCGTAACAGGGGCGCTTGCAATAATCAAAGCGATTCTGCAGAGTGAAACGACTGCCGTGCTCGCTCTATACATGAGGGAATAAGTCCGGCCGCGGTGTAACTCGAAGAATTTTGCGAGTGATTCACGCTGCATCACGGAACTGAAATTGCTTTGCGAATGGGAGGAACTGCTGCCCCCGCCATGATGCACAATTACAGCTTCGGGGACATAGTAGATCTTTGCGCCTGTTTTAGTAATTTTGGCGCAGAGGTCCATATCTTCTGAGTACATAAAATAGTCGGATGTAAAACAACCAATCTGATCTAAAATGTCGCGTTTGGCCATCATGCATGCACCTGAGATAGCCTCTACAGAGGTCACACGCTGTTTTTTTATATACAGCGGGCGCATACCCCAGATATGCCAATTAGGAAAGTGCTGGCGCAGATAATTGGACGCCAGGGCCTGATTGAGTATCGAGGGGAGAGCAGTAATGCAGGTAGTTTGTAATGTAGTGTCAGAGTTCAGTAATTTAGCTCCGACCATGCCTGCATCGGGAATCGATTTAAGTGCATCCAAAAGTGTTTGAATCGCAGATCCATGTATTTCAGTATCCGGATTAAGAAACAACACGTTCTTCCCCTGGCCCTGATCGTAAGCTAAATTATTGGCTCGTGCAAAACCCAGGTTTGCAGCACTTTGAATGAATATAACATCAGGAAATTCGCTCTCGAGCATCTCCTTGCATCCATCATATGAAGCATTATCTATAACGATAATTTCATAGCGTGCGAACTTGACGTTTGTCCGAATACTCGTGAGGCACTGTTCAACAAATTGCTTTGAATTCCAGTTCACAATCACGATAGAAAGTTCAAGAGGATGCATAGCCGATTTACCTTGCAGAAGATGGAATACGAGTAAAGGTGTTGTATCTTCAAATGCTGCTTATATTAGTTTTCACTTTTCTTTGCTGCTGGTATGAAAGAGCTAATGATCGGGAATCATTCCCAAAGCCTGGGTCCTATTGCTTCAATAGCAGGTGCAAGCATATCCTTCTCGGTCTTTCCATTTCGAACAACCAGAGTTGCCCCCATTGACGTGAGAGATCACAGAGACGTCCGCCATAGCTACGGGGCGTGAATTGCGGTCGGGATGTGTTACAACTCGCTTCTCGGAAGAAGAAAATTGCCCAGCTGTGGTCGCGACAGAACGC
>Ga0193743_1001556_pt1 | contig 16990 bp, 18 predicted proteins | sample L2c2metaG_FD_143038 | JGI IMG/M metagenome (GOLD analysis project Ga0193743, IMG submission 143038) | Soil microbial communities from a riparian zone of the East river system, Colorado, United States - L2c2 | ecosystem: Environmental > Terrestrial > Soil > Riparian zone | place: USA: East River...
GCGAAAAAGCACGGCATTCAACTGGAAGTGGTCAAGCATACCGAAGCCAAACGCGGATTCGTGCTGCTCCCGCGAAGATGGGTCGTCGAGCGCAGCTTTGCCTGGGCAGCGCGCTGCCGTCGCCTGGCCAGAGATTACGAACGATTGGCCTCCACCCTGGCCGCACTCCACTACCTCGCCTTCGCCATCCTCATGCTCGCCAACTTGGTCAAATCACTCACCCAAAGTTAATAACAGGCTCTAGAGCGCCCCAATCCTGACATTTCCATCCGATGTGTGAATCCGCAACGGCGTACCCCCGCCGTTCAGGCGTCCGTGCATGGAATGGCCGGACGACTCACTGCTGTCATAGTGATCCATCGTCAGCGGAAGGGCGCAGTCGAGGCGCCCGTCGCTCGTCGTCACATCGAGATCAGCGGCAAGTGTCGACGGCACGTGAAGAATGACCTGTCCATCCGAGCTCTCAATGCGCGATGCCGTATTGAGTTGTGAGCCCGGCGAGAGCGTCAGGTCCAGGTTGCCGTCACTCGTGTGCATCTGGACCGCGGTGAACTGCCCATCCACCTGCATTTGACCGTCCGAGCCGCGTGCCTCCAGTGTTCCGGTCGCGCGGCGGATAACGACATTGCCATCCGAAGAAGTAAGCCGCAGTGCCCCGTGGACATCGTCGAGCGTCACGGAGCCGTCTCCCGAGCTCACCTGAAGATTGCCCGTAAGCTCTCGCGCGGAGAAGTTGCCATCCGAGGTCTTTGCGTCGAGTTCCAAATGTGCCGGAGTCTCCACGACGACTTTGGTGCCTTCGCCTTTCCAATTCATGCGAAATCCGATATGCGGCTTCTCCTTCAGGGAGAAAGAAACGTGGTCGCCGTCCTGACGCTCTTCCAGGCGGTAGTCATTCAGGTCGCGTCCGGAGTGCACCTGCACCCGGACCTCTTTGCAGTCGCCACAGGACTGGATCTCCAAACTGCTGTCCCCGGTTTCAATGCTCAGCGACGGACTGCCGCCGACCGCATACGTCTTCTGCCAGTCATGCCCGGTCGCCTGGGCGAGGGCGGGGAGTGATGCAAGAGAGAGTGCGGCTGCGGCTACAAGGCAGCCAGCCGGACGGACGGACAGGATGGACATGCGATTTCTCCTGGCCCCGAGTACGTCGCCGGCCAGGGCCCGGTTCCAGAAATCTCTCGAAAATCGCGCTACCCCCAGCTGGGTCAGGAATTCACGGTTGGACCAAATGGGCGAATCTTCGATGGAAGGATCGCTCAATAAATGCACTAAAGAAAGGCGTCGGCAAACCCATTACGGATTTGTTGCTGGCACCACTGGCAGACTGATGAAACTCGCTTCACCCGGCGCATGCCATATGCGCTGGGTTGCCTTCTCATAGTCTTGCGGTTTGGCTTCGAAGATGTTCGGCACGTACCGCTGCGGATTCCGGTCGTAGAGCGGAAACAGCGTGGACTGCACCTGCACCATGATTCTGTGCCCCGGAAGAAACGTGTGGTTCACCATCGGCAGCCCGAATACATATGGCAGCGGATCGTTCGCCTTGATGGCTTCCGGATGCTCGAAGCTCGTCCGATAGCGGCCGCGGAAGATGTCCGTCGCAACCGGCAGCTCATACCCGCTCATCTCCTCCGGCGGCACCATCCTGTCCGGTTGCACGTCGATCAGCTTCACCACCCAGTCCGAATCCGTCCCGCTGGTGGAAGCCACAAGGTGCACCATTGGATCGCCGGACAACTTCATCGCCGTCTTCAGCGGCTCCGTCTCGTACGTCAGGACATCCTGCCGTCCATCCACGAAGCGTTGGTCCGTCACTAGCCATGTTCTCCAACCCGTGTTGTCCGACTCCACCACGGGCCGCGGGCGGTAGGGCACCGGCTTCGCCGGATCAGAAACGTACTCATCGAACTTCGCTCCATTGCCGGCCGCGGGTGCTTCGAACGACAGCTTCCCGTCTGCCTCCAAGTACAGCGGCTTGGATTCCACCGGGCATCCCTTTTCGCAGCTCTGCGGGAAGACCGAAGGCCGCTCCCACCGGTCTTCGCCCGGGTTGTAGATCAGGACCGGTGGCGTGTCGGCGTTGGGCGAGCCTGGCTTGAGATATTGATTGAAGAAGGGCAACAATACATCCTGACGCCACTGCGCCGTTGTGTCGGTCGCCCAGACCAGCGGCCCCAGCGAGCGTCCCTCGCGATTGACCTGGCTATGAAACCACGGTCCCATCACCAGGTGATTCATGGAATCCGGAGTGCCCTTCGCTTTCAAGGCCCGGTAGCTATGGATAGCTCCCCACATATCCTCCTGGTCCCACAGTCCCTGCTCCCACATCGTGGGGACGGTCAAAGGCTGCTGTGCAATCAACTTATCCAGCGCCTGACTCTGCCAGAATCCGTCGTACGACGGGTGTTCCACCATGACGCGCCAGAATGGCAGCTGCTCCATGCCCTCGGCTCTTGCGAAAGCATCTGCGGAGCCCGCCTGCAGGAAGTTCGTATAGTCATCCCGGCCCTCCCGCAGACTGCGAACTCCCTTCCCGCGATTCGAGGTTTGCCCCAGCACATAGTCAATATTTGGTTGCCGAAAGGCGCCGTAATGAAACCAGTCGTCGCCCATCCAGCCATCCACCATCGGGCTCTCCGGAGCGGCTACCTTCAACGCCGGGTGTGGGTGCAAAAGCGCCATCACCACGGTGAATCCCTCATAGCTTGATCCGATCATGCCGACGCGCCCATTCGACTCCGGCACATTCTTCACCAGCCACTCAATCGTGTCGTACCCGTCGGTCGTGTCGTCCGCTCCGCTCGGGTTATATCCGGATCCAGCCGGTGGCGGCGTCATGAGATACACGCCCTCGGAGCCGTACTTGCCTCGCACATCCTGATACACCCGGATGTAGCCAGCCTTTACGAACGCCTCGTCGCTCAACGGTAGCGCCTCGATCATGCGCCCGCTGGTGGAGCGCTCCGCGCGTCCGGCTGCGTTGTAACAAGTGCGGGTCAGCAGCATAGGCGCGTCGTGTGCGCCCTTCGGCACCACGATTACCGTGTACAGCTTGGTCCCGTCGCGCATGGGAATCATTGCGACGCGCTTGTCGAAGTCGGTCGGTTGGGCCGGCGGTTTGAAGTTCGGATTTAAATCGTCAGCTGGCAAATTCTGCTGCTGCGCGAATCCACATACAACAGACACGCTTAGCAAAACGGCAACATTCACAACAGACCGCAATCTGCTCATAGCCCTCTTTCACTGCTACTTCGATAAGTCGGTACCGTAGCGGCGATCATACTGGTTCAGCCATTTCAACTATCTCCGATTGAAATCGGACCCACCACGAGAGCGCCACGGGCAAATTGGAATTTGTAATATAAACGTTTTGCCGGTTGCTCCGTATTGTTTCCAATTCCGCCCTTTGGACCCATATGCTACATCTTCGATTTCGCTCGGCAAAGCTTCTGATCCTGCTTCTCGTTGTCATCGCCGCTCGGCCAGCCCTTGCTCAGACGAAGCCCTATCAGTATTTCCGCGTCGGTAATCCCGCTGACATGCAAACCCGCACCGAGCCGGGGTTTGCACTCATCGGAGGCGGCAAAGACCTCGATCCAGCCTTTCAGTGGATGTGCCATCGTTCCGGTGGCGGCGACTTCCTCATCCTGCGAGCCACCGGAACCGATGCTTACAATCTCTATCTCCAGTCGCTTTGCCATCAAAATTCTGTTTCAACCTTAGTAATTCCGGACAAGCGCGCCGCCAACGATCCATTTGTTGCGCAAACCATCGCCCACGCCGAAGCCATATTCATCTCCGGCGGCGACCAAGCAAACTACATCAATTTCTGGAAAGGCAGTCCCGTACAAAAGGAGTTGAATGCCGCTGTTCACCGCGGAGTACCCATCGGTGGGACCAGCGCCGGCCTGGCAGTGCAGGGCGAATACATTTATTCCGCGCAGAAGGACCCTCCGGCAGGACCAGATCTCCGATCGACTCTCGCTCTCGCGGATCCCTTTCAGTTTCAGGTGGTCATTGCGCACGGCTTTCTTGAGAATCCCGCACTGGCGGACACCATTACAGACACCCATTTCGTGACTCGCGACCGCATGGGCCGTCTGCTTGTTTTCATGGCGCGGATATTGGCCTCCGGGGACGCAAAGCAAATCAAAGGGATCGGAATCGATGAGCAGACCGCCGTGCTCCTCGAGCCGGATGGCCGTTCGTCCATCGTCGGAAAGGGCGCCGCATATTTCCTCTACGCTGCCACGCCCGCGCCGGTGCTCAAAGCCGGCACTCCGCTTTCCATCCACAACATTTCTGTGCAGAAGGTCCCGCCCGGAGGAACCTTCGATCTGCGCTCATGGAAGGGAACCGCGACGCATTACACCTTTGACGTGGCCGCCGGCACCATCCGTTCGACGCAGTCCAACCACTCTGCTTATTGAAGGAAGGGATGGCCTGACGGGATTAGCATCCGCTCCACAGTAAAGATTCCTTTCTCCGTCTAAAACTTGTTGTTGAAATCTTTTTAAACGATTACACTCTCGCCGATATTGGTTTATGAAAACTCTGGGTCTAAGGTCCCCGCGAATGCTTGTCAGACGTCACGCGCGGTCTGCCTGCGCAACTGCTCTCGCTGAAGCGGACCACTGCAACTCCCAGATATCCCCTGCTGTGCTCGGCAATTTCCATCTGTGCTGCGTTCTACTGTCCGTCGTGTAGAGGAGTTTCCGTGAGAACAACTGTCATTGGTGTCGCAATCTTCGTCATGCTCCTGGTTATCGAGCTCCACGCCCAGACCTACCAGGGCCGGATTCTTGGTGTCGTCAGCAATCAAAATGGCGCGTTAATTCCAGGCGCGCAAGTTACCATTACCAATACCGCGACAAACACCAGCCGGACTCTGACAACCAGCGGTGCCGGCGAATATGTTGCACCCAATCTCGAGCCGGGACCGTATACGGTGATCGCCGAGGCCAGGGGGTTTTCCAAATTCCAGCGCACTGGTCTTCAACTCGAAGTGGCTCGCGACATCCGTGTCGATGCCAAGCTTCAACCAGGCTCTTTAACCAGCACGGTCACTGTCACCGGCGAGGCTCCGGTACTCAATACAACCAACGACGTGCTGGGAAGCACTTTTTCCAATGATGCCGTCAACGAGCTGCCCCTCCAGGGACACCGCTTGCGAGCAGTATGCGTCTTACGACCAACTCTACAATTTTGGCTGCTATGCCGGGCCGGGCTGGGTCATCACGCCGCCCGAGCCGGGCCAGTTCGGCACAATGGGCCGCAACGTTGTGCGCGGACCGGACTTCGTCAATCTTGATTTTTCAGTGATCAAGACATTCACGTTACGGGAGCGTTTGAACATGGAGCTCCGCGGCGAATTTTTCAATATCTTGAATCACCCAAATTTTGCCGGGACGAGCGGAGATCTGTATGACTGGTTTTATGAAGACTCCCCGTCTGCCGGAGAGGCGCTGCCAGGCTATTCCACGGTGGCTCAAGCCAGGTACACACCCGACATTGAGGCTTCCAATCCAGTCGTAGGCTCCGGAGGATCGCGCCACATTCAGTTAGGCGTAAAAATCCGCTGGTAGCGCGCTACGCCTTAGAAGGCCTTTGCGTAGATCCTGGCGTCTAGCAAGCAGGCGTAGGGGCACGTAGCCTTTCGCGTTTCCTTTTACGTTTGATGGCTTGCGCCCGCTCAAGATACTACGGAGCGCCGTCATCGTAAGCACGCCGCTCATTCGCTGATTTCCGGGCGGAAGGTGGATCACGTCTGGCAGAGCCCGCATGTATATAATCGCAAACGCTTCTTGATATAGATCAACGAACTATCGGAGGATAGCTATGCCGGATCCGTCTCTTACGATGCCTCTTTGGTTATTGCGTGAGTGCACTTTGGCGTTCGCGGCAAGAGTTAGAAGTATTTATCAGATTTATCAACTGGATATGACTGCTCTGAGTCACATACCAGATGACGACGCACATCGTGTCTATCGTCAGGCCGAGATTGAACGAACGACCGGACAACTCAGAAGTGATTACAACGGCAACTACAAAGCCGAAGCGTTAGTCATACGCGATGTTGTACTGTCCAGTCTGCCGGTGGGCAGACGAAACAACACCATCGACTCGATTTATTCGCAAGGTGCCGGTCCTGCGAGCGATGTACAGAACATATTTGAGGACCTGGAGAGACTGGCGCGTATGCTTCCGCAATCGTGACTCCCATATAGCCGATGCAGCGTGCCTCAATGCGATGGCTCAGCGACATCGATGAGCCCGGTGAGGATGCTTTGCATCTTTTCGCCGGCATGCCACGAAAGGCGATTTCACGTCACCGATCTAGGTTCAATGGGCGCATCGGCGAAAGCACCTGTCAGATGCGATTCAGCCGTTCCGCCGCGCCTTCCACCAGGGAGTGCAAAAGTTCCGTGACTCCCGGGCAATGCGCTAGGTTGGCACTCTGTCCGGCCCAGAGTGCCAGCAGGTCAGATCTGCCGGCCTTTTGCGCGGGGAGTGCCAAGCTACGCATAAGAAACCTCTGCAATGGATATGGCAGTATCTCGGTGCCGGGCTTATTCAGCATTTCTAGTAGTTCATTGTTTATGCCTCGTGCGAGTCTGCCTGTAAAGCCTTGAGTCAGTGCGGTCTGTCCGGCACTGCCGCGCAGAATGGCCTCGCGATGCAGCGGGTGCGCGCCAGATTCTTCGCAGGCAAGAAAGACCGTGCCCATCTGTACGCCATCCGCTCCGAGCGCGAAAGATGCGGCAATGCCTCGAGCATCGGCTACTCCGCCAGCGGCCACGACAGGAACCTTTACCGCGTCGACCGTCTGCGGCACGAGTGAAAAGGTTCCTGTCAGCGAGTCTTGTGCTGATCTTAAAAAGGACCCGCGATGCCCGCCCGCCTCAAAGCCCGAAGCAACCACCACTTCGACTCCAGCCCGATCCAGAGCGATGGCTTCGTCCGGCGTAGTAGCGGTTCCAAGTGTGACGATCCCTTTCTTCCTTGCCTCGTCCAATATCTCTTTCGGTGGAATACCGTAGATAAACGAGAAGGCCGGAACGTTAGCATCGAGAAGCACCCGCGCCTGATCCTCAAACCGGATCGGCTTGTACGGTGCAAATGCCGGTAGTGTGCCGCCGAGCGCTTGGATGAGTGGCGAGAGATGCGACAGAGCACGGTGGAATGCTGCAGCGTCCGATGTGCGGGCTTCCGCATCTTCCATCGAAACCCACAAGTTCATCGCAAACGGCTTCGCCGTCAGCGAACGAATCTCGGCGATCACATCTTCAATCGCGTTTGGTTCAAGACCGTGTGCGCCAAAGGATCCGAGTCCTCCGAAATTCGATACGGCGGCGGTAAGTCGCTGCGATGAAAGACCGCCGAGCGGCCCCTGGATGATCGGATACTCGATCCCTAGGACTTCTGAAACGCGGGTTTGATTCCATGCTTTCGCCATCATGCACCCTCTAACAAAAAAGGAAGAACCTAGTGTTCTCGCGCCCTTAGGCTTCAACTTCGAAAGGTGCCGAGCTCCGCAAGCCGGCGCTCCGCGCTCGCCGGCTTCGGGCTCTTCGGGTTCACCATTTGCCTGAGTGCGCACCACCATCCACGTGCAACACTTCCCCCGTCACATGACGGGCCTCTGTGAGATAGACAACCCCATCCACAATGTCGTCTACGTCTGAGATCGTACCCATCGGTGAGAGCGTCTTCAGAAAGTCTTTGGGATTGTTCTTGTGAAGGGGAGTATCCACGACACCCGGAGCGACGGTATTGAAACGGATGTGCTGCTTCGCGTACTCGCTCGCCAGAGTCCTAGTCACTGCTTCAAGGCCGCCCTTCGTGATCATCGGCACGGAGACGGAAACGCCGGCGATTGGGTTCACAACAAGCGAGCTGGTGATGCCAACCACACTGCCGCCCGATTTTTGCGCAAGCATCTGCTTCACGGCCCCCTGCGTCACGTAGAGGAAACCTTCGAGGTTTGTGGTTGAAAGCGCCTTGAAGTCCTCGGCCGTGTAGTCGGTGAAGGCTTTGGCGAAGAAGATGCCTGCGTTGTTCACCAGCGCGTCAACTGATCCAAACTTGCTTACCGCTGTTTCTACCACCTTGACGGCCACCGCGCTGTCAGCGATATCGCCGTCCACCAGAGTGAGCTGGCCGGATTCAGTAAATGCACCGGACTTCGTGATGTTGCGTGAGTTCGCTACGACGTTGTAGCCGCGATTGAGGAATGCCTGCACCACACCTGCTCCAATGCCTTGCGATGCCCCCGTTACGATGACTGTTTTCTGTTTGCTTCCCATACTCAGCTTCCTTCCGAATGACGGCTTTGTCGCCGCACGCAGTATGAGATTCACAGGGAGTGATCGGGATCCGTCGTATGTTCCAATCAGTCGATTGGAATTACCTATCGCTCTAGATAGCGTGTCTTCTGCTGGATCGTTGGTAATTCTTCGTCGAGCAGTTCGAGAAACGATTTAAGGGCGATCGAGGGATCCTTCTTGCGCCATGCGGCGACAAAGTCGATGCGAACATCGTCGGGCTGCAGGCGGAAGAAGGATACGTTGTCCGCGCGCAGGTTGCTGGCCGACGCGGAAACAATGGCCACCCCTTCCCCGGCTTCGACAGTGGAAAGCACCGAGTGCATATTGTTCAGCTCATTGTGCAGACGCGGCGAGAAGCCGTTGTCATTACAGGCGCGGATAATCGTGTCGAAGACCTCCGGAGAGCTTGCGCGCTGAAAGGTGACGATGCGCTCACCTGCGAGATCAGCAATGCGAATGCGCTTTGTTTTGACCTTGCGGGTCTTGGGAAGCGCTACGACTAGCGGTTCGCGGAAGAGCAGGCGCGACTCATAGGACGAACTACGATAGGCAGAGGGTGGACGCGTGAAGCCGATGTCGATCTCTCCGCGATCGAATGCGAGGTCTTGCCCGCTAGGCACATTTTCCTCAAGACGCAGCGCGACCCCTGGATGACGCGCCTTGTATTTGCGCAGCAGGTCGGAGAGAAACGGGTAGGTAGCAAAACCGATGAAGCCGATTCCAAGCCTGCCTATCTCTCCCTTGGCAGCACGCTGGGCAGTTGCAACGGATCGCTCTGCCTGTGCGAGCGTCTTGATTGTTTCCTCGTAGAAGACCTGTCCTTCAGGAGTAAGCCGAACCACGCGGCCGTCCCTCGAAAAAAGTTTGATGCCGAGCTCGCTCTCAAGATCGGATACAGCCTCGCTGATCGAAGGCTGGGTAATGTACAGGTGCCGCGAAGCCTCCCGATACCCATTCCACTGGACAACCGCTGTGAAATAACGAAGGTGTCTCAGTTCCATATGATAGGCACTCCCTATCAATGGATTAGAGCATGGCCCCAACCGGCTACGCGACCACGCGAAAGTACTGTAGCTGGCGGAGGCACGCTACCTGCAAGTGCCTATCCTCGAGTTCAGTTCGGCCATTTCTTCGCGTACCGATGAATCACAATCGCACGGACGTGTTGAGAAATCTCAACGGTACGGACTTTATGCGCAAGCTAAGATCACCGACACCCACAAAGCCGGGATTCGCCTTCTATCTTCTCGTGAGGACAACATGCGTCGCGTGCTGCGTGGCCTCGTGCTCCGTCACAGAAAATCCCAGCGCGGGCAGGTCAATACCGGTAAGGAGTGCCTCACCTTGACCGAGGGCAACAGGTGAAAGTGCAAAGTGGAGAGAATCGATCAGCCCAGCCTGCAGATACTGCCGCACGGTGGAAACACCGCCTCCGATCTTGACGTCCTTCTCACCCGCTCCTTGTTTCGCGAGCCTCAGTGCCTCTTCGATTCCGCCGCTGACAAAATAGAAGGTCGTCCCGCCTTCCATCACAAGGGGCTCACGCTCGTGGTGCGTCAGAACGAAGGTCGGCGCATGGTATGGCGGGTTCGCACCCCACCATCCCTTCCACGAGTCGTCCTGCCATGGGCCACGGACCGGACCAAACATGTTGCGACCAAGGATGAAGGCACCAAAGTTTTCCATCGATCGCCGTGCGAACACGTCGTCCTCATCGATAGATCCGCCCTCGTGCCCGTGCATGGCGCAGAATGTCTTGGTATGGAAGAACCACTGAAATATCTCTCGACCGCGCTTGCCCAGCGGATCGTCCAGGCTCTGCTCCATCCCTGCGCTAAACCGTCCAACGAAACACTAAATCCCGCGACACGAACCTTTGACATGTATGCTCCTCGCTTTCGAAATTCAGATTAGTTCCGGCCCGCGTGAGCCATCAGGTTTGAGCGGACGTTGATCTGACGAAATGATTCATGGGCCTCATCGCGCGGTGTCCTTTCCCCGTCGCTTCTCGCTCTCCTGAATCATTTCGTTCAAATCCCCAGCTGGTCGTATCTCGAACAACGATCCATACTTCACTGCAGGATGTTGGGACATGAGCTGAATTGCGTGATTCAGATCTCGCGCTTCCAGCACCAGAATTCCACCCAATTGCTCCTTCGTTTCCGCGTAGGGACCGTCTGTTACCGCGACCTTTCCGTTCTTCCAATACACGGTCATCGCCGTGTTGGCAGGCTGAAGAGCTTCGCCAGCGGCAAAATGTCCGTTCTTCCGCAGCTCGTCGTCATAGGTAAAACACTCATCAAACATGGCGTTGCGTTCGCTCTCAGACATGTTTTCGACCTTTTCCGGCTGGTAATATCCCAAACAGATGTATTTCATCAATTCCTCCTTGTTTCCTGTGACTCAGAGAGCCGTAGCTCATCGTTCTGTTATCGGATAGTCGTTCGGGAGACCGAAAATCGACAGCGACTCCAATCTTTTTAGTTCAACTGCCGAAGCCGCTCTTGCAGGAGTTTCCGCTCTGGTTCCTGTTGGGTCAGCGCCAGAGCTTTTTCATACGAGGACCGGGCCTCAGCGTTTCTGCAGAGCCTGCGGCACATATCTGCACGCGCTGAATGCGCCAGGTAATAATCTGCCAATCCGCCATGTGCCAGCACCGCGTCGATATGCGCCAAACCGATCTCTGGACCATCGCGCATGGCAATGGCTACGGCACGATTCAGCTCTACAACCGGTGAAGGTTGAATTCGCACCAGCTGGTTGTAAAGAGCAACAATCTGCCGCCAGTCGGTCACAGCGGATGATTCCGCCTCTGCATGAACAGCTGCAATCGCAGCCTGCAGCGTGTACGAGCCGAAGCGGTGGGACTTCAGCGCCGTCTCCACCAATGCCACTCCCTCCGCGATCTGCTCTCGATTCCAGAGCGAGCGATCCTGGTCTTCCAGCAAAACCAGCTCTCCTACGGGCGATGTTCTTGCCGCGTGACGGGATTCCTGCAGCAACATCAGGGAAAGCAGCCCAATGACTTCCGGCTCTGGCAGGAGTTCTCTCACCAACCGGCCCAGTCGAATCGCCTCGCCGGTTAGCTCTGCCCGCGTTACCTCCGCTCCCGACGCAGCCGAATAACCCTCATTAAAGACGAGATAGATGACCTGAAGCACAGCGCCCTGTCGCTCCGGCAACTCCTGCGGCGACGGCACCTCGTACCGAATCGGTGTGTCTCGAATCTTTGCCTTTGCGCGCACAATGCGCTGCGCCAACGCACGCGGAGTGACGAGGAAGGCCTTCGCAATCTCCTCGGTCGACAGCCCGCAGACCTCACGCAAGGTGAGCGCAACGCGCGCTTCCGGCGGTAGAGATGGATGACAGCAGGTAAAAATCAGGCGCAGCCGATCATCCTCAACGCTGTCCTCTTCATGGGAGCTTTCCGCCGAACTCCATTGCGCTTCGAGATATCGCACGAGCTCGTCTTGAGACGCATCCCAACGTGCCCGTCGACGCAGAGTATCGATGGCTTTGAACCGCGCGGTTGAAATCAGCCACGGTCGCGGATTGTCGGGCACTCCACTGCTCGGCCACACGCTCAGCGCAGCCGCGAAGGCTTCGTGCATCGCCTCCTCGGCAAGATCAAAATCACCGAGCAAGCGGATCAGAGTTGCCAGGATCCGTCGCGAATCCACGCGATAAAGGGAGTCGAGCAATTCGCGTATCTGCTCCGTGGATCGCTCGGACATGACGACGACTTTAGCAAGCCAGCTACCCTGAATCAATTTGGCAAGCGGCGGATCGATGCAAAGTGCCCAGGTCGTGACTCTGAAATCCTGGAACAACAGAACCGCTTCCTCGGTTGATGCAAAATCGCGGAGTCACTCATTGATTTTGCACTCGCGGAGCTGGTCAGCAGCCCAACTGACTTTCGTAGACTCAAAGCAGCCTCTTCCAGGTATCGAGGAGGCCAGGAGCAATCCCCATTTGCTGGGGGCACTCGCGCCACGGCGTTCGTCGACGCGTAAATATATGGCATTAGATGGAGGCCCTAAAATGTCTGCCAGTTGGACTTACGAAGGATGGAAGCTCTGCGCCACGGCGGTGGCTGCATTTGTCTGCGGATCGCTCATCACGACTCACCTGACCCATGTGCAAGAGGTGAAGGCCGATAGCAATCGCGTCTTCGAGTTAATGGTCTATCACACGGAGCCAGGCAAGGTGCCCGCGCTCGAATCCGTCTTTAAAGATGTGTCCAAGCTACAAACCAAACACGGTCTAAACGTCATCGGCTACTGGGTGCCGAACGATGACTCCCCAGCCTGGAAGGACACGTTTGTGTACCTTGTCGCTCATCCCAGCCAGGACGAGGCGAAAAAGAACTGGGACGCACTTCATGCCGACCCAGTCTTTCTGCCTTATCGAAATGCGGCTGTTCCTTTGATCGAAAAAGTGAACGGAGCGTTCCACGTTGACGAAGTTTTCATGCATCCGACGAACTTCTCAGAAATGAAATAAGGTCAGACTTGGTGAGAAGTTTGGTCCCACCGCTCGTTCTGCGGAAACTACTACAGATGGCGTCTTCGGACCACGCTTGTCTTCCTCGCGCATCATTAATGGCGTTAGCTCTGCGATGTGCGGTCACTACCCTCTGAGCCGACTTTCTATGAGCAGGTCCTTGGAGTCAATATCGATTTTCTTTTAGGTTTTCTTGCTGTTGATGTGGGTGCCGCATATTGCTCTCCACCGAGTTTCTATTCGCACTCTTTGTGAGCTTGGTTAGCACGTAAGCTCGGTGCCGGTTGGGGTTCAGTAGAAGAGTCGATGCTGCCAGTTATCGGACGGCCTGGTTGAGGGCCGAAGTCGGCACGCAGTCATCGGAACACGGCGTTGGAGCAACGGAACATAGGGGCATCCTCAAGCTGCTTTTGCGTAGAAGGGTATGTAGGCTTCTTGCGTAGTCCAGATGTGATGGAGCAGGACGGCCAGCTTGCGAGCAACGGCAACCACGGCCTTGTTCTTGGCCTGTTTGCCTCCGCGTTCCGCCAGATGCAGTCCCCATCGCCGGAGGGACGAGTCTTTTCCTTTTGGTCGGAGGATGTGGTTCGCGCACTCGATCAGCAGGCTTCGCAGATATACATTGCCCGCCTTCGTGATCCCGAGTTGAGGATCGCGATCTCCTGACTGACTGCGTCGTGGTCGCAAACCGAGATAGCAGCCTACATCTCGGCTTCGCTTGAAGCGTTGCTTGTTCCCCAGGGTGAGAACGAATGTCAGAGCCGTGATGTGGCCCACGCCCTGAACCTTCAGCAGGGCTTGCGTCTCGGGATACTCCGTCTGTAAACGCGGTACGCGGACTGACGAAGGCCCGCGGTCACCGTATGCCGGCTTCCTCGACGCGGTGTTTTGCTGAGCGCAGCCTTGCCACTTCGGCCGGCCGACAATCATTTCATCGTGCGCGGTCCATTCCCGGATCGAGACGTTGCACGAGCGCTGATTCGACACTGGTCCATCATTCAGATTGGAGCGCCATGCACTAGTATGCCTACCATGTGATGTCCTTGCGCTCAGTTGATGTTGAGACGCGCGGATCAGGAACCGGATAACCGATTGCAAAATGGTATACGACTTGTCCCTGGTTGGGCACCAGGTTGAGATGACGTTGCACCTCATCATCATAGAAGGCGCCGATGCCGGTCGCACCCAGCCCAAGTGCCTCAGCGGCGAGATACAAGCGGTGGCCAATAGCGCCTGCTTCAAAATGCACATAGCGATAACCACGGTCGCCATAGGTGCGAGCGGCACGCTCCAGATCGCCGATCATCGAAAAGGTCACGCAGGCGTTACCGGCGAGGTCCTGACTGAGGCTCAGGCCAGCGGCCACTACGCGCTGGTCACCACCTTTTACCTGCTCCAACTCGGCACACTCCGCCCAGAACCTGTAGACGCCGGGTCGTAACCCATCGACGCGGTGAGCATACAAATACAGCCGAATGAAACGCGCGCCGGCAAAGTCCGCCGACAATGGCTGGGCTGTGATGGCGAGGATGGTCGACAATTCCGCCAGTGACATCGATTGCTTTCCACCCAGAAAATCGAGCGCCGAGCGTCGCATGCGGGCAACCACGCCAAAGCTGCGAGTCGATGAAGCCAGAGAAGGCAGCTTGATCTCGCCGGAGCCAGGTGGGGCCGACTCTACGAAGAAGGTGCCACTGCTCCTGCCGCTGCTTTGTTTCGTAGCGAAGTGGATGCTATCAATCAATGGGTGCGCAATCGTCTCCTTCGAAAGCTGGTTCGCCTGCCCGCCAAACCAGATAGTCTTAGCAGTGTCTGCTTCGCCCACTGGAATGGACTTGCCGTGGAGGCTGACAATCAGCATGGGCCACTCATCCATGTTCAGGCGACACAACTGCGCCACTTCATCGTCTGGGAAATATCCAACCGCGAAGTTGTCGCATCCGATAGCCCGGGCGGAGAGTGCAAGCGCTTGCCAGGCGTGTCCTATGTCGTGCAAGCAGTACCGATACGCCCGTTCACCGTACTTCCACGCCTCGCGCCACACAATACTGGTCAATACAAACACGATGGTCGCAGAACCGCTGACCAGCTTCATTTCAAAATCACCGCGCCCGCGCTGCTCCGCCATGTGTCTGGATGGATCGTAGTGATACATCCCATCTGGCCACCCTCTCAGACCTCGTGTGAGGAAGTGAAATTCCGTCGGGTGCAGATTCCCCGAGGACGGATTTACTCTTAGCGCGTAGTTATATCCGGTGGACGGGACACGCTTCGACGCGCTAATCGCGGCGGAATAGAAGAGTAGTTGCGAGAGGAAAGCCGGTCCGTCACCCACAGGCGTGGTACTAGAAGTACCCTGAAGCACGTCGAATGCTGGTATTTCAGGGGCTGGCGGATCTGTCGGCAGATCGAGCACCGGCACGCCTTCGTAATGACGAAACGGATCAGGCATGTTCGCCCAGTCGAGAACATGCCGTGCACGCCTCAACGATTCGACGGTGTGCTTGGTAGCTTCGTGATATTCGCGCCACGTCATTGCCGGTTCATGGGCTTGGATTGCCCGATATTAGCATCGAGAGTCATCGCGCTACTGACGGCATTCTCCGGTCAGTCTTGATCTGCGGCGCGACAGAGCCATTATTCGTCTTATCCCGGCATATCGTTGGCCTTACACCACAGTTAAGTGAACTGCTACTCCGTAATCACTCGGCCAGTTCAACGAGAGTACACCGAGCCAACGGCACATCCGCACAAATGAATCCTCCGCTACGGGATGGCCGAACGTTAAGCAGACGGACCGAGGACACCGCGCCCGAGGTGCGGGGGAGGAGAACTAAATGGGAGGTGGTATAAGCCACCTCCCATTTCTGTCACTGCCTCCTGGGTTTTACGCGGCCTTGGCGGACGCTTTGGCTTCGAGGGCCTTCTCGTTGCCAACATTCACTTTGATCTGCATGGGCTTGGCTTCAGCCTTCTTGGCGAGGTTGATATTCAGCACACCCTTGTCACAGCGGGCACTCACTTGCCCCGAATCCACGGAGCTGGGAAGCGTGAACGAGCGGGTAAAGCTTCCGTATTGCCGCTCGACGCGGCGGAAGTTCTCCTCTTTCTCTTCCTTCTCGATCTTGCGCTCACCATGAACGGTGAGGGTATTGTTCTGAATGCTGACATCAATATCTTTTTCGTCGATGCCCGGGACTTCAATCTTCAGAATAATGAAGTGCTCGTCTTCGTAGATGTCCACCGGCGGTGCGAGGGTGGTGGTTGTCAACGCCTCCTCCGGGCCTTCGGGGCTGTACCCCTCACGGATTAGACGGTTCATACGGTTCATGCGGTCTTGCATCGCGGACAATTCGCGGAGAGATTCCCAACCGGTCATTAGTGTCATGACGCAGTTCCTCCTTAGCAGTAATCTAAGAGGAAAAACTTCAGATGGGCTGACTTAGTTCAGTGAACCTGAAAGAGTAAGAAGCGGTACTTGCTCAAGTTTGAGGCTAGGCCGGTGGGCTAACAATTGTCAAGATGAGGGAGTGTCCTGCGCGCTGTCACTTCTTCGAAAGCTCCCCCCCCTCAAAATTGACTTTCAATTTCTCACGACCCGGTCACGATCCAGTACGGGTCTCGCAGGGTACAAGTAACACAAAGCATCCATATTCGTCTTCAGGACGCTGTCGCATGTGGCGAATTCACACTGCGCTTGAGGGTGAGGTTAAGAGCCTTTCTTCCTCGGTTTCTTCGCGCCTTCGGCGTGCTTTTTGGCGTTCCCCGAAGCCTTAGGGTGAAAAAGATTCTCTACCGCCTCCTGGGCACTCATATTCTTAGCGCTTTTGGGCTCTTTCTTGGACATGCTGAACTCCTGTGTGTCGGAGCATAGACCTCCATGCGTAGATTGAACAGCTTGGATTAGAAAATAAATGCTACGCGCAAGCGACTTCTAGGATTCTCCACTGCGAATGAACATCGCGGAAAACGGGGATTGCGGTAAGAACACCTAGTTAAGGGCTGGTTCTGGCGAACCTACCGCAATGCTGACTTGAACGAAGCCGCTTTGAGAGCGGCGGACGCTTGAGCGTGGGCTGAACGAGCGGTGGTGGTATTGGGATAGGTTGTGTCGCAGAGGAGGGTATCTCTGTGACTCGTCTACGTCAGATCATGCT
>Ga0193743_1001557_pt1 | contig 16975 bp, 18 predicted proteins | sample L2c2metaG_FD_143038 | JGI IMG/M metagenome (GOLD analysis project Ga0193743, IMG submission 143038) | Soil microbial communities from a riparian zone of the East river system, Colorado, United States - L2c2 | ecosystem: Environmental > Terrestrial > Soil > Riparian zone | place: USA: East River...
GAAGGAAGCCCTCAACCGGTTCGGAATACTGTGGGAAGCTCGCTTCCCACAGTATTCCGCATAACCATTCACCAACTTCAACCAAGACGTTTACACAAAAGATTGGACACTACCGAGCTAGGTCGTCCGCCACGCCAGTCCGCACCACAGGGCAATTCCCCCAAGCTGCACCAAAGCAGTCCACTCCGCCAATTGCCACGCGATTCCCCCGCCATGGCCCAGGGCGCCCGCCACCAGCAAACAACACAGCAACAGCGCCGCGCCCGCCAGCAGCGCATTCCGCCCATAGTGCGTCCGCCTTACAAACAACCCTTGTTTCGCCGGCACCCGCAACACCTTCCGCTCCGGCAACCGCGCCATCACCCGGGCCGCAAACTCGGCCGGCACCGTCACCGCGGGAGCCTGCTCCAGCGCCCGCGTGATGCGACCCTCTTCCACCCGTTGCAGATCTATCTCCGGCGTCATCGCGCAGCCTCCCCCCGTCTGGTTCCCAGTCCCGTCCCCGTCACTTCCTGCCCGGCTCCCGTCGTACTTGCAATCAACTCCCGCAGTCGCGCCCGCCCCCGATGCAGATGCGTCCGTACCGTGCCCACCGGCATCCCCAGCACTATCGCAATCTGCTCGTACGTCCGTTCTTCCTGATGGTAGAGCACCAGCACCGCCCGCTGAATCGCGCTCAACTCTCCCAGCGCTCGCTCCACTCCCTCGGCAAACTCCCGCTCCAGCAGCAGCTCTTCCGCATTGCGCCCGGGATGTCGCAGCCGGTCGCCCCAGTCCTCCACATCATCTGCCAGCGAGGTCAGCGGCCGCTCTTCGCGATGCCGCCGCCGCAGCTCATCCTGGGCCACATTCACCACAATGCGGTACAGATATGTGGACACCAGCGCCTCGCCGCGAAATGTCGGCAGCGCGCGATACAGCCGTAGAAAGCAATCCTGCGCCAGATCATCCAACCCTTCGCGCGTTCCCAGCAGCCGCAGCAATGTGCGAAAGACCATCGGCGCATGCTCCTCAACCAGCGCCGCAAAGCGGGTATCGCCGGCAACAGCCGCAACTGGTGAGGCAGGTTCTTCCACGGACATGAGCACCTGAGAGAGCACGCGGGAGCGAAAATCCTTGGAAGAGTAAGACCGGCGGACTCCCTGAAAGTTTCACGCCCAAAATTTATTTCGACCGCTGAAACTCCACCCCGCCGCGCCAGTCTAACGCCGCCAGTAAGAGCATTTCCCCGGCAAAATGCCGGAGCAACGGAAACGCTCCAGGGAGTCTTCCATGTCGTCGTCTATCTTCTTTTCGCCCTTCGTCGTCGCCGTTGCCGGTTGCCTCATGATCCTCGGCCTCGGCTGCTTCGGAATCTATTCCGAAATGGATCAGAAACGTATCCGCTCGCAGGAGCGCATGACTCTGCTCGCCCGCGGCATGTCCATCGATGACATCGAGCGCCTCCAGCGTCAGGTGCAGACCGAAGATGTCACCGACCCTGTCCGCGCCATGAACGGCATCCGCCTCACCGCCATGATCCTCTTCGCATCCGGCGCCGGCATCATCGCCTTCGGCCTGCTCCTCGCCGCCATTCTGCAGAACCGCGTGTTGCTCATCGTGCCCGCTGCCGGCCTCATTCCCCTGGCCATCGGCTTCGGCTTCTTCGTCGATTACAAAATGCAGGCGCGCGATCTCGCGCGCTTCGGCCTGGAAGTCGACTCCCAAACTCCGGCTCGCAAATAACACCGCACGCTGCCGCCTACCCCACGTCGGCCATAGCTGCTTCCCGCACACCCGATCGCATAACCGACAGCACGCTGATGTCATCCTGCTGACCGAATTGTTTTGCTGCTTCCGCGATAGCATGCGCGGGCTGCTGGCTGATGGCCAGGGTGCGCGCAAAGCCGAAGAGCTCCCGCTTCTCATTCGCCGCTTCAACAACGCCATCGGAGATAAACGTCAGCCGGTCGCCGCCTTCGATCCGATGGCTCGTCTCCACATAACTTCCCTCTGCCTCAATGCCGAGCGGCAGCCCGGAGTCAACGTCGAGTTCTTTGCCATTGCAATAGGGCGCAAGGTTGCCCGCATTGGCGATACCCACACCGCCATCGGCGGAAATCAGCGCGGCGGTGCATGTGGCAAATCCACTAATCTGCCCATACAGCACGCGGTTCAGATACGCCAGCACCTCGGCTGGCTTCCGCATAGTGCAGCCGCGCAGCGCGCCGACAATCGTGCTAACGGTCATGGCCGCCTTCAGCCCCTTGCCGCTCACATCGCCAACAACAATCAACAACGATCCGTCATCTCCCGGCAGAACCTGGAAGAAGTCTCCGCCCACCTGCTGCGCGGGCAGATACACGCTCTCGACTGAAAAGCCAGGCGTGCTGGGCGGGCGTGACGGAACCAGCAACTGCTGCACCTCTCGCGCCTGCTCTATCTCCAGCTTCCACTGCTCGCGCTGCCGTTGCCCCTGTAAATACCGCCGCAGCATCAGCACGGCAATGATGCCCAGCGAGCCGAACGTGGCAATTCGCGAGAATGGAAGGAACACGCCGAACGGATAGTAGTTTGTTCGTACGTGCAGCTTCTGCAGCAGCGGCGTATTCGCTACCAGCACCGTCAGCACCGCGGCAGGCAAAGCCATCCATCCCTCGGTGCCGTTCTTGCGAATACCCAGGTACGCGATCCAAAACATCAGCGCGCCGAACAGCAGTGTCATCACATCCGCCAGCGGTGACAGCCACATGATGATGTGGGGCGCGACAGAGAGGCTGCTAAGGGGCGGCAACTGCATCGCCCCCGCGATTGCCACCAGCACCACGATGGCCCAGGTGCAGCGATATATCCACTTCAGCCATACCGTGCGCTCCAGCCGGAACCAGTATCCCCAGAACATCAGCCACAGGCCGATCTGTAGCGGAGGCAGCACACCAAAAACACTTAGCGAACGCGAACCCACCCATGTGGTGTAGCTCTGCACGGCAATCAGAGAAACAAAGATCAGGCTGATAGTGCAGATCAGCCCCAGCCACAGGTAGGCCAGCTCGCCGTGGTCCAGCCAGTACAGGCCGAACACCACCAGGATCGCCAGCAATTGAATCCCTATTTCCAGAAAGTTGCTGCTCTGTTGTTGATCGACGATGTACCAATGCAGGCGTTCGAGCGCATGGATAGTGCTGGCGTGCCCCAGGACCGGCGGTCCATGCATGCCACCTGCCTCCAGCTGTGCGGTGGGGGTGGAGGCGGCCATCCACATGCGAATTGCAATGGTTAGCGGTCCTTCCGGGCGAATTGCTTTGGGTAGCGGAAACTCACGCGGCAGGCTCGTGGAGAAGGTTGCGCCATCCTTGTTGAATCGCCCAAACTCCCCCGCGAGCTGGCCATTGACGTAGACCTGATAAGCATCGTCGAACAGCGAAGGCATACTGATGGCCAGCGCCTCACTCGCGCCCTGCGCAGTGCCCTCCGCATTTTGCTGAACCACGTTGATCCGCAGCCGGTACCACGCATAGCCGGAATATCCGACGTAGCCGCGCATCGTCCAGCCGGGTGCAAAACCGCTCAGGCCGGTGTTTGGATTGACAGCGTTCGGCGTCAGGTCCATCGTGCTCCACGATGCGTCGTCGAACTCCGGATCGGCCCAGCGCATATCGTCGCCGGTACGGAATTTCCACGGCCCCGTCAGCGGGATCATCGCTTGTCCCAACCGGATCTGCATGACGGATGCGGGAGCAACCGTCGCGTTCTGGGCATGCAGTGACCATGCAGAGAGCAGGGCCATCAGAAGATACAGAGCCATCCTTTTCATGCGAGAGCGATCGCTGCCTCCGAGCGGGAAGTCATCGCGATGCGGACCGGCCAGCCATACGGCTGAAGGAGGTTGCTGAGCGCCGGAAGCGCACGCGGGCGGCAGGTGGACGGTCTGCACAGATTGGAGGCATGGGTATCCCACCATCGGCGGTCGTGCCAGGGAAGTCAAGCAGGAATGACTACCTTTGAGCACTCCCCTGAAATTCTCTTTTCGGAACGCTCCATGGCGCCGGTGTTAATCTCGTACCGAATGCGTCCGGCAGCCATACAACGCCATCGCCGTTCCTCCCGTCAGATAGCATGCACCCTCCCATCGGCTGCCGATTCCGGGAACCGGTCCAGCGTGCCTGTGCTCTCCGTGCTCGGGCTCTCTCAGGTGCGATCGTAGGACTCGTATGACGGCATCGACGAAGCAACCCAGCCCGCTCGAGCGCAAGCCCGAAATATGCAATCTCGAACTGGTCATACAGACCGGCCTCCTCCTCACCCGGAACCTCGACCTCGAATCCATCGTCCAGTCCGCTACCGATGCCGGAATGCAGCTCTCCGGCGCTCAGTTCGGAGCCTTCTTCTATACCGTCGTCAATGCTCAGGGCGAAAGCCATCTCCAGTACGCGCTCTCTGGAGCGGCCCGCGAAAGTGTTGCGAACTCCCCCATCCCCAGCAAGATGCCGATCTTTGGCCCCGCCTTCGATGGCAAATCCGTCGTGCGCTTCGGCGACATCACGAAAGATCCGCCCGAGGGCCGGAACGTTCCCTGCTTCGACATGCTCCAGGGACACCTTCCCGTGCGCAGCTATCTCTGCGTCCCCGTCAAGAGTCAATCCGGCGAAGTTCTTGGCTGCCTTGCTTATGGCCACGAACAAGCCGCCGTCTTCGAGAAGGAATCCGAAGCCCTCGTCGCCATCGTCGCCGCCCAGGCCGCCGTCGCTATCGAAAACGCACGGCTCCGCGAGCAGTTGACCCTCAAGATCGCCGACCTCGCAGATGCAGAGGCGCGCCACAGGGACGCCGTCAAGCGTCTGGGAGAGTTCGCCGCTATCGTCGAATCCTCCGACGACGCCATCCTCAGCAAGGACCTCAATGGCATCATCACCAGTTGGAATCCCGCCGCCACCCGCATCCTCGGATACACCGGCGAGGAGATGATCGGTACCTCCATCCTCCGCATCATTCCCGATGAGCTGCACTCGGACGAGGCCTTCATCCTCGCAAAAATCCGCGCGGGCGAGCGAGTCGACCACTTCGAAACCACCCGCATCGCCAAAGACGGCCGCCGCCTCGACGTCTCCCTCAGCATCTCTCCGGTGCGCGACGACTCCGGTCAGATCATCGGCGCCGCCAAGATCCTCCGCGACATCTCCGCCAGAAAGCGCCTCGAACAGTCGCTCATTCAGGCCGAGAAACTAGCCGCCACCGGTAGAATGGCCGCCACCATCGCGCATGAGATCAACAATCCACTCGAAGCCATCGTGAACCTGCTCTATCTCTCGCGCGACCTCGCCGCCGATTCCCACCAGGCCGCCTATCTCGACGCCGCTGCAAGCGAAGTTGACCGCGTCTCGCACATCGCGAAGCAGACCCTCGGCTACTACCGCGAACACACCGCGGCCGCCAGCAATTCGTTGTCCGATATCGCCGCCGAGGCCATCCGTGTCTACGAGGCCCGGTGCAAAGCCGCTGGCATCCGTATCGAAAGCCATCTCGACCCGGCGCCGAACATCGTTCTCCGCAAAGGCGAGATCATGCAGGTCATCTCCAACCTCATCGCCAATGCCATTTACGCCATGCCCTCCGGAGGCACCCTCTCCATATCCGTGAAACAGCCCTCCTACGGCAACGGATCGGGCGATGGCGTTGTTCTCTCCATTGAAGACACGGGCGTCGGCATCCCTGCAGAGAAACTACCCCGCATCTTCGATGCCTTCTACACCACACGCGGTACGATCGGCACCGGCATCGGCCTCTTCGTCGCCCGGCAGTTCATCGAAGGCCACGGAGGAAAGATCCAGGTCGAAAGCCGTACCGGCCCCCACTCCCACGGCACAAAAATGTCCATCTTCCTGCCGTTCGAAAGCCAGTACGCCGCCGCCTGAAGAACCGCTATCCCAGGCACCAGTTCTGTCAGCAAAACCGTCTGCGCGTAATCGCGTCCCTCGGCAATGCCCGCCATCTGCGATCTGCATTAGCATGATGGGCGCACGCAAACCACATCTTCATTCCGAGGGAACAAATCCATGGCAAATCCGTTCGTCCACCTCGAACTCAACACCCCTGACCTCGCTAAAGCGAAAGCGTTCTACGGCGCACTCTTCGGCTGGCAATTTCAGGACAACGACATGGGCCCCATAGGCGTCTACAGCACCTTCAAGCCAGACGAAGGCCCGGGCGGCGGCATGGTCGCCATGCCCGGCGGAAATCCCGGCTGGCTCAGCTACGTCGGCGTCAAGGACATCAACCAGTCCACGGAGCAGGCCCGCTCCCTCGGCGCCACCATCATCATGGGTCCGCAGGAGATCCCAAACATCGGATGGATGACCATCTTCCAGGACCCGACCGGCTGCACCATCGCCATCTTCCAGCCAAAGTAAAAGTAACTGGGGCAATATTTTTCCGCTCACCCACCGGCAAGAAAAGCGCGCTCTGGCGCGCTTTTCTCGTCTGCCCTGAACACGAACGTTACTCCTGCCGCATTACGCAAAGCAGGGATTATTGGCAAGATCTTGGTGTATCGCGGAAATAAGTTGACCTATTCCCACTTCCAGCCCATTGGTGCAAAAAATCGTTACCAATTCCTGATTGCGCGCACCAATTTATCCGATAGACTCCATGATTCAGGCAGTCCCCCAAGGGAGTTCTTGCGATGTCGCGACGCTCTGCAAACGCCGCTCGCCTCTTCGGCCTCATCATGATCCTCATGGTGTGCGCCTGGGATGTCGACGCCATGCGTCCGCATATCGCCGCGCACTCCTGGTACACCCTCGGCTTCGTGGCGGTCTTCCTCATCGTTCACCTGTCGGACTACCTCACCGTAGGCCGGTTCGTAACTCGCCTTGACTTACTCGTTGACCCATTCGCCCTAGCGGTAGCCGACGGAATGGCCCGCGCAGGAAACGACGCACAACAGGAAAACGAGAAGATCGGCCCAGCCGGACTCTTCCCGCTACGCCGGCAGCAGCCATCCGTCAAATCCGGACAGCCAACCGCAAAGCTATACACCTTCACCGCCGTCACCACCACCGCGGCGAAGGTATCGGGCGCACCCTATCCCGTCACCCAGCAGCACTTTGTGGTGAAACCTGAGTAGAGCAAACCAGCCGCTCATACAATAAAGGAACCCAAACCTGGGTTCCTTTTTTCGTATCGGTCGAGATCGTCCCATGCCCAACCTGAAGCAACGCATCGTCAAACAACTTCAGGACGCGGTCCTTTGGACGCTCGCGGCGGCACTCTTGCTATGGCTCGGCGACTGGGCCGTCTGGCGCATCCGCGTCTGGCACGGCGGCGGTTACGATACGGTGCAGGTCAGCCAGTTCCTGCTCACCCCGCTCAAGAACCACCGCGTCAATGCCGACGAGCAAAGCACCGCGGACCAGCCCTGCACGCGATCCATCTTTCCCCACGCCGGCGACGACCCATGCTGGTGGCTCCGCCGCCACGCCACCGAATTTCAAAACGCATTCCTTCTCGATCCCAGGTAGACCAACCGGAGAGCCGCTCATGACCACGGCAAAGGATCCCGCCACGCCCGGAAAACAGCTCGCATCGTCTCCCGCGAGGCAACTCGCATCCTTCCCCGCGAGGCAGCTCGCATCCTTCATAGACAAATTCACGCCCGAGATGGCCGCGCTCACCCGCGCCGTCCTCACAATAATGCGCAAGCGCTATCCCACCGCCCTCGAACTCGTCCACGACAACTACAATGCCCTCGCCATCGGCTTCAGCCCCACCGAGCGCGCCTCGGAAGCCATCTTCTCCATCGCCGTCTTTCCCCGCTGGATCAGCCTCTTCTTCCTGCAAGCCCAGAAGGCCAGCACCCCGCTCCCCGACCCGGAAAAGAGATTGCAAGGCACCGGCAACGTCGTCAAACACATCCGCCTCGCCTCCGCAAAAACATTGGACGAGCCCGCCATCCGCGCCCTCATGGACGAAGCCGAAGCCAGAGCAGCAGTCCCCCTCGACCCAAAAGGCAAACACCGCCTCATCATCAAGTCGATCTCGGCGAAGCAACGCCCACGTCGGCCTGCCTGATCGTTCGCCAACGCTAGTCACGCTTTTAGCTTGACTATTCCCGCGACGAGATAGTAAGTATTCTGACCATCAGATGAATGACTAATTTCCATGCCTAAGCAAACACCCAAATCCGCTTCGCTGACCGAAAGCGACTACTCCGCTCAGGCCCCTATCGCGCTTGGGCGGCGCTTCTACCAGATCGCCGTCGCCGCGGTGGCGGAAGCGCACGAGCCGTGTGGACTGACTCCCCTGGAATTTGCTGTCCTGATCCATTTGCACGACGCACCGGGAATCGATCAGAACACCCTCGCGGAACAGATGGCACTCGACCGGACAAGCACCGGCGCGCTCGTCTATCGGCTGGAGCAGCAACGCCTTATCGAACGTCAGGTGAGCGATGCAGATCGACGCGCTCGGGTGCTGCGCCTCGCGCCCCGCGGCTTGGCCTTGCATAACAAGCAGCGTCCCAAAGGACGCGCCGCGCAGGAGCGTCTGATGAAGGTGCTAACACCCGACGAGCGTCGATTGCTCGTCGACATGATGAGGCGGGTGATCGACGCCAATCAGGAGTACGCGCGTCCGGGCGCCGGAAGGCGCCGGCGGCAGTAGAGGGCCATGGCAACAACCTGAAAGGTGGTTGGTCATGCGTGTGATGCAAGGTGCTGAACCCGCCCGGGCTAGGTTGACTGGAGTGGAGTGGCTGGTTGTCGCAGTTGCCTGCGTCGGCTTCGCGTTCGATCTCTACGAGACCCTCATGATGGCGCTCCTCGTGCGGCCTGCCATAGGCGAGTTGAGCGGCCTTAAGCCTGGGAACCCTGCATTCAATCTATGGGTCGGTCTGCTCTTCTATATCCCGAATGTCGCGGCCGGCATCTTCGGGCTCCTAGGCGGTTACTTCGCAGATCTCTTCGGCCGTAAACGCATTCTCGTCTGGAGCATCCTGCTCTACAGCGTGTCGGCCTGCGCGGCCGCGTTCTCTACGTCGCTATGGCAGCTGTTGATCTTTCGTTGCGCGACGCTGATTGGTGTGTCGGTGGAGTTTGTGGCTGCCACAGCGTGGATTGCTGAACTCTTTGCGGATCCCAAACGTCGCGAGTCAGTGCTTGGCTATACCCAGGCCTTTTACACCGTCGGAGGACTGATGGTGGCGGGTGCTTACTATCTGGCCGTGACCTACGGCGAGGCTTTCCCATTGATTCATGGCGGCCATCAGGCTTGGCGCTACACGTTGTTGTCCGGATTAGTGCCGGCGCTTCCACTTCTCCTGGTTCGTCCGTTCCTTCCCGAATCTCCCCGCTGGCAAGAGAAAAGAGCCGAGATACGGCTTGAGCGCCCGCGCCTCTCCGAGTTATTTCAGCCGGCGCTTCTACGAACTACGCTCGTTGCCACACTGTTGTTCGCCTGCAGCTATGCTCTGCCGCTCGGTGCGATTCAGCACACAGTGCGTATGGTCTCCGGCCTTTCGGACGTGCGGAACCTTCCGCCGCGGCAGGTGGAGCAAGTCGCCAGTGGGGTTCAGATGTATCAGGAGTTAGGGGGCACCACCGGCCGCATCCTTTTTGCCGTCTTCGTCATCCACGTGGTTTCGCAACGCCGCCGCGCGCTGCTCTTCATCATTCCCTCACTGGCAGTCTTTCCCTTCCTCTATTTCTTTGCAGCGACCCGAACCTTGGCATTGCTTCATCTGGGAATTTTTCTCGCCACCATGCTTTTCAACGGACTCCATAGTTTCTGGGGGAACTATCTGCCCCGGGTCTATCCCACTCGCCTCCGAGCCACTGGCGAAAGTTTTGCTGCCAACATCGGCGGCAGAACGCTCGGAGTCTCCGCGGCTCTGATGACAACCACCCTTTCCAACGTGATGCTCGGGGCCGGCCACGCCGCACAACTCGCCCACTCCGCTGGTGCAGTCGCTCTCTCGTTTTTGGTCCTGGCGTTAATCGGCACCTACTGGTTGCCTGAGCCCGCAGGAGATCGCCTTCCTGAGTAGAGTTGCTGTCCACCGCAAATCCGTCCATGGGTCCTGCATGCAAACGCATAAAGGAGCAAACATGAAAAACCACGAAGCCTCACTTCTCCAACCTCAATCCCCATCGAGCTATCTGCTCGACAATGCAGCTCCGCAAACCCCCGACCGATTCGACGCCCTGTCAACGCTCTATGACCGCGAGAGCCTGCGGCACCTCGAGGATCGCGGCATCGGACCCGGCTGGAATTGCCTGGAGGTAGGCGGTGGCGGCGGCACAATCGCTGCGTGGCTCGCGGCTCGCGTCGGTCCCACGGGACATGTCCTGGTAACGGATCTCAATCCGCGTTTCCTCGACGGGTCAAAGTTTTCGAATATGGAGATACGTCGCCATAACATCGTGACCGATCCGCTTCCCGATGCGGCCTTTGACCTGATTCACGCACGCCTGGTGCTGTCGATCATTCCCGAGCCGGAAAAAGTGCTGACCCGCCTGGTCGCTGCGCTCAAACCGGGCGGCTGGCTCGTCGAAGAAGAATTTGATTCTCAATCTCTTTCTTACGATCCGTTGCAGACGCCAGCCGAGGTTCATTTGAAAACGCAAACAGCATTCTCGCGGTTGCTCGATGAACGGGGCATGGACAGGCGCTGGGGCCGGCTCGTCCATGGCCGCATGCGAGCCCTGGGGCTGGTCGATGTCGGAGCGGAGGCGAGTCTTTCGATGTGTCAGGGCGGATCTGCGGGCACTTCGTTGAAACGCGCGAACTTCGAACAGCTCCGCGATGCACTCATAACAAGCGGATATGTGACCAGAGAAGAGCTGGAGCATGACATAGCAAAGCTCGACGATCCGGAATTCGTGACGCCATCCTCCATCATGTGGACGACATGGGGGCGACGGCCGGCCCAGCCTGTCCGGAAGCCCGCAAAGAAATAAGTGACAGCCCCCGCGCTCACATTCGATCTATAGTTATCTGCCACGGAAGTTATCTATCCCGGACGATAACTATCCGGGAAACTAACTATCCGGGAGCAGGCATGCCCGAACCCCACAACCCGGTAGACCTCTACGACAACGCCTACGGCAACTATGCAGCCGATGTCTATCGCCAGATCCGTCTCGCCACCTACGGTAAAGATCTCGGCCAGACCAGCTGGGTCACCAACGAAGAGTCCCGCGCGATTCCTCAGACGTTGCAACTCACGCCCGCCTCCCGCGTTCTCGAAATCGGTTGCGGCTCCGGAGGCTACGCCCTGCACGTCGCCACCGCCACCGGCTGCAGCATCGTCGGCGTCGACATCAATGATGCCGGGGTTCGCAACGCCAACACGCTCGCCCGCGCCCGCCATCTCGCGGACCGCGTCTCCTTCGAGCGCTGCGATGTCTCAAAGGCACTGCCCTTCCCCGATGCGGCATTCGACGCAGCATTCGCCAACGATGTCCTCTGCCACATTCCCGGCCGCCCCGCACTCCTGCAGGAAGTCTTCCGCGTCCTCCGGCCATCCGCCCGGCTTCTCTTCAGCGACGCTCTCATCATCGGCGGCGCTGTGACCCACCAGGAGATCGCGACCCGCAGTTCCATCGGCTACTACATCTTCACTCCGCCCGGCCACAACGAGCGCCTCATCCAGGACGCACGCTTCCACCTACTTGCTGCGGCAGATACAACAGAGGGCGCCGCCGCGATTGCCCAACGTTGGCGCGATGCCCGCGACCAACACCGCGAAGCCCTGATCTCCATGGAAGGCCTCCTGACCTTTGATGGTCTGCAGCAATTCCTCTCGTGCGTCTCCACGCTTAGCAGCGAACGCCGCCTTCTGCGCTACCTCTACACCGCCCAGAAACCGGGTTAGAGATCCACGCGCCAGACCGTCATCGCCATCGCGGAAAGTGATCAGGGATCACTGCCTCCCTGACAATCAAGGATGACTAATATAGGAAGGGCGCTTGCCACCCAGGCAGCCACTCATAGGAGCTTCCTCACATGCGATCCGACATTGTCCCCGGCGCGCTCTTTCCCGACTACGAACTCTCGGATCACACCGCGAAGCACCGCAAGCTCTCCGATCTCCAGGGCCCGCATCCCATGGTCCTCATTCTCAGCCGCGGAGGCTTCTGCCCCAAAGACCGTCGCCAGGCCGAAGCCCTCATCCAGCTCCACCGCGAGATCGAAGTCGCCTACTGCCGTCTCGTCACCATTAGCACCGACAACATCACGCTCACCAACGAGTACCGCACCGGCGTCGGCGCGCACTGGCCCTTCCTCTCCGATCCCGCGCGCGTCATCCAAAAGGATCTCGACATCGCCGAATACACCGACCCGGCCAACAGTCCCATGATCCCGCACGTCATCGTTCTCGAACCGGGCCTCATCGTCTACAAGGTCTACAACGGCTACTGGTTCTTCGGCCGCCCCACCATGGAGGATCTCCGTCACGACCTCCGCGCTGTCACCAAAAAATGCCGCCCCGACTGGGACATCACCACGCCGGAGCTCAAGAAGGCATGGAGCGAGGGACGCAAAGAACTCTTCTACCCCTACGGCAAAACCTACGCCCAAACCCTCGGCGAACAGGATTGAGCGAGTTCGCCAGAACTCCGCACCCATACACCGTTGCTTGATGTGTAGAAGGAAGTCACAACGCGCGTGTCGATAACCGAGCACTCACCGTGCCCGCATTCCCGTCCATGAGAAACTTACATAGGGGGTATTCCCCGTGAATTCCTACCAATGCACCCGCTCTGTCGTATCTCCTGGCTGCCACACCGATAACTCCCCATGTTGAGATGGTGCGCCTACTGCCAGGAATTCCAGGGTGAGATCGCCCCACTCGACAGATTCGCCACGACGCATGGCATCTGCCCGGCCTGCACCGCAAAGGGCATGGACCGCCTCGACTCCGAGATCGAAAACTCTCACCGCCTCCGCGAAATCCAGGGCTTGCTCTATGAAGCCGGCAAGGCCGGAGACATGGCTGCCGCCCCCGACATCGTCCATCGTGCCCTCAGCGCCGGGCTGCGCCCCGTGGATATCCTCGTCGGTCTCATCACTCCACTTCTCTATCTCATTGGGCTCGAGTGGGAGACCAGCCTCATCACCGTCGCCGACGAGCACCGCTTCACCAGTTTTTGCGAGCGCGTCTTCGAGCTTGTAGTGCCTGAAGTCAAAGCCGCCGGCGCGTCCATCCCCGGAACCCGCGACGCCCTCGTCTTTCTCATGAACGCCCGTGGCAACGACCACAGCCTCGGCATCCGCATCCTCTCCCTCTGGCTGCAGTCCAAAGGCATACGAAGCCGCAATCTCCATCCCCCGCCTTCCCCGGAGACTCTCTTTGAGCTCGCTACGGAAACCAGACCTCAGGCAATTCTCATCTCGCTTTCCCTGGAGGGGCAGAAGGCGTACGTCGGCAGCATCGCTCAAATGATGAAGGCTCTCCCGCACCCGCAACCCACCCTCATCGTCGGCGGCTACGCCATCAAGCACCAGCTCATCCCGCCTATCCCCGGCGCTCTCTTCCTCGAAACCATCACCGGCCTCGACGACCTCATCTGGACTCTCGAGTAATCGAAGCCGCCCTGCTCTTCGAGAGACCTGCACAGGTCACTGCCAGACAATCGAAAACGTGTAGGATCGATTGTCTCTGCCATGGCTCAGCTATCGACAGCTACGGGTGAAAATCCTGCGCACACTATGCTGCCTGTCACCGGGCGCAAATTCTTTCTGCTATTTCTCTTTCTGCTCACATACCTCGCTCTGTACCCGTACATGGGGAATACCGGCGTACGTTTTTATCTATTTCGCCTGGTCAGCGCCGCCCTCACGCTGATGTGCGTCTACGCGGTGAGCTTCCGCAAAGGTCTCTTCTATGTTGCTCTGGCTCTTGCGATTCCTTCTATCGTGGAGCACGCCATCGTCTTTCGGCCCACGCTGATGCCTGCTTCGGCCGTTCCTGTCATTCTCAGCTTCGCCTTTGACGTCTTCACCATCGTAATTATCTTTCGCCGCGTCTTTGTGCGCGAAAAGCCGGAGGCGGAGACGATCTTCGGCGCCGTCTGCATCTATCTCCTCATCGGATTTTCCTTCGCCCGCCTCTACGCCATCCTTGCCATCCTCCAGCCTCACGCCTTCTATCTGGATCCCGCGGTCAATCTGCATCCTGTTCCTGTAGGTTTCGATTTCATTTATTTCAGCTTTGGAAGCATGACGACGGCCGGCGCCGCCGGCATTGCGGCCGCTTCGCCGCAGGTCCGATCGGTCTCCATGATCGAATCCGTCCTGGCGGTGTTGTATATCGCGGTGATGATTGCAAGGCTGATGGGCGCCTACCGGCCAAACCATTACCGCCCCGAGGAATCCTCTTAAAGCGGGTTGTACTCCAAACTCGGCCTCTCGTCAGCGACCCGCATCGCGCGTCTCATCTCATGCCGCCCGGGCTGAGACATCACCACGTCGGAACTCAAGAAGGCATGGAGCGAGGGACGCAAAGAACTCTTCTACCCCTACAGCAAAACCTACGCCCAAGCCCTCGGCGAACAGAATTATTCTTGCACCGCAAGGACGCGAGCCAACCACCAGGAATCTCAAAGCAGGAGCAGGGATCCTTTTCCATCCAAAAAAGCAAAGACCGCCTCACCATCAAAGCGATCTCTCCGCGAAGGAGCGCCCAAGTCAGCACGCTTAAGCTGCGCGTGGCTAGCGACGATCCGAAGGACTATCAGTAACGTGTGGTACCGATCCCACTACCGGGACCGGTACTGTTAAGGTAACAGCCGGAGTGTCGATCATCTTTGTGTTGTGGACTGGAAAGCTCACGGGGTTGTCTCGCAAGAGGGTATCTCCGCCAATCACCATAGAATCGATTCTCGATACGATGTCCTCTTCGTGGACGATGTGCTTCTTTTTGGTCCAAGATGCTTCCAACTCGGGCGTTGCATCATCCATGTCCAGAATCCACAACTGCCGAGCGCCTCTCCCGAAAAGAACTGCCGTATTCAACACCAATCCTCGGCAAGTTTTGGCGCCTCCCCCTAAACGGAGTTTGAACTCAACTAGCTCGCCACGCTGGTACCAGAGCGCGCTTTCATCGATCATGCTTGTCCTCCCTCAATCGTGAATGCCTCTTCGATGTTGTCCAGCAAATTCAAACCCATCTCGCGCACATTCTGAAGAAATCTCTTGGCCTCCCTGGATCTAATACTGATTCGTTCATCCAGGCGGACGGTGTCATCGCCACTCAAGTCCAGATAATCCTGGTCTACGATTCCCCCGTTATGAATCAAAATGTGGCGGCGCTGAACCATCTTCTTGATGAAGAAGATCTCGGCGTCCTGAAGCTTGCGAGGGGGCCGCGCGTGGTTACCGATCCACTCAATCAACCCGATGCCGAACCACATCTTAAGCGATTCATCTGCAGCGACCGGCTGTTGAAAGCTCAGCCTTTCAATCTGCCTTCTGCGCGGGCGTGTGAGCGGGTAGCTCAGCAGTTTGCGACGCAGATGCCTCCCCAGCGCTTCCAAACGCGAAACCGCATTGATAGTCATTTTCTCCCATACAGCTTCTCGTTCTTGCCTGTCGCCGATCGCCTCCTTAACTGTGTCAATTCGCGCCAGTTCCCGATCCATCCAATCACAGAACAGCGTGCGGGCATTCGTGTGACCGCAACGGGGACAAAATCCATACTCACCCAAAATGTCAGTCTCTGTATCACAACCATCAATTTGGCAAATGAAATGGCGTTGCTGCTTTTCCTCGGAATAGTGCCAGGCCGGTAAATTGTCCGTGATTGCTTCGATTGCCAGCGATGTCGATTCCTTGTTGAGAAATGCACGTGCGAAGGCATCGTAGAAAGCAGTCAGGTAATTGCGCTGCTCTTTCGATATGAACCCAAGATCCGGCGCCGCCTGCGAGCAGTAAGGACAGTAGGTCGCACCCATGATGTGCTTCGTTCGGAAATATTTCTGACAGTATGGGCAGTTCCGGCCCCACATCCCTTGCTCATCCGATTGCATGTAGGCGAGCACCGAGGGCTGAGCGTATACCATAGTCGCGCCCATGCCTACCGGCACAACGCTCTCAAGGAGGTGCCTCCCATCCATGCTAAGAGCAACGCAGTACATCGCCCAAAAGCCAGACCCTGAAATCTGGGTTGCGATTCCTCGTTGGGGATCATAGATGAAGTCGATCCTTCCACCCGCTGCCGGAATCTTGTCTTTGAACTCGCTCATACTTCGACGCCTTGATACTCCTGTTCGGTTCTTCGCCACCGGCTATCAAGATGTCTAGAGGCTGTTATTAACTTTGTACCTGTGCGAAGCACGAGTGCGGAAGTGGAGGTGTTTTCCGTGAGTATGTATGGATGGGACAGGGTGCGGTCAGCCATGGGTATCCGAGCGATGTGAGCGATGAGGAGTGGGCGTTTGTAGCGCCGTATCTGGCACTTTGCCGTGAGGACGCCAAACAGCGGCACTACAGTTTGCGAGCGGTGTTCGACGGGCTGCGGTATCTGGTACGTAGCGGAGTGCACTGGCGCATGATGCCGCACGACCTGCCGCCTTGGCCAGTGATTTACCAGCAGACGCAGCGCTGGGTGCGGGCCGGGTGTTTTGAAATCATGGTGGAAGATCTGCGCTCGTTACTGCGGGAGTTTGCTGGCCGGAAGCAGCAGCCGACGGCGGCGGTGATCGACAGCCGCACCCTACAATCGACGCCGGAATCCGGGCCCCGCGCCGGCTATGACGGAGCCAAGCGGCGCAAGGGATCGAAGGTGCATGCGGCGGTGGATACGTTGGGCCATCTGCTGGCGCTCCATGTAACCGCTGCCGATGAGCAGGACCGCGCCCAGGTCGAGAAGTTGGCCCAAGCGGTGCAACAGATTACCGGAGACCATGTGGAGTTGGCCTATGTCGATCAGGGATACACAGGAGAAGCAGCGCAAGATGCGGCTGCTGTCCACGGCATCCAGTTACATGTGGTCAAGCAT
>Ga0193743_1001558_pt1 | contig 16968 bp, 15 predicted proteins | sample L2c2metaG_FD_143038 | JGI IMG/M metagenome (GOLD analysis project Ga0193743, IMG submission 143038) | Soil microbial communities from a riparian zone of the East river system, Colorado, United States - L2c2 | ecosystem: Environmental > Terrestrial > Soil > Riparian zone | place: USA: East River...
GTATCGAAGTGGCTTCAACAGTATTGACGTTGGTAGTGATCAACAATGTTCATGTCGCTTGCTTAAACAGTGTGATCCTGTGAGTGGGTGGTAGAAATAAGGAGGAATCTGGATTTGCCAACTGCCACCGACAATGCTCTTGACGTTGATAGTAAATAGCGACTTGATGAAATCATCAAATGCCAGAGGAGTATCGTCGACCCCACAACATTTCCTCTTCTCATCAGTGACAACGTAAATCTGAGCTTTGTTGGTTTGCGAGAAGCGAAAACGACCGAGACAGATAAGAATAAGTGGACCACTGTGAAACCAGGTACCAGCTCCATTGGTTTTGTAGTCACATCCTAGCCAGTGCTCATTCTTCTGAGGGGCATTTCTCCTAACCAACTGTCGCGGGGGAGGCGCTTCGTTGTAGTGCTTGCCAGTGGCCCGGCCACGGCTGCATCATCTGATTTCTTCCTCCGGCCAGCTTTTGCGACTTCTCTGGAGTAAACGGCTACCTCGCGATTGATGGGTGTCGTGCAAGACTCTAGAAAGCGAGGTAGTCAACATAGATACGTTGAACACATGGCGACGAAACTTACTTTGATAACTTTCATGTTATTGTATTATAGCGTCCAATACATTATCGGACTGTCCTTTGGAAGGTTCGTTTGAGGAATCAGCCCGGCAAGCCATTCCCGGATCATCTATGTGCTAATAAAACGAAACGTGTAGCCACAACTTGAGGGTTGAAACATCGAGGGAGGAAGACCCCTGTGAGCTGCTTGGGCCGTTAAAACATGGCAATACGAGAGTCCAGCGATCGAGAATGAGCGTATTTGCCCTTGCCACTTCGATACAAGTCGTATGGCATTACGACTCTGTTAAACGAATGGACGCAAAGTGAATATTTGAGATAATGAATGCAGAATGGCACTGGCCCACTCTATCGATCACCTAGACCAACGAGTTCCATTAATATGTTGGGGTGGTGCCTTAGCCGGCAAATGCCGCCTTCTTGCATTCGGAGTCTCGGCACTGCAGCGTTCTCGGTGTTCTCTCGGCACCATCGTCCATCTTACTTGTGAATGAGTGATTTTTTGCTTCGAACGGCCGTAAAATTTGCTGCAACTTAATTTGCAGTTATATCGGTTAGATATAACGGTACATCAAGCCAATTAATGGTATTTCATCCATCTTACTCAAAAAAAAAGAAAGGAACTCGTATATGCCGCGTGCTTCTGACACGACGGCCCTCACTGGCACATTTCACCAATATTATTCCGTTGCTCTTAATATAAAGATGAGAAACGTGCTGGAAGGTACAGATGCTGTAACTGACTATAGGATTTTCTATTTACCTACTCGGCGCTCAGTGCTGATTTCACAAGCTATTATCATCCAAATGTCTCAAGGTGCAAAAAGTCTTGAGAAGTTACTTAGAAGTTTAACTTGAAGGACTCGCTATTTGGAAGATCTTTCTATCTGCCAATGCAGCACCTATCGTATGCGTAAACTTTGTCTTTCACTCATTTCGGCAATTTTTTTATGGTTCTGCTGAGCCTCTGTCGCCAAAAACATTACTGCTTATATGTCAATTTTGGCTGTAATACCACGACAGCTATTCTCGGTGATAGGCAACTGCTATCTAGGTGGTATTTTTTCAAGGGTTTGGATTGATCATGATGTTCGCCGATTTAACTGGATTATCGCAATATCGATTGTCGGCGCCTACCGATTTTATGAAGCCACCAACCTGCTTGGATTAGTGGGATATCATCGCTATCATTACATTTCTACTTCCACAACAAACAAAAAAACGATCCCTCACTATACGACATATTTTTCCCAGGCGCCTTCCGTCCGAAATTGCTGCGGTGGCTGCGGGTATATCATTGTCTTTTGTACTGGTGATTCCTTATATGAGCCAGGTAATAGTTTACAGGCCAAATTGCTCGTATACGACACGAGATATCGGGCTTAAGATCGCCTTTGCGGTCAGAAATTTGTCGTACTTTCCGTTCCGTTGCATCGGAATTCGATGAAAAGGGTTTCGCTGAATGCATCAGTATCATGTTATTTTTAATACAAATAACCCTAAAAAAAATCGTGCGCTATGTGAAAACCAATCTCATAGATTGAAAATGGTTTAAAAATTGCGCAAAGCACTGTAGATGTCTTTCCTCTAAGGTCCAGATTAATACATGGCATGTCTGTGGCGGCTCGTGGATCTGTATGCTTATCCGAGGAAGTCCATGTTGATCGACTTATCATCAATGCACGATACCCACAGGACTGACCTTCCGCCAAGTCACATATGTCACAGCGGCACATCGCTTGGCAAAGCGTGACAAACCCAAGACAAACCTCCATTTTTTTCTTCGAGTTGCCAACTGCATTTTGCACGCAAAAACTTTCAGAATACAAACATAAGGTACTTGATGCCATTTACACAGTTTGAGGTCAATGGAGTGAAAATTGAGCTAGACTTGCGAACTTGATCACAGTTTCAAAGGTGGGTCCTGTCAACTTTGTGTGGGTATCGGAGTCAACTCAAGGAGACTAGTGGTTTCCTGCAGTTCCGAGGGGCCATAGCGGGCCATCTCAGTTGACAGGTACGGCAGTGGTGCGGCTTGGCTCTGTAAGACTAGCGATAGACATAGTAGTATCATATATCAACCCGCGGCTGTACGTTATTGACAGTGGTGGTATGAACTCCAGCACTTCAGCATTGGAAAGCTATCTGCGATTTTCCAGGCATCTTTCGCAGGTGAAAAAAATCTAACCCTGGTCTAACCATAAATGAAATGAAATATTTATATACATAAATTGACACAATAAGTGACAAAACTTGCCGACTCTATGAAAGCCAAAATTCACGCCATCAAATCAAACAATTTTTCTTTGTTTTATTTGATTCAAATCTTATCATGTGGCATTTGGCGTTGCACTTTGATGTTCGAGGCTCATAGTCGGCCCCATTGCCATTCTGCCACCCATACAATTCCCAATTAAAGCCTTCCGCAGCTTATTCCAAGTACTATTTGTGTTCAGCGGAAGATCCCGACTCAGGTGGTGTCTGGGGTCCTTTTCCATATCAGGAAGGTACCCTCGCGTTACCACGTCTCCCTCTTGCACATGTCTCTCTGCGATAATAGTAGTCTATAAATGTAATCTTTTGCACATTTCTCTAACCCATCTCGACAGCCATCACAAAAATGGAGAGGTAGGGGTCGAGGATGAGTTACATAGTTCATTTTTCTAGCTACGAAGTATGTTGTGTACCCGAATTCTACGAAAGACAATGACTTGATGTGTTCATGACGATGAACCCTTGGCAAGTACCTTCCTGATATAGACTTCCCTTGATACCTGATATGTAATTTTGGCACGATCTGGTGCATATTGACATCTGAAGATAAACATACCACACTATGAATCAGATTTATTCCCTTCAGTCTCCATTGAGAACCAGCGCGTCACCCCACATCCATTTAGTATGGCGATCCTCAAGAAGCATTATGATTGCATATATTCATTCATTTTTTCATTTTTTTTACAACCCATATTATTTCCGCTAAGTGTCCAAATTCCAGGGAATCCGTTAGGGACTTGGTAGAAGATTAACTTGGTAGAACTCATTTCTGAACGCAGATCTCCCGATGTCGGCTTTCAGGCATATCCCGTAAACCCTGCGGATGTTACAGAATGATTCTCACAAGCCGACTATAAGGTTGGGCTGCTCCGAGTCCATAAAGGTGGCACGCACGTTTGTAATATTCTTTTCCCTTACTTATAACCATCCCATTAACTCTTAAAGCTTAAGTTCTTCCCCTCCCAGGAGGACATGACGCTGGCCCCCATTTAATCAGTTCAACCATTAACTAACCACTTTTGAGATGGATTCCCCTGGTGGTCCCACTCCCCTGTCAGTTTGCTTTCCTTCCTCATCTAGGGTATCTCACCAATCTAGCCCTTCTATAGAGCGACCTCTTTGGTAAACCCGGATTGCACTTCCGAGGCTTCGAAACTCTGACTTTGGTTATAGATTATCGCGCTTGCTATCAATTGGGGCCTGCAAGGAATGCTCTGCATCCAAGTCTGTTGGTAGCATTCTGTCCTTCCAAATTGTGCATAGCTCATCATTGCTTCTGGTCAGATACATATTATCTCGCTTTTCCTAAGGATCGTCTGCTGGCCAAACTTCAAGTATACGGTGTCTTGTTCTGTGAATTTCTTCAAACCGCAATAGTTGCCCATGATGTTGTCGTGGCTTTAGTATCATCTTTGGGAGATCCAAAGGTGGCGGCGTTGGACTCCCTCCATACAAACTGGTTTTCTATCCCAGTAGCTGGTGGAATAAGTAAGTATAATCTATTGCTTTTTCATGAAAAAGCCTCGTTATTAATAAAATGATTAATGGTATGAAAGCTGGCGGGGTCGGCCAACTCTTCTTTGCATATCGCATCTGGATGATTTCGAGTCAGCTAAAGCCAACAATTCTCATTGCCATCGTAAGTCGGGTTCTCGATCCTGTGTAAGTGATGGTAATGTTCACAGAACTTACTTTCTATATTAAAGCTATCCGTCGCGTCTATTTGCTCTGCGATGTTCTCTGCAGAGGAATTTTTCCGTGCCAGAACATTTTCAACCTTATTGAATGGGGATGTGGGGTTCCCTTCCATTGCTGTGTGCTTTCCCCTTTATACTACCGTGGGTTACCTTATTGATAACACGTTGTGGACAGGCATGGAACGGAATTGGTGCTATATGTGATCTCTCAATAGCTCTTTCTATGCCTTACTTCGTGCGTGATCTAGCTACCATCACACCTTGATGTCATCGCGCTAAATCCCACACAGCTCATGCGGCATGGAACTGGTTTACGGTCCACTCATGTCATGATTGTCAGACTTGTCCTTCTACTCATTGAAACAGGTGGATTGACCGGTAGGTGCAACTAGTTATCCAGGACCCTTATATGAAATTCACTCCTCCAAAAGCAATCGTGGCCATATTACACCTCTGTCTATATTCCTCCCGCAACCCACTTTTTGTGATTCCAGGGCTTGCCTTGTCGAAAATATACGCCACGACCATGCTTGTGATCTTGAATAACCGACTAAAGATTGAAGGGGGACGATTCAACCAAGAAGATGTGGAATCTTCACTACCATCGCCGAGAGAACGGCAGGCTAGCAGGAAGACGAAGATTCTTGTCTCGAATGGACGTCTAACCTTCCAGCTAGCCGAATTGCCTGCGATTCCAAACAGCGGTAATGTTCCAGATCGCGACTCTGTGTCGGACGCGAGCACGGTATGTTATATATTTTTGAACATTCAACGTCGCATATCATAAGCTGAATATCATACTTGAATAAAGAAAGTAGTTCTGGAAAACCAATAACTTTACTCAGCTCTTTCCTTCTCATACAAAAATCTCGCGAAGATGTAGGCGACTCGGCGACTCAATTCAAAAAAAGGACACCGCCTGAAATATTCATTGCATTTAGCATGTAATTATCTAGTGTAGAATTGGTTTCTTTGCTCCCGGATCCATCTTTTTTATGCAGTTAAAAGCTCTCTCAAAGGGATTCTAGATGTAGTTGTACTTGTAGTCAATTTATTCAGTTCGGATAGTCACGGTATTAGGCTTGGACTCGACGCTACTCTCCTTCTATATTAGTCGTTTACAGCTGTATTCATAACGATACCCACCCCCTCTCAAAAGTCTCTACTATTTATTTTGTCAAAGGGGCTTACTAGTACCAACCTTCAATCGCACGGTTTTTTATGTCAGAAGTAGTAGTCGTAAGACGGCAATATTTTTAGCGAACTGGCTACCCCACGGTTTAACCGGTTCAAATTCACGGCTATCCACGGTTTGTCAAACGATCACGGATGCAAATCGTACTTGACCGGTCCGTGATAAATATGACCATAACGGGAAGGTGATATAAATTTATCTCCACCCAGTAGTTAACGTCGATCCCACCTCCTTGATCGGCTTCAACTTTGATTTCATTCACAACCATGGGTATATATATCAATAACAAGGCAGTGGCAATACAAAAAAGTATGTATACTATGTACTGGTGCTGATAGAAAGAAGTGTTGATGGGTTTTAAACAGAATGAATCAGTATCCTGGTCGAATTCCTGGGACAATAGCTCGACCATCGGTACCGATAAGGACTGTGCCAGATGGGCCCAAACCCCGAATTCCCCCTGTAAACAAAGCTCCTTGAGTTAAGCCAGGGGTCTGGTTGTAGGTAGGAGCGGAGTCGTCCGGCAAAATGATGAGATGGGTTCCTTGAGGACCAAGCCTACGTGTAGGGTAACCTGTATCGTTCCCCTGGCCGAAGTCATTCAGAAAAATGTCGGGATGCATCCTTTGAGGACCAAGGCTCAGCGGTGTTGACGTTTCCACATGTGTACCAGGGAAGGGGGAACGAAGAGCTAAAGTGTGATTCTGGAGGACGTTCTCGAATGTAGCAGTAGGGGGAGGGTCGTCTCGGGGATCTGACGAAGTCTCTTCTTCTAAGGAGTAGAGTTGGAATTCAGTCAAAAGATCCCTGCCGTGGATCCGAGCAGACTCTACGATATGTTCGACCTCATGTCGGAAGAGGTTGAAGCGAACGGTAGTCCCGATGTTGAAAATACCAGGATTGCCAGTCCTGTGTTGACGACTGAGCTTAGGTGGCGTCCTCGACAGGGTCGGTATCTCTGGGGCTGGAGTTACGAAACGAGGATCGAGCGTCAAATCGGAACTCAAGATTTCGGGCATTTCGTTCGGACGTTGAGGCGGGCGCATCCAGCGAATATGAGTGCCCAGACCGGTCGCGGACGGTGTGATTTCAACGACGGTGTTTTCGCGAACAAGATGCTTGGGCACTATAGCGAGGCGCTGCGTTTCTTCCGCTTGCTGTTTTTTTGCGGCACTACGAGTTTGAACCATAACTGTCGGTTTCAAAAGGCAGCTTTACTGAGTGGAGAGGTTTTCTTTGTTCAAGAACTACTGGCGATTGCTCTTTAAATATGCCTCAGAAGGTGGCCCCAGTGGCACAGTTGCCTCATGGGCTTTGTGGTCTTCTAGGGTGATGGTGCCGCATCATGAATGATTTAAGACGTCTCTTTGCAACAATTAGGCTCATTGTGTGGGCCACGCTGCTTTTGGCATTTGCGATCAAAGGTGGCCCCTCACCCATTCAGACAGTGTCGGACACTCGCAGAAAAAACTCAAAATCGGGAATCGAAATCAAAGCGTTTGTGTGGCCAAGTTTGGGGACAATGGGTAGGTATTGAGAGCTCTGGAAGGATACAGCGAAACTTACCTATTTTAGTAATAAGCCCCACAAGCGATAAGTTTCTTGCTCCTGGAGAGGGCCACAAGAACTCCAGGACAATAGTGGACCAACTGGTGCGACGTAGGAGTATAAAGGTTTTTCAAAACCTGGTTTACCTCGCCACCTCAAGACGCAAGACTATCCTCAAGACTCATCAAGTACCGCTGGACCGACTCGATTTACTCTCTTTATCTCACCCTCTCATTTTTTCATCTCGTATCAAGTCACCATGTTTACTACTCCCAAGAAAGCTTTCACCAAACTTCGTGCGCATCCTTATCTTTCCCCTCTCAAGCTCTTTGGCCTTGCCGAAACTCCCACTGTCACTCCAGTCTCTAGCCCTGGTGGCCAATCAGTCCCGCCTTCATCTCCATATAATTCACGTTTTTCAACTTCACCCACCCCCCGGAAGCGCTATGGTGGTCCCTTTTCCTCCCCGCTCAAGCCTAGAGCTTTCAGACCTGTTGGCAGGGGTTACCATCGTGTCGGTATGCGGCGTACCGCCTCTCGGCAATCTCTTCACATGCGTCGCTCCCTTCGCAGTCTGGGGAAAGCTAAAGCTGCTCGCGATTCCCATTTTGCAGGGCTTAGTCGAACCGCCTTTGATACTGCCAGGCAGACCCGGGCCCCACTTACCCATGATGACCAAATCTTTTTGAAGGAACTTACAAACCTTGGTGCTGCACGCGAAATCACCAATGGTCTAGCGGAAGCGCGCGCCGCTGCCGACCGCGCTACAGAGTTGGCTCCCCTGATTAATGCCGAGAGGGAGGCCAAGGCTCAGGCTTCTTTGGCACGTGAGGAAGAGCAACAGCAAGCATTTGCAATGCAGAGGGAGGCTGAGGCGGCCGCAGAGGCCGCAGTCGAGCGGGAGCGGTTGGACCAAGCTAAACGCCAGGCAGACGAGTTGTTCATACGGCAACAACGAATACTCGAATCGCGTAAAAAAAGACAGCAAGAAGAGACTTTACACCGAAAGCAACAGGAGCAGTTCGCGGATCGTCAGCGGTTCCAGCGCTTTTTCCAAGAGGCGGGGCACGCCGAGGAACTTCGACAGCAAGCAGAGAGAGATCGTTTAGCTCATGAACAAGAAACTCGTCGTGGCAATGAAGAAATTGCTCGACTGCGTGAAGAAAGAGAAGCTTTTCGTAGAATGAACGAAGAAGGCACTCGCCGCGAAAACGAACGACTTGCCCAAGGGCAAAGAGATGCTCAAGCTTTCATCGATGCTGCCCTGCGTTTCCAGCAGGAGGCCCAAGATCGTCTCCAAAACGAGCAAGCAGCTCGCTTACAGGCAGAACAGGAGGCCCGTGCTTGGTTCGAAGCAGCGCAGCAGGCGGAGATGGCCGCCAATCATGCTAGAACCCAGTGCAGATCTCCTGGCTTTGTCGGTGTTGATGCATCCATGAGGGATGCGTCCATGCGCAGCGAGATGGACGCCTCAATGTGCATTGATATGGATGCATCAATGCGCACTGCTGCCCCTTATTCACCTCCACCTTCTCCTCCCCCTTCTCCCCCTCCTCCCCTCACTATCGCAGACCGCTTCGCGCTCTACGAACGCAAGTGGGCAGCTCTCAAGTCCGATGTCCCGGTCCTCTCCTTTGATCTTCTCCCTTGGCCCGTCCTTCATGACGTTTCCGCTCCTGAAGATATCACCGAAGAGCGCATGGTGGAATTCTTTTATCACACCGAACGTCCCGGATACACAAAGAAAACCCAGAAGGAGCGCAACAGAATTGAGCTTCTTAGGTGGCATCCCGACAAGTTTCTGGGCAAAGTCCTTGGTAAGGTTGACGCGGAGCATCGTGCTATGGTTCAAGAGGCTGTTGGTCAGGTTACTCGCTTCTTAGTAGCATCCACATCTTTCTAGACCGTACAAATAATATCTCTCACCTTTATTATTGTACGCTTTGCTTTTCCATTCATGTAAAACATATCGTTTACTTATGTTGCTTATCCACTATTGCCCAATGACTCTGTGCCTTTTCCCAGAGCGAACTGTATGCCGTTCATTGTCCGACGCCTTGAGCTTCGAGCGAGTTTGATCGAAAAGACATGTACACGAATTCCGACCAGTTTCAATGTTCAATACGAAAGGCTAAAGCAGTCCCCGCCGCCGGGATCCGCGACCTTCGTGCTTTTTTTGTTCCCTTATACCTTGGTCCTCTCTGATGTATTCTCACAACGTTCACCTGTCTGATGAGTTGGCTTCTCTCTCCTCATGGAAGTTGCACAATCCATCAAAATGAGTTCATTATTCTGATCCTTTTGCTTTTCTATGTCGTCCTTAAAAAGGCTCCTTGTTACCGGCAGGTCCCAGTGAATCGACAACTGCCTTGGGATTATTAAAGAAAAGTGTAACGAAAGACACGGAACGACATTACCCATGGTGTTACCTTTTTCTTTTTTTTTCCCCTGAATAACGGGCTTTCCACAATAAATCGTTTGATTATCGTTAGTCTTTATATGTGACCATGTACGACACACGCATCTGATATTTAAACTCTCTCTCTAAGAGAAGCTCGGGAAGCATTCGCAAACCAAGTTGAAGTTGACGAAAAGATCTGGTTTTTCTTGTGTTCTGACGATCCCGGAAGATTCCCAAAATGTTTTTTCCTTCTTTGGCTAACATTTACCCAGTGGAGCGAGAGAAAAAAAAAAAGGGGACTTCAAATGTTCAAATAATAATGGTGTAAGTGACAATCGTGCCCGATTTCGACTCTGGAGTTGGTTTGAAGCCTTCCATTATGGTCGTGTAGTAACCTTCAAAGGAATTTTGCATTGGTCACACACAGTTACCTTATTTGGGTACCTATTGACAACTTTCGTCGGCGGAAATCTGATATATATCATCAAATTGACTTGAAAGAAATACGGATGTCTATGTCACCTTTATGACTGTATATCTCACAGTGATATTCTTGTCATATTTCTCATCGGTAGACTCCCGATCATCCTCATGGTTGTCAATTTCATTTATGCTGCATAGGATGTTGGGGGCAGGGCCTCTTTTTTTTTCGTCGCGTTGATGGACAGCTGTAACTGGACCCCAAGTTACTGGTAAGAAGATCTCAACTTGACAAATTTCATGAGATTAATGTATCTGGTGAACTTAGAAATTTAGGGCCCAAGTACTCAATTTCATTTGCAAGCCAGGATGGCATACGTTGAACGCTTTCTTAGTTCACCTCTCACCCTTCGTCTTTGGATTTTCTGGTCGCTCAAACAACTTGGAGATGGGCATACGGGACTGGCACCCTATATACTCTTCTGGTTCTTATCCTGATCGTCTCGTTTATGCAAGAATCTCTTTCTTTGCTCAGTTTACTTGATGAGCTTATGCCCAAAGATTGTATTTTCAACGTGAAAGGAAACATACGTACTACATTACATATCAGACAAACAACAACTGGCTTTTTCGGTCAGCCAGAAAAGTTCCTATCTGGACAGAAAAGGTATTGGTTGCCCCTCTGCAAGTGGTTTGACGCCCCCCAACCTTTTCTCCATCTTTATGCTGAAAGTACGTGCTTTATTATCATTGATTTAGTCTGCAAAAACGCTCCAAGGTAATTGTTTTTGTTTTTGTTTTTTTGCTTTGGAATTGGAATAAATGAGCCCTCCAAGACCAAAAAATCAGTCTCGAGTTCCCCTCTGTCCATTGAGAAGACACAATCATATACCCCTCAAATTTTCTTTATTTTCCTAGACAATTGTTACAAAGGGTTTATTTTACAGTGTAGGTTTCCTGGATATCGACTTCAAAATTTTTGTACATATTGGCGGTAGTTTTTAAACTTAGCATTGACGAGAAAATCCAGCCTGCTCCTGTCCACCCTCGATATGGCCATCACCGAATTGCTCTTTCTCAGGACGACCGTGTTCATGGTCTGGGTGGTGAATGCCTTGAGCAGAATTTGAGGTCAACATGTGGCTGCCATCGGTAGCTTTGTGAACGATGAAGACAAGCATAAAGTCAGTGGAGGAGTTTCTGAGAACGAATGAGTTCGTTTGTGGCTTACTTGCGAGTTGTTCGGTGATCTCTAGAATGTCGATGATGAATCGTTCGATTAGATCCTCGGTAAGTGTCTCCCGAACTAAGTTCGTTGATAGATCAGAAATCTCTTTTGTTATATATTTAACCGTGAAAGACTGACCGACGACACGGAGGATTTCGACCTCTTCTGCGCCAAGTGGGGCCTGCGAAACAAGGGGTTTTTTTTTTTTTTAAAAAAAAAGGACAATTACAACATCAATCAGTTACTGTACATTGTAATTGGGGACAATCCAGCCTTTTGTCTTGAGCATTGTCTGCGAAAACATGATGAGACGATGAACCTAACCATAATTGTGGAAGACAAGCACCATACCTGTACCCAGACTTGCTTGACTTGAGGATTCTCTTTCTTGTACTCGTCTGATAGCCTGGAGATTCGTTTAGATATATTACACAAAGCAATATCTGTCATAAACGTACCTAAAGGCGACAACAGGAAGACCGGCATCATAGTGCTCTGGGTTGTCAACATTATTTGGGACATGCGAGTGAGCAGCGTCGATTGGGCGATGTACATCACTTAAAACCTGTTTCAGTAATGTTAGATGACTTGAAAAATAGGGTTGTAGGGGGACAAATGATTGATACGTACCGTAAAGTATGTGCTTTCCAAGGCCCGTGATAACAAGCGAGCGTTGCGCAAATCCTTATGAGCAATTTTCTTGTATCCTTCAAACCCAAGATTCAGGAAATTGAACATCTGTGCGAAAACGGGCGCAGCGGGTTTGGAGAAATTCCTGGTAAACCAGCCGGTTCAAATCAGGAGACGGCTATGAAAGAAGAAACAAGCTAACAGGGTGAATGTATACTCTGTGCTTCCAAGGTAGTCTAGAATGATTCCGAAGTCAGACGGGGAAATGGAAGAACAAATAAAAAGTCTAAATCCATACGAAGCTCGAAGATGAGGTCTTTGTGCAAATAACCCTCGTCTCTCCACAGCACCCAACCCAGGCCAGCATAAACCAGACCAAACTTGTGACCAGAGGTGTTGATGGAAACGACTCGGGGAACTTCAAAGTTCCATTTCAGATGGGGATATGCGAACGGTGCGATGAAAGCCCCTGAAGCTCCATCAACATGTATGGGTATGTCAAGGCCAGTACGTTCCTGCAGGTCGTCCACTAGAAATTATTAATGATAGACATAGTTAGTATAAGGATGAAAGTAACTGAGAACATCTGCGCACAGAGATTGCTCATCAGTTGAACATTTTCAAAGTGACCAGTATATGTGCTCCCCAAGATAACGATGACCCCGATGGTGTTCTCGTCTATAAATGAAATAGCATCATGGGGATCCATGATGAATCCATTAGACGCTTTGACGGGAACCAGACGCGTTTCAACGTCAAAATAGCTAGCAGTAGGTAACACGACGTCAGAATGGATATGCGTGGTAAGCCCAAAACACGCTCACCGGGCAAATTTTTCGAGGGCGACTTGAGCATTTGAACCAAAGACGATGTTAGGGTGATAATAGTCTTTTCCAGCGGCTTTCCGCGCTTCTTGCCACTTTTTCTTCATCGCAAGTCCACCGAGCATGATGGCTTCCGAGGACCCAGCAGTGGCTGTTCCAATTACCTTTCCTTCCTTTGGAGCTTTCCAAAGGTCAGCAACTATGGACGGACGGTCGTGAGCTATTCGAGTTCAAAAATCAATTTCAAGTCGAACGCACTCATGGATATGCAACGGTTATGAATGATGGACGCAGCAGGGTATTCATCCAAATCGACAATATTTTTGTTCATATTTTCCATGATAAGTTTATCAGCCTCAGGTGGCATCCATGTATGAACGAAACTATTGTATGGAGTATTAATATATTAAATGAAATAGGAGACGAATACCATGACTCACGATGCAAGGTTCAGCAACGGATTGCCATCAAGAGCACTTTCGTCATGGAGGAGTTGATAAGCTGCCCTAGATGAAATACCGACCTTTGGCATGGTGTATTTAGGCGCGCTTGCAGCATCTTCATCGCGACTCCAAGACTGGTGCACAGTTCGTCGGGCGCCGTGACTACAATGTTTCTTGTGGATGTGATCTTTGCATTTTTCGATGATATCCTGGGCGTCAACTGAGATTAAGGTCATCCGTTAGGGACATATGTGATGAAAGATCGCTGCAGTGCTCACTATGGCGTGAAAGAGACATGATGTCAGGTAAATGAAAAGCTGAGGGATTGTGATTTACATTTGGAACGAAATAGAGGCTTTTATAGGAGGCTCATGACCGTGCATCGTACTTGATCATGCTCTATCACATATTTAATTCCACCGCTTGTCATCATGTGGGTATAAGGACCCCGGGGAATAGCCCTGATCCCTCTAGCAGCCCCGAATAGTCCCCGAATCCGGACAAAAATGGGATTTGAAAAAACCTTTTTGAAGCGCAATGACCTGAAATGTTCTAATCCGAGGTCAACAAGCGTGGGAATGAGTCTTTTTGTCCAGACAAAAACCCCATTTTCGGGATCAAGGCTCCTCTGCTATTGCCCGGGGTCCTGGGGTATAGGCAGGCGGTACCTGTAGCAGATCTCCCTCAAATGCCGAAAAGTTACTCGAGGTCGTGGGATCGCAAATGTCAAGTGACAGCGAGAAGAGAGACTCGAAGTTGCATCTCAATCGATGTAGAAAAAAACACTGGCCTGAGCATGATCAGGAACTGTAGGCATGACGAACTGGGAGAATTCAGAGTAAAGCCTTCACTGTCTTGAAAGGAAGGGGGGCCAGGATTTGCGCGTGCGTGTGTACGGAGGTAGATAACGAAGGGATGGCTGACCCACCTAGCCATAACAGCCCATACAGCTTCTTTCGGTATACGACCTCGTCAGAGGTATGTCCCCTCCACCATCCGAACAATCCGGACTTGGCCTTATTTGTTGCTCGAACAAATCCCGCTGGTCGTCAGCATCGAAGGTAAGAAAAGTCCTTACTCTTAGTAGGTCCTAGGGGCTGTTGCTACGAGGCAGGGTTTAGAGTGGGTTTAGGCCCAGAAGGCCACGCTGCCATGAGCGGCTTCTCTATGGTATCTGAGCTTCGCTTGTTACTTCAGCGCTTCAGCCTTACGGAGTTTTTCAATGGCTTGTGTACTGCAACTATTAATACTGTATAAGAATTAATACTCCAGCATGATTCATTATTTTTAACTTCACTCTAACAAGAGGTTCAAGTTCTTGTTATTATCTAGATCCTGAACCAACTAAAAATTGAGCAGCACTTATCGATAAAGGGTAACAACCCCTCTCCTTCCTCCAAGATGAACTTAGACAACAACGAAAAAGGTTCTTATCCACACGGGGTCGGCTGCCGAGCACCCAAAAAAAAAAAATGCCACCTGATTATCCCTGATACCACACTACATAATTATCCCGATATCGCACTAATTACCCTGATACCACACTATACCAGCCTTGAATCTGCAACGCTATCAATGATCCCCTGCCGGATCCCATGCGCCTGCATTAGGTATGGCGCCGCCGGCACAACGGCCACTACCTTTGGACAAGCGAACCAGGCGAAGCTCTTTTTTAGACATAGATCGCACATAGCAGAAAAAAAGAAATCTCTGAGAAAGGACAGCTCGGATAGTACGCCACTCTATGCACAGACCATCTTTCAGAGTTTTGCTTTTTTTTGCTACGTTTTCTGCTGAGGAATCGGATCTTCACGTGTAGTATACAGATGATGCTTGAGAATTTTGGTAAACCACGTCGAGTCACGTCGACTAGAGCATCGAGGAGTTCAAGTAAGTGTTTATCGACTGTGTTGAATGTAAGTTTCATTGTTGAGAACTTCACTTTCGTCGGTGAGGCGGTCCCGGATGTGCAGTTTAATGCTGCCAGAGCATCCAGTCGTTATCGCCGCCAGTCGTATATGCATGATAATGCCCCTGTATTACGAGGCCGAGCAGTGCTCTGGCACTGGGACGCTGCCAATCATAAGCATTGACCATCTGGTAACGTCGCATCCATCTCATTATTATCGCGCGATTTGGAGTATTTCTTCTACATCTTGATTTGGGCTGCCGTTCATTATGACCTCGAGAATAAAACCCGACGTCCGACGTCCAAGCTGTTGGTTCTGCGGGGCGATCAAGACCAGACACTGACTTCAGAATTATCCATGGTTGGTCCTGGCAGAGCAGGGAATGCGTGTAAGGAAGCCACATTGATATTAGCGGGGAAAGAGTTCCAGGAAATACACCTCTAATGGATTTTACGTCTCGAGGCTTCCCATGTAGCTTGTAATGGTCAAATTACGTTTGAAATATTTACGGCCACAAGCGGTTCCGCGGTCGTTAAACAAAGGGACACTAAAAGAATGAAGATAGGATTAATCAAGGAACATTACTTTCTAGCAATCTTCGTAGTCAAAAGGTCCTGAAATATATTCATGTATGCACGAATCAGATTGAATTTTTATCACGGCGACAAAGGAAGAGTAGTAGAGCATGTTGTACTACTCCCTGGAATGGCTATCGGGTCCATAAGCACGGGTTTCGGTGGGTGCAAAACAAGATTTCCTAATCGTGGTGGAGTCGTTCGATTGATAAACTCCATTTTCGTAGGAAGTTTAGAAGCAGCTTGTCGAAGAACTGGATAGGGTGTCAACGGACGATAGAAAACAATGTATAGATTGACATGACGCACTATCGCGGGCAAGCTCCTCACGAATAGGGACGCCGCCAATCTCGAAAATGACACGTCCGGTAGGCACACTATAAAATAATAAACATGAGGGCACCACGCTACTTGAGGATGGATTTACCGGGTCGCCCAAAACTCGAACGTTCCCTTTCCTTTTCCCATACGGGTCTCGTTACCCTACAGAAAAAGAAATACAAAATCTTCGTGAGATTTACATGGACGACTTCGAGCAGCAGACGTGTACCTTTATGCACACCGGGATATCGGGGAACACCCTGAGATATACCTTGCTGCCTTTCAAGACCTTCAATTTTTTAATGATAACCTCTTGTGCAGTCGATAGCTGTTTAGCACTAAGCCTAGCGCCGTTCCCTTTAATCCGGATACCCCATTCGCCGTATGCAAGTGTCGTTCCCTTTGTAGACCCTCCGGTAGGTATTGGAACACGACCCTTTTGACGTTTGGCATGCTTTACTTGTTTTGGTGCCAGCTGACCGCGTCCACGGGTAAAAAGACTCAATGGTAAGAGAGTCGTAGGTACATGATGTTGTGTCGATGGTAATTGCTGGCACCGAGCCAGACCCAAACCTCCGCCCAGCACTCGCCGAGAGAGGGACGAGAGAAAAAACATTAATTACGTAATATACCACTGTCACAGACAAATTAAGTGTCACGACCACCCTTGGTCCCTCACTATTGACGACGACGACGACGGCGGCGGCGGCCGATAGTTCTACTGTTTCCTTCTGCTTCCAAGGCACTGTTTTCTAAAAATGAGCGACAAGAAACGTGCATTCGAAGGCACCACTGCTGATAACACCAGCAACAAGAAATTCAAAAGGTCAGTTCCTTTCATTAAGTCTTCCATGATAATTGTCGTTGCCTATAGCTAATTGCTTTTTTTTTTTTTTTTTTTTTTTTGCTTTATGACTAC
>Ga0193743_1001559_pt1 | contig 16967 bp, 18 predicted proteins | sample L2c2metaG_FD_143038 | JGI IMG/M metagenome (GOLD analysis project Ga0193743, IMG submission 143038) | Soil microbial communities from a riparian zone of the East river system, Colorado, United States - L2c2 | ecosystem: Environmental > Terrestrial > Soil > Riparian zone | place: USA: East River...
AGTACCGCCACGCCGCTAAACAATTCCTCCTCGAGCTTCCCGCCGGCCGTGTCGAGCCTGGCGAAACCACGCTGGCCGCAGCCAAACGCGAGATGATTGAAGAGACTGGGTATCGGGCGAAACGTTGGACACTCCTGACCAAATACTTCGCCAGCCCCGGTTTTCTCGGCGAGTGGATGCAGATCTATCTCGCGAGAGACATCCGGGAAGGCAAGGCGCAGCCCGAAGCCGACGAGCAGATCGACGTCATTCGGATGCCCCTCTCCGAAGCGCTCGCACTTGCGTCGGCAAACAAGATTCATGACGGTAAAACATTGATCGGGCTCATGCTTTACGATCGCTTGCGCCGCGAAAAACGTTTCTGATTCAGACAACACAACAGAATCGTTACTCGTGAATCATCAGCAGTTGCACGTGCTCTCACCCTTTTACAGAAAACCCGGTTCCTGCCTTTTGCGTCTCAGTTATTGAACCGATGTGTCCGCGCCAACCGGGCACATCGGTTCGAATTAACTGCAAGGAGCAAGGGTCTTGGCACAGTACAAAGGCACCGTAAAGTGGTTCAACAATGCAAAGGGATACGGCTTCCTCGGTCGGGATGGCGGAGCCGATGTCTTCGTTCACTACACCTCGATCCAGCGTGATGGCTATAAGAGCCTCAAAGAGGGAGACGAAGTCGAGTTCGACATTATTCAAGGGGCAAAGGGTCCGCAGGCTGATCAGGTCCTTCGCCTCAAGGAACTCGCGAGTTGACACAACATACAGGTAAGTAAAAGTTCGTGCCTGCTCGCCGTACTCCCCGGTAAGGTTTAGGCGAGAGAAAACACTTCGTGATCCCAAGAAGGATCAGTATGCTGCATACTGACTCAGGAGTCCGGCTCGCCAGTCGGCTCCGGGTCAAATCTTCATGGACAATATTTCGATTGCACGTGTGCTCGATGAGACGGCATCTCTTTTAGAGATCGATGCTGCCGATCCATTTCGCATTCGCTCCTACCGCCGCGCCGCCGAAGCCGTCGAACAGCAGACCACGCAGCTCGCCATCCTCGCCGAAGATCCCAAACAGCTGTTGGCGATTGCCGGCATCGGCAAAGGCATGGCTTCTAACATCGTCGACATCCTCAGCACCGGCTCCATCCCACTGCGCGACGAGCTGCTGAAAAAATATCGCCCCTCCATGCTCGAGCTCCTACGGCTTCCCGGCATGGGCCCAAAGACCGTCGCTCTCATCTGGTCTTCGCTTAACGTCTGCGACATCGACGCCCTCGAAGAGGCCGCCAAGGCAGGACACCTCAACAAGCTCCCCCGCATGGGCGAAAAGTTCACGGTCAAGCTCCTCAAGGGAATTGAGGACTACCGCAAAAACTCCAGCCGCTTCCGCATCGACCAGGCCCGCGAGCACGCCGAGCGGATCTCCGAGCTCATACGGCAATTCCCAGGCATCGAGGAGATCACCCCCGCAGGCTCACTGCGTCGCGGACGCGAGACCGTAGGCGATCTCGACCTCCTCGTCACTGGCCCCGCCTGCGAGCCTGACGTCGTCGCTGCCGCAGTCGAACACGTCGCCACTCTTCCCCTCATCGACAAGCTCATCGCCCGCGGGCAAAACAAGGTTAGCTTCAACCTTCGGAATCATCTGCAGGTCGACGTCCGCCTTCTTCCCCGCGCCAGCTATGGGGCAGCTCTGCAATACTTCACCGGCTCCAAGATGCACAACGTTGCCCTGCGCCAGCGGGCAATCAAACGCGGCATGACTCTCAACGAGTACGCCCTCGTGCGTGTGGAAGATAATTCCATCGTCGCTGCAGCCACCGAGGAGCTCATCTACCGCGCCCTCGAGCTCGACTACATCCCACCTGAGCTTCGTGAAAACTCCGGCGAGCTCGAAGCCGCCGCCACCAAAGCTCTGCCCGAGCTCATCACCCTCACCGATATTCGCGGCGATCTCCACATGCACACCGTCGAGACCGACGGCGGCAACACCATCCGCGAGATGGCTGAAGCCGCTCTGGCCCGAGGCCTCAAATACATCGCCATCACCGATCACTCCAAAAACCTCGCTATGACCAACGGCATGGATGATCGCCGCGCCCTCGCCCACGTTCAGCGCATCCGCGAGATCGACGCCGAGATGCGTGGAAGCATCCGCGTTCTCGCCGGCATCGAGGTCGATATCCTCGCCGAAGGCGAGCTTGATCTCGCCGACGAGACCCTCGCCCAGATGGACATCGTCGTCGCCAGCGTCCACAGCCGCTTCGACCAGCCCATCGAGCAGATGACCGAGCGCATCCTCCGCGCCCTCGAAAACCCCCACGTCCGCATCCTCGGCCACCCTACCGGCCGCAAAGTCCTCAAGCGCGATCCCTACGCTCTCCATATCGAGACCATCCTTAAACGCGCCTCTCAGCTTGGCGTCGCCGTCGAACACAACGCCAACCCCGCACGCGCCGACCCCAACGACCTCCATCTCCGCCTGGCCAAACAACACGGCTGCAGAATCGTCGCCAACACCGATGCCCACTCCATCGTCGAGCTCGACCAGATCCGCTACGGAATCACACAGCTCCGCCGCGCCTGGCTCACCGCCGCCGACGTCCTCAACACCCAGCCCACGGCCGAAGCCCTTCTAGCCGCCCTGCGTCCCGCCCCTTAAATCATCCCCACACCACATAAGTTCCTCACTACACTTCGCCATTCCGGGCGAAGCGGCGCAGCCACCACAAAAACGTCATTCCGAGCGGAGCGCAGCGGAGTCGAAGCCTGCCCTGAGCGAAGTCGAATGGGAATCCATGTATTTCGCTCATGCCGCTACAAATACCCGAGGCATCATCCACGGCCTTTGCTTCTAGGTACCCCAAGGCTTCAGCCTTGGGACTCTAACCCGCCATAAAACATAGGGGGCTTCAGCCCCTGGGGGATGCCTTCGGAGTTTTTTGAAGATATGCCATCGTGACCGAGTCCCGAAGGGGGCCTAACCCATCCGTACGCTAATCGTCCCTACTTCCACCACCCCCCAACCAAAAGCGGTATCCTTGGATCGTGGCGCAATCCGCAACAACCTCGGCGACTATCTCCACCCGGAAGGCAGTGGCAGAACCTGGCCTCCTCGCCGACTACGCCACCCTCTTCAAGCTCCGCGTCTCGGTCATGGTCGTCATCACGGCGGGCGCAGGCTTCTATCTCGGCTCCCTCGCCAGCGGAATCAGTCCCTTCCACGCCGGACTCATCCAGGCATTGGCCGGAATCGCCATCGTCACCTGCGGCTCCAGCGCCCTCAATCAGGCCCTCGAGCGCCGCACCGACGCCCTCATGCGCCGCACCGCGAACCGTCCCATGGCCGCCGGAAGAATCTCCCTCGCCCACGGACTCCTTCTCGGCTTCTTCGCCATCTTCTTCGGCTCGCTCTATCTCGCTCACGTCACCAACCTTCTCACCGGCACCCTCACCCTCATTACCGCCGTCGGCTACGTGGGAATCTACACCCCGCTCAAGCGCATTACCGTCGTCAACACCTTCATCGGGGCCTTTCCCGGCGCGCTTCCCCCGCTCATCGGTTGGACCGCCGCGCGCGGCGTCATCGAGTGGCCCGCCATCGCCCTCTTCGCCATCCTCTTCGTCTGGCAGTTCCCTCACTTCATGGCCATAGGCTGGATGCATCGCGACGACTACGCCTCTGCCGGAATCCGCCTCACCCCCACCCAGCCCGATGAAGTCTTCGCCGCCCGCTCGACCGTGATCCAGTCCCTCTTCTACGCCGTCCTCATGGTCCCCGTCAGCATGTGGCCCACATGGCTCGGAGTCACCGGACACATCTATGAGGTCATCGCCGCCGTCCTCTCGCTGGCCTACCTCTGGTACACCATCCGTTTTGCGCGCATCACCCGCAACCCCACGGCGCCGGAATCTCGTATCTACGCGCGCGATCTCCTCAAGGCCTCTGTCATCTATCTCCCCCTTCTCATGGCCGCATTGATGCTCGACGCGAAAGGACGCCTGCTCTTCTGATGAACGTACGCACGACCCCATCCTCTTCCAGCCTTCGCACACCACCCTCCGTCATCGTCGCCATCATCGCGGTCAGCGCCGCCGCTAGCGCCTTCATCTGCTGGCTGGTCTACTTCCACGCCCCCACCGACATCGCCGGAACCCAGCTCCGTTCCCTCCCCCTCGTCAACGCGATCCTCAACGCTCTCTCCACCATCGCCTTGCTTGCGGGTTATCGTTTCATCCGCGCCCGTCAGATTCCGCAGCATCGCGCGGCCATGTTCACAGCTTTTATCTTTTCGTCCATCTTTCTCGTCTCCTATCTCGTCAACTTCACCCTCCACGGCGAAACCCACTTCAACCGTCTCAGCGCCTGGTGGCCCTTCTACTGGAAGCTCCTTGCCTCGCACATCCTGCTGTCGATCATCGCTCTGCCCATGATCCTCATCACCTTCTTCCTCTCGCTCACGGGACGCTTCCCCGCGCACAAGAAGCTTGCGCGTTATACCTGGCCCATCTGGCTCTACGTCTCCATCACCGGAGTCATCGTCTACTGGATGCAATCAGCAATCCACTAACCCGCAAGTCCCGAACAAGTCCCAGGTACGTCCAGCCTCATGCAACCTGACACTCGCAAACTTCTTCGCTCCGGCCTCTGGATCTTCGGAACAGGCGTCGCCGCCGTGCTGGCAGTCCAGATCTTCTTCGGCGGCATCGGCCATCAGGGCCCGCACACCAACTCCGGCTGGCTTGCCCTCATGGTCGCCATGGGCTGCCTCCCGACCGGCGCCCTGACCCTCATCCTCGCCCTCACAAAGCTCTACGGCGACCGCCGTCGCTAAGACAGTACCTTCTCCTTAGGCGCATCACCGTGCCTCAACCAGGAAATGCGAAGGCCGCCCGCCATGATCGGCAATGCGGCCTTGCGCAAAGAAGAGTCTCGCTCCAGGACTGCGAATTCAGTTTCCCCTCATCTGCATCTGAAGCACCTTGTAAGCATTCTCGACCCCAAGTCGCCTGACAACCGTCAGGCCATTGCTGCCAAGTAGAAACGTGGTGCCCGTGTAATTGTTATCCACCCGATGCTTCACGTCCGGGACCGTAGTCAGGTGAGAGGGATCAGAAGTGGAGAGATCGATCACTTGATAGTTACGCGCAACCGCAGGAACGTATTTGCGCTCTTGGCCTGTGGCAAGAAGACCGCTCTCTCCCAGCTTCTCAGCCGATCCAAGATCCGTCTTCATCGGAATCATCCGAAGCACAGGCCTCTCGGCCTTGCGCAGGTCGAGCACAGCGTCCTGCTGACTGTCGCGAAAAGACACCAACGCATGGCGCCCGAGAGGACGAACGAAATCAAACGTGCCTTTTGCCTCCAGCGTGTGGCTCGCTACCAGCTTGATGCTGGCCGGATCCGTAACATCGAAGATCGACAAGCGAGTGCCTTCGTGTTGCGCGATGTAAAGATACGTGCTCCCTGCATTGTCTGAGTGAAGATAGAGTGAGTTGCCCGGCGCTTGCGCATGCTGCGGAAGATCGCGAGGCTCCATAACCACCAGATCCCTGGACTTCGAATAGATCTCTGCTTCTGCCGAAGCTGCAGGTAGGATCGCCGCTGAGACAACCAAGCCAAACGAGAGTGTGGATTTGATGATCTTGTTCATCGTGTTTCTCCTTCTTTCGCCATCAGTCTTGACCCAAAAAGGCAGTGTTGTCCAACGAAGTAAAAATGCGGGCGAATCAGCAAGGAACTCTTATCATCGATCTAGGAAGCTATGCGTATGTGGCATAAGCATTTGCGAATACCGTCCTCAAATCCTCCCCACATCAGCGATTGCTTCCTCCATCTGCTATCCTCAACCTTCAAGAAACCGAACAATACCGGAGTATCCGCATGGCAAAAGGCGTCAATAAAGTTTTTCTTCTCGGCAACGTAGGCAAAGACCCTGAGATCCGCGCAACCGCGGGTGGAACCACCGTCGCGAGTTTTTCCCTCGCCACCGCCGACCGCGCCAAGGACCAGCAAGGCAACTGGCAGGACAAGACCGAGTGGCACAATCTCGTCGCCTTCAATCGCACCGCCGAAATCGTCCGCGATTACGTCAAAAAAGGCACCCAGATCTTCGTCGAGGGCAAGATCCAGACCCGCTCCTGGGACGACAAGGAGTCCGGACAGAAGAAGTACCGCACCGAAATTCTCGTCAACGAGCTGAGCCTCCTCGGTGGTGGCCCGGGACGCAGCGAAGGCGCCGGCGCCAGCGGAGGCTACTCTCGCTCCAACACCAGCAGCTTCGACCAGCGCACCCCCGCAGCCCAACCCGACTACGCGGACCAGGGCATCACCGACGACGATATCCCCTTCTAAATCACAAGTCTCCATCCGACCGGGTTGCGGCATTCGAATCCGCCCGCAACCCGGTTCCTCTTTCCCATCCCCAACCCATCCACACAACGTCATTCCGAGCGAAGCCGAGGAATCCCTGTATTTCGCTCATGCCGCCACAAAATCCCCGCAGGCTAATCCATCTCAATCCTTCCTCCTCCTCTCTCTCAGCCTTATCATCTTGAGCAAAGTTGAAGGCTTCGACCCACACCAACTCCGCTTCTAGGTAAGCCAAGCCTTCAGGCTTGGCCCTCGAATTCCACCGAATACAAAGGGGGCTTCAGCCCCTGGGGTATGCCTTCCAATTCCGGAACGCTGCGTTAGTCTTAGAAACCGTGGCACGAATCTTCGTATCCTTACCTCGGTGAGCCGCGTAAAGATCAATATGGATGATTCCGGCTTCGACTCCCGCGGCTCCTTCGACGCGCGTTACATCGCCTTCCTCGAGACGATCCCCCACCTGCGGCCTCGGCTGCACCGCTACTGCTCCCGCATGACCGGCTCCATAATGGACGGCGAAGACATCGTTCAGGAGACCCTCTTCCAGGCCTATCGCAAGCTCGATACCTTCGACGACACCCGCGATCTCACCCCCTGGCTCTTCCGCATCGCACACAATCGGTGCATCGATCTCCTGCGTCGGCGCAAGGTTCGCCAACAGGCGGAATCCGCCTCCGCGCAGACGGACGTCTATCTTCCCCCCGATCCCATCAGCCCCATTCCTCCTCAATCGGTCGAGTACCTCGTGCTGGCGCTCGCCCCCAAAGAACGAGCCTGCGTCCTGCTGAAAGACGTCTTCGACTACTCCCTCGAAGAGATCGCCGGGCTCATCGGCTCCACCGTAGGAGCGGTCAAAGCCGCCCTCAGTCGCGGTCGCTCCAAGCTGGCGGCGCTGCCTCGTCAACCGGTTGCGTCGCGCGCGCACAACCCCGAAACCTCCCGCCTGCTCCATCTCTACGCCGAGCGATTCAATCAACGCGACTGGAAGGGAATCCAGGATCTCGCCACCACCGATGCCCGTCTCCGCGTCGCCGACCGGTACACCGGCTCTCTTGCCGAGGCTCCCTACTTCAGCCGCTACGAACGCATGACGACTCCGTGGCGAATGGCGTCTGGCACCGTCGATGGCCAACCCGCCGTCATCGCGCTTCGTCAGCACGACGGTCAGTGGCAGGCGCACTCCTTCATTCATGTCGAAATGGAAGACGATCGCATTGTGAGGGTCGTTGACTATCTGCACTGCCCCTGGGTTTTCGCCGCCGCAACCTCTGTGGTCGTCGATTCCTTTTAGCCATCACACAACGCGCACTCGGTCATTCTGAGCACAGCAACCACACAACATCATTTCGAGCGACGCCAATTACAAAACGTCATTCCGAGCGAAGCACCACCTCCATACACACGTCATTCCGAGCGAAGCGGCGCAGCCGCGAAGTCGAGGAATCCCTGTATTTCGCCCATGCCGCCACAAATACCAGCAAGCACAATCCAAAACGTGTCATGAGCAGAGCCAATCACCTGCATGGAACAAAAAGCCCCTTCGTATCCTTCCCCGCCCGACAGCCGTAATAGAGGGCAGAAGTACAAGCTTCGGCGAAGGAGAAACCATGCACACGAAAGACGCCATCCAATTTGCGCTCACCCTTTCCGATAAGGCCGTCATGGGCCCGATCGACAAGATGAGCGACGACCCGACAAGATTCCCAACCCCCAACGGCGGCTGTCACCCCCTCTGGGTTCTGGGACACCTCACCCTCATCGAAAGCACGATTCCAGGAATCCTCTTCGGAGAACCCAGTCCCGTACCTGACTGGCAGAAGCTCTTTGGCGAACACTCGGAGCCAGTGGATAACGCCAGTGCCTATCCAGCGTTTGCCGACATCCAAAAAAAGTATCAGCAACTGCGCAAGAGAAACCTCGAAATCCTCGCCTCCCTTACCGAAGCTGATATGGACAAACCCACCGTGGCTCCACCCCCGGGGCGAGAGCAGGAGTTCTCCACCTTCGGCCGCAGCTTTCTCACCCTGGCCCTCCACCAGACCCTGCATCGCAGCCACGTAACCGATGCGCTCCGCGCCGCCGGACGCATGGCCCCCGTGCTCCAGGCTGCCAGCTAACGGTTCCTCCGACTGGCATGCGTCCCTTTCGTTCTTTCAGGACGAAGGGGACGCGCCGCTTAAACGCCGAAGAGCGCGCATCGCGTTTTAGAACCTATCCAATAATTCAACCACCACGTCATCTCGACCAAAACGTCATCTCGACCACCACGTCATCTCGACCGGAGGCGCGCAGCTTCATCGCGCGCTGGAGTGGAGAGATCCCTGTATTTAGCCTTTGTCGCTGCTGTTGTCTGTTTTTCTCAAAGCACCTTTAGCCGCTGAGGCAATCCACCCTGCCAATGCAAAAAGCCCTGTCAAGCCAATCCTCAGCTAAACAACACAAAACAGACAACATCCAGTTGCCGATCAGTTCATGCTTCCCTGTTAAACTGGAAACAGCAAGAAAGGCCCCAGAATATCTGGGGCCTTTCGAATCCAACAAGTACTTATAATTCAATATTTTGCCGGAAAGTCATTCATTATCAAGACTTTGTCACTTTAGTCCAAAGCTAAGGTATTTCCTATGAAGACTTTGCACAAAACAGGTACGGTGTAGCACCTAGAAGACAAACCGGACGCTCGTCGAAAACGCATGGTTATAGGTATGGAAGCTGGTGGCCGCGATCTGGAACCCCGCCCCGACAGTGAGCCCCAATCGGCTGCTCTCCACAGATCGGATCGGGAGCTTACCCACAATGATTCCAGGCGAGAGAAAAGTCTGTGTCTTGCCGTCCCGCGTCCCCCCAAAGTAGCTGGTGGTGTTCACCTCCATCTCGGGAGTGAAATAGCGACCAAACTTATACTGAGCGACCGAGTTCCACTGAATCGTGCGTCCGCTGGTCGAAACCTTTGAGACCGGCAGGCCGCCGCCCAGCGAGCTGAAGAGCGCCAGCTTGCCGAAGCCTTTGCCGCCCCCCACCGTCGGCGTGAACGACGCGCTCGGAGCACCGTTCTTGTAACTTCCCGTCGGAATGTGCCACGAGAGCGCCCCGCTCAGGATGTAGTTGCCCTGCTTCTCCGGACGCGCAAGGAAACGATACTTCCCCAGCAGCGTCATGTCGCCGAAGCCATCCTGCTGGTCGCCGCCATGCACGATGTAGCCGGGAACAAGAATATCGATCTGGGTGTTTGCAAAGGGGATCAGGTTGAAACCCTTGCCGCTCCCAAACTGCCAGTCGCTCTCGCCCGCAGACGTTCGCTGACGGGTGAAGTCGCTGCGGAAGACCTGGGCCAGAATCGGAAAGGGTGAAAACATCGGAACGGCCCACTTCGGCTGAGCAGCCTGTGTTTTGGTCGCACGCGCCTCCCACTTGGAGGCGAAATCGTTGATGAAACCGTCCTGCCCCTCGGCTGCCGAGGTTGCAGCCAGCAGGATTAACGGCAATAGAATTCTGCGCAAAAAGAGCTCCTTCTATCCCGTTCTTCCCAAGGCGTTCAACACCGGAATCGCTGTCTCCCGGCTTATGTTTTCTTCATCTTATCGTACCGGCGAATCCACTGCAGTTGCCGAGGCAACCGGCTACACTGTCTTCATGCTCGATGAAGTGACCTTTCGCCGTGAATCCGACCAGGCCCTCGAAGCCCTGAAGCAATCCCTCATCCTCGCCGAAGAACAAAGCGACGCCGACGAGATTCCCTTTGAAACCGAGGAGAAGAACGGAGTCCTGAACGTCGTCTTCGAGCACGACGGCAGCAAGTTCGTCTTCACCCCGAACACTCCGGTACGCCAGATCTGGATCTCTGCCCTGACCACCAGCTTCAAGCTCGACTGGTCCGGGGAAACACGCTCCTTCATCCTGCCGAAGACGGGCGAAGACCTCAAGACCCTCACGGAACGTCTGCTGCGCGAACAACTCGGAGATGCCTCCATCACGCTCCCCTGATCCGCGAACCTCCCCAAAAGAGGTATCCTCTGGACGGGTTTTAGGGTAGACAAGTTGGCAGAATATGGGACAATCCCTCTATATTGCCTCTCGATCAGGAAATCCAGGTGACTTCACCAGCACATGACCCCGCATACAGGGCCGTCGAACAGCCGTCTGCGTCCGAGCAGTCGACTCGGCAGACCCTGTCTGTCGCCATCATCACCCTGAACGAAGAAGCCAATCTTGCGCGCACGCTTGCCAGCGTGCAGTTCGCAGACGAGGTGATCGTCATCGACTCCGGTTCCACAGATCGCACTCTGGAGATCGCACGCGAGTTCGACGCGAAGGTGATCTTCGAACCCTGGAAAGGCTTCGCAAGCCAGAAGAACTCCGCGATCGAAAAGTGCACCGGAACCTGGATCCTCTCACTCGACGCGGACGAAGAGTTGACGCTCGAGTTGCAGCAGGAGATCCGGGTGTTGCTCCGGACCAGGCCGCCAGCGGATGCATACATGATCCGCCGCCGCAATCTATTCCTCAACCGATGGATGCGATACGGCGGTTATTATCCCGATCCCAAGCTTCGACTCTTCCGCCGCTACTCCGCTAACTTCGCGCCGGCCGCTCGGTTCACGGAGCGGCCCGTTCACGAGACGATCGCCTTCGACGGCATCCTCGATACTCTGAAGCACGATCTTATCCATCATGCTTATCCCACCATCGAGAGCTACATCGAGCATATGGATCGCTACAGCACCCTCGGCGCCCAGATCATCGTGGATAAAGGCAAGACCAGCCGCTCCGGGTGGAGCTTCTTCTACAACATCTTCATCCTTCCCTTCTTCACCCTGGTCTGGAACTTCATCTTCCGCTTCGGCTTCCTCGACGGCCGCGAAGGCCTCCTGCTGCACCTGTATCACTCCACCTACACCAGCTGGAAGTATGCGAAGGCCTGGCAGACGACCCGCAATCACTGAGCAAGCCGTGCTACAAAGGACGCATGGCCCTGCGTTCTCTGCTTTGTACCTTTCTCTTCACGATTCCGCTTGCGGCCCAAACCTCCACTCCAACGACCAACCGAAGCGTAGATCTCATTAAGACCGATGACCTGAAGGCGGACATTTACTTCCTCGCCTCCGATGACCTCGCCGGCCGTAACACAGGCAGCCCGGAAGACCACATCGCGACCGACTACATCGCCTCGGAGTTCCTCCGCCTAGGCCTCAAACCCATGGGAGAAAATGGCTCCTTCTTCCAGGGCATGGATATCCTCTCCGGAAGAGAGGATGCGCAGCACACCAGCATCAACGCGACCATCGACGGCAAAGAGTATCACTACACTCTCAACCAGGACTTCCAACTCACCCATCAGAGCCTGCGACCAACATCCGTCTGCGGCAATATCGTCTTTGCCGGTTATGGAATCAGCGCTCCCGAGTTCGACTATGACGATCTTGCCGGAATCGATCTGAAAGGCAAGATCGCTCTCGTCTTCACACGCGAACCCCAGTCCGGCGATGCCAGTTCAAAGTTCATGGGAACCTGGGATACGTATCATGCCTTCAACTCGCACAAGGTCGAGGAATTGCGGAAGCGCGGTGCATCGGGAATCCTTATCGTCCAGGATCGCATTCCGCGTGACGTGAAGCCGATTCCTCCAACCTCACCGCGCCCTGCGGGAGAACCATCCTATGCGCTGGCCGGTGAGATGTGGGATCTCCCGGTCTTTCTCGTGAAAAGGGATGTCGCCGATCAGCTTCTGGCTCCCTCCGGAAAGACATCCGATGCCCTTCAGGCCGCGCTCGATACTTCGGCCCATCCCAACTCCTTCGACCTTCCAAAGAGCTCGGCCTGTCTCGCCAAGACCTACACCGATGTCGAGACACACAAAGCACGTAATGTCATCGGGCTTCTCGAAGGCTCCGATCCAAAGCTCAAGGCCCAGACCGTGATCCTGACAGCTCACCATGACCATATGGGCATCTCTAATGGACACATCTATCGTGGCGCCGACGATAATGCCTCGGGCGTGGCAGGACTCCTGGCCGTCGCCCGAGCGATGACTCGATCCAAGGTTCATCCGAAGCGCAGCGTTTTATTCCTCGCGTATGACGGAGAGGAGCGCTTCTTTCTCGGATCGTACTTCTACGTCACTCATCCCGTTGTTCCACTCAGCCAGACTGTGGCGACGTTGAACCTCGACATGATCGGTCGTAACGAGGACGACGCAAACTGGCCAACTCCGCCCGATCGCAACACGAATATGGTCAACGTGCTCGGAACTCGTTACAACCCTGCGCTGCGCCAGCTCATCGACCGCGAAAACCGACAGGAACACCTGAAGCTCGACTACAAGATGGACGTCGTCGATCCAGACTCGCTATGGTCCCGCAGCGATCATTTTTGGTTTGCCACCCTGCACATTCCTCAGGTGGAGTTCCAGACCGGTCTGCACCCCGACTATCACACCGAAAACGACACCTGGGACCGGATCAACTATCCCAAGCTGACGAAGATCGTTCGTCTCGTATACCTTTCTGTTGCGGATCTTGCCAACTCGAGCCAGACCATCCCCTTTCTTGCCGCAGGTCAGCAACTGCACCCTTGCGCCTCAGAGACAAAGCAGACCTCTGCAGGAAGATGAATTCACGGGGAGGATTCCCGGAACGTATACTCACTTCGCATGACCAAGCCTCCCATCCGTGTTCTTGTCGCGAAGCCCGGTCTCGATGGCCACGACCGCGGAGCCAAGGTGATTGCCCGCGCTCTGCGCGATGCCGGCATGGAGGTCATCTACACGGGACTACGGCAGACGCCGGAGAAGATCGTCTCCGCAGCCATTCAGGAAGATGTGGACTGCATCGGATTATCCATTCTCTCCGGAGCGCACAATGCCATCGTGCCTCGGATTGCGGAGCTGCTTCGCACCGAGCACGCGGAGGACATCCTCCTCGTGCTGGGTGGAACCATTCCTGAAGAGGACTTTCCCCGATTGAAGGAAAGCGGCGTCGCAGCCATCTTCGGGCCAGGAACGCCGCTTGAGAAAACAATTCAATTCATTCGCGAGAACGTAAAGCCGCGCGGCCTGCTTACCAACTGATCGTTTCGCCCATGTGGAAGAAGCCACCCGTAGGACCGTCGGGGCCAAGCGTCGCCAGCTCGACCTCTGTTTTAGCGCCGTCGACGATCTCCATCGGGGCAGCATCGGTTCCCATATCGGTCTTCACCCAGCCGGGATGCGCCGAGTTGACCTTGATCTTGGTTCCCTTCAACTCGTGCGCCAGATGGATTGTGAAGGCGTTCTGCGCGGCCTTCGAGGCATCGTATCCCAACGCTTTCGCCTCATAGATGGGCGAGCCTTCGGTTGCGTGCAATGTCAGCGAACCCAGAATGCTCGACACGTTGACGATGCGTCCGGCATCGCTTTTCTTCAACAACGGCAGAAGCGCATTTGTGACCGCGACTACAGAAAAGAAATTTGTATCGAAGGTCTTGCGGAGCGTCTCATCAGAGACGGTGCTGGTATTGTTGCCGCCGATCGGCTCAAGCATGACACCTGCGTTATTGATCAAAATATCGAGCTTCCCGAACTCCTTTTCGATCCTGGCGGCCGCGGCTTTGATGTCAGCCGCATCTGCAACATCGAACTTCACAGGAATGGCATCGACACCCTCCTTCTTCAGCTCGGCTGCCGCAGCTTCGCCCTTGGCCAGATCGCGCGCGCCCAGAATTACCGTGATGCCCTGCTTCCCAAGCTGACGTGCCGTTTCTAAACCGATCCCTTTGTTCGCGCCGGAGATCAGCGCAACCTTCTTCGCAGTGCTCATCGTTTTCTACCTCGTCGCCGTGCGTTTCACGCAGCAGCTATTCGCAAAATTTAAAGGGTTAGATGAGCACCGAAGCAAAACGGCTTGCATATTTCTCTGGCAGCGACCGTTTTTTCATCTCCCTGTCAACGACGACATGCACGGTCTCACCTTCGCACAAGAGCACGTCGTCTGTATCTCTTAGCACCCTATATTGAAACTTGATTACGGGGCCGCGTGCAGCCGCCAACCTCGTTTCAATCTTCAACTCGTCGTCATAGCGGGCAGGGCACTTATACCGCGCCGTGACATCGACTACTGCGATGCCGAGGCCGTCCTCCTGCTCCATCGAACGGTAGTCCATGCCCAGACTCCGGATAAAGTCCACGCGTCCGATCTCGAACCAGACGAGATAGTTCGAGTGATAGACCACGCCCATCTGATCCGTCTCTGCATACCGGACCCGGACCCGGGACTCGCTCACGACTGACTTCTTTTCAGTTTCGCTCATCACTCCAGTCTATAGAACTATAGAAAGAACGCCTTCTATTTGCCCCAGACCGGTCTGCGCTTTTCCAGAAAAGCGGCAATGCCCTCGCGGAAATCGTGCATTGCCCGCGCCTCGGCATTCGCGGTCATGGCATGACCGATCGCCGCATCGAGCCAGGCGTGGTTCTGCATCGCCATCAGGCGTTTGGTTGCAGCCATGGATTGAGGGCTATTGGCCTTCAGCCTTTCAGCCAGAGCCTTGACGCGGTCCGAGAGTTCTTCGGGGTGCACCACTTCGTTGACCAATCCCATCGCCTCAGCCTCTTCCGAAGAGAACAGCCGGCCGCTTAGCAGGAGGTCTCTTGCTCGTTTCTCTCCGATCTGCAGCGTAAGGAAGGCGGAGACGAGAGCGGGAACGAAGCCGATCTTCACCTCTGTAAACCCGAACTTCACTCCCGGGGCGGCAAGGGTGAAATCGCAGATGGTAGCCAGCCCCGTGCCGCCGGCAATGGCCGGCCCCTGCACCAACGCTATCGTCGGTTTAGGAAGTTCGTACAGCATTCGAAACAGGCGAGCAATACGCTCGGCATCGGCTACGTGTTCGGCCTGCGATTTATCCGCGATCGCCTGCAGGTGACCAAGATCCAACCCGGCACAAAAAGCCTCTCCCGCGCCAGTCAGAACAATCACCCGGCAATGCCCTGTAGCCGCTTTTTCAAAGGCGGCGATCAGCTCATCCTGCATCTCCGGAGTCATCGCGTTGCGGCGCGCCGGACGGTTCAGCATGATCGTCTTTACGCCATTCTCTTCCGTCACCAGAATCGTCTTGTAACTCATACGCCCCTCATGCCTGCCGCATCGAATCCTACTGCACCCTCAATCTTTACTGCACCTTCGTGCCATATTTGCGTGCGATCTCCGCACTGGCTGACTGCAGACTCTCCAGCGGCTCCAGCGAAGGAAGCTCCGCGCCAAGAGCTCGCAACTCTTCCAACACCATCTCCGTCGGAAGGTTGCCCACCAGAACATCCTGAGCAAACGGGCACCCGCCCAGCCCTCCAATCGCGGCGTCGAACCGACGACAGCCGGCGTTGTACGCCGCCCGCACCAGCTCTCGCGCGCCTTCATAGCGCGCATGCAGGTGGACGCCGATCTCGATGCCATCGTGCACCGCCATCACGTCGCTCACCACATCGGCGATCAGCTTTGGCGTCGCCAGTCCAACCGTATCGGCCAGCGAGATCTGCGTCACGCCCGAATCCACCAGCAGATCACAAGCATCAACGACCTCGTCGATCGACCACGCATCCCCGTAAGGATTCCCGAAGGCCATCGAGATATAGGCCACGACCTCAAGCCCTGCCTTGTAGCCCAGCGTTCCCACTTGCTCGAGCGCCTCCAGAGACTCCTCCGGTGTCTGATTCTGATTGCGCTTCAGGAACTCCGGCGAGATGGAGTAAGGAAAGCCCAGCGTCTGCACAGCATCGGTTTTGATCGCCCGCTCCGCGCCCTTTGCGTTGACGACGATGCCGATGATCTCCGTGTCATCAGGAGGGCCGAGATATTCGAGCACCTTCTCCGAATCCGCCATCTGGGGCACCGCTGCGGCTGATACGAAACTGACCGCGTCGATGTGTTTGAAGCCCGCTGCAATCAGTACGCGCATGTAGTCTGCCTTGACTTCAGCAGGAATATGTAGGGGAAGCCCCTGCCATGCGTCGCGCGGACATTCGATGATCTTTACCACGTTCTAAACTCCTTCTGACAGATTCTAGGTCTGCAGAACCCCGGGATTAAACTTCGCCACCTCAGGATTCAGCGCACAAGCTTCGAGCGCGGTCATTAACACTTCGCGCGTCTTTGCTGGATCAATGATCGCATCCACCCACATTCGTGCCGCACCATAGCGTGGATCAGCCTGTGAATCATAGGTCGCCTTGATCTCGTCGAAAATCGCCTTCTTCTCTTCCTCAGAGAGATGCTTGCCTCCGCGCTCCATCTGTTTTACGCGTACTTCAACCAGCGTGTTCGCTGCCGAGGCTCCGCTCATCACTGCGTAGCGCGCGGTGGGCCACGCGAAGAGGAAGCGTGGATCGTAGGCCTTGCCGCACATCGCATAGTGCCCCGCGCCGAAGCTGCCTCCGACAATGACCGTGATCTTCGGGACGACGCTGGTGCTGACGGCGCTCACCATCTTCGCGCCAGCTCGGATGATGCCGCTCCACTCCGCATCCTTGCCCACCATGAATCCGTTCACGTCGTGGAGGAAGATCAGCGGGATGAGGTTCTGGTTGCAGTCCATGATGAACCGCGCCGCCTTCTGCGCGCTCTCGGTGTAGATGAC
>Ga0193743_1001560_pt1 | contig 16967 bp, 17 predicted proteins | sample L2c2metaG_FD_143038 | JGI IMG/M metagenome (GOLD analysis project Ga0193743, IMG submission 143038) | Soil microbial communities from a riparian zone of the East river system, Colorado, United States - L2c2 | ecosystem: Environmental > Terrestrial > Soil > Riparian zone | place: USA: East River...
GTGTACAAATAAGTGGAGTACCTACCCCCAACAAACGTTGATGGCGTCGTGGCAGGAAATCTCCTCTTGTGATGACAGTGTGAAAATATCAACATAAGATTCAGTCCTATTCAGTCCTGAAAAAAAAACAAAACGGCAGACCGAGAGCGGCCGCGTTCAGCTCCGCAAAGCGTGGAAAACTTTGCGGCATCGCGTCTCTTTGTACTATTTGATACACACGCGCCAGCAAAATCATCATGTGCACGCCATCATTTTTCCGGCAATCACCGCAACGTTAACGACGACATTTTCCCACGATATCCCAAGTCGGAGGTATAACCTCGTTCTAATAAATAGAACTCGGAATAAACCATAGCTAGAATACTTGTATTCTTTAGCTTGTCTTTAACCATGTAACTTTGTTAATAACGATACTGCTTGATTGGCTTATCCATTCTCAAACCTGTGGATACTGGACGTCTTCCAGTTGATATTCATGGGCTCAGCTAGCTCCTTGGACATATGCTTGGGCATTATCAGATACTGACTGGCTCTGGTCACGGCTGTAAAGCCTGAACCGGTCGAAGTCGTAACAATTAGATATTTTTTAATGTCATCCACCTTGGTACTTGTGTTTATTTTCTTAAAATTTGGTGCTCCAGCAGCTTGTATATTTTCAATTGCTTTTTCAATTGCTTCTTCAGAGCTAGGCCTTTCAGATCTGCAAAGTGGTTCTTTTGAGGTTTATTCTGATTGCAACTGTATATTCTGCATGTTTTTCCCTTCAGTTCAACCATTTTGGGGGTGGTCATGCACTATCTGATGCACAGATTCGTGCACTGAAACTTCCAAGCAATATAACACTTCAATTATTCATTTCTGCAACATGTTTTGTGACAAAAATATTGTATAATCAGCAGTTGCTATATTTTATTTCACACTCAAACCCTTGAAAATGAGCAATTTCTACCCAAATCTCTGCCAAAATGCCATTTTTACAACTTCCAACCAATAGAAAACTTCAGAAACTGATTTCTGTAAATTTTCTTGTGATATGAAAGGATATCATCTATTTTTAACATCTCTAAGTGGTTATATTATTTTATTTCACAAACAGACCCTTATAAATGAGCAGATTCCACCCAAATCCCTTTTGAAATGCAGTTTCAGCAACCTCTAGTCTATAGAACACTTCTAAAATTGGTTTCCATAATTCATATTAGTGACACAAAATGCCCTACCATATATTCTAAACATTTCTCTGGAGTTAGATATTTTGTTTCATGCTCAGAAAAAATGACCAAGTTACTGCCAATTCCCACCCAAAAATGCCAATTTTGTAACTTCCAACCTATAGAACTGTAACCTTCTTAAAAGAAGAAATGAAATAACTAGTGCTTTTTTGATCATATTTTCTTTTCATTATAAGTTAGAAACAGGTCTCTGCAGCTCTTCCTGTGACCAAAAACCTTTTATGTTGCGTTGAAAACATTCCTCAGGAACTTCATAATTTTATTTCACACTTGGGATCCTACAATTGAGCAAACCCCACCCAAATCCCTGCTAAATTGCATTTTTGAGACTTCCAGCTTATAGAACTCTTCATAATCTGGTTTCTGCGACCTATCTTGGTGACAAAAAATACCCTAAAATGTATCCTCAGCATTTATCAGGAGTTAGATCTTTTTATTCTGCTTTCAACCCTTCAATGAGTGATCCCCAGCCAATTATCACCCAAAGCACAATGTTTGAGACTTCCAGCCTATAGAACACTTTGTAAACTGATAAAACTTTAAATGAGAATGCCAGCCAAATTGATGGCTGAAGGTTCCACTCATTTGGCTGGGGAAACATGCATGCACATTCACCAAATTCTATTTATTCAATCTGCTTTAAATCTTCTTTATATGGGATACATCACCGAAACTCCCCTCTGGAAGTGTTGTACAGAGGAGGACTCGGCGTCTCAAGGTTCTGTTGTGTGACATGGGTGTCACGGAAAGCGTGACGAGTTGCTTATGTAACGTAGTTAACCAAATATATTATCATATTATTTTATATTAAGCAAACAGGGACTCGGAGAATGAGTGTGAAGTTGTGAACATAGATTTTGTCTCCGCGTGGCATTTCCCTTCCTCACTGCCACCACCACCAACCTCAATCTAGATTTACCCTGCCCGACATTGGGACGAGGAATGCTTTTCGAGTTTCCCTTCGGAAAATCTGCAGCACGGTGCTTACCAGCTTTCAGTTGCGAGTGCCTCAAAACGGACTCATAGTAACATCATTACGAGGTCGAGAACATTGTAGAGTCATTCACGAAAATTGAAAGTTAATATCCAAGTTGTTGATCATGAACTTCGGAGTTATGAGATTCAATGGACCCCTCCCAGTTATATGGCTTACCTGGGTCCTGGGTGGCCATGGATGCCACAATAACTGCTCAGTTGTGTGCCACCCAGGTACCGATGCTCATCGTTGGCTATTTCTGATAAAGCTCTAGATAGTATTCGATCGATGGCTAGTTCTAGCCCAGGCGTCCAATAAGTACTCATGTCTGGGTCCTTGATCTGGATACCTGACAAGTATTCTTAACCCCAAGGCCACAAAAAGCGATGGTTAGATGTAGGCTTCCACACTATGCATCATACTTGTGAGCGTTAAATCTCAGACTTCATTGACAAGAGCAGATGAGGTACACTGAGCAATTACGATGGTATGCTATTGATTTGATGCCCATGGGGAGTATTAAAACAAGGAGGGGGAAAGACAATGATGTTTACAACGCGGTACAATTCTAAAACACACATTTCAAGTGCAAAGCATTGAGCGCCTTGTCTTACATAGCATATCTACAACAGATAGCGTCATGTTAGCTGATATTTATGTTCTTGACCACAATTCACTCACTTCCTCGTCCATTCTCGCGCTGTAGCTTCATAGCGAGTGCGGTCCGTCTTGTACAGATGCGCGATATCAGGCACCAACGGATCATCAGGGTTGGGATCCGTCAGCATCGAACAGATGGACAGCAAAACTAAAATCATATTATAAGGTTCATCAAATTAAATAGAAGACATCAAACAGTACCTTTCGATATAGTCAATGCAGGCGACCATTGGTCCCGCAGGATATCCAAACAGATGGAACCGTTGGCGTTGATGTTGGGGTGATAGATCTTGGTCGTAAAACTAACCTTGGGAGGTTTGAAAGGGTAATCGGTAGGGAAGGTGATGGAGAGGAAGAACACGCCGCCTGCATAAGGAGAGTCACCCTTACCCGCAAATGCGTCACGATTGAGTCATAACGATGCAGAAGGAGTGTGTGAAAACTCACGGGTCCCATAATCGTTGCTTGCCATTGGAACATGTTTTCTCCCGTAGGACCAGCACTACATGATGAGGGTGGATCACGCCCGAGATCAATCAATTCCTAGAAAAGTCGCTGTTAGCCCCTCTGTGTGACCTGACAAGCGCTGGGGGCTATGCACACGAGCAGTCGGCGTGGTTAACGGACACTGACCTTGTTAATGCGCTTGAGGGCCATCGAAGACTATAAACTTGACAACTGGAAGGTAAGAGAACTAAAAGTAAGTATTTGGACAGTGGGATCGCATGAGATCAAGAAATGATGAAGGAAGGAGCATGGATAGATAGTGGTAAAATAAACGATTTGAAAAGCGTTAAATACGAAACACGTAGCGAGATGAGGAAAGATGATCTGAAGTAAAACAGAAAAACCTTACCAACAAAAAAAAATGAAAATGCAACGACTTGGTGGTGGTCAAGGGATAAGGTGCACTGTCTGTTTGTCCTCTGTTTTGTAACCCCTGGGAAGATGGTCAGAAATCGTTAGTCAGCGATTTTCCAAACACAGCCTTATCAAAAAGCTTTATCCAATAATTTATAATCCATCATTTATAATAAACCATAAGATATCATTTTATTTTTATCATTGCCCGTTATCCGATTCAAAAATTGTTCAAATTGCAAGTAGATACAAAAAATGCGACTATCTCCAACGAAGACCAAGGGGGGGGGAAATTTTCAACCATGCCGCTTCATAGTTTTTATTGAGAAAAACAAAGAAGCAAGCCATAGTCGGAATTTTGGTCTTTCGAGGGGCAAAAAAAAAAAACAACAAAAAAAGCAACGGAATCAGAGCAGATGCAAGATAGTGAGCCAGGTCCTTGGAAAGAATGAAAAGATCTCGAAAAGCTTATTTTTTTTTCTCCCCCTGGACTGCGTTTCACCCCCGAAATACCCGTACTTACGAACCCCCCTCCTTCGGAAATATTGGCAAGAGTATTCTTAATGTGTACTTTGACTGGAAGGGTGCTTGTGATTGGAGTCCATATGGTTGGTCCGAAGCAACCCTACCAATCATCAAAAGATTAGATCTGCAACGATTAGAAAGCAAGCACTCACCTCGAAATAGGGGGTGCAGTTTGAAGAGCAAGCGGAAACGATGTCCCTTCCTGAACTGTATTTCAGAAACGAAAAAGAAATTCAAGGAAAAAAAATTACTCCCTGATGAACCCGACGAGCGATCCCTCTTTCCAACCCAAAAATACGAACACAAAGAGATCCCATCCTTTTCCTTGTGCATTCAATCAAGAAATAACACACCTAAGTTAACCCCCCAAAAAAAAGATTGACAAAAAAAATAATAAAAATAATCGACATCGCCCTTGCCACCAGTTGTTGTCTCTCCATAATAAACCGAAGCTTCTAGTCTTCATCCGATTCGCAGCTATCGTCAGGGTCAGAGTCGCTAAGGATAAGAACCCCAGCATCCTCGTGACTTCCGGGCCAAATCCTGACGAGCGATCCCTGAGGCGTCGAAGATGGGTTCTTGCTTAAAATAACGGGTTGCTGAGAAATGTCCGTCTTCGGCTTCATCATCGTTGTTGTTGTTGTCGTCGTCTTCGTCTTTGACTGGTTTTCTTCTTCAAAAGATCTACAAGGAATAAAAAGCACGCCAAAAAATAAGGCAAGGAAAAAAGATCCCCAAAAAGTTTTCATTTAGTCCAGTTGGTAACCCCCGAGGGAAGGAACAACCAAAATGATATTGGTAGAGGAGATGGGCGAGATGGGAACGCACCGAGTCATCTCCCGCAAGACTTTCAAAATGGTGTCCTTCTCTTCTTTACTCCGTGCTTGAGCCAACTTGGTCATCAGATTCTTGCTCTCCATGATGTGCTGTTCTAGTCGTCTTTGTTTAGCTGCAAGTTCGAGCTTTGTCGTGTTGTTGCTGTTATTGTTGTTGGATTGATTTGTGGTAGAGACTGGTTTGTTCGAAGAAATTGCGGTCGAAGTCTGGGTTGGGGTCGGAGCCGGCCGCGATTTAATAGTCTCTATCGTCTGTGTAATGAAAGAAACGGCGAGATCCTCCAACGAAAAATTGTGAGCTGAGACAGAGACAGTTGTCAACTTGTCTAGTGGAAGTTGATTAGACGGGACAACAGGTGAGGGTGCTGATGAGGAGGAAGCCGACGAAGATGAGGACGAGGATGTAGATGGTGATATTGACAGAACATCGCCCGGCCCCACTAAAGTAGAAGCTGACACATTGCTGGCACCATTGCCACTGTCCGCAAGGAGAGCAGTTGCACCCGCCTTCCCTCTCGCTGTTTGACTTTGCAACACCAACTTCCTCAATCTATCTTCCATCGCTTGTTTTCCTCCCAGGTCCATAGGCAGTTTAGCCGGAATCGGGTTATCAGCAGGTTGCACAGAACTAACCGGTGTCGCAGGTTTGCTGACGGAACCAGAAGCAGCTCTGGTCTCCGCAAGTTCCAGTTTACTTTTAGCGATCCTCTCTCCCAGTTCTTTCTGTCTCGCCATTAGAGCACGTTTCGTGAAACTTGGCTCGGTGGGTGCATTCTTCATGGCTTTGGGCTCAGATGGAACTGTGGGTGATGGCGTTGATGAAGATGAAGATGGCTCTGACGAATGAATAATCGGCGGCGGCGGCGGCGGTGGTGGTGGCGATACAATCTGGATAGGAGGTGCCTCATATACGGGTCGTGAACTGGAAAAAGCCATGTTGGTAGGTGGCGGTGGTGGAGCGGGCGGTGGCGGTGGAAGAGGCGGCGGCGGAGGTCTCTGAACTGCAACTCGAGGAAGAGGAGGTACAATACTGGGGGCAGGCCGAGGTGGTAAAGAGCTATGAAGTGGAAGAGGTTGCACAACTGGATTAGGTAGAGGGGGCCGAGGTTCATGGACATCGATGTCCATATCACTTTCATAATCGTCCAGATCATCCGCTTGACTTGTGGTGGTCCATGATCCGAATCTCTCCATCCAGATGTCACGCATTGGCGGTGGTGGTTTTTCCCATTTTATAGGACCCCTACTGTTGGCGTCAGAAGTATGTTGGGTTGGTGCTTCTTCTGGTGCTGGTGACCACTGAGGAGATAATTTCATAGGCGGTGAGGCTCTCTGAGATGAATGTTCCGGAACAACGAACGAGCTCGTCGAACTGGTAGGAACCTCTGCCTGCAACTGTTGCAGCGCATGACGTTCTTTACTCAATCTCAATTCCAACTCGCGTTTCACCCTCTTCTCTTCTCGTTCTTTAGCAAGACGAGCCTTTTTCTCCTTCTTGGTCTCCTTTCTAAAAGGCTGATCGACTTCTTTTTCAATCGCATCACCTTCGATCTCTCCTTCCTCAATCTCGCCAACACCGGAACCGGCACCCACGCCGTCAACACGATACCACCAGACTTTGATCAAGTCCTCCCTCGGTTTGCCTTTAACTTGATGACTATGCGTGGGTCCAAGTTTAGGACTAGCCCATGCTTTACGCGCCGATTCAGCCGTGGCGAACTCAATCAAAGCTTTTCCACCAGGACCATCTATGAACATATGGACAGGGTGGGCACCGCAAGCGGATTTACTCCAGTTGTTGATAAAATCAGGATGACGGTGCGTTTTGGGTAACTGTTCCATAACGAGGGTACGCGCAGGATTGGGCATGTAGGAAGGACCCTTCTTCTTCATACCCGTTCCAGCTTCTTTGGTAGCGGATGAGAGTTGGAAAATACCGTGTTTACTATTTGGGTCTTGGTCAGGTTTCATGCCTATAGTTAATTGCACGGGCTGCTGCGGAGGTGGCTTCGGAGGTAGCGCATGATGTTCAATAGGTTTGGGGAACGTTGAAACATTCAAGCGGGAGGGGTTGTTGGGCGGATGAGGAGGTAATGGAGGAGGTGGTAGGGGAGGGAGTGGCAAAGGAATCTGAGTAGACATAGGAGACCATTGTGATAATTCGTCCTGCTCTTCTGTTGTTAAATCTATCGGGTCATTTGCCGCAGCCTTGGCCATAGATGACACCCAACGAGACGGGGGCGGAGGTGGAGATACGGAACGAGGTTCGCAAGTATCATAAAGGGTAAGATCGCCGTGGTCAGGTAGAACGGCAAACGAAGAATGGGGTGGTGTGTACACAGTGATCAGGCCCGACTTCAAGAGCGAAGCATGATCAGCAGAGTGTGGAGGTGGGTAGCCGCCATACATCTGTACGTCGCTTGACCAAGACCGGGGAGGAAGGATAGGGACACCAGATGCAAAAGGACTAGGGCCATTAAGCCAGTTGAGGTTTTGGAGACGAGCATCTTCCAAAGCCTGTCTTTCAGCTTTCCGTCTTCGTTTTTTTGCTTTCTTGCTTTCAGGTTGAGACAAACGATTTTCCAAGGTGCGTTGGGGCACACTAGGACCAGCCTTTGGGGCATCGTGACTGGTGAAACTAGGAGTACGCTTTCGTTTTCTGTCCCAGGGTGGGGGTTGGCCTTTTGAGAGAGAAAGGAAATGAATACTGGTTGTACGTAAGTTTGTATATTGACGCACTTTCGATGGTCCAACCCCATGATTGTGGTTGTGCTTGAGATTTTTCCAGGTTTACAGAAAGAGAAGATGAAGATGAATGGGCCGAGTCTTTGTATAGCTCATAATATACTTCATCCTCAGAGTCGTCGAGTGCAATGGGTGAGGTTTGAGTTCCCAAACCGAAGAAAGCCATTGTGGTGGTTCTAAGAAAAAAAAAAAGGTTGTGTGAGAATTCTGTTGATGTGACTGGAAATGTCGTCTTCTGTCTACATTCTGCTCCTTTCAATAATCCTAGCATCCCTCTTCAATTCAAATGAACTTTTCAACACAACAGAATTCGCAATTAAATCCAAAAATATTCTGCTAGTCACTGCTCATCCCGACGATGAATCCATGTTTTTCGCACCAACTACCTTATCTTTGACTAAGAAATTTTCCATTGACTTGTTTCACTTGTGTCTCTCTTCTGGAAACGCAGACGGTCTAGGAGAAACAAGAAAAGCAGAGCTTAGCAACAGCCTGGACGTACTTGGAATACATCGTGATAAGCGACGGATAGTCGACCATCCGTAGGCAGACCGCTTTGGATTTTTTCCACATCTTCCTAACTCAAGTACCGCAGTGGATTACAGGACAATATCACAATGCATTGGGACCCGAGCATCATTGCAGATGTCGTCAAACCTTATGTTCTGAACTGGAACATTGATACGGTAAACTTCTGTTATATCGTTATACTCACTCCACCATCCTACTAACATTAAACTAAGTAGATACTCACATTCGATCCTCAAGGTGTATCTTCACACCCAAATCACAAATCATTACCCTTCGGTGCTCAAACGCTCATAAAAACACTATCCCATACCTCTTCCAATCCTCCACGACTATTCACATTAGTGACCGTACCTCTTGCTGCTAAATATGTCGGCATCCTGGGGCCACTTATAGGGAAAGTAGTTATCTACACTTTCCTGGTCATTCAAAGACTGGAACCCTTCGTCATGAATATCCTTACCGACTTCTACCCTGAACCTTTTGCGGCAAACAAGACCCAGTCATTGTCGGTATTCGTATCCGGGTATTGGGAATATTTGAAAGCGCTCCAAGCAATGCAAGCACATAAGAGCCAACTCGTTTGGTTCCGTTGGCTTTACGTCGCGTTTTCAAAGTACATGTGGGTCAACGCCTTGGTTGAAATGAAACCATAAAAATATAGGCGAACTGAATTATAGATAGCTACAAAACGCAAAAGCGTACATGTAATTCATAGTACCCTATCACACTCTTGTCCTTTGCGTTTGATAACTATTGTCCCCATTACTTCTCGGCAAACCCAAATTCTGTGCCCAACGACGTAACCATCCGACCCCAGAGCCTTCCTTCGTTGGGATATGTTCATGCGCAAATGTGCCCATCTTAGAACCAAGCCGTGCAGAAAATGGCGTAAGATAGTAACTGGCAAGTGCCCTATCGAAAACATCGTCGAAAAGGTGAACATAGCCCAAAGTTTTTCTATTAAGAAATAAAACTCACCACAATGCGCCTTGCAATAGCGGGCTAATGACTTGGTCACGTAATGTTATCCAGATGACTCTCCCCCATTGAACATGAATGGTCTCGGAAGTAAGAATCGGAGTAGGGGACACTGATGTTTTGACATTCCCTTCCGTCACCTTCTCATCACCAAGTGGTATAAATATCCTCTCATATTCCTGATCTTCAAGCGCAGGATCAACAGGGTGCACACCTGTTGGCACGGAAGCTGAAGTCGATCTTTCAATTCGAATGTAAGGCCGAACACTTCGTAGATAACTGTATTCGAAACGCAGATCTGGGATTACAGGCAACCTAGAACGGGAATGTTGTGTATGTTTGTCCGGTGAGTAGCTGTCCGCAGCAGGCACATAGGTAGCCATCGGAATCTCCAGCTTGAGCTTTTGAACAGGTTCTGGTTGCGAAATGAGCGCGCAGTGCCAAAAAAGCGCCTGTGTCTAAAGATACGCACCAACCGTTGGATTGACAGAACAAACAACAACAATGCGATGTATCTTTACGTCAGCGGTCAATCCATTGTTGTTCATCAACATCAGTACTGCCCTGTCATAACGACCCCTCCGTCCCTACACCACCTGAACTGCGCGCTACCCCAAAGAGATCAAAGTTATAAGATGTCAAAATCATCGACGCTATCAGCTTTCCAAACACACTGTGTGAGGGGAGGGAAAGTCGCAAATACACACAGGAGGAGAATCTGGCACCGCATATGAGTCCCAGAGCAAACAAAGCTTGAATCGGACAGTCGTCGTGAGTCGCCTTTATTCATATTCATAGTTGTCAACATTTAGACTCAGGGTTCTCTAAAGAAACTCCAACGTTACACGTGTATCTCATGCCTTAATTCGGAGCGTTGTACAGCTGCGAACTCCCGAGTAAAAGCGGTGTTGAGTTCCGAGGCCTCGAAACACACCCCCACCGCGGCCATACCTCAAGCTGCTTCCCACTCCTTGTTCCTGTGGCAAACCCCTCAACATATCTTTGTTTTTCTCTTTGTTGTTCTCCACAACACCCAATCCTGGGTTGAATGCCTCTCTCTCAGGCTGTGACGTCATACCTGGAAGCGGTGTTGTCAATAAGACTCATCCCGCCGTTCATATTTGCTCGTGATGGTATTTCTCCATCGCCCCTTTATGCTATCCGCCTTCCTAGTCAGGGTTGTTGTCATGAGTATATAAACCTATAACACTCGTCTTGCTACATTCCTGTCCATGTCATGACCCCCAACCAACTCCGTTATATACTCCGGCCATAATCACGAACATTTTTTCTTTTTACTCCCACCATCACGGAATGATCGCCCCTTCACTCCTTCATCCGTTGCTCAAGTATTCCCAACATCGTGTTGTGGAAGAGGGACATTGCTGTTCCATTCTTTGGGATCTGCGTGAACCACCCGAATCTGCGCTTTACGTAGATAATCTCGCCAAATCACTCTCCCTTGGTGATTTATCACAACCCGCGACAACACCACCATGCCGCATTCTCCGCGTCATATGTGATCTTTTTCCAGAGGCATGGCCCATCGAAGTTAAACGACGCGAGGGCGTCACCGTTGGTGATGTTCTACGCACCATTCACTCTGTTATCAATCGTCGGATCAAACAAGACGAATGGGATCGGATATGTGAAAAACAACAAAAACGTATTGCCAGCATTTTCGAAAATCGTTGCACAGTGTCGATGCAACGTGAAGAATGTCGCGCGAATGGTGTGCTGCGAGTTGATTGCTTGCTCCGGTGCACTTTATTCGCTGGATTATCAGCTTCGCATGACGAAGATGATTCCTTCGTTTTGACCTTACGCAGGCCACAATGAAGGTCGATTGCGGAAGAATAAGGATTTCATCCGCAGATTATACCCCTGCCCACAGATGGAGGCGACGCTGTGTCGCTCGTCGTTAGAACGGGCCAAGGTTCTCCATGATACCCAGACCATCGAAGTGTTCGTTGGTCCCTTCGCATTCCACGACCACATTGGACCCGTCAAGCACGGATTTTCTATTCCTATTCCTATTGCCTCTCGGTGACCGACCCCTTTATAAATACAATGTTATTAACGCCACGAACATTCGTACATGCCAATACAGTAGTCAGTCATCTTCTGTCTGTCCTTATTACATTTATTCTCTTCTTCATGATGATGTTGGTCAATATTTCGATTTTTTATATAAATAGGGTATTGTGGTGAAGGTAGCACAATCGCGACTGCCAATTGCATCGTTACTTTCGTCGCATCATCAGCTGATGATGAGTTCTTCTCATCATCATGTCGTGATGATGATGATGATGATGATGACGATGTTGATAGTCTGTGATTCCACCGTGATAAAGGGTTCGAATTGGGTCTCGTTTGTTGTAGAAAGTTGTTGAGTGGAAGTGCGGTGGTGGTGGGCGAATCCAACACTACTTTGGCAGATAGAGGCTATCATTACGGCATGAAAATCGGTTTCATAATGGAAAAGTGTAAATATGTTATACACATACCATCAAATGTACCCATTTTATATCACCTGCCCCTCCCTTTTCGTTCTGGCCCCAAGCAAAGTTCCCTCCGTTGCTTAAATCCCATAATTTTGGCTCGGTAAGATGGATATTCGGCGGTTCGACGTCTGGATGATGATGAATATCGATGACGGGCACAGCGAAAGTCCATCCCCGGCGTAGTTGAATCCGTCGCCAGCCAAAGACAAACATCATAGCGGCAGAGAAGAGGCCGATCGCCAAGAACGCAAGGATGAGAGGCGGGGACCTTGATGGCGAAAGGACGTTATCATTACCAACGGCAGTTGTAGTGGATGCGGTGGAGGTGGAAGTGGAGGTGGATGTTGGTTGGGTGCTTGATAGTTGGAGGGCGAGAATGAGAGGTGGGGAAAGGATGTTATCAGCAGTCGTAGTGGATGTGGTGGTGGAGGGTTGGATGCTTGATAGTGGTTGCGGTGACATATATGAATAGTCGTTTCTGGGAATTGTTTTTCGTTGAAAGATGTACCTTGGCTCATCATAAGTAAATGGGTCAGATATCACCCATGGCCGCTAAGCACAAGTCACCGATACGCTAAATGCAGTCCCTACCGGACTGTCCTGATTAGTCATGTGAACGGCACTTGTGACCAATGGCAGATATCCCACAATGTAATGGTGTGTGAAATAGAGGGATCTCGACGGATATATACAGTACATACCTAGGGTCAGCAGATTCTGACAAAAAAAAAAACGATGAAGAGATACATGGGACAATATAGTAATTGAAATCACTAAAAAAGAGAGTGATGACTTCAGTTTACAAATCGCGACGTTTGATTCCAACTCTGCATCCAAGGGGTTTGCGAAGGAAGCCTTCTCGGGTCTCAAGCTAGAACAAAAAACCTATCAGCGACCAGTGGGAAAAAAAAAAAAACTGCAGGAAGGTATAATTAACCTTTTGGTTGGCTTTCTCAGGGACGAGATGATATCTTCGCAAGAGGGAACCAATGATGATCTGAAGTTCCAAGAATGCCAGGTTGCGACCAACACAAGCTCTAAAGAAGTTATTGCTTCCGAATTCAGGGTTTTTTTGATGGTGGTCACTTGCCTTGGGCCAACAGAGAAAATATTCAAGGTCTTCTGCATATCAGCTTGATTACGCTCAAACCACCGTTCAGGTCGGTAGATTTCAACATCGTCACCCCAGATCCTCTTGTCGCGGTGAATCGAGTAGCTTGGAACGCTGAGAATAGTACCTTCAGGGAAGTAGTGACCGAAGATAGTTAAGCCTCCTTCAGCAACAACTCGTGGCAACCCAATTGCAGAAGGCGAGTGCAAACGTAAAGCTTCATTTATACATGCGTCTAGATACGGTGTTCGTTTCACTTGTTGGCCATTCGAAACGATCTCGTCTTCCGTTCCAAGTTGTTCATCAAGTTCTTTTTGCAATTTAAGCTGAACTCGAGGGTGGCCAGCAAGATAGTACAAGATACCACACGTTGAACTAAGGGTTACACGAGTTAGATGATAATTAGCTGCAGGGTCATAATCATTTCACTTACTTGGATATAGTATCGGAACCGGCAATCAATAACGTGAGGGCTTCCGCGGTCAGTTCCACCTTGCCCATGGGGTTTCCGTCACCGTCACGGGACTCTTGTAATTTACTCAAGAGGTCAACCCTGTCTGTGGAAGTTGCAAGACGATTTGCGACGGCCACTATAGCCATGCCGGATAGATTATTGACATCTTTCCGACCTTTGCTGTACCATGGAAGATGACGAACATAGGGACGCCACCAAGCCGGGAGAACGCCCATAGCCATGGAATACTCTCCACGTCCGTTGAGGATCCTAACTGCAGGGGTTTCGATGACGTCAACAGATGCTCCGCTACCATAACTTTTCATTGCGTTTTCTCGGTCCTTTGGAACCAAGGCCGAATCTTTTCCAGCTTTGATCATTCCAAAAGGCGCACCGAAAGCAAGGTCGCCCACGATGTCAAAGGCGAGATAGTTTGCCCCTGTGCCACGTGTTCAATTGGATTTTCCCTCCGGTCTTTAAAATATATAGCCTTACAAGGTAAGCAGTCGAGCCAGAGTCGGCCAGCTTCACCTTTCCAACCGCCTTCACCATCCGACCCTGACAAACCTTGAACTGCCAGACCAAATAGTCGATCCCACTGTTGGATTAACATGCCAACGTAAAGTCGAACATGAGGCTCAAATTCGACGACGTTTTTTTGAGAAAATATGTGAGCGACAATCTTGCGTTTCCGGGTATGTTCAACACGGTCACGAGTATTGAACAATCCACGGCCAATGGACACAAAAGCATCGTAGAACCCGGATTTGAGCGCCCCATTTCCATGAGCATAAACAGCGGCAAGGGCATCAGGTTCGGCGATAGAAACATGGTTAGGAGCAAGCCGGACGAAAGGCCCTGAATATTTGGAAACAAAGTTAGGGAGAAACTTGTCATAGCCTTCATAAATAGTCTCGCGCACCATATTTCAGATGCAGCTCATGGACGACTTCAGAGTGGTGACCATTCGCAGCTACCAAGCCGAACCAGGCATCCGTGAACTTTGCAAAGAATGGACCAGGAATTTTGCGAATGTGGTGGATATCCAGTAGGTATGGTATAACATGGGCAAGGACGACAGAAACAAGACCCAAGAGGACCACATTCTGTGGACTAAGCTGTTGGAGTATGAGGTTGATGACGCCTAGCATTATGAACAACGCTGGGGGAAGAAAAGGGAGTTAGGCAAGGACGATACATATATAAAGGATCAGGGAACCAGAGATTGATGGGGATAAACTCAATGAGATCCGGAGACAAATCTAGAACAACATGCTTCTGTCTGAACCGTCTGACTCGCAATCAAAGGTACACAGAGATACTGACATGTAACCGGTGTGTATTAACGTACACCGATGATCAGTGGGAACATTTATAATTTTCAACCGGAAAACTAGCAACCCCCCCGCTAAAAAGTCCACATCAACGCCTTGCAAGGTAATAACGCAAGTCATGGTTGGTTTTCACAAGTATATACGTATCTACCTGTGTCCACCTTACTCACCTTGACCCACATCGGCCCACCCTTTCGCCCGTCATCTTTTGTGTGGTTCACATGGGCCGCTTGACAATTTCGGTAATTTGATTGGTTTGGGGTGGGGTGGATCAACCCTTCTGATTGGTCTTTTCCGATTTCAACCTGAGAAGAACCTGAGTTAGGTCGGGCGGCGCGGAAGAACTTAACTGTAAATGTAAGTTAATTTCGACCTTAGGTACCTGCATAGTGGGTCAATCCCAGTCAAAATCGGTTTGGAGCTGAGTGAGGAAATTCGAGAGACACGACTTTGTCTAGATGCAACAATGAAATTTGACACACTACCTCGATCGCTTAACACACCCATCACACCATCATCAAAGCACAGGTGAACTAGGCTGAGATAGGTATGACTGGGTTGACCGCTTATCAATATTTTTTCTTGGCTGCCTCACCTCTCAAAATCTGCCTCCGGCTGTTTATTATACTCAAAAATCTTTATCATCGTACTTAACTAATACATGGATGATATGATACACAGTATGATAATCCAACTACCAATAGAACACCCAGATTCCCAGAAAACTGGATCCATAATTAGTAGTGCTATGTTCATAGAAAGATATAACTGGGAGTCGGCAATGCCAGGCAGTGTGACGTACTGCAACATCAATGATGGATGTCACACTCTCATCAAAACAGTGACTTGCACCAACAGTTTGCAACTCAGTTCAAGTGGTTTTACTACATTATATGTATCAAAGCAATTTATTCTGAGGTTTAAATTATTTGTAGGAGGTATAGATGTTATTCCCTGCCAAAAGTACTGAATTAAAAGTGTGATCTGTTGGGGACGTTCCACCTCATCTGATGTTTCTTCTGATGAACACTCCATCCCATCCAACACCACTCCATCACCTTTGTACATTCCTCCTCATCGTTGCTAACTTAAGATGGAGTGCACTCATGGCTCTGATAACAGAGTCCGACGGACACGTGACATAGCTACCTTTTGCATTCTTATCACTTTTTTCACCATTCCTCATTTTTTCATCATTCTATTATTTTGACTCAGATTTTAGTATATAGACATGCACCCCACCTTAGCAGGGCTTCATCCTTTTCTTTTAGGATCCTGCACTTTCCTGTCGTATTATATGTATATATATGTTTAGGATCCCCTGCTAGATCTCAACTAAGTTGCAGCCACAGTTGCCCTAACATGATCCATCCAAATCTCACAGCGATGCTCTGCTTCTTCCACAAAATGCCTCCACTCTTCTAACACCCTCACAATTGCTAACATCTCCTTGTTGTGGATTCTGTAATTCTGCTCTACTGGAGAAAGGGATTTTGAAAGGAATGCTATGGGGTGCCACTTGTTGTCTTCTGGTGACTGTTGAGACAATACGGCTCCGGTTGTGAAATCTGAACTGTCTCTATCTGGAAAGGTTGTGCGTTGTCCAGCAGGGCAAGAATTGGAGCTTTTGTTGGTGGTATTGGAGTAGGGGATGAAATCTGACGGAGGTCCAATATAATTCTGACAAGGGTGGTGTTACGACTTCGAACAATTCAGACTTTACAGTCGTGATTGTAACAGTCGGTTCTGCATTTGGGTCCTTAAAGGCTGAGCCTAAAGAGTGCTTAACCGGTAAAGGTCAAGTATTGTCTAAAGGTTTGAGAGCGGAGAGGATAAGCAGATGGCTAACTTCAATATTATTGCTAATAAAGATTGTCTAAAGAGTACAATTGTCTATGCTAGGTTTATATAGTAAAGTAAGCATGTAAGTAGTAAGGCAAACATGCGTAAGTCATAAGTAAAGCATGCTGCAAGCATGAGATGTGCAGCATCGGAAATGAGTGGCATGTGTAAGCCATGTGTAACACATGTCTAAAGCATGTAAGTAATATCCAAAGTATGCGTCTAGCACATGTTGAAGAAATGTAAAGAAACATAAGATCATCTGTTAGATAAGATCATCTGTCAGATAAGATATGATCAAGAGATATGATCAAGAGATATGATCAAAAGATAAGATCAAAAGATATGATCAAGAGATCAAGAGATCGTTGTTCCTAT
>Ga0193743_1001561_pt1 | contig 16967 bp, 26 predicted proteins | sample L2c2metaG_FD_143038 | JGI IMG/M metagenome (GOLD analysis project Ga0193743, IMG submission 143038) | Soil microbial communities from a riparian zone of the East river system, Colorado, United States - L2c2 | ecosystem: Environmental > Terrestrial > Soil > Riparian zone | place: USA: East River...
TTTCTCAAAATTTATCTTTTTGAAACATGATAAGTGTTTCTTTCTTTGTTTGAAACAAAGAAAGCATGTTTCCCATAGATAAATCTTGAGAAAAACAAAAAATCTATCTATGGGAAACATGAAAGAAACACATAATGTGTTTCTCAAATTTTCCTTTCAGAAACACCCTTTGTGTTTCCATGGGAAAACCCCTTTAGAAATCACAAAACATGTCTAGAAATGGGTTTTTCTGGGGGAAACACCACCCAGTGCCAGCAGTGGGAGGAATCAGATGGTATGGACGATGGAGAATAAGCCTGATGTTTCACTGTTAGTGTCAGTCTTTCTCTCTTGCTGTATTTGTACATGTACGTACCTGTGGCCCCATTGTTGTATCAGAGACATCAAGATGTTGAGATAACTAAGACAACAATGGAGGATGTTATCAGAGTTCAGTGTTGACATGTGACAAGGGCTTTTGTTCTCAACAACGGCATTGGATCATCGGATGATGATGATGACATATACAGTTCAAGACCTCCAAGTCACAGCAACACGATTTGACTGCCTACTTTAGTAACTTAGTCTGAAATGTGCTCAACAACAAATTCATAAGCTTGTTGCACAAGTAACAGGCAAAACACAAGATATTCATTCACAGAAGGCTCTCAGCATGCATACGTATGGGGGCACAAATGACTATGGACACTTAGACCGACAGTACAGCAAAGTCTGCACGCAGCAACCACGATCAACAGACGACGAGGCAGCAAATCCATTGTTGTTTTTGCGAGCAGTTAGGTATAGCTCAACTTCTGAAGAAAGGGGAGGGGACGTACGATGGGACAGGTGAGCATACGTGGAGGTAGGCTCACAGCACTTGGAGATCAGGAGTTGTTGCCAATTGAAAAAGAAATGAAGAGCATCAAGGTAAGCACATCCACTGCACAAACAGTTATCAGCAGGGACTGTTAACACTTTTTTTTTTGCAACTCTCACCATGTTTATTAGAACGATAACTTCGAAACTTGGATATAATAAATGACTTGTTCTCTTTGACAATAAATTTGGTAAAAATATCAAACCAGATTTCTAAGCAGCCTTAAAACTAAGCCGATATGCTAAGTCTCTGATTTAGCGACTTGGGCCCAAGTGGTGGCTGCCATCTCATGGTCGAGTCGTTGTATAGAGTACTCTGTTCAATCAGCCTTGCTTGCAGTAAGCACTAGCAATATTATCCTGTATCAAGTAGGATGACCCATGTCATTGGCCATCGAACTTGTACTGCAGAGAGAGGCTTACTCATCCTCTTCAAACCTCCTTTTGAGCATTATTGTGGTTGGCCATGTCCTGTTTACCAGCCCCCTACCCTTTGGAATGGTCAACGCAAGGTCGCAAAAATGGTCAGCCCTTTTCAGGATGGACTGGTCTGTCACCTGGACTGGTCTGAGCAAAAGCTCAAAGACCAGTCTCACTGGCAGACTGGTCTGGTCTATCACTGGCGGACTGGTCTGTCACTCACAGAGCAGTCTTGAGTAAATGCAAAAGGCAAGATTGCTCGAGAAAAGCAAGGCCAAAGCTTTGTGGTGCCAAAGTTGACCGATTGGTCTCGGGGGCTCCTTGCACTGGTAGCCCTGCCTCTATGACGGAACAAGGCTTCTGTTGAATGGATATTTGTCTCCCGCCCCAGTAGTAAGTAGCACACTTCATGTCAGCTTGTTGCCCAGATCATATGATGACTTGGCCACATATTACCAAGTTACAACCACCAAATATAGCATTTGTACCATCCAACAGCCTCTCCCCCAGTGGCCATCATCATATTGATTGGTTAGAATGACCTACCTCTATAAAACTGGGAATATCTGTCTCATGTGCATCAGGCATACTGTTGTCAGGGCCATCCTATATTGTCCTTGATATATGGGGAAAATATTGAGGTCACGGTTGACCAACGTGCTCAAGGGACAATGCCGCTCTGATATACGTAGTGGCATAGCGAGACAATAATATGTATGGTGTTGTTCCAAGTGAGTTCTGTCAGCACTTAGATGACAGGATGGACAAAGCAACCGCCTCCTTGATCTTGAGGCCCTTTGGTAGAGAGGCCCACAAGGTGTTTAAATCCAAACCTTTCTTTGCATCGATCAAAAATGGCTAACTTTCTCATGTAAAATGCTGAGCTGGCACAAAGACCATCATCGGTTTCAATGGACAACCATGTTCCTAGCTGAGCCTCCTGACGAGGACGTCATGAACCCACAGTAACTCCATGGTGTCTGATTAAGCTTGACAATTCTTTGTCCCCCGCGTGATCCGTTCTTTTTCATTCCTGGGCAGGAGCATATCTAAGAAGCACCTTCGTCATGATTGTGGTTGTTCCCTGCCCAAAGCCCTCGCTTCTTGGCATTATTTTTTATATACATCCGGGCATGGCGGTGGCAATGCTTCTCAGGAACAGCATAAAAAGCAGGCATCATTCATCATTTGACATGTTATTTCACTTTGTTCTGGACTGCATGACACGTTCATGAGAAACAGAAGCTTATAGGAGTTACATATAAGGACTGTTGATGTTAAGCCATCACCCCCCTTGCAGAAGAATCCCCTCTCCTCTCTCCATCCTGCTACTATGCATTTTCCTAAGCTCAGCATCCCCCACATCACGTCCTTCCTTCAACTATTTTTTGTCATCGTCGCCATTGGCTTTCCGGGGCTGTGATCCTTTTTCACTTCTGGACCGTCTTTTCCACTCCTTCCAGTATTGTTTACATATCCAATCTCCCAGCCCTTTCATCCTCATGTCTCGCCATCGCCTCCTTTCTCCTCCACCTCATCCTGGCCGCCATAACACCTCCGCCCAAGGTGACAAACCAGGATTTGAAATTCCTTTCCTACAAGCAGTACTTCATGTTTGGCCTCGTCGTCCTGACCACCATCCCCAACGCACTGTTGTGTGCTGCTCTATTTTGTTGTCGTGATCTGGACCACAATCGTCTTGTGAACATCATCAAGTTGGTGTGCCTACTGCATGGGTTTCTCGTCGAGGTATGTCGTCCATCTATGCCCCTTCCGTTGATGAACCTTCCCATGTTCTACACCATGAAACCGACTTTTTGCCTTATGCTTATTCATGATCATCACCTAAATGCATCACTTCCAATCAACATATACGCTGCTCAAGTATTAGAGCGAATCCCTTTGTGATCGCAGTATGAGCGACTGTCTACAAGCAATTCCGATCGTCTGTTGACTAGGTGATGCATCGCATGTTATCTACTGTCCCCGTCTTGAGCGCACCTCATGCCTCAGCCGATTATTCCTACCTTATGACATAACCTACACCTCCTATCGCTCGGCAGCCGCTCTCGCGGTGGTTGCCTCGTTCTTGACTTTATTTCCTGACTCATGCTTATATTCCATTATTCTCATTTGATTTCCTTCTCCATTTATTTGTTTTATATTCTCTTCATCTCCTTTGAGTGTGTATAGCCGCTTAGGTTATATGACTCCTATACCCTAGAATTTTAGTATAAAAACCTCATATATTTACTTGTAAAGAACAAGAAGAAGTATCTAGCCTTACTGTTCACCTTAAAGATTTTGCTTTCACTCGGTTTCACTTGGTCGCCCTCATTCTAATTGTCTTTATCATCATCTTCACTCTCCCTTATCGTTTAACACGCACCTTTCACCGGTATCAGGTGCTGTTCCCGTCAGCTCTTGTATTATAGCCCGCATATCTCTAGTCTAGCCAAGTAGTTGGCCTGGTTTAACCTGCTCGTCTCAGTGTATAGGCCACACAAACCCTGAACTCACCTACAGTGCTTGTGTTGCACCACCTAGCGCACTCCAAGCATATCACCGTCATGAATGAAGACCTGCTCACAATCTTTCTCTCTCTCTCTCTCTCTCTTTCTCCCTGTCAGATTCTCGGGAAGAACTTCAAAGTCTACTGTATAAAGCCCAATTCGATCCAGATGATAAAGTTAGCTCGTGCTACTATCGCCACAGTGGTTGCACTCCAAGCCCTGCTCCTTGGATCCGGCAGATCCTTTGGCTTCTACCATGCCTCATGCTATAGACACAATTCGCCCTCTCCATTGTCATGACCCTTTTTGGAACTACCAGAAAGGCACCGAGGCCTTTGAAGCTGAACATCGTCTTTTATGCCATTACCGCCATCGCTTCTTCATTCATCGCAGCTGCTGGCATTGCCCTCCACTGGCAGCTCACGTTCATTGAGCAATACCTGTTCCTCCAGGTTCTGCTTGTCTGGGCCTCTTATTGACTCATGACCGTCATTCACAAATCCTACTGACCAAGGACTGTGATCGAGGTGACATCGAGATCGCTCACGGGTCCAACATGGCAAGTCCTTGCACAATAGATATTGTAGGCGAGTCAACTGATGAGAAGCAGGAGAACGACATCCTCCAGTGAGAAATCTTGCTTGCGTCTGCTTCAGGTCACCTATGCTAATGCCTGTGCAGTAATCTGGACAGAGAGATATTCAATCCTGACAATGAAAACATCGAAATGTATGTTGTGGTGCTTGTTCCAGTTTCTGAAAAATTTTAATCATTGGGTAGGTCCGGAATTCCAAGGAAACCAGAGCCCATCTATCAGTATGTCCTTTTCTCGAATCATGGCTCGTCCGTTGATGCCGAGAGTTACTAATCAGCTGGCACAGGCTAGGGCATCTGGCACCCATAGCCTCACTGTCTTCAGACCATGCAAGTGCCATGTTTGCCATGGATAGCAGCGAGTATGTGTTCTGCGACTTGTTCATATTGCTCTTATCCGAGGACAACATTGATGACTCTGCTTCCTAGAGCCATTTTGGGACATGACATGAAACAGCTATCGATGACCCTTCCAGCCCGACTATGGAGAGTTTTGTATGTTGCTCGTCTCATGGCCAACTGAAGGACTCTAACGGTTCCCTAGTTTTGCTAGGCCACATCATCAAGCTCGTGCTTGTGCTCGTGCCAGCCACAAGAATGAGTATGTCTCTCTATTCTGTCTGCGTGTATTGGCTGAGGAACTCACTCACTGTTGCAGACCTACTACTGAGAATCCCGAGGCAAACAGTTCCATCAAATTGCTTGACTGCTTGAATGTCGAAGCAAAGTACAAAGACGACACTTTTGATACAGAATCCTCTGACCAAGCGAGCATGTACGTCTTTCCTCCCTCCTCTCTCTCTATCACTTCATTGAACGAATCTGATACGGAGGCGGCACATAGGCTCCCAGTCTTGGAGAAACATGACCCAGCTTTGGCTCCATGCAGTCCTCCAAGCACTTCCCCCATTCTGAGCACGCCCATGTCAGAGGACAAGTCGGACTGTGTAGCCAGGTTTGACGCCCTAAAGCATGAAATTGACCAGGCTTTGCATGTGATCGTGTCAAAGCATGTCGAGGAGTCAGACTGCTGTCTCCATGAAGAGTGGTTAGCAAAGCAAGTGCCCATTCCCATGCCCATGCCCATTGCTACTACCAACATTGGAGGTAAGCCCAGGGCAAGAGTCACAAAGAAGAAGTCCCTCGCCACCCTGCCTGTCCTGCCTGATTCTTCCGCTGACTGCGAGGATGGACTCGAGGGAAATGATGTGACCGAGGAGGATGTAGCTGGTGATTTGATCACTAAGCTTGAGTAGAAGAATTCCTCCCATCAACAAATGAAACTGTTTCCATTTAGATATTTCTCGCTTCCCCTAATTCTCCATATAACATTGTTGAGATCGATGGAAATTGTGACACCACTTACGTACCTGACAGAGAATATTGTCTTGTTGCATGCAACAGCCAGTAAAAACTGTAGCGAGAACATAAGAGAGTGAATGAATCAAGTTCTGCGACTGGAACGGAAACGAGACCAAGTCCCACAAGCTCAGCCAGTGGGATGAGAGCAACCAGGAAAAGTGACACAACAGTACGATGTTGGGCCCCAGTTAAGCAGAAATGTCCTGGTCATCCCTGGTCTAGAGAGTTTCATCATGTCAAGAAGAAAAGAGCATTGTACTTTGTACTTTGGCTTTTCTGCTCGAGCTCATATGCATTAGCGTCGCTTACCTGGGGGCCGGTCCAAAATTAGGTTCGTTAGCTTCTTGTTTCATGTATTTTTTGTTTGATCTTTTGGGCTTGGACTTGGGTCACACTGATGATGGAGAAACTGTCATGTAATCTAGTGTCCTCTATTGCAAAAGCTCACAGTATCCCTTGCGAGCACTGAAAAAGTCTTGTTGAGGTATCAAGGCACCGTTCTTACCTCAAGTCAAGTAGTCAGTGTAAGCTGCGTAACAGCTGTGCCATCCAATCATGGTGACTTTCATACTTGAACAACCACTGCAACCAACCAATGGCTAAAATTTCACTGCCTTGTCCTCATTGCTCATAAAGTAACAGACTATTTGTACTGAAATGTTACACAGAATGAATAAGACTTGCTTGCTTGCTGCTTATATTGAAGTCTTTGGACAACAAGTAATCAATGTCTTACCATGTCCAAAGTTTGGCTTACTAGCTAATCACTCAGCGACATATACAAACCATCAGCAAAACTCTATCCGTCTGGCACGTCTGGCACCAGACGAGCCAGACGCTACCAGTCTTCCATATTACGTCTGGTGACATATCAACACTAACAATTCCATAAAAATTTCCCAGGTCACTTATTGATTCTGATGTTTGAAAAAAAATATGGCAACATCAGTCATTTCTGACTCAGATTTGCCATAACTTCGTCAGTATATCATTCTGCCAGTACTTCGCCAGGAATTCAGTCTTTGGGTCATTTTTTTGTTTAGGTGGACCATGGGGGTGGCTCCAAATAAATGCATTTGGCTAGGTCTAGGTAGAGATATAATCTACGTGGCGATTGGTATAATTGGTGTGCTAGCGTAAGGCCTCGAGGTTTTATTCAGACGATGCTGGTGCATTGAATTCAATAATGTACCTGTTTCCAGTGAACTCACATCTATGTATCTTGCTTGCCCTCAGACGACAGCTGGACGAGGTCTTCAGGATCTTCTATCTCGCTGTCATCAGCTGTCGCATCAACATCAACTGACCCCATAACCAGTGACGACGCATCATGGATCTCCTTCCACACCTGTTCTGACAGCTTGGCAATCACCCTATGGTGTGTGGCAGTCCGAACAGCCCAGGGTCTGCAGACAAAGCTCATTTTTGTTTCCTTGGTAGGTGCATTCCCAGTTTGCCACAACTTGAGTGCATGCTCATGCTTGAGCATAATCAGAAATAGTAAACTAAAGATTTTGTTTCATACATACTGCTGCTGCACAGAGCGACAACGCACCTGTGCCATGACCGTAAAATCAGTCGGTTTTTGTAATGGTTTGTTGATGGACCACGTACACCTCCATCATTGATGAAGAGCGGTATGCTCCAGACTACAAAGACATGCGACAGTCAGTTACCACTGCTGGCACCAGGTGGTGTTTCCCTTGGGAAAACCTATTTTTAGACAGGTTTTGTGATTTGCAAACAGGTTTTCTCATGGAAACACAAAAAGTTTATCCAGCACTTTAAGTGTTTCCTTGACAAAAACTTAAAGTGCTGGGTAAATTTTTTGTGTTTCCATGAGAAAAACTGTCTAAAAATAGGTTTCTCCAAGGGAAACACCACCTAGTGCCAGCAGTGTACTGCGATCCCGAGGTTAATATTTTTTACCTTGGTTTGTGGATTGCGATAAATGTATGCTAGATCCTTCAATTCATTCTCAATGTACTCTTTCCACTGGCTCTTCGAGTTCTTGAATGGTTCGGCAGCAAATATTTTGTTGAGCTGCTGGAGGGCGTGCTTCCCAATAGCACTCCTCCAGTTTTGGATTGCGGAACTGGCCTGGTAGGGATATTATATTGGATATGAGTAATAATTAGTGAAAAAAAAAACATATCTGACGAACCACAGCCTGGACAGCATCATCCGCTGGTATTTCTGGGAATTCTTCATCCCAAAGGTATTCAACAACATCCTGGAGATCAGGATGAGAGTTAATGGTGAAGGGATCCTGGATTGTCCCAGCCCAATCAATAATGGGAGGAAGGACTGCATTGTGCCACGTCAGGGGGTCACACATAGGGTTTTTGAACGGAAGATGGCCGTTTTTGTAGTGTGGCCAAGCTGGACAATGAGCAGAGGCATCATGCTTGACAGCAGCAATGTCCACCGTCTTCAGCTTAATGCCCATCTAAATCATGATCATTTAAGCATGAAAATTTGAAGGATTAAGCCTGACTTACACCTTTTGTTCCACCTTTGTGAGATTTTTTTGCCACTCCTATGGCTTCCTTACTCTTCCTCACAGCTTCAAGGGACTCCTCAGCTTTGTCGGCAGCTATCTCTCCACCATTGGTTGGTTCTGCATCCTCAAGATTGTTGTGATTGCTCACAGGGTTTGGATTCAGACCTTGGTGGCCTGTGCATGATTTCATGGGAGGTAGAGCAGTGAGGGAAGGACCGGTAGGTGGTTGAGACAGGACTTCGGCCCTTTGTTTCCAATTCTTGTGTAACCTGCCTATTTTGGCAGCTTTCCCATTTGATCTGTCGAAGAAGTCAGTCCACAAGGTGACTCACTCCCACGCATGTAGTGCCATGTACTTCATCTTTTTCCCTTTCTCCTGCTCCAGCAACCATTGGTCAGGGCACGCATGAATAGTCAGAGCGACTTGGCGATGGGCCTGAACCTCAGCCTGGAGTTTCCCAATTTCCTGGATCAAATTTCACAAGGTCAGCTCTTTCCCATGTTATAAATGATGCTTACCTTTTTTTTCTTCTTATCCAGCCATTTTTGTCTGTTCCTCTTTTTGCAATTGTTGAATAGAATCCTCAACAATGGCGATGCATCGGGCACTTAGCTTGCGTTTCTCCTCAGCATTGAGGATCTTCTTCTTTTTCTCAGCCTCTGCGGTGGCTTTTCTGGCCTGGTCTGCCTCCTTTCTCTCCTTTGCTGCCTGCTTGATCTCAGCCTTTGTCCATTTGGCTGGTTTTGGATTTTCAATGGGATGGTCGTGTGAGTATGTTGTCTTGCACTTCACTCAAGCATGGTGTAATTCTTCATCCGGTTGTGTTTCAGGCATCTGCGCGGCGAGTATTGAGTACAAGCAGGATGAGAGAAGGGAAGGAATGAACCAACATTCATGTTGGTATGGGTCTGTGTGGTTGAAAAAATTTGTTGATCATCTGTAAGTCATGTGGTTTGGTCGCCATACTCCTGTCTCACAAGTCCCGGTTCTCTCCCTAACACCACAATGCCACAGGGCTCTCGACACAAAAGCTTTCAAACTTTGCGCTGCCCTTTTCAAGGATGCCCAAAACCTTTCATAGTCAAGCTGGGTGCACAAATCATGTCTGTTCTGTTCACCCAAGGGCCGACAGACATCGGCAGGTTATTCAGCCAGACATTGAAGTCCCGGCATCACCAACTCCCAGTTGCTCATTGCCCCAGCTACCCGACATTGATCCCTTCCCAGAAGACTCTTCGGAACCAGCTGAGCATCAATCTCCTGCTCCAGGACCACCTCCCACTGTTCCACAATGCAAAATGTATCATCCTTTTTCTAGGATGCCCATGCGATGAAAACGGCAATTATCTTCCTCTGGGAACTCCTCCTCCTCCTTGCCCTACCGCAGCTCCTGGGGACTGGAACCCATTCAAAGATGAGGTTCAATTCAAAGTTGCAGATTTCCTTTACTGCCAGGAAGAGATGTTGCAGGGGAACATTAACCATCTCCTTGAGCTTTGGGCATTGTCGCTCATGAAACACAGTAGTGTTGGACCCTTTGACAGCTACAAGGATATCTACAACAGGATTGATGCCATTGAAGAAGGTAATTCTTATTTGAGCTCACAGGATCCAGTGATTGAATTGAATTTAACACAGGGGACGCTCCATGGAAATGTTTCAAGACATTGCTCGATGAAGAGGTTGATGACACAGCGCCAAATTGGAAAAAACAGGAATATGAGATCTGGTACCGTGATCCAGAGGTGGTGGCTCGAAATATGCTCACAAACCCAGACTTCGATAACGAGTTTGACACAGCACCATATGTTGAGCTAGACAAAAATGGTACACGTAGATGCTCGTATTTCATGTCAGGTGATTTTTCATGGTGCCAATGCGTACATTTTTATTTATTTTAATTCTATCTCTCGTGTTATTAAAATGAATGCATGCCTTAGGATATTATTTATGAAGAGAACCCAGCTGAAAACGAAGGTAGCATGTTCGTGCCCATCATTCTCAGCAGTGACAAAACCACAGTCACAGTCACTGCCAGGAGTGGGTCAGCACTGGTGATATCGAATACCACCCATTATACTTCTCAACTGGGTTTGTGCAGAACCCTGTAAGGCGTGCACATCGGAACGCCCTCATCCCAATTGGCTTTCTTGCCATTCCAAAAAGTATGTCTTTCCATCTATGTTATGAAGTGATTTTAATAGAACATTTTGCACATTAGGTGATCGTAAACATGATAAAGACCCCGCCTTTCAAAAGTTCAAGTGGCAATTGTACCATTCTTCAATATCGGCCATTCTTTCCACACTAAAACCTGCTATGTCAAAGCCAGCAGTGTACTGCTGTCCTGACGGCCACTTTCGCCACATCATTTTTGGGATAGGGCCTTTTATTGCCGACTATCCGGAACAGGTCATGCTTGCTGGTATCAAACAGGGCTGGTGCCCTCGGTGCGTCTCTTTATCTTTTTTCAGCTCATTCCATCTATTGATACCATCTTAGCTGCACCGCATTACCAGCCAATATCAATGGTGCAGCATCAGCATGAACAAATGAGCTAACTGATGCTCTCCTCAAAGAATTTGACTCAGCAACATTGTGGGATGAATATGGTGTCAATGCGGAGATCATACCCTTTACGTGCGACTTCCCTCAAGCGGATATCCATGAGCTAATCTCATCAGATCTGCTCCATCAAGCTATCAAGGAAATGTTTAAGGACCATCTGGTCGAGTGGGTCGGGGAATATCTGGAGATGATGTATGAGAAAGCAGAGGCAGGACAAATTATGGATGAAATTGACCAGAGGTATGTTTATGTTCTCTCAATTGTCTCACTTGTCTAAGTTCATAATTCAGGCTTGTGGCTATGCTGGCCTTTCCTGAGCTCCGGCAGTTCAAGCAAGGCCGTAGGTTCAAGCAATGGACAGGAGATGACTCGAAGGCTCTCATGAAAGTATGTATCCTGATATTCATGATTGATATTCTCACTAATATCGTGTTTACAAGGTGTACTTACCTGCTATTCACGGTCTGGTCCCTCCAGATGCTGTCAAATGCATTTCTGCATTCCTCGACTTCTGTTACCTTGAACAACATTCTGACTTCGACCGCAACACCCTTGATGCCCTCGATAATTCCCTACATCACTTCCACACCTACCATGAAATTTTCCAATCCTCAGGTGTGCGTGAGGATGGCTTCTCGCTGCCACATCAGCATTCCCTTGTCCACTATCACGTCAATATCCAAGATTTTGGTGCTCCCAATGGGCTCTGCTCATCCATCATGGAATCTCACCACATCACCACTGTCAAAAAACCATAGAGACGCTCAAACTGCTATCACTGCTGGCAATAGGTGGTGTTTCCCTTAGTGAAACCTTATTTTAGACATGTTTTGTAATTTCCAAACAGTTTTTCTCATGGAAACACAAAAATTTTATCCAGCACTTTAAGTTTTTGTCAAGGAAACACTTAAAGTGCTAGATAATTTTTTTGTGTTTCTATGAGAAAAACTGTTTGGAAATCACAAAACCTGTCTAAAAATAGGTTTTCCCAAGGGAAACACCACCTGGTTCCAGCAGTGTATGAAGCATTGGGTCAAATGCTAATCACAAACCAACGACTGGACAAGCTGGCCGCCGCACGAGCTGATTTCATTGCACGTGAGATGCTGCCACCTGATCGAGGCCCCCCCTGGAGCTATCGCTGACAAAGATGATGATGGAGGTCCAATAGACGATGAGAAGGTTATGGCTGACGTCCAGCTGGCACGGACAAGAGGTACGTTGACTATAATCATCCTTCTTCATTCTATATGCTAACATGTTTATTAAGAACACAAGTACCCATCAAATGTCCATGAACTATGCCTAGCTTTCCTGACCTCCTCCATGCCTTCCTCTCTGACCAACTTAGCGGGAGTGATTCCGAAGGCCACATTGACTCGGATGAAGACGAAGACCTGCTGGAAGGGATATATCTCCTATCTCAGTCTATCATTCAGCCGTCGCCTCCTTTTATGCTCCCAGTGATCCCTCTGGTATCCGCGGCATGCGCCATGAGCGGATTCGGTCCACCCCTTCCTGGCGGAGTACAGGTCCTCGCCGCGATTGTGTGTTTTGTTGTTGAAAAAGCAAAATGAGTGCGGGTTTCGAGGGAGGTATGAGTGTTGTATGTAATCAAGTTATTTTTTTTTTCCTTCAGGTATGAAGGCGAGGAATATCCCTGTGCCCTCGTGGAATGGTTCAAGAAGGAACGGTCGGTCACCCCAATGAGCAAACAGGCATGTGGGAGGTAAAAAACCCGAAGAGGATCGCCACGGAGAGAGGTTAACAACTTGTTAACAACAGTCGTACATTTAGATACAATTCTTTTGAGGTGCTTCACTTGATTCCCCATCTATGGTAGCAGTTTCATTTCCCCGCCCATTTCCATCATACTCTGGTCTCTTGATGCGTTTAAAGCTTTCTTTGTAAACAAATATGCAGATCATCATGCTAATGAGATTGCTTTTTAAACATATCTACTCGTTTAGCGCTTCTGCTTTTGGCATGGAAAATGGATGGTCTGACGAGTATATAAATTCTGAATGTTATGATACCAGTTGTGGCTACGTAAAAAATTCTGACAAAAAATAAAAGGGATGAAGATTTCTGGCAGCTAACCTGCCAGACGTGCCAGATGTGCCAGACGGTGCCAGACGGGTGGACTTTTGCTGATGACAACATCACAGATAATGTTCATTTCAAAGACGTATCAAAGTTACATGTGTTGGAAAGGGATGTGCGAGTCAGGGGTGGGGAGGGGAGGGGTGAACAGTAACAAACGAGACGAGAAAAACAGTCATACAGTGCGGGCGGACGAGGCTGCGAGTTTACGTGGCGAAAGGCTTTAAAGAAAGAGCTCTGAGCTGCACGTATTGAGAAACGGGAGAGAGAGAGAGAGAGAGGACCAGACATACCTGGGAGAGAAGTCGACGATCCAGTGCCTAGACGTCAAGGTTGTTCTCAGTCAGTAGGAAGATACGAAGCAGAAGATGGAGAACGAACCAAGGCAGCGATTCACCAGTCAAGACATCCACCAGCTCCGTCGATAACCAGACGACGAACACAAATCGGAGAGAATGGAAGAGAGAGGGAGCCGAGACGACGTCGAAGGAACAGACGAAGCGTGCAATCCGCCAAAGAGCTAAACGACAAAGATTGTCAGTTACTAGCATAAAGGATAGAAAGAAAAGGGGACGAACGATGGGCAGCGAATCGAGAAGCAAGACACGCGTCTGAACCAACGAGACAAGAAGCAGATAGAAAAGGCCGGTCAAGAAAGAAGAAAAAAACAGAAGACGAGGAGAAAGGACAGTGGGGGGGAGGGGGGGAACGTCGAGGACGAAGCTTGGATGTGCTTGCGCTCAGTCGAAGGTGTAGGTGATGCCGTAGAACTCGGCGGAAGGATACTTGTCGAGGATCTGCTTGATGACCCACCAGAGGGGCGTACCGTAGGTGACGTGATTGTTCATGCCTCGAGGCATTCCTGAGTGCAGGATGGCAAGCCCGTCGCCAGAGCCCGTGAAGATGACAGAGCCAGAGTCGCCGTGGTCCGAAAAGTCACCAGAATTCTTGCCATAGTTATAGACGATCACGTCCCTGGACTCGATTCCGAGGTCGGTGCACGTATAAGCCTCCATGCCGGAATAGCGGCCCAATGTGAGCTTAGTGGTGCTGCCGTACTTGGCGACGATGTAAAGGGGTTCGCCATTCTTGTCCTCCGTGTCGGGATTGTTGACGAGGCGGCGAGGCAGAGCGCGAGTGATGGGGAGCTGGAGGTCGGCTGGGATGTTCCTGTTCTCGCGAACGGCAGCGATGGGCCAGAAGAGATCTTCGAGCTGACCGGCGCTGTATTGGTTTCCTGAAGAGTTGAATGTTAGTAAGCGAGATTGGAATGAAGGGGATGGAACGCACCCAGGTCGACGATGTTACGCTCAAAATTCTCGAGCTTCTCCCCATCGACGGCGAATGTGGCGATATCGCGAGTGTAGTTGCGGTCGTCAACCCCGATGGAGATCTCGGAAGCCCAATCAACATCACCGAACCTGCGGCTGTTGGGATCCTGCCAGCTGTCTTGGACTTCGTCGAAGAGCGTCTGGAGAGTGGTGTTGTCTTGGTTCTGAGCGTCCAAGGCGATCTGCTTGCGTCCCAGGGCCGTGACGTTCTTCTCGCCCGACTTCGACCTCAAGACCGCTAATTCTCCGGCAAGTCTAACGGCATTGCGAAACCCGGTGTTGACGGCGTCTTCGATCTCGACGACGGCACGAGCGAGACGGCGTTCACCACAGATAAGGATATGTTCAGGGCTGGCCACGTCCAACTCGTAATGGGTGGTCGTGTCGACGGAGGCGACGTGTTTGTTGGTGAGGGCGAGGATTCTATCGCTGGGGTCGCCGTTGCTGGCCTTCATCTCCCGGAACAGGAACGTGAGGGTGCCCTGCGCATCATCGGACTGCCTGGCGATGGGGATGCCCAGGCCAGTTGTTGAAGGGGTGGTTGAGGCCGAATATGGGACTGGTGTTGTCCTCGACGCTCATCAGAGGCGGGCCGACCAGCCTTTAGACCGAGCCTTCGTACCACTCGACGACAACATCGGTGATCTGGAAGTCAGCGAGGATGTGAAGGATATCGGGCGTGGCATCGTGAACAGCCTTGGCGTTGGTGGTGTTGGGACGAACCGCGATCCATACAACGACTGGGCCAAAAGTTTCCTCCTCCTTGCCATCCTCGACGGTCGAGAACCGCACTGTCTTCAGCGCAGAGTACTTAAGGCCATGGACCTTCATCGATGCTAAGATCTGAGGAGCGACAGTATCCCATACAGCGTTAAGCGGCGTATTGAAGACACCGTGGGCAGTTTTGTGGGGGGTTTTGAGGAGGCGGGCTCCAAGCGCGGGGATGGGGAAGGGGTTGGCCTCGAAATCGGAACGCCACATGAGTTTGGGAGGGTTGCCGGAAATGCCGTGATACCAGTAGGTCATCTCGAACTTGGAGATCAGTGCGGGGGAGACGACGGTGAAGGCGTCTGAGTCGTTACTGAGCTGCGAGTAGAGGGTATCGGCCTCGCTGATGGTTGGAGAGGCGGGAAACGTAGGAGAGCCCACAGTGTCTTGTGGGGGAGCCTGGGCTGAGTATCTGCGATTGATACAGTCGACCATGAAGCAGGTCGCGGCTGGAAACGCAAAAAGATGTGAGTACGTGGGAACTGAAACGTGCAAGAAAGAAGATGGTTACACTTACAGCCAAGGCTCACGGGATCAGCCCTCACTTTATCAACCATGACTCTGACACCCGGAGCAACGTCTACAAGGGGGACGGACAGTCATAAGTGGGAGATGAACGTGTGTAATGACGAAGCAGCTCACTTTGGCCCAAGAACGCGAGGGTTCTGGCCTCTTCGTCGGTCAGGTCGACAATCTCTGCGGGAAACGCTCAGCACTGGTAACGAAGAGGAACGACGGGCGTCACTTACTCTTGTTCCGATAAGCAGGATCCATGGCGGCAAAATCAGGGATTCTTTTTAAGGCCTTCGATTGAGCCAGTTGAGTCTGTGTAAATATCTAACGATCTGAGACGCTTTGGAGGTCTCATGATCCGTCCGGTCCACTCTGGAGATACCGCAACTGACAGCGAAGGTCGATATCCAGCATCATACTCTTCGACCTACTATTATACTAGTGCGGGCACATTTCCTCCATAGCTCTACATATAGTGAGTTGTATAGTATTGGTGATCCGAGTGTCGTGGAAAAAAATTTCACTCCCTAATGTCTATCTCAATGGGCGACAATCGGTATCAACTGCCATGATTTTGTAGAGAATACAATGTCAATGAATAGTGTGGCTACTCATTTTTTGTAGATACTTGTATCGTCTTTTATTTTCCCCGCTATAGACTCCTTGCGTTACCGCATTGGCTCAACTTGCTATATGTTCCCCGGCAGACTACAGCAGGCCGTTATAATAGTGACTGAGGTGAGCTACTATCTCCATTTATTTATACAGAGATTACTTTTTACTGTACGTAGTGCGCATCCAAGTTGCCGAGCTCACGTCGACCGTCGCGTCTATTATTCAATGCACAGCGACTGAGTACTGAGTGGCAACTGCATCGTCAAGGGTTCTAGATTTCTACAGCAGACACATATTATCATCACTACATATTATCATCAGCGTCGAGGGTAGCCTGCCATTGGGCGACTACCAGGAGGCTGCCAGGAGGAGGTGCCGAAAAAACCCGCGCCCAAGGTTCATTCATCACGCAAGGTGTCGCCACAAGATTTCAAGTTCAATATCACTGCCCTTTACCAAATTGTGGACTTGGAATAATCTAACTATTGAAACTTCTTGTACTTATATTTCTGTGGCATTTGGGCATACCCTCGGACCGTCATCAGCCTCGGGATTCTTTTTGCCTGGCTACAACTTGATGTAAGTAACTAAACTTTTTTATGCAACTTCTTGTAGTCACCTTCAAGATTCTTTTTTTGTTTCCATCGACCATGTTTCGAGATAGATTCTAGAAGCTATATTTAACATTTCGAGATGAGAAGCCTACTGGATAGTATGTAACCAAACGTCTGAGCAATACTTCAAAGCATTCGAATCACCCAATTAAATCGTAGTATGTACAAAAGTTCGAGTCTAGATGGGAAGCCTTCTGTGGGGGG
>Ga0193743_1001562_pt1 | contig 16967 bp, 16 predicted proteins | sample L2c2metaG_FD_143038 | JGI IMG/M metagenome (GOLD analysis project Ga0193743, IMG submission 143038) | Soil microbial communities from a riparian zone of the East river system, Colorado, United States - L2c2 | ecosystem: Environmental > Terrestrial > Soil > Riparian zone | place: USA: East River...
ATCTATTCTTTTCAGCGCCTTCCTGCGTTACGCAGGAAGGCTTAGCGAAAACCCACAACCGCCGAGGCCAGTAGCTGTCGTCTCATTTGCCGGAAACACAAGCGCTTGATCGCAGTGCACACGCCCGATCTAACAACTCAATCACAGAGGCGCGTGGACCATTGCAGGATACGCCGGTTGGCCGACCCCCCGGCCGCAGCCATCGCCGCCGCACCGTCATTACGGCGCAAACACAGGAGCAAAACGAATCATGAGTATTCGCATCGGAATTAACGGCCGCATTGCGCCGCCTCTACGAATGCTCGCGACTGTACATCAACTTCTTCCAGCCCTCATTCAAACTGAGATCCAAGCACCGGGAAGGAGCGCGAGTCCACAAGAAGTATCATCTTCCGCAAACACCATGCCAGCGACTGATGGCGTACGACGATGTTCCCTCTGAGACGAAGCAGATGTTGCGGCAAACGATGGAAGGGCTCGATCCGGTGCTGCTGTTAAAGCAGATACGCGAGGCGCAGGATACAGTGACGGCCCTGAGCCAAAACAGAACGCCGGAAACCGTGGCTCCTGATGTTGCGGCGTTTGTAAGCAGCCTGGCAACGGCTTGGCGATCTGGCGAGGTGCGACCTACTCATCGACGTGAACCGAAGCCAGGACGTTGGTGGCGCACACGTAAAGACCCCTTCGCCGAGGTCTGGCCTATCTTGCTGGCTTGGCTGGAGGAAAGACCGGACTTGGAAGCCAAGGAGATGCTGAAGCGACTACAGGCGAGCGGATACGGCGAGTTTCCCGACGGCCAGTTGCGCACGCTACAGCGCAGAGTACGGTTGTGGCGAATGCGAATCGTTCGGCAACTGGTCTACGGTACCGATGACACCGCACCGCACAACGATGAAAGTGCTGATCTCAATAACTCAGATGGGGTCATCGCAGGATGATTGAGCGGCGACGGCGATGGCTAAGCCTTCAGTTCACGCGGTTCGCTACGCTCACCGCGCTCCCTGCGGCTTAGCCATCGCAACGATCCAGTGACACGGAGCGCCAAACTGTTCGGTAACATTTCCGGTTTGGATTTCCGGTAACATTCCTGAATGAGGCAACACCGCCGGGTCCTTTAATCGTCGCTGATCAACTGATCACACCGCTGCTTAATCCGGGGGTAAGTACTGTCCACGTGGCACCGAAGATCCAGTCTTTGCAAGATCTGAAATCGAGCGCTATGCTTCATGAGAATTGCTCAACGCAGTTTTGCGCGATATTCCTGTACATTCAATTACATGGATTTGAGGAACAATGCAGCCCGACGTCAACGGCTTCAGAAGATTGCCGCCTTGCTGACCGCTTCCAGCTCCATTTCAGTGGAAGAAATGAGCGACTCGTTCGGTGTTTCTGCTTCTACGATTCGGCGGGATTTAGAGCTTCTGGAATCCCAGGGGCTGTTGCGCAGAGAATATGGGGGAGCAGTTTCTCTCGAGCCGCTCTTCTACGAAGCTTTTTCGGCCGACTCGTCCTTCCAGGAACAGGTGCAGAAGGAGAGCACCGAAAAGAGGCGCATCGGAGTGGCTGCGGCTTCGATGATTGAGAATGGGGAGACGATCGGCATCAGTGCCGGCACCACGACTACCCAGGTGGCGCGCAGCATCCCGATGGATTTGAAGGTGATGTTGTTCACCAATGCGGTGAATATGGCGATGGAATTCGGGCGCCGCAGCCCCTTGACTGTCTCGCTAACGGGAGGAGTGATGAGGGGGGCCTGGTTTTCTCTTGTCGGCCCTGGGGCCATTGAGTCAGCTCAAAAGATCAACTGCGATCGGCTGTTTCTGGGTGTGAACGGAATCAGCATTGAGAATGGCCTGACGGACTTTCACAATGAGGAAGCGGCGGTCAATCGGGTTTTCTGGGAACGCGCCAGAAAGAGGATCGTTGTGGCCGACCACACGAAGTTCTCTGTGGTTGCTCCCAATGTTGTTGCGAGCCTCAACCTGGTCGACACCATTATCACCGGAACCGAGGCGTCAAAGGAGACGGTGCAGCCCTACATCGATCGCGGCATCGAAGTCAGACGTGTCTGAAATTACTCTGGCTCGTTTCTTTGAATCGAAATCCTCAGCCCTCATTAGCCTGTTTGCTAGACCGCATGTTGCCCGACTCCCCCTACCTGAAATATCGAGGAAGCATTCGACCACAACAGCTTCAGCTTCCAGAAGCCCGCACTCGGCAAGCGAAGCGCTACGGAAATTCTGCCGGCGGCGCCAAGAGGACACGTCCAGACTGTTTGGCGGCGCTGCCCTGGCGATCGATGCCACGCGTTGATTTGGTAGGTTTGCTGGGACTCTCCGAATAAGCAATCTTTATCCCCCCGTCTCCGCTGGTGATGGTATAAAGCCGATTGCCTTGCCGCACATTGAGCAACTGGCCTTCAAAGCCCCGAGTACGGGTATCGAAAACAAGGCTGTGACTCAACAAATCCGGCTGATATCCGAATAACTCGCGGATAATCGTTTCGGCAAAAGCCCCGCCGTTGCTGGCGTTATAGGTCTGCGACCCTCGGCTGGCAATCCTGACGGCAGCGTCTGGCGTTCGACCCAGCAGCTCACGGGCTTGGGAGAATGGTCCTTCGAAAGTAACATCCGAAATACGATGGAGGAAACCCAATGCCTGGTCAAACTCTCCAAACTCACACAGGACCGCTATCGTTTCAGCAGGCCAAGCTGAGAACGCACCCATCGGGCCATGATCCGGCCGGTCGGATTCTGCTGCTTCAGAGTCTCTGAGTGAGAGCGCACGCATCCAGTGATCGGTCAATAGTTCACTTTCGACGAAGGCTGTCGTCTGCTGCTGCGTTTTCGGTGGTAGGTCCTTCGCAATGCTGAGCCCGATGGTGGCGAAATCGAATATGTGTCGTACCTGAGCACGTGTCCCATCGCGGTGAAGCGAATCCCACACACCTTGTCCGGGGTCGTAAAGACCGAGGACTGCCGGAAGCAGCCGATCAGCATCGGTTCGCAGTTCCCGAGCGCGCGCCTCATTTCCAGCGCCAGCTTGAAGCACCGCGACCCGTCGCATCATCCACACGTTGGCTGCGTTAAAGGATGGCACTTCGTTAATGTAGGAAGGAACGCATTCTAGGAGGTTGCTCGCTTCCCCATAGTCCGCCAGAGTGCGGCCTGGTCGAACTAACTTCTGCCAGTGGGTTGCAATACTGTCCATGTGTTCCAGGACGGTCTTGCTATTGATTCGTTCCGATAGAAAAGAATGGTCATCCGTAACGTTCAGATATGAATTGAGAAGGATAAAAATGGAGAGATCATTAGCACTGTACCAGGGTCCCTGCAGCGTTCCCGTAAGAAACTCCTCGGCATAACCGTTGTAAATTCCTTTCGACAACCAACTGCGGAGGTACTCTTTCAGCATCACTGGATCAACCAACGCAAGAACCGTCGCCCACTCGCGGGTGTCCCAGAAATACATCATCGTGGCATCGTATTCTGGCGAGTTGCTGACATAGACGCGCGGCGCCACCGGAAAACCGGTGCGAAAAACGCTTAACAACGATACGACGCTCATGTAATAGACCCGCCGAAGCTGTTCGTCGGTGGTGACGAGCGTGGGCAGATGTCCAGAAAAATAGGGATTCTTCGGCTTAAACATAGCATCGAAACGAATCTGCCAATCCCGCTGAACTTGCTCGAATGCAGTGCTGAAATGGGTTGCCCAATCCTTCGCTAAGTTATGGACGTCCCTCTCCTCGCTCCCGACAGCCAAGGCATAATCGAAACTCAGGGATGCTCCTTTTTGTAAGGTAATATGCCAAATCGCTACTCCGGAACCTTCGTGCGCAGATAGCATGTCAGGGTTACGGGCAAAGCTGAAGCAGTTGGCCAGCTTGTCTTGAGAATTATCGAGCACCAACGAACGGCCCTCATCGACCGCACGTGCTGAGAAGGGATGTGGGTTTTCGTCTTTGGGAATAACATAGCCCCAACGGTCGTGGCGCGAAGTATTGGCTGACAGATTGATCTTCACCTCAAATGATCGTGACGAAGCGGCGGTGTTCGTCAAGACCACATGAAACAAGAGTCCCCTTGCCTCGTATGGCATTCTGATGGCGCTGTCGATCGTAATGTCTCCCGCGGTTCCTCTTCGGAGCACCTGGTACGGAAACCAGCGCACCTGCTCAAGTTTCGGTGCCTGACCGTCGATGAGCAGCGCACCTGTATCATGCGCCATAGTAATGGGCGGAAAGCTGACGTTTGTTAGAGCGAGGACTCCTTGCCTCGCCTGCGCTGCACCGAGAGTATTGTTCAGTGCGGGGAATGCCCGAACGCTTGCTGCATCTTGCCATTCTCCTGCCAGCTGCTCCAACGTTGGAATCTGCGCTAAGCTTGCTTCGGCTTCGATTAAGAGAATTCCTAATGTTGCGACCAGACAACATACATTGCGAAATGAAAAGCGCGGCATCATGTGGAGCCCTCCGTTGGCAATCTGCATAGATCACTGCGTTCCAATTGGGCGATTAGAGTAATATCAATCCCCCCGAACCTCATCTCCAGGGATCCGCTGTATCGAAATTGCTCGAACAGCAGAGTTTCGCAGTTTTCGATCATTCAGAATGGTGAGAACATCGCCGTCAGTGCCGACACGACCACTTGACGTTGCACAAACGGGGGCCGCAACGAGGGGGCCTGTTTGCTCTGGTCGGCGATTAAATCGGCCTAGAATATCAACTGCTATCCGTGGTTTCTGGGTTTTCGCGTCTTAACCCGTGTTACCCGCCCAGGCAACGATCCAGATACCGACAATCAGCAACAGGCATCCTGCCGTCGCCCACGCCACAGCGCCTGTTCCGGCGCTTCGCCATTCGCCTTTCAATACTCCCCATGCGTTCGCAGATAGCACGATTACGGCCATGAAGATGGGCCAACCAACAACCAATCCAAATGGGCCTAGGCCACGCGCTCCGAACCCGTAGACAAAGTTGCTGCCCGACCAGAGGATGGCCATCAGCACAAGCCATGCAACATTCACAGATGCTGACTGCCTAAAATGCGCGAGATTCCTGTGGCGAATTAATAAAAGAACGCAATACAAAACGTTTACCAGCGCCCCTCCGCCAAGGAGAATCGGCCACACCGCGTTCAAAGAAGCCTCCTCTGATGTTCCAAGCGCCCGAGCTGCATTCGATATTGGCGTTGATTCATTGAGGGCCACGCTCATGCAGCTTGATCCGATGCCTGATAAAAAACAGACGATCAGGCCCGCCACGAAGGAACTTCGGTTGACGCGTTCTGATCGAGTCGCCTCACGCAACAATCCGCTCCATGCGCTGAAGGCAACCCCCATCAGCACGAACCCAGCTCCCATCAGGACGAACAGGTCGGCGTGGCTGAGCGCTCTGCCCCTGCGGAGGATGAGCAACGGAGCCAATGTGCCCACCGAGGAAGAGGTGCCGAGAATAATCCCGAAGCTAAGTGCAATCCCTACGCGCGCAATCCCCAGACCAAACAGAACAGTACCTGCACCCCATACCATTCCGTAAAGAGCTGTCGATACGATGGCTGCCGGCCCCGCTGTGCGATACACAGCTCCTACGTTCGATACGGTCGCGGCCATGACACTCGCCGGGATTACGAACATCGCCAAGATCGACCATATGAGCCAGGTGTGTTCCCATTGCCAGCCGCGCACACGACTCATGGGTGCAGCGAAGCTGCCATTCATACCGCCCGCGAGTACGATTGTCATCAAAGCTGCTAGCATCGTGGTCTGAACATCTACATCGTTCGTTGCTAAGTCCCTATTCCCGACGGTGTAGCATCTACTTCGCTTAGGGCGATGGCTTCTAAAGCAAGCGCAAGACCGCCGTATACTCCAGCCGTATCTCCCAATTGCATCGGCAGAATCTCTGTGGCGCCAGGTGGCAGAAAGCCAATCCGTTCCTCCACTTCCCGGCAGACGAGATTAAGGACGCTGGGCCTGTGGCTCACCAGACCACCACCAACGAGAACCAGCTCCGGATCCAGGGCATAGATCAAGTTAGAAATCATCACGCCAAGTTCCGAGGTTAATTTCGAGACCAATCGAGAAGCGAGCGGATCGCCAGCATCCAGGGCTTCGAAAAGCTCTCGCAATCCAGGTTCTTCGTTCCGGGCGAGCGATTTCGTTAGCGGAGAAACCTCTCCGTCCTCAAGGGCCTTACGTAGCTGGCGCACGATTCCGCTATGCGAAGCATGCTCCTCGATGATCCCGGTGTTTCCACAAACATGCTTCGGACCACAGGGGTCGGTCGACATGAACCCAAAATGACCCGCCGCCCAATTCCTTCCGCGTATCATGCGCCCATCGAGTACGAGCGCGCCCCCGATACCAGTGCCCACGGTTATGCCGACAACATTTCGGTAACCTCTGCCCGCGCCAAATCGCATCTCACCAGCAAGGATCGTGTTCACGTCGTTGTCGCAGACGACGCGGCGTGACAGCCGCTCACCAAGCTGTTCTGCCAGCGATACGCCTTCAAGAAATTCGAGTTTGCTCCGCAACCAAAGAACTCGGCCCTCCCCGAAATCAATCCTGCCGGGACATCCGATCCCGGCTCCGACGAGTACGCCCGAAGCACCGCGCACCATCGATCGAATCTTGTCTGCGACGGAGCTCAGAAATGTTTCCGCATCCTGGTAGGACACGGACTCTGCAATATCGCAGGCCAGTAGTTGCCCCGAAGCGTCGGCGAGTCCAACCTTGATCCTCGTTCCGCCCACGTCCACACCCGCCAACACCTCGAGCATCGCTATCTCCATCCGAAAGCAACTGCAAACATCACGCGCACAACGTCAGGCGCCACAGCACAGCAAGGGCCTCTTTGAGCATGGCGAACTGCAAGAACGGCAATCATGTATATAGGTGCGCCAGACTCTTCCTGTACTCTTCGTAAAAAGTTTCAAGCGCCTCTTCCGGCTTCTGCTGCCCAGGAAAATGGTGACTTGGCAAAACCACAGGCGAGATGCCACGAGCAATTAGCTTTTCAGCTGTAGCCGAACGGATCATATTCACCGCCATCGCACCAGTCAGCGTAGAAGCGGGTCCGGTCGGCCATTCCAGTCCGTCAATCACCTGGGCGCAGTCACCCGGAGGGCACTGATTATCGATCACGACGTCGGCCAGATCGACCAATTTCTTTCCTGAAGGATGATTGGCCGTGGATTTATCGGAATGTTGGCGCGAAACCAGCGCGATCACCTTCAATCCCCGCTCGCGAGCACCCATAGCCATATCCACGATAAGCGGACGGATGCCGCTGGTAGATACAAGGAGAAAGGAATCGTTCCGGCCGAACTTGAAACTCTTCAAGATTTCCTCGCCCAAGCCAACGTATTTCTCGAGGTACAACGGAACGCGCAGACCGTTAGAGCCGACAATCGCTGAATGATTGGAGAAAGCGAGTTCAACGAGCGCAACGAAGCCCACCAATCCGCCTTGCCGCGGCGTCATTTCATCGCACATGAAGCGGGAATGCCCTGAGCCAAAGACAAACACCAAGCCCTTGTTGGCGATAGAGTTCGCGCAGATTTCCGCAGCTGCATCAATATTAGAAACCTGGGTTTCGCGAAACTGCCGTAGGAGATCCGTTGCTATTTGGAAGTAGTTTTCAGCTGCATTCACTCTGTCAATTCACCCTTCTATTTGAGATCGGTCAAAAAACGCTCAGGATCGTGACATCATGCGATTCCTGCAGTTCCGGATGGACATCTTACCCACATCAACCTGTATACGTCAATTGTATTGCTTGATTTATTGACAAACGTGCAGTTTTTACGAAATATTCTGCTCAAGATGCAAATTCTCGGGGTCCCACAATCGCTGACCAACATCTTCCGAATGTGCTGCCGACCCCGATCTCGCGGTTGAACGGGAACGACATCACCGTTTTAAGAACCGGAGAGGAATTGCAGGTGAAGCTTAACTTTTATCTGCTCAAGAGCGCGGTGATCGGCGCACTGGGCGGCCTGTTGTTCGGCTTTGACACAGCCGTTATCTCCGGCGCGACACAGTCGTTGACAGCTACCTATCATCTCGGGCCTCGCGGCTTGGGTACAACCGTAGCCATTGCGCTTTGGGGCACGGTTGTGGGTGCACTCATGGCTGGCCCAATCGGGCAGAAGCTCGGCGGCCGCGAAACCCTTCGCATCATGGCGGTTCTCTATGTCATCTCTGCTCTTGGCTGCGGATTCGCGTGGGACTGGCCATCCCTCTTGGTGTTCCGGTTGATCGGCGGTCTCGGCATCGGCGGCTCTTCTGTGCTTGGCCCGGTCTACATTGCAGAACTGGCTCCGGCACAGTTACGCGGACGGCTTGTCGGTTTATTCCAGTTTGCGATTGTTGTGGGAATTCTTCTGGCTTACTTTTCGAACTTCTGCATTGCCAGGCTACAGATGGGGCCAACGGAATGGCGATGGCAACTGGGCATCGCCGCCGTACCCGCATTTCTGTTTCTTCTTCTGCTGTTTAGCATACCTCGCAGCTCGCGCTGGCTGGTCACGCAGAACCGTATCGATGAGGCCCGTGCAGTCCTGCTCATGATGGGCACTCCCGACACGGAAGACGAGCTACGAGAGATCCAGGCGTCCATTCACTCGGAGCGCTCGCAACGCGCAGAATCAATCTTCAAAAGAAAATACTTGTTCCCTATCTTCCTTGCGGTCAGCCTCGGAATGTTCAATCAGCTTTCCGGTATAAACGCGGTGCTTTATTACCTGAACGATATCTTCCTGAAAGCCGGGTTCAGCAAAACGTCTGGCAGTCTGCAAGCGGTCATGGTCGGGGTGATGAACCTGATTGCAACAGTTATCGCCATGAGCGTCATCGACAAGATAGGCAGGAAGATGCTGCTGCTGATTGGCTCAGTTGGCATGGTGATCTCGCTTTGTGCAGTCGCCCGCATCATGCTGGCGCAGACGCATGGGAACTACCTGATCGTCTTCCTGGCGGTTTATACGATGTCCTTCGCCGTATCGCAAGGCGCGGTGATCTGGGTTTATATCAGCGAAATCTTCCCCAACAGCGTGCGCGCCAAAGGACAAAGCCTCGGTACGTCAGCGCATTGGGTGATGAATGCGGTCATCTCCTGGGCATTTCCTCAGATGGCTGCCTCGTCCGGAGCGTATCCCTTCTTTTTCTTCGCCGCCATGATGGTCGTGCAATTCTTTGTCGTGCTCTTTGTCTTTCCGGAGACCAAGGGCCTGACTCTTGAAGCGATGCAAGTCCAATTGGGAATCGACTGAAACGAACGATCGCGTGTCGACATGGCAAGCGACACGGGCACTCACCCTCGACCAAGACCACGACCAGATGATTTTGAAAATGCCAACCCGGTTTCCAGCCAGCCAGTTCGTGGTAGCGGGTCACTTGTACCTGGATTTGACACCGTCGCTGTTGACTGAGGGCTTACCGCGGCCCGTTAGTTTGTCGCCGTCGGGACCATTGCATGTTTCGACCGGAGGCGCCGTGCCCAATGTTGGGCCCGCGTTATGGCGTCTGGGCCATAAAGTGACCCTCGTCGCACAGTTCGGCGACGACTGGCTCGGCAAGGTATTGCCTGCAAGTGCTGGAGCCTCTGGGGTCGCGGCCCGGTCTGCGCATTGCGGCTGGGCAGAGCACAAGCTACAGCATTGTGATGGCTCCCCCTGGTCAGGCCCGGCCTTTCCTGCATTGCACGGGCGCGAATGCAGCATTCGTCTCGGCAGACGTACAGGACGGGGATCTCGCCAGCGGGACTTGGCTCCACCTCGTTGCGTATCACGGCGAGGTCGATGCGAAGAAAGGAAATCCGACCACTTGCATGTGGGCGTCCTCGTCTCCATGGCCAAGTGTTCGACCGCGGACGACCTGCTCCGCCGCGAAGCACGCATGGAGCACGCCGAAGTCACTGCCACGCCCGGCGAAGGCACGTGGACTGCTTCCGCTGCTGTCGGCGATCTGAAGCTCAGCCTCACCGAAGAGACAAAAAAGCCTCCCGGCCTCCCGCACGGTCAACGGACATGAACTGCCGCCGCTCCTCTTCGCTATTAACGGCTCTCCCATCGACTTTTAGTTTCTGCAAGCATTTCCAACCGTTTCCAGGAGGAACGCGATGAACACCACAGCCGAAACACCTCACGCCAACATATCGACTGAGAACTATCAAGGCTACGCAGGCCTTCCTCCTCTGGTGGGCCTGTTGAGCATGAAGGACGCCGCCACCAAAGGCCTCACCGTCGCTGAATCGGTCGACCGCCTCAAGCGCCTGCACTGGTCGCTCAAGCGCCTGCACGGCATCTTCGTTTTCCGCATCACCGCTATGCCCATCTATGAGCTCAAGATGGCCTTCAGCCTGCATGCGCATTACTGCGCGGAGCACGTTGCAGCCTTTGCCGGGCGCGTCCGCGAGATGCGCCAGCCGCCGTACGGCCTCGACAACTCACCCGACCCCTCGCTGGACATTTTCTTCGACGAAATCCTTGCCGCGCCCTCCATGCCCGCACTCGTACTCGGTCTGTATGAACTTGCCATTCCAGCCGTCATCTCTGCGCTCGAAAAGCACCAGGCTGAAACCAGCCGGCTCTTCGACCATCCTTCCTTTCGCGTGAGCCGCTTCGCCCTGACGGAGTTCCAGGAAGTGCTGCAATACGGGCGGGCGGCCGTGCGCCAGCTCGTCACCGAAGAAGACCGCAAGCAATTGCGCGAGTGGGAAGACAACCTCATCGCTCTGCTTTCCAATGCCAGCGGCCTGGACGGCACGCACCGCCCCACCGACAAGCCAGCTACGCGCATCTCTTCGGCCACGCCTTACAAGTATGATCCGGTACCGCAGCGCGACGCCCGCTTCCAGGACCCCTACAACATGGGCGTCAACGCCGAAACCATGCTCTTCGATGAAAACTTCCCGCCGCAACCCAAGACGCTCATGCTCTTCTTCAAACGCATGCGCGAAATCGATGTGCCGGAGATGATGTCCAGCATCCTCGCCGAAACCCAGCGCAAGCCGTGGGAGTATTACCGCGACATGACGCGGCAGCTTTGGGACGAGGCGCGCCACGCCATGATGGGTGAAGTCGGCTTCGTTTCCCTCGGTATCGATTGGCGCGAGATCCCCTTCAATTTCACCTGGTCGCTCAACCTAAATACCATGCTCAACCCGCTCCAGCGACACGCTGTGCTGTTCACCATCGAACAGGGCCTGATGGCCAAGAAGACCGGCAAGGAATACGAGTGGGAGGTGGCCGTCGCCAGCGCCAGCCATCTCTCCGAACTGATTCAGGACTACGACTGGGCCGATGAAATCGTCCATGCCAAGGTCGGCCGCGACTGGCTCGTTCCGCAACTCGGCTCGCAGCAGGAGGCGCTGGCCTTCGGAGACAAGGCTTGGTCGAGCGCCCTGGTCGATTGGGCCAAGTGGCGCGACGAAGGCCTAACTCAGCACAACAACTGGTGGCCTGCCATCTACCGTCAGGCCTGCACACACTGGGGCATCGAACCCGACCCCGCCATCCTCGCCTATAACACCACCTATGAGAACGTGCGCCCGGACATGAAGCAAGTCACCTCCTACTAATCGCAGAGAACACCACAGGAAAGCCATATGGAACAGGACCAATCCAGCACGGCCTCGCCGACCAGCGAAGGCATCACCGTCACCTTTTCTGTCTCTGACGAGGTTGTTCCCTGGACTGGCGAGCAGCGCACATTGCTCGAGTTCGCCGAAGCGCACAGCATCCCTATCAGCGTCGGCTGCACCTACGGCGATTGCGGCACCTGCCTCACTGACCTGCTCGCCGGCGAAGTCGAATACCTGCACGAAACCGGAATCAGGCCGGAGCAGGGCACCTGCCTGCCCTGCTCCTGCCGCCCTAAAACTTCAGTCATCCTGCGAGCTTAGAGACCTATGAGCACTGTTTCCACCGCTATCCTCACCAAAATGGACGCGGCGAATTCTTTCTCGACCAGGTCACCCTCGGTGACCCCGCACGCGGCGAAGTGCTGGTTGAGATCCGCGCCAGCGGCATCTGCCATACGGACTATGACACCATGCAATGGGGCCGGACGATGGTCATGGGCCATGAAGGCGCGGGAATCGTCCTCGCCTGCGGCGAAGGCGTAACGCACGTGCAGCCTGGCGACCATGTGCTGCTCAATTGGGCCATGCCCTGCGGCAACTGCTTCCAGTGCCGCCACGGCGCGGAAAATATCTGCGAAGAAAAGCCTGAAGTGCCTAACGAGCGCTTCACGCACAACGGCGCACACATCAGCACTTCTTTCAGCCTCGGCACCATGGCCACCTACACCGTCGTCCCGTGGCAGGCCGTGGTGAAGATGGATGTCGAAATCCCCTTTCCCTCCGCGGCTGCGGCGTCATGACCGGCTGGGGATCGGTTGTCAATGCCGCGCGTGTCGAGAAAGGCTCATCCGTCGTCGTGCTTGGCTGCGGCGGCGTCGGCTTGAGTGTCATCCAGGGAGCCGTCCACGCCTGCGCCGACAAGATTATCGCCGTTGAACTCAACCAGCATCGCCTCGACCTCGCCCTGCAGTTCGGCGACACCGGCCTGCTTCGCGCCGCAGAGCTAGTCCGCCAATTTACCACCCGCGGCGCCGACTACGCCTTCGAGTGCACCGCCGTCCCGGCGCTTGGCGCTGCCCCGCTCGCCATGGTCCGCAACGGAGGCGTGGCCGTTGCCGTCAGCGGTATTGAAGAGTTCGTCTCCATCGACATGCAGCTCTTCGAGTGGGACAAACGCTACATCAACCCGCTCTACGGCCAGTGCCGTCCCTTTGTCGACTTCCCCGTGTTGCTTTCGCTTTACGAGCAGCGCCGGCTCAAGCTCGACGAGCTGGTCAGGCGCACCTATCCACTCACCGGACTCGCCGATGCGTTCGAGCACATGCGCCTTGGCCTCAACGCTAAAGGAGTTCTGCTCCCTCATGGCGATTGAATTTCCCGAACGCTTCGACCCCATCGAACTCTCCGATCCGGCCCTCGAACCCGGCCATTTGCGCAACCTTACCTTCCACTCACCTGCGCTCAAGGGTCGCGGCGACGTCAGCCTCTACGTTCCGCCCCAGTGCGCTACGCTCACCAACGTGCCGCTCGTCATTCTTCTACACGGCGTCTATGGCAGCCACTGGGCATGGTTTACGAAAGGCGCTGCTCACCTCACCGCGCAGCGCCTCATCGGAGACGGCTCCATTCGCCCCATGCTGATCGCTGCGCCCTCCGACGGGCTGCGCGGTGATGGCTCCGGATATCTCCCCTACCCGGACGCCGACTATGAACGCTGGATCGCTGAGGACGTCATCGATTGCATCCGCAGGCTCTTCCCCTGCGTAGGACTTGCGGACCCCATTTGCATCGCCGGGCTCTCCATGGGCGGCTATGGCGCGCTGCGCCTCGGCATGAAATACCCCGAGCGCTTCCACGCTGTCTCCGCGCACTCCTCCATTACGCACATCAGCCAGTTCGCCCATATCTTCACACGCCATTCGATGCACGAAGAACGGCTCGCAGCGGAGGAAACCAATCTTCTTTACTGGGCGCGGCTCCACGCCCACACCCTTCCGCTGCTGCGTTTCGACTGCGGGCGCAGCGACCCGCTCTTTTCCGCAAACGTCCAGTTGCATCGTGACCTCGAGGCCCTCAGTGTTGAGCACGAATATGCCGAGTTCGAAGGCGCCCATACCTGGGAGTACTGGAAGACCCATCTGGTCGACACCCTGCTTTTCTTTGAGCGCACACTCGTGGCGTAAACGCCCGGGAAGGGCTCCCGGCCCGGCGAAACGGAGGATGCGCCGAGCGCGGAAGACCACCGGGTATGGTGACCCCGCCAAGTGTTTGCGCAATCTTCAAACACTATTGCTTGTTTTATTGACAATTACGCAGTTTATATGACATTCTCATCAATCGATATGCAATTCACACGCGACATTGAATGCATTGCGCAAACCGATGTCATCGTCGTCGGATCGGGTTCGGCTGGCTCTTCCGCTGCAATCGCGGCAGCTCGCGAAAACGCCTCTGTACTCCTGCTGGAACGATATCCATTTCTGGGAGGCACCAGCACGGCGGTCCTTGATACTTTCTACGGCTTCTACACCCCTGGCTCTCAATCACGCAAAGTTGTGGGTGGCGTGGCCGATGACGTGGTCGCCGAGTTAAGGCGCATAGACAAGATCGTTGAACGTCCGAACACGTACGGAGCGGGCCAGGGTATCACGTATCACCCTGAGTATCTAAAGTGCGCATGGGAACGGCTTGTTCAGGATGCGGGAGCTCGCATACTGCTGAACTGCTGGGTACAGGATGTGGTCGTCCACCAAAACCGGATTACCGGGCTCGTTGTGGCGACCCGACAGGGCTTGGCAAGAGTTGAGGCGAGGACGTTCATCGACGCTTCCGGCGATGCTGACCTGTGTTACTGGTCCGATGCACCGTTTGAGCTCGCGGGCGAACACCAGGATGCACAATCGCTTACCACCACCTTCCGAATGTGCAACGTTGATGTCGATAGCCGTCGAACCATCGACAAAGTCGCTTTCCATAGGCTCATGGGAGAAGCTGCAAACCGCGGCTATTCCCTTCCTCGCCGCGAAGGCAGCGATCACATAACGACGATCCACGGTGTTCTCGCAACCAATCTCACTCGAGTGAAATCGTTCGAACGCCGGAATGGCACCGTGGTCAACGCCACCGATCCTACATTCCTCAGTGCGGCCGAAGTCGCGGGTCGTAAGCAAGCTCTGGAATATATCCGGTTTCTGCGCGACTGTGTACCTGGATATAGAAACGCAGACCTTGCCTCATTCAGCACCCAGACCGGTATACGCGAGACCAGAAGAGTGATCGGTGATTGCGTGCTCACCAGGGATGACGTCTTGAGTGCGCGGCAGTTTGAGGATCAGATCGGGTTGTGCGGTGCTCCCATCGAGGAACATGGCCCTGGTGATGTCACCCGCTGGGAATATCTCCCGGATGGAGAGTGTGTTGGAATTCCCTACCGCACGTTGCTTCCTCAGAATCTGGAAAACGTTCTAGTAGCCGGGCGGTGCTTCTCGGCTTCTCACGACGCCCATGCAAGCGTTCGCTCCATGGCCCAATGTATGGCGATGGGACAGGCAGCCGGAATTGCGGCGGCATACTGTGTCCATCACCATACTGATACGCGGTCCATTCCGTATCGAGCCTTAAGGGAACGCCTTCTTGCATCCCAAGCCATCCTCGAACTGAACCAGCAGGCGCATACATGAGCTTCATCCGTACAGTCCTGGGCGACATTGACGCATCCCAATTGGGCGTGTGCTACGCGCACGAGCACATCGTAATCGACCGCAGCTTTGTTACTCAACAGTATCCTGATCTCCTCCTTGAAGACGTCTCAAGGATCACTGAAGAATTGCGTGCGTTCCATCGCGCCGGCGGTCGCGCCATGGTGGATTCAATGCCTTGCGGAGGTGGGCGAAACGTCACCAAGCTGGCAACTGTTTCCCGTCAAAGCGGCGTGCATATTCTCTGCCCCACTGGCTTACACCAGGAAAAGTATTATCCGCACGGCCACTGGATTTCGCGTGTCAGCGTCGAGAAGCTCGCCCAAATCTTCATCGATGAAATTGAGCAAGGCATAGACGCGAACGATACGAATGGACCTGGCCTGCAGCACACTCCTCATAGAGCTGGCCTCTTAAAGGTAGCAAGCGAATTGAATGCGATTGGTCCCCGTGAACAGAAGATCTTCGAGGCGGCGGCCATTGCGCATAACAGAACCGGCGTACCCATCCTGACACATACCGAGCAAGGAACCGCGGCAATGATGCAAATCGATCTATTGTCAAGCTTCGGGGTGAAGCCTTCGAGTATAGTCATTTCGCATCTCGACCGCAGACCTGACGTTTATTACCATCGTGAGGTTCTCGGGCGAGGAGTATTCCTCGAATACGATTCTGCGTTTCGATGGAAATCGCAAGAGAACCCCACGCGGAATCTGCTGATTGACCTCGCTCAATCTGGATTCCTAAAGCAACTGATGCTTGGCATGGATGCGGCGCGAAATCGGTATTGGGCTGCATTCGGTGGCTCCCCGGGTTTGACCTTTCTGTTGGGCACCTTTTCGCAAGAACTCCGCGAGTCGGGTCTCACCGATCCGGATCTGAAGACGATCTTTATAGATAATCCTGCACGAGCCTATGCCCTTTCTCCCGTGGTCAAGGAGATGCAGGCGCATAGTACGTGGCAAAGCCAATCCAGCATTGCACCAGATAAGCGAGAACTTCTTCAAAGTAAGGTAAACGCATGAAATTCCTCCACTATTTTTTCAACGCAAGACTAAGCACGTACGCGCTGGGGGGAACTTTCCTAGAATCCCAACCCGAGCCCTCCACCCAATCCGGCAAAAACGCAGGTTCCTCCACTACTCCGCGCTTTGGTCGGAATGACAATTGGAGGTGGATATGCAGGAGATCGACAGAACCACACGGCGGATGCAGTAAGCACTCTCTGCATTCAAACCATTGAATTTATTTCAACCGTAAGAGGAGGGCCCGATGAAGCTGCATTCTATGTTGCATACAAGTTTGTCTACCGCCGCCGCGACCGTAAGTGTTCAAGCGGAACAACCATCTGATCGGAAAGGGCATATGTTGCCCGCTGGCTATCCGAAAACCAGCATCTGTCTGAGAGCGAGACGTGCAGCATATAAACATTTTTTGACGGCTTTTGTTCTCGCGCTGACCTTCTGTGCCGCGTCGGCGATAGCTGCAAGGCCGCCGAAAAAACTTCCGAGTGGCATGTTCAGCACTCGGGGAAACCAGATTGTCGACCAGCATAATTTCCCCGTTCGACTGGCCTGTATTTACTGGGCGGGAATGAATGGCGAGAATCGGATGCCCCCGCTAAATGGCCAGGATGGGCCGTTCGTTGGTATTCCGGCGAATGTGAACGCCATTGCCGC
>Ga0193743_1001564_pt1 | contig 16961 bp, 18 predicted proteins | sample L2c2metaG_FD_143038 | JGI IMG/M metagenome (GOLD analysis project Ga0193743, IMG submission 143038) | Soil microbial communities from a riparian zone of the East river system, Colorado, United States - L2c2 | ecosystem: Environmental > Terrestrial > Soil > Riparian zone | place: USA: East River...
CGGAGACTAAGGAGGCGTAGATCATGCCGTCACCGCCCGTGGCGCCGGGTCGAGACCGGCGCCGCCGGGCTTCTTGGTCGCGATCAGGTCGAGGGTGAGCAGGACCGCGGCGATCGCGAAGATCGGGGTGAAGGCGATGTTCGACGCGGACTCCGCCATCCAGGTCGCGAAGAAGGAGTCGCCGAGCAGGTTGTGGACGACTCCGCCGACGAGCTCGGCGACGCCGTCGCCGACGAGCTCGACAGGGCCCAGAATCAGGAAGACCAGCCAGAAGTTGCCGCGCACCAGCTTCAGGCTGCGGGTCAGGGCGCCGCGCACCGTGCGTCCCTCGATCTCGACGATCGGACCCGACAGGCCGAACCAGACGAAGACGAGGATGCCGGGGACGAAGAAGAGCAGCAGGCCGAGGATGACGAAGGCGACGTAGACGATGTCGACCAGGATCAGTCGCCGGTAGTCGAGGCGGCGGGCGACCTCCATGATCGGCGGTGCCTTCTCGTGCTCCGGATTGGTCAGGAAGACGGCGACGGCACCGCTGAAGAAGACCTCTCCGAGCAGTCCGGTCATCGCGATCGCCGCCGTGGCGGCGACCACCGCGAGGATCTCCGCGCCGGTGTTGATGTCCAGCGAGTCGACGTCGACTCCGGTCGTCAGTGCGTCGAGGAAGCCGACCGGGATGAAGACGACGGCCGCGAGCAGCAGCAGCGAGGGCGCTTTGGTCCAGTAAGTGTGGGCGATGCGGCCGTAGATCGAGGCCAATTTGCGGCGTAGGGTCACGTCAGTTGCGCCTGCGCCCGGAGGGGTGCCTGCCGCGGCGCTCGAGCCGCGACTGGCTCGACTCCGACGCCGGCACGCGCTTCAGGTTGCCCAGCTCGGGGATCAGCAGTTCTTCGGCGCAGCGCCGGTGCCAGTGGTGATGATCCGTGCCGCCGAGCCGGCGCACGTACTGGACGACGGTGTGCTCGGCGCCGACCTCGATGTCGCCGTGGCAGCCGGGGCAGTGGTAGAGCTTGCGGGCGATGCCGCGGATCAGCCAGGCCTCATCGCCCTCTTCGTTTATCCCGCGGAGACTCCAGCGGATGCTCGGCTGACCGTCGAACTGGCCCACCTCATCGCCTCGACATCCAGGCGAAGCCGGCCGCCATCACCAGGTTGGAGGCGCTGGCCAGGCGCAGGCCCAGCTTCGCGCCCGGTCTGCTGACCGCCGGCGAGCTGGCCCAGAGGGCGTCGGTTGCGATCTCGGTGCCGCGCAGCCAGGCCAGCGCTTGCCAGTCGGCCGGCCTGCCGCGGCGCTCGGCAACCAGGTGGGCGAGGGCGAAGGTCAACCAGACCGGGCCGCTGCGGCGAAACAGGTGCTTGGCATCGGGCGAGGGCTCGTCGTGGCCGAGGATCCTGAGGGTCGCGGCGGGGGCGACGATCGCAGCACTGCCAAGCACCAGGTCGAAGGCGATCATGTTGCGATTGGTGAGGCGCAGTGCCTTTGCGAGCGTCATCGCTGTGTCAATCCAACCAGATCGGCGCGCCGGTGCAAGACAAGAGTGTGACTCCGCAAGAAGGGAAAGGGTGAGGTTCGGCGAAATCGACCGCCGTGACCAAGACTGCGACGAAGCCCCCACAACTTAAGAGCCTTTCCGACTACATCCAGGAGCGCTTTGACGAGTTCTCACGCTCCCAGAAAGATGTAGCGCGCTACATCGTCGATCATCTCGACGAGGCAGCCTTCCTCACTGCCGAGGAGCTGGCCAGGAGAGCGAGCACCTCGTCATCGACGGTGGTGCGCTTCTCCCAGGCCCTCGGTTTCGAGGGTTACCCGGAGCTGCAGCAGGCCGCGATCGAGGAGTACCGCGCGACCATCGCTGCCAACGGAGCCGCCAGCGGCGGTGCCCTCTTCTCCTTCGATCACTCCGAGTTGGAGGGTTCGCTCAGCGCCGACTACGCCAACCTCGAGGAAACGGCGCGCAAACTGACGCCCGAGCAGGTCGATGCCTCGGTCGCGGCCCTGGCCACGGCGCAGCGCATCGTCATCGTCGGCGTCGATCAGATGGCGTTCTTCGCCAGCTACCTGCGCCACACCCTCAGCTTGCTCGACATCCGCGCCGAGATCGTCGCCAGCACCGGCGGCGAGTCCCTGCAACGGCTAGGCCGGATCGGCGAAGACACTCTGGTCATCACCCTTTCCGCCGGTCGCGCCCACCCGCTGCTGCTGCGGGCGATGAAGCTCGCCCTGCACCGCGGCGCCCGCACCCTGGCCATCTCCGATGCGACCATGTCGGAGGTCGGCGAGCACGCCGAGCTGACCCTCTACTTCTCCTCCAACAGCCCCTCGTTCGCGCGATCGAACACGGCGCTGATGGCGCTGGTCCAGGCTCTGGCCCACGGTCTCTACGCCCGTGACGAAGCTGCCCACAAAGACCGCATTCGCGCTTACAAACTGAAGTAAGACGGGGTGGTGGGACGGGAGGGCGTCGGGATGCCCTCCTCACTCGGTACCTCGTCGCTTGAGCGTGGTGCCGCTGGCGCCCCTCGGTGGCCGCTCCTCCTCCGCAAAACGTTCGGAGGGCATCCCGACGCCCTCCCGCGACTACCGTCCGTCCCCTGAGGAGCTGAAAAGCCGAGGGCTGGGATCGCCACTGCGGTCCAGGGTGGAGAAGCTGGAGACGACGACAGGATCTCGGCCCTCCTCGTCTTGAGCGAGAGTCTCCGCATCGGCTGATCGGCGCCGCTACGAGTGTCTGGCTGTTGGGAGTTGGGACGGGGGCTGGTGGTGCCCGCGAACGTTTTGCGGAGGAGGAGCGATTCGCTGCGGGCGTTAGCGGCACCACGCCCAAGCGACGAGGTACCGAGTGAGCGGGCACCACCAGCCCCCGTCCCCACCACCCACGCCCAGGCACACGTAATATGCGTCCCATGACCGAGCGCGCCACTTTTCGACTCAAAACCGGCCTTGCCGAGATGTTGAAGGGCGGCGTGATCATGGACGTGGTCACCCCCGAGGAGGCGAAGATCGCCGAGGAGGCGGGAGCCTGCGCGGTGATGGCCCTGGAGCGCGTTCCCGCCGACATCCGTCGCGATGGCGGCGTCGCCCGCATGTCTGACCCGGCGATGATCAAAGGGATCCAGGCGGCGGTGACGATCCCGGTCATGGCGAAGGCCCGGATCGGCCACTTCGCCGAGGCCCAGGTCCTGCAGGCGCTCGAGGTCGATTACATCGACGAGTCCGAGGTCCTGACCCCGGCCGACGAGCGCAACCACATCGAGAAGCTCGCTTTCGAGGTTCCCTTCGTCTGTGGCGCCACCAATCTCGGCGAGGCGCTGCGGCGGCTCGGCGAGGGCGCGGCGATGATCCGCTCCAAGGGCGAGGCCGGGACCGGCAACGTCGTCGAGGCGGTCCGCCACATGCGCGAGATCACCTCCGGGATCAAGCAGTTGGCGCAGCTGCGTCCCGAGGAGCTGGCCGCCGCCGCCAAAGAGCACCAGGCGCCGCTGGAAGTCGTCCAGGAGGTCGCCGCCGCCGGCAGCCTGCCGGTGCCGCTGTTCTGCGCCGGCGGCATCGCCACTCCGGCTGACGCGGCGCTGATGATGCAGCTCGGCGCCGAAGGCAACTTCGTCGGCTCGGGAATCTTCAAGAGCTCCAATCCTGAGCGGCGCGCCCGCGCGATCGTCGAGGCCACCACCCACTTCAACGACCCCGAGCGGGTAGCCGCTGCCTCGATCGGGCTGGGCGAGGCGATGCCGGGCCTGGAGATCTCCGAGCTGGCCGCCGAGGACGCCCTCCTGCAGAACCGCGGAGCCTGACCTGAAGGTCGGGGTCCTAGCGATCCAGGGCGACTTCGAGGCGCACGCCCGCACCCTGCGCCAGCTCGGCGCCGAAGCAACCGAGGTCCGCACGCCCGAGGACCTGACCGGGCTCGACGGTCTGGTCATCCCCGGCGGTGAGAGCACGACGATCGGCAAGGGCATCGAGTCGGCCGAACTGGAGCCGGCGCTGCGCGCTCACCACGAGGCGGGCCGCCCGATTCCTCGACGCCAGCGCCCGGCGGAACGCCTTCGGCCGCCAGCTGCAGAGCTTCGAGGCCGACCTCGAGATCGAGGGAATCGGCGACGAGCCGCTGCGGGCGGTCTTCATCCGCGCCCCCTGGATCGAGCGGTACGGGCCCGGGGTGGAGGTGCTCGCCTCCTATGGCGGGCACCCGGTGGCGGTGCGGGAGGGCACGGTGCTGGCCTCGGCCTTCCACCCGGAGCTGACCGACGACCCGCGCTTTCACGCGATCTTCATGGCGATGACTACGGCCGCGCGCGAGCGCGCCAGGGAGGAGGCGACGAGATGAGTGACCTGAGGACGGAGGGCCTGGCGAAGATCCTGGTCGGCTACTCGACCGAGGTGAAGGAGGGCGAGGTCGTCTCGATCGACGGCGAGAGCGCCGCGGCGCCGCTGCTGCTGGCGGTCTACGAGGAGGTCCTCAAGGCAGGTGCCAACCCGGTCCTCAACGTCGCCCTCGACGGCCAGATCGCCGCTTACTTCAAGCACGCCTCCGACGCCCAGCTGGAATGGATCTCACCCTTCGCCGAGTGGATGGTCGACAACGTCGACGTGCGGATCGCGATCGGCGCCAGCACCAACACTCGCGAGCTCTCAGGGGTGCCGCCGGAGCGCCAGACCCTGCGCCAGACCGTCACCGGCGACCTGATGGCGCGGGCGATGAAACGCAGCGCCGAGGGCGATTTCCGCTGGTGCTACACGCTCTACCCGACCAGCGCCTACGCCTCCGAGGCGGAGATGAGCCTGGCCGACTACGAAGACTTCTACTACGGCGCCTGCCTGGCCAACGACGGCGACCCGCTCAGCGCCTGGAAGCGAGCCTCGGAGGAGACCGTGCGCCTGGCGGAGTGGATCGAGGGCCACGAGGAGGTGCGGGTGACGGCTCCCGGCACCGACATCAAGCTCGGCATCGCCGGCCGCAAGTTCATCCCCTGCGACGGCCGTCACAACATGCCCGACGGTGAGTTCTTCACCGGCCCGATCGAGGATTCAGTCGAGGGCGAGGTCAGCTTCCACCTGCCGGCGGTGATCGGTGGCCGCGAGGTCTCCGGCGTGCGGCTGCGCTTCGAGGCTGGTGTCGTCGTCGACGCCAGCGCCGACCGCGGCGAGGAGTACCTGCTGAAACTGCTCGACACTGACCCCGGCGCCCGCCGCCTCGGTGAGCTTGGGATCGGCACCAACTACGGGATCGATCGCGGCACCCGCGAGGTCCTGCTCGACGAGAAGATCGGCGGCACTGTCCACATGGCGGTCGGCACCAGCTACCCCGAGTCGGGCGGCGTCAACGAGTCCGCCGTCCACACCGATCTCGTCTGCGATCTCCGCCTCGGCGGCAAGCTCGAAGTCGACGGAGTGGTGATGCAGCAGGACGGCCGCTTCGTCGTCTGAGGTCGCCGGACCGGCGCATCTCGGCGTCCTCGGTCGCTCACGTGCGGAGCACGCTTCGCTCCCTGTGTCCTTGATCTGCTTGGTTCGGAGACCTCAGAGCTGGGTGGCGATCAATCCGGCAAAACCGATTACGAGAGTGGCGATGAGTCCGCCGAAAAGCTGGATCATCGTGCGGTGCAGCGCCGCGATTTCTCCCCGCACGGCGGTGAATTCGGTGCGCATCTCCAGCCGCACCGCCCTGAATTCGGCGCGCGTCTCTTTGAAACCCTCGTCCACCCGGTGGTTGAGGTCGTCCAGTCGCTCGTCGGTCCACACCTCTCTCACTGCCTCCATGATGCCAGCCTAAACAGGCAGATGTAACGTGTTGTCCGCGAAACGTAAAAGCTTTGTCGCGTAAGCCCTACTGATTCGGGATCGGCGATCCCGCGAGCAGGAAGAACCAGACGGTCAGGGCTAGGGCGGCGAGCATGACGGAGCCCATCAGCACCGCCTCGACGACGGTCACGGAGCCCTGGACGCCACCGGTGTCGCGCATGCTCTTCAGCCAGGTGGGCCGCATCGGGGCCAGTCGGTTGGTGCCGGTGATGCGGATGTAGAGGTCGTTGAGCCGGCCGATCAGCCAGGCGACGATGAGGACCGAGGTGATGATGCCCACGGCGACCACCGCGTAGGGGCCGCTGCTGGGGAACTGGGTGTGGGAGACCTTGGAGGCGATGTAGACCCAACTCAGCGGAATCGCGGTCCAAAGTGAGAAGGCGGCCAGCAACATCGCCACGAAGACGAGGCCCGCCGCGAACCCGCGCGCCGGATTGTGGGTTTGCGTATTGGCGGACATCTCCCTACTTCATAGAATGACAGGCACATGTCCGGTCACTCCAAGTGGTCATCGATCAAACACAAGAAGGGCGCCGCCGATGCCAAACGCGGCAAGCTCTTCAGCAAGCTCGCTCGGGCGATCATCGTCGCCGCCCGCGACGGCGGCGGTGACCCCGAAAACAACCCGACGCTGGCGACCGCGATCCAGAAAGCGCGCGACGTCTCGATGCCCAAGGACAACATCCAGCGGGCGATCGACCGCGGCACCGGCGCTGGTGCCGACGGGGCGGCGATCGAAAGCATCCTCTACGAGGGCTACGGCCCCGGTGGCGTGGCGATCCTGGTCGAGGCGCTGACCGACAACCGCAATCGCGCCAGTGCCGAGATCCGCTTCGCCTTCTCCAGCCACGGCGGCAGTCTCGGCGAGCCCGGCTCGGTCGCCTGGATCTTCGAGAAAAAAGGCGCGATCGTCGTCGACGGCGGCCGCTACAGCGAGGACGACCTGATCGTCGCGATCGACGCCGGCGCCGAGGACGTGCGCGAGGACGGCGAGCAGCTGCGGGTGCTCTGCGACCCACACGACCTGACCGCCGTTCGCGAAGCACTTGAGGAGGCCGGGGTGGAGGTCGAGTCCGCCAGTCTGGCCACCGAACCAAAAAGCACCGTCGAAGTCAAAGGCCACGAGGCCGAGCAGCTGCTGAAGCTGCTCGATGACCTGGACGAGCAGGACGATGTTGACGAAGTGTTTGCGAATTTCGACATTCCCGAGGACGTACTCGAAAAACTCGCGGCCGCCTGAGGTGGCTCCGAGTGGCGGGGTGCGGGCCGGGGAGCCGGGGTGCCTCCGCGGGAATTGAGTCGCGCGCCTGCGGCGCGGCTCCCGAACATGCTGCCCGCCTATGGCGGGCAAATCATCAGATTGCATTTCGCGGCCTTCGGCCACATTCCCGCGGAGGCACCCCGGCTCCCCGGCCACGTCCCGTCACTCGATCGTCAAAGCTCCGGGCCCCAGGCTTCTCTCGCTGAAGCTGGGAGCCCGACCCCGCAGCGAAGCTGCAGGGGCCTGGAGCTCTCGCTCGCCGAGCCGGGGACGTGTGTGAAGGGGTCCGGTCGCCCTCTGGGCGAATGTCGCCGAAGGCGGCGAAATGCAATCTGGTTCTTGCCCGCCATAGGCGGGCAGCAACATCGGGAGCCGCGCCGTAAGGCGCGCGACTGAATTCGCCCAGAGGGTGACCGGACCCCTCCGCCCGCACCCCCGGGAAGGCATCCGACCTGCTTCCCAGAATCACTTCCCATGCAGGTAGTGATGGGGATCGACCCCGGCGCAGCCAATCTTGGCTTTGGAATCGTCCGTGTCGAGGGCAACCGTATGGTCGCCCTCGACGGCGGCGTGGTCGAGACCACCCCGAAGATGGCGATGGAGCGGCGGTTGGAGCGAATTCACCGCGCGCTGTCGGAGCTGATCGCCTGGCATGAGCCGCGGGCTATGGCGATCGAGTCCGTCTACTTCGGCAAGAACGTGCAGTCGGCCACGGCTGTCGGCCAGGCCTGCGGGGTGGCGATGCTGGCGGCTGCCCAGCGCGACGTCGACTGCTTCTCCTACACGCCGCAGGCGATCAAGATGGCGGTTTGCGGGTCCGGCGCGGCTGGCAAGAGCCAGGTGCAGCGCATGGTCGGGACCCTGCTCGGGCTGCCCGAGCCGCCGACGCCCGATCACGCCGCCGACGCCCTGGCGGTTGCGATCTGTCACGGCGGCGGCGCCGGGCATCGTCAGGCGGTTGTTTCGGCCGACGCGACGCCGCTCGAGGCGGCGGCGGAGCGGGTCCCCGGATGATCGCCGCGGTGCGCGGAGAGGTGATGGTGCGGCGCGCCGATCACGTGGTCATCGACGCCGGCGGCGTCGGCTACCGGCTGGCGGTTTCGGCGGAGACCTTGAAGGCGGTACCGGCAAGTGGCAGTGACACCTTCCTCCATGCGGAGCTGATCGCCCGCGAGGACTCGCTGGCGCTCTACGGCTTCTCCTCCGAGGAGGAGCGCGACCTCTTCCGCCTGCTGATCTCGGTGAGCGGCGTCGGCCCGAAAGTGGCGATGGCGACGCTCTCCGGTGGCAGCGCCCGCATTCTGCTGCGGGCGATCGCGGCCGGAGATGCCAAACGATTCCAGGCGGTGCCGGGGATCGGCAAACGGACGGCGGAGCGGATCATCGTCGAGCTGCGCGAGAAAGTCGCGGGAGCGCTCGAGGAGGAGGTTGCGCTCGCCTCGTCCGAGGAGGGTGACCCCCGCTCGCTGGCTCGCGACGGTCTCGTCAACCTTGGCTACGCGCCGCTGGAGGCCGAGCAGCTGCTCGACGGCCTCGACGGCGAGGACCCCCAGGAGCTCGTTGCGGCAGCGTTGCGCAAGGCGGCCGCGGCGCGGAGCCGGGCATGAGCGACTCGCCCGACATCGGCGCCAACCGCATTCGCACGCCGGGGATCGGCGATGAGCCCGTCCCGGTCGACGCCGAGGTCCGCGTCCACGACGCCCGGGCCGATGTCCCAGATGAGGACCTCGACCGTTCGCTGCGTCCGCCCACGCTGGCGGACTTCGTCAACCAGACCCAGGTCACCGACCAACTGGCGATCTTCATCGAGGCCGCCCGCGGTCGCGGCGAGCCGCTCGACCACGTCCTGCTCGCCGGCCCTCCCGGCCTTGGCAAGACCTCGCTGGCCCACATCGTCGCCGCCGAGATGGGCGTGCCGATGGTGCAGACGGCCGGCCCGGCGCTGGAGCGCAAGGCCGACGTCGCCTCCTTCCTCACCGCGCTGGAGCCCGGCAGTGTCTTCTTCATCGACGAGATCCACAGGCTTGGCCGGGCTGTCGAGGAGACCCTCTACCCGGCGATGGAGGACGGCGAGCTGCCCGTCGTGCTTGGGCAGGGCGCCGGCGCGCGGACGGTGACGCTGCCGTTGCCGCCCTTCACCCTGATTGGCGCCACGACCCGGGCTGGCCTACTGACGACGCCGCTGCGCGACCGCTTCGGCGTCTCCCATCGGCTCGAGCACTACGCCCCTGACCACCTGGCCCTGATCATCGAGCGCTCGGCGGGCATCCTCGGCGTCGAGATCGACTCCGAGGGGGCGTGGACGATCGCCTCACGCTCGCGCGGCACGCCGCGAGTAGCCAATCGGTTGCTAAAGCGAGTTCGGGATTTCGCCCAGGTGAAGGCGACCGGCGCGATTGGTGCCGAGGTCGCGACCGGCGCGTTGGAAATGCTCGAGGTCGACGCCGGCGGGCTCGATCGCAGCGACCGCGCCCTGCTCGACACGGTGGCCACCAAGTTTGCCGGCGGCCCGGTCGGTCTCTCGACCCTGGCGATCGCGATTGGCGAGGAGCAGGACACGATCGAGGACGTCCTCGAGCCGTACCTGCTCCAACAGGGCCTTCTGAAGCGGACTCCGCGCGGGCGGGTCCTCACTCAGCGGGCCTACGATCACCTCGGGCTGCCGGCGCCGGAGGGCGCGGCGAGCCTCTTCTAGGCGCGCACTTGTAGCCTGTCGTGGATGCCGTTTTTCATCTGTCCAAATTGTGGGCACCGGGAGGTGAGCGGCGAGCGAACCGCTGGCTTCAGCTCGCGCCCGAAGGGCTGCTCCAAATGCGGCTTCGGCTTCGTTTTTGAATTACTCGATGATTATTATCCGGCTCCGAATGCCGCCTTCTTCGTTTGCGACAAGCAGGAACGCGTGATCGACGCCGGCAAAGGCAGCTTCGAGCTGACCGGACTCACCGACGAGGACGTGATTGGCCGTCCCGTGCGTGAGGTCCTCGGCCTCGACTGGATCGACAAAGGCGACGGCGACGAGTCGGCGGACACCAACGGCGACGGCGTCACCGACCCGATCGAGACGTCATTGGAGTGGGGCGTGCGTTCACTCGGCAAGCGTGTCTCCGTGAACGCCGAGGGCGACCTGCCGGCGCGCGCAGTGGCCGACGTCTTTCCCGCCTACGACGACGACGGCGGGCTGCTGCTCGTGCTCACCCCGGAGGGCTAGATAGATGGGCACTCGGCGCCGCTATCTCTTCGTCCTGCTCTTCGTGCTCGGCCTGGTGGTCGTCTCGGGAATAGTGATCGCCAACACCTCGACCAAGCTCGGGCTGGACCTCAAGGGCGGCGTCGAGCTGGTCTATCAGGGGCAGCCGACCGGCCAGGTCAAGGAGGTCACGGGCGAAGACATCGAACGCGCGATCGAGATCATCCGCGAACGGATCGATCAGTTCGGCGTCTCCGAGCCGGAAGTCGCCCGCCTGGGCACCGACCAGATCACGGTCAGCCTGCCCGACGTCGACAACGCGCAGCGGGCGATCGACCAGGTGGGTACCACCGCGCAGCTCTTTTTCTACGACTGGGAGCCAAACCTGATCGGGCCCGAGCGGGCGATTGGTGGTCGTCCCGGTCAGCAACCCCCGCCCGGGCCGCTGAAAACCTCCGAAGAACGCTGGAAAGACGCCGGCCGCGATACGAAAAGTTTCGAGAACGCACAGCTGATCGCCTCGGGCGCCTATCCGGATGCCTATGGCGCCGCCCAGCTTGCCGCCGAACAGCCCCCGGTCGAAGACTGCAGCAACTGCTCGGTCTCGAAACCGCGCTACTACCTCTTCGAACCCAAGCCGCCGCATCACCTGATCGCCGGACCGGAGCTGACCAAGAAGGATCTCTACGTCAGCCCGACCGGCGAAAAACGTCCCCGCAACGGAATCGTCGTCAAGGTCCCCACCGGAACGATCGTCGTCTCCGAATACCCCAACGACGCAAGCGGCAAGATCGACAAAACTGCGCGCCCCGGCTGGTACGCGCTCAAAGACAACCCTGCCCTGTCGGGCACCGACATCACCAATCCGAAGCAGGAATTCGGCGAATTCAACGAACCGAACGTTTCCTTCGGCTTCACCGACCAGGGCCGCGACGCCTTCCAGGAAGTCACCCGCCAGATCGCCCAGCGTGGGCAGGCGGCAGCGATCGGTCCGGTCGCCGGCGAACAGGCGGCGGCGCTCTCGGGTCACTTCGCGGTCGTCCTCGACAACGAAGTCAAAACCCGGCCGATCATCAACTTCGCCGAAAACCCCGACGGGATCGACGGTCGCGAAGGCGCCCAGATCTCCGGCGGCTTTTCCAGCCCCTCCGAGGCACAGGACCTGGCGACGATCCTGCAGATCGGCGCCCTGCCGATCAACCTCAAGCTGATCAGCCAGACCCAGGTCTCGGCGACCTTGGGCACGCAGGCCCTGCACGCCGGGGTCAAGGCCGGGATCATCGGCCTGGCGCTGGTCGTCATCTTCCTGCTCCTCTACTACCGCTTCCTCGGCCTGATCGCCTCGATCGCCCTGGCCGCCTACGGGGTGATCTTCTTCGCCCTGATCAACCTGATCCCGATCACCCTGACCCTGCCGGGGATCGCCGGGTTGGTGTTAACGATCGGAGTCGCGGCCGACTCGAACATCGTCATCTTCGAGCGAATAAAGGAGGAGGTGCGGGCAGGGCGCTCGATGTCGAGCGCGATCAGCGCTGGCTACAAACGTGGGATCAGCACGATCATCGACGCCAACGTCGTCACCCTGCTGACCGCCTTCATCCTCTTCGTGCTGGCGACCTCCGGCGTCAAAGGCTTCGCCTTCACCCTCGGCGTCGGCACGATCGTCTCGCTGCTGACCGCGGTCGTCTTCACCCAGGCCCTGCTCGGCACGATGAGCCGCTCGCGCCTGCTGCGCTCGCCGAGCGCCCTCGGCGCCGGCGGTAAAGGCGTGCGCTGGCATTTCGACTTCATGGGGGCGAGTCGCTGGTTCTTCTCGATCTCCGGCGTGATCCTGCTGGTCGGCGCCATGGCGCTGGCCACCAAGCAGCTCAATTTTGGCATCGACTTCGAGTCCGGCACCCGGGTCAAGGTGGCGCTCGAAAAACCGACCGATGAGGAAGGGGTGCGCGACACCCTCGACTCGATCGGGGTCAGCGGCGAGGAGATCCAGCAGGTCTCCGACCCCGTCTTCGGCGAAAACGTCTTCCAGATCCAGACTCGCGAGCTCGGCCCGAGCACGGTCAAAGAGGCCCAGAACGTGCTCAGCGACGAATACGGGATCGTCGCCGACGGCTTCGACAGCACCAGTGTCGGGCCGACCTTCGGCCAGCAGGTCGCCAGTAGCGCCCTGAAGGCGCTGATCTTCTCGCTGCTGGTGATCTGCGGCTACGTGGCGCTGCGCTTCGACCCGAAGTTCGCGGTGCCCGTTCTGATCGCGATCTTCCACGACATCCTGATTACGGCCGGTGTCTACTCGTTGACGGGGAAAGAGGTGAGCAGCGGGACCGTCGCCGCCTTCTTAACCATCTTGGGTTACTCCATATACGACACGATCATCGTGTTCGACCGAATACGTGAGAACGTGCCGCGGATGCCGCGGGCGGCGTTCTCCCAGATCGTCAACCGCTCGATGAGCGAGGTGCTGACGCGATCGCTGGCGACCAGCTTCTCGACCATCCTCGCGGTCACCTCGCTGCTGATCTTCGGCGGCGCGACCCTGCAGGACTTCGCCTTCGCGATGCTGGTCGGAATCGTCTCTGGTACCTACTCGTCGATCTTCATCGCCTCACCGGTCCTGACCGCCTGGAAGGAACGCGAGCCGGGCTACGTGCGACGGCGGCTGCGCATCGCCCAGGCGGAGGGCAGCGTCCCGGCCTTTGCCGACGACGTCGCGATGGCCGAACTTGGCAGCGACGACGAAGCCGAAGCCGAGATCGTCGCCGACGCCGAGCAGGCAGCGGCCCAGCCGCAGTCGGGCGCGGTCGCCACCGTGGAGCGGCCCGGCGACGGCAATGGCGCCGACCCGGTCGCGAACGCCGAGGCCGAGGCCGACGCCGCCTCGGCGGAGCGCCGCCAGCGCAACGCGGAGCGCAAGGCGCGCCGCCAGCAGCGCCGCAAACACGGGAGGAAGCGCTGATGGAGGGGAACGACTGATGGCACTGCTGGTCTGGTTCACGATGGGAATCGCCCTCTGGCACTTCACCGTCTTCCTGCCCGATCACTTCTGGCAGGGGATCGTCGGAGCCTTCCTCGGCTCGGTGATAGGTGCGATCCTCTTCGGCCTGATCGTCGAGACGATCGGCGGCCGCGGCCTCGGCGAGACCGATCTGGCGACCGCGCTAACGGCGATCCCCGGCGTGGTGATCGGCCTCGGGGTCGTCTACGCGATCGGCCTCCGCGGCGAGCAGCAGCCCGAGTAGTCGCATTTCCGCAGCACTTTCCGGCTGCTCGGGGCCGGATTCCCGCCGGGAGACTTCCTAGCCTGGCTGTGTGCCGCAATCCCTGAAGGCGTTCGCCGCCGAGCCCTATTCCTACGCCGACGTGCGGGCTGTGGCCGATGACCTCGAGCTGAGCGCGCCGGTGGCGGTAACGCTGGTCCGCCGCGGCTACCGGACGCCCGAGCTGGCGCGGGCCTTCCTCGCCGCCGACGAGACGCACCCCGCCTCCGCCTTCGACTCGATGGCGGCGGTGGTCGCCCAGATCCAGGCCGCGATCGCCGCTGGGCAGCGGATCACCGTCCATGGCGACTTCGACGTCGACGGCGTCTGCGCCACCACGATCATGGTCTCGACCCTGCGCGAGCTGGGGGCTGAGTGCGACTGGCTGATCCCCGACCGGATCGGCGACGGCTACGGCGTCAGCGCCGCCAACGTCGAGAAGCTGGCGAAGCGCGGGACGTCGCTGCTGATCACCGTCGATTGCGGGGTCACCGCGGTCGAGCAGGTGCGTGTGGCGCGCGAGCTCGGAATCGAGACGATCGTCACCGACCATCACCAGGCCGGCGACGAGCTCCCCGAGTGCCCGATTTTGCACCCGGAACTGAGCAATTACCCGTTCGTTTCGCTCTGCGGGACCGCGGTCGCCTGGAAGCTGGCCTCGACCCTGAGGTCGGCGTCCGGGGTGGGGTCCCCAGGCGCGACTTCGCGCGGAGTTCCTGGGGACCCCACCCCAGACACCGACGTCGATCTCGACCTAGTTGCACTGGCCACCGTCGCGGACGTCGTTCCATTGGTGGGGGAGAACCGGTCCCTGGTGAAGCGTGGGCTCGTGGAGATGCGACGGGCGCGACGGGCCGGACTGCGCGCGTTGATGGTCTCCGCGAAATGCGAGCCGAGCCGCCTCGACGAGACCGATCTTGCCTTCCGGCTGGCACCGCGGATCAACGCCGCCGGGCGCCTTTACCGCGCCGACGCCGGGGTGGAGCTGATGCTGACCGAGGACGAGGCGCGGGCTGAGGAGATTGCCGACGAGTTGGGTCGCGCCAACTCCGAGCGCCGCGCGCGCGAGCGCGAGGTCGATACCGCCGCTGAGGCGGCACTTCGCGAGCTGCCGGTCAGGACTGGCATCCGGGCGTGATCGGGATCGTCGCTTCGCGGCTGGTCGAGCGCCACCACCGGCCAGTGGTCGTCATCTCCCTCGATGGCGAGGGTGGCGGTCGCGGCAGCGGCCGCAGCATCCCCGGCTTCGACCTGCACGCAGCGCTGGAGGCCTGTTCGGAGCACCTGATCAGCTTCGGCGGCCACCGCGCTGCCGCCGGGCTCTCGCTGCGGGCCGAGGACCTCGATGCCTTCCGCGCCGCGTTTGCCGCGCACGCCGCCACGGTGCTTGGGCCAGAGGATCTGCGCCGAACCGAGCGCATCGACGCGATGGTCGGCGGCGTCGGCCTCGGCCTCGACCTGGCCGAGGAGCTGGGCCGGCTGGCCCCGTTCGGGATGGGCAACCCGGGGGTGCGGCTGATGGTCCCATCGGCGACTGTCAGCGATGTGCGGACGATGGGGGAGGGCAAGCACGCGCGCTTCAGCCTCCACAGCGGCGCCCACCGCGCCCTCGGCGTCGCCTTCGGACGACCCAGCCTGGGTGTCGAGGACAAGGAGCCGGTTGACGCCGCGGTGCGGCTCGAGGTCAACCACTGGAACGGCTCGGTCGAGCCGCGCGTGGTGCTGCGCGAGCTCTACCCGCTGCAGGAGGCGCAGGACGCGCGGGAGGCGGAGGGCGAAGCCGTGCCGGCGCACGTCTGCGAGTGCGGGGAAGGGGAGTGGTGGGGACGTTTTGAGGCCGAGCTGGGGAGGGAGCTGGTCGGTACAGGTGAGTTGGCTGACGCTGACCGGGCCGGGTCGACTTTGTCAGCCATAGCCGGAGAAACTCGACCCAACCCGGCGGGCCGGGCGCTGATTCGCTCCTCTGGCTCCGCGACTGTCGCGATCGCCGAGCTGGTCTCCAGCGGTGCCGGCGTGCTCGCGGTCAGCGCCGACGCCTCGCGGCGGGCGCTGCTGGCCAGCGGTGCTACCGGTCTTGCTCGCTTCAATGGCGGTGCCGCCCGCATTGCCTGTCATCGCTGCGGGGGCGAGGCGCTGGCCGGTCTGGCGGCTCGCGGCGCCGGTGGGCTGGCCTTGACCGACTACGCGGCGCTGCAGGCCACGCCTGAGCTGGTCGCGGCCTTCGAACACGTCGTCATGGTCGATCCGCCCCGCGGCAGCGCCGACGAGAACCGCTGCGCCGCGCCCTTCGCGGGCCCCGCCGAGAACCGCGCCGCCGCGCCGCCCGCCGGCGCTGCGCCCGGCTTCGTGCACCAGCTCTGGGGTGAGCCCGAGAATGGCTTCGCGGTCTCGGCATCGGACGAGCAGCTGGCCTCGCGGGGGACGGTGGCAGGCGTCTTCCGCGGCCTGCGCGAGGCAGGCGAAGGCAGCGGGAGCGAGCTGCGGAAGGCCCTCGCCGGCAGCGGTGCCCACCCGCTCGGCCCCGAGACCGCAGCCCGCTGTTTCCGGGTCCTCACCGAGCTCGGCCTGGTTGCGGGGGAGCCCAATGGCGGCGCAGGGACCGTCGGGGTCGTATCCTCCGAAGGGACGGATCTGGAGCGCTCAGCTGCATTCCGCGCCTATAGAGCAGTCCACTCGGAGGCCCAGCAATACCTCGAAAGACCCAAACAGCCGTAGAGCACAGCGAGCTCCTCGCCGACCTCTTTGCCGTGGTCGAGGAGTTCGACTCCTCGCCGAGCGCGAACGGCAACGGTTCCGGCGGCACGGCGGTGGCAGTGGCGACGATCGATCGCGCCGCGCTCGAGCGCGCCTTCGATTTCGCCTGCGACCGCCATGCTGACCAGCTTCGTCACTCCGGCGACGAGTTCATCACCCACCCGGTCGGGGTGGCCCAGGTCTGCGAGGACACCAGCGCCAGCCTCGAGGAGATCCGCGAGGAGTTCGGCGAGGAGATCGCCCAGCTGGTCGACGGCGTCACCAAGCTGACCGGCATGACCTTCGAGAGCCGCGATGAGCGCCAGGCCGAGAACTACCGCAAGATGATGGTCGCGATGGCCACCGACATCAGGGTGATCCTGATCAAGCTGGCCGACCGTCTCCACAACATGCGCACGCTCGGCGCCCTGCCGAAGCAGAAGCAGATGGCGAAGTCGCACGAGACGCTGGAGATCTACGCGCCGCTCGCCCACCGGCTCGGGATCCACGCGATCAAGTGGGAGCTCGAGGACCTCGCCTTCGCGACCCTGCACCCGCGCAAGTACGCCGAAATCAAGCAGCTGGTCGCCCAGCAACGCGATGAGCGGGAGAACTACGTCTCCGACGCCGGCCAGTTTCTCTTCGAGGAGCTGGAGCAGGTCGGGATCGAGGCCCAGATCTCCGGCCGCGCCAAGCACTTCTACTCGATCTACACGAAGA